>OFQV01000350.1_pt1 | contig 12477 bp, 20 predicted proteins | sample 1542971 | NCBI WGS metagenome assembly OFQV01 (sample SAMN07774229, study PRJEB24372) | wastewater metagenome | isolation source: WWTP Cannobio (Effluent) | place: Italy: Cannobio | collected 2016-01
AAAGCTGCGCCATGCCTTTGGCGTCAACGCAATACCAACGCGCTTCGGAACCAGGCCTAACCATTCGCTCAACCGGACCCCCAACAGCGGGCCGGTGGTCGGGTTCGTGCGGTGCATCTTCGTTGCTCATGTGGTCCTCGCGCTGTTGTGGTCCGGTTAGCTCAAACGTTAGGCCCTACGCTTCACGCAAGAGCGCGGTGCTTGTTCGTCTGTGAACCCAAGCACCTGGGCGTGGCCATAGGCGGCGGAGTCAGTGGATACGATCATAGCGCATTGTGACACGTCACACCTAACGTCAAACCTCTCGAATGTGGATGCCGTGCACCACGGCCATCAGGGCAGGCGCGCAGCCGATAGGCTTTCCATCTGCCAAACCACCTCCACCAGCCGCTGCACGCCGAACTTGCGTTGCACCCAGGCGGGGCCATCTGCGTCTCGCTTCGATGAATTGCACGGCCCACAGCAAGGCGCAATGTTCCACCACTGCCCGCTGCCTCCCTTCGACACCGGATGGAAGTGGTCGACCGTCAGGCGCTGAAACACCCCTCGGCAGTATGTGCATCGGCCGTTGGCGATACGCAGCATGCGCGCCACCACGGCAACGCTGGGGGCCGAGTCGGCGGCAGCCTCGCGGTGGCGCCGCTTCTGCGCTGCGATCCGACCGGCCAGCCTGGCAGCCTCCGGATTTGCTGCGCGGGCAGCCTTGTTGGCATCGCGCCCGCGTTGGCGCTTGCGCTCTGCGTTGCGCTCGTCCCACCGTGCGGATATGGCCCTTCGCGCCTCTCGGTTCTCTTTCGACCATTTGGCAGCACGGGCCTTGGTCGCCTCCTTGCTGACCTGATACCGAGCCTTGGCTTGCGCGCTGGCGCATGGCCTGCACCGAAGTGATAGCCCATCGGCCGACTTCACCCTTTTGGTGAACATGCCAGGCTCCAACATTTGAAGGCACCCCGTGCAACGCTTCGACATCACCCCACCTCCACCACCGTGATTCCGTGAACCATCAGCATCAGCTTACGCTTGATGACGTACTCGGGCGTCTTGGTCGGATCTGATTTCACGTCCTCCACCACCGTCTTGCCACCCTCGACATAGACGTAATCTGCGATGTAGATGACTGCGCGCTCTGCTTTGCCGTCGCTTCGGCGTTGCGATGGGATCAGCTGGTACGGCACCTCGCGGCGTAGCTCCGCGATGTGGCCAGCACGCTGCAGCAGCAGCAGATCCTGATGGCGCTTCGCTTCCCGCTTGCTGCGGTACTTCTCGGCGCCGATCACGGTCGGCGTGTTGCGGTACTTCAGCGGCTTGGCCATAGCGCCTTGATCGTCTCTTGCAGCGCCAGGCGGGCCGGCTTGCCCCGTCTGCGCTCGATGTCGTCCAGCCAGGCACGGCGCTCGTTGACGGTGCCCAGGCGCATGATGGCGTGGGCCTCGCACTCTGCGCGCCAGTCCTGGCAACTGCTGCACACCACCCGGCCGTCGTGCAGGCTAACCGGGTGGACCTCGATGTTGTTGCAGCCTGGGCACGTCATACCAGCCCCTTGCGCGCAACCGTCACCAGGCTGCGCATGTGTCCGAACATCCAGCCAAGCACAACATCGGTGCGGGTGGTCCCTTCCGGCAACGGCGCGCGGCCGTCGATGGCGTCATGACATGCCGCACAAGCGTATGCGCCACAAACGTCCGGTGCCTTCAGGCCCATGCCCCGGTCGGCGTCCAGGCCGGGCCAGTGGCTCCACACCGTTGTGTCGGTGCGGCCGTTGCAGACCGCGGCCAGGCGCACATGGCATTCCTCGCCGCTGGCGCTCTCGCGGATGGCGTCGTCGGTGCGGGCCTGGCGCGACAGCTTGGCGGGCACATGGGAGATGGCCACGGCCACGTCGAAGCTGGCCGGCGTCGCCATCACCGCATTGACCTCGGGCGCGCGGTAGCTGGCGTAGTCGTCAGGGTCGCGGGCGGGCTTGGCCGGGCGGTCGGGGTGGCCGGTGGGCAGGCGCTGAAAACCTGCCCCACGGCTCATGGGCTTGTTGCGGGTCAGCGTCATGCGTCGATCCAATCCACTTTGCGGGTGCGGCTGGTCATGCCGCTTTCCATCAGCAGGCAGGTGCCGTAGTCGTGGCACACGAACCGCGTGGCCGGCTTGCCGGTCTTGGGGTCTGTCGCCATCGACAGGCCGTAGTTCGTGCGCTTGGTGTCCGTCAGGTACACCGGCAGCCGCTCGGGGAAGGCATCAGGCCCGGGGCGCTGGGTCTTTTCCATCACCAGCACCCGGCCGTTCGGACTGATCCAGTGGCAGGCGGCGAACCACGCGCTGTGCTTGGTCCACTTCAGTTTCTGCCAGGCTTCCCACTCCATCACGTTCTGGAATCGGCCGGCGCCCTGCTCCACCTTGATGACGCAATCGGGAAGCAGCAGGCTGTCGAACACATGGCGGCTCATGCCGTAGCCGATGCGCTCGTTGCACAGCAGGTTGAATGCTTCCAGATGGATGCTGCTGTCGTCGCTCATACCGCCACCTCGTCGGCGAACCGAACACCGCGCTCGGTGCCGAATGCGGACATGAGTTCCATGAGGTCGCTCATTTCGCGGATCGTCATGGCCGACGTGGACTGGCCGATCACCACGAAGTCGCCGTGCAGGCCCGGCACCACGTCCTGCTTCTTCAGGCTGGCCGAGAACACGCACTTCCAGGCTTCTGGCGACAGCTTCTTGCCGTACCAATCCACCTGCTTGGACACGTCGCCCAGCATCGCCCACATGCGGGCGTTCTGGTCCAGCGAACGGGTAGGCGGCCGAAAGGTCACATGCCAGCCTTCAGGTGCGGCCAGCGCGAATGCGCCAACTCCACGGCGGGCTTGGTCGTGCGCCAACACGAATGTCTTGCGGACGTCCATCAGTGCACCGCCACCGCGGCATCCACCGCGGCCCACGTTTCGGCGCGCTGCACCTGGATCTTGTTCAGGATGGACGCATCCAGCCGCTCGGCCATCGAGCGCGGGGCCGATGCCAGCATCACGCCCAGGGCACAGGCCAGGGCCTCCACCAGCGAAGCATGCTCCACGCCATCGTTCACCATCTGTGCCACCAAGCCAGAAAGCGCCTTCGTTGCTGCGTTTGCTTCCAGTTCCAGCTGCTCGCCTGTTTTCATCTTTGCCACCTCTGTTAAAACCAAACCACTACCTGAAGAACCCTTGCCTATGACCCCGCAGCGGGCAGACCCAGCGCATTCCTTGCTGGGCCTTCACATGACCCGTTACGGTGCATGACCCGCCAGCCGTTCGACGCTGGTGCGCTAGCTTCGCCACACCGTATCCCCATGCCTCCGCGTCTGAGCCTCCCGGTTGGGTGTCGTGTCCTGGGCGCCGGTGCAAGTAGCGTCCACCCAGGGCATCAGGCGGGCCGCTACGGCACGGCAAGCGCCTCCGCAGGCTCGGCCCAGGGGTTGACTGCATCGGCGGCCCTGGCGCGCATCACCAGCGCACACAGGGCCATCAGCCCAGCGCGCACATGCAGGTCGTTGGCGTCCTCGCCCACTACCTCGGGCATGGCCCAACCCAGGCCCGTTGCCGCGGCTGCGCGCTGGCCCTGCTCGCCGGGGTTCTGCTTGGCCTTCGCCAGGTCGGTCTGGATGGGGTCGTTGTCGGCGATGACATAGCGCCGGCCGGTGGTGCGCTCGGCGGCCACCTTCAGGCCGCGGTCGCTGAAGCACACCAGCACCGCGGCGTTCAGCTTCATCTGGCGCACGGCGGCCTCAAGGGAGAGGCCCGTGGCATAGCCCTCACAAAGTACCGTCTCGGCCGTGTGGCGGGCGCCCAGGCGCAGCACGGCACCCTTGGTGCGCATGCCGTACAGGTACTTCTTCTCCCAGCGGCGTTCCTCGGGCAGCCACTGCACGATCTGGCCACCCAGCAGTGCATTGGTGGTCACGTCCCGCATGGGAATGAACAGTTCGCCCTTGGGCAGCACTAGGCCCGGCACGCTCTTGAGGCCCTTGCGCTGCAGGTAGCCGTGTTCGCCGGGCTTGGCCAGGCTCAACATGCGCGCGCCCCACTCCGCGGCCGTGCGCTGCAGCTGGGCGCGCTCGTCGCGGTACACCTGGCGCTTGGCGTCCTGCTTGGCCTTCTCCGCTGCCGTCATGGGCTGGGCGTTCGGGTCGTTGTAGGCAATCGCCCGGCCCTCGCCGTCCCAGGCCCAAATGAAACCGCCGCGCCCGTCAAAGACGTAGGCGCCGTTCTTGGAGTGCGGATGGTCGGTGGTGCCGCAGCGGTGCAGCTTCCCATCGTCGTCCAGCCGCTTGATTTCGACGCCATAGCTGGCGGCAAAGGCGATGAACCCTTGGCTCATGTTGGTGCCCTCGGCGCGCGGCGTGGCTTGATCTGCTTGCGGCGCTCGACACCCGAAAGCTCCGTGACCATGAACAGCTCAGCCGGAACCTTGGCCCCGCGCAGCAGCCGATAGCACTGCTCCGCTGCCTGCCGAAGCTCGAACGTGTCAGCGGCTCCGGGCGTCACCACGCGGAATCCGATCAGCTTGCCGTCGCTCATGCTGGTGCCTTCTCGCGCAGTGCCATGCAGGGCAGGCACACCATGCCCTTGATGCCGCGCAGCGGACCCTTCAGCACCTTGGCCCGGCGCCGGCCACCGGCGCTGTCGCGCTGGCACTCGTCGCACCGGGCGGTAGAGCACATGCCGTCGCCGCGTGCCGGCCTGGTTGCGGGCTCGTAGCGCCCACCGCCCCCGGTTTCGCCGTTCATGCTGTGGCTCCCTGCGGGCGCTTGCTGTAGGCCATGTTTCGGCTGACGATCTTGTTCATGACCGGGCGCGTGATGGGCGCGTTGTGCGTGCGCTCGTAGCTCATGCCCTCGGGGTAGACGCCCGCAATCTCCTTGAACAAGTGCCACGCCCTGCCCTTGGCCGTCTCGGGCTTGCCGTGACTGCGGGTGTAGGCCACGATCTGCTCATACAGGTGGCGGTGGTTGTCTGCCAGGTGGGTCTTGCCGATCACCACCGGCTGCATGTGGCCCGGGATCACCTCCACCAGCGACGGCTTCACCACCTCATGCCCGCAGGCAATGCACCGCTTGCCCATGGGCTTGAACCCGCACGCCGGGCAAGCCTTCGGGGTCTTGTCCTCGTCGTCCTTGCGGATGGTCTTGTCCAACTTCTCGCCCGCGTCCAGCGCCGACAGGCCGTTGAAGAAGATTTCGGCGTAGTCGTCAGCGAACCGGATGATGTTGCCGCTGAAGTCCAGCAGCAGGCAATCGGTCTTGCCTGTCTCGGGGCTGGATCGCAGGCCACGGCCCCACATCTGGATTGCCGTGCTCAGACTCTTGCGCAGCGGGCGAACGTCACAGACACAACCCACGTCAGGCACATCCATGCCTTTGGCGAGTGCTTCGACTGAGATCAGCACGCGCAGCATCGTGTCGGGCTTGCGGTACTCGGCTAGGATGCCCTTGCGTTCTTCCTCGGTGGTTTCGCTGGTGAACAGCTGGGCCATCACGCCCGACTCGTTGAACTGCTTGCAGAGTTCGGCGCAGTGGGCGATGGTCGACCCGAACACGATGGTCTTGCGGTTCTCGCCGTGGGCCAGCCACTCGGCCACCACGTCGCCCACGATTTCCATGCCGCGCTCACCGGCTGCTGCGTCTGTCCACTCGCCACCACTGGTGGCGGCGCCGGTCATATCCACCGGCTTGCACGACATGACGCGCATGGGCACCAGCACGCCGGCCTCGGTCAGTTCCGCCATCGTGGCGGCGTTGACCAAGTTGCTGAATATCTTGCCCAGGCCGGTGCTGAACGGCGTTGCCGAAAGACCTATCACCTTGGCCTTGCACTCGGGGCGCTGGATGTAGTCCACCCACACCGCAAGCTGCGTGTGCGCTTCGTCAACGATGATGACATCGGCTGCCGGCCAGTCGCGGCGGGCCAGGGTCTGCGCCGATGCGATCTGAAACGGCATCGACGGGTCGTTGCGCCAGTGCTGCGACATGAGCACGCCATGGGCACTCAGCCCGTAGCGGTCAGCGGTGGTGCTTGTCTGGTCGATCAGTACCCGCCGGTCAGCAATGAACAGCGCCCGCCTGCCCTTCACCAGTGCCTCATGGGCGATGCGCAGTCCCAGGTAGGTGTTGTGCGTCACCGTGAAGTCGCCCAGCAGAAACAGGCGGTCGCCATCAAGCTCGAAGCCGAAGTAATCGCCTTGCCCGATGGGCTCGATGCTGATGCCGTGAACGAGGTGGCGCTTCTTCTGCATGCGCTCCCCGGCACGCTTGTCCAAGCTGGGGATGCGGTCGGTGTCGCCGCTCACGCTCACGCGCCAATAGTTGCCGACGAACCCGCGCGACTTGATGCCCTTCTTGCAAGCCTGCACGTAGGCCGCCAGCCCAACGGAACGGCACAGGAAAGCGAAGTCCTCGGCCAGCCCTTCGTACTTGCTGATCCAGTCGTAGCCGTTGTGGCCCAGGCTGCCGTCAGAGTCGATCATCCCGGCGATCAGCTGCAGGCGCTGCGCCACCGATGCGGTCTTGTAGGCTTGAGGGACGTGCTTGCGCTGGCGCAGTCCGTAGGCGTCCAGGCCCATCGTCAGCAGGTTGTACGGGGCGCCATCGTGGCCGCGCCCACGGGAGACGATGCGCCACGATGGACAGTCGCCTTCACGCGACTGAATGACCACCACCTCGTAGCCGTAGCTGCGCGCCGTCGCCCGCCACGCTTCGACCATCGCGCACTCAGGGCTGCTCAGCGCAGGCATGTTCTGGTGTCCATCACCCAGCCAGCAGCCCAGCCAGTACGGGTCCAGCAGCAGATCAGCCGGCTCGGCATGGAACTCAACGGCGCCAGCGCGCCAGCCCTTCAAGCAATGCCGCGTGGTGGCGTTGCTCTGAAGCAGCGTCTCCACATTCACGTTCACCACGTCCGCGTCGGCGGGCACCATCCGGCCGTCAGCCAGGCGCAGACCGTCGCTTCCAGGCGTCTTGCGCAGGCTCAGGATGTGGCTGGCGTTGACCACGTAGGCCATGCCCTTCTTGGGCGTGATGCGGTACAGCTGTTCACGCCCAGCGGCCACGCTCAACACGTTGCGCACCCCGCCGTCCGGCCCCAGCAGGCGGTCGCCCGCCACCACGTCCTGAACCATCTTCACGGCGCCATCGGCCATCAGCACGGGCGTGTCGCGGCCCAGGCACTTGCCGCCGCCGGTGGGCGCCATCAGCATCTGCCGCTGGTGGCCGGCCTTCACGCCGTCACGCAGCGCCTGGTGCGCACGGTCTTGAAAATCCCGGGGGGTCGGGAAGCTGGCGCCGCTGTAGTTCGGCGTCTCGCGCTCGAACAACTCGCTCACGCCGGGGCTCCCGCCTTCTCGGCGCGCTCGGCGCGGCCCTTCCAGTGCTTGATCATGCGCACGGCCTCGTTCTTCTCGCCCATCAAGCCGTTGACCCGCTCCCGCAGGCCCGACACCTCGGCGCGCAGCTTCTTGTTCTGCGCCAGCGCCTCCACCAGCTTGTCATCGGCCTCGAACACCGCGGCCATGGCGTTGTTGTCGTCCACGGCCGCCTGCAGGTTCTGCGTGAGTTCGGTCAGCGCCTCGTTCGTCGCGTCCAGCTGGGCCTGCAGTTCGGCGGCCTTGCCGTCATTGACTGGCGCGGCTTTCGGCTGGCGCGGCTTGGGCTCGGGCTTGGGGGCGGCTGCGGCCGCGGCCTGCTCGCCCTGGGGCAATGCAGCAATCTCGGCCGCGCGCTCCACCGGCATCGCGCCATCCTTCACTGCCTTGGCCACCTCGGGGGCGCCCTGCTTCACCACCTTGGCGGCTTGCGCCATCGTGCGGCGGCTGACGCCCGCGTCCTCGGCCAGCGCAGCCAGCGACTTGCCCGCCGGCTCGGTCGATTCCGACAATAGTGCAGTGGCTGCACTATTCATCGGCTGGCCCACCGGCAGCCACTTCGCACAGGCGGCAACGGCCATCGCGCGCTGCGATGCGGTCAGGTGGCGCCGGTGCAGGTTGCGCGACAGCACGTAGGCCACCGGGTCCGTGCCCTCGGGCAGATCCACGGTCAGCAGCGGCTGGGCCAGCTGGTCGCACCCGCGGGCACGGTTCCAGCCGTCCAGCACCATGCCCTCGAACATCACCGCGGGGTCGCGCTGGCCGTTGGCTTCAATGTCGGCCACCAGGCCGGCGAACTCGTCGTCGGACATGGCCGGGAAGGCGGCCGACAGCGGGTGCTGCTTGTAGTTCATGCGGTTTCCTTGGTGGCGGCCTGGGCCGCGAACAGTTCAATCAGGTAGCGCGGTTTGCACTTGCCCTGGTGGGCCATCTGCGCCGCATAGCGGTCATCGCATTCCGCGCAGACGCAGAAGTCGGGGTTGAACCGGGCCGGCTCGCCCGCCACCAACACCAGCGGCCCCGGAAGGTGCCCGGCTCGCTGGTCAACGGCGGCGGCCTGCACGTACTCCAGCCATTGGCCCCTGCTGCTGAAGCACGGCGGCGCAGTTGGGGCCAATGCGGCAGCCGTTGCGGCGCGGTCCAGCCGCTTGCTCATGGCTGGCCCATCGCAGTCGGTGCCCATTCAGGGCCAATTCCAGCTGCGGCCCGAAGCTGGTTCGAGTGCATCCTTTCAGCACCCGCCACCCCATAGAGCTTCTCCATGAGCACCAAGCGCCCCCACTCCGATTCCGTCATCCCGATCGAGTGCGATGCGCGCACCACATCGGCCTTGATTTCAAACGGCAACTTCGTCTTGCAGTCTTCGGTGGCCTTGCCCATCCTGGCGGGCAGCCCGGGGGAGCGCGAGAACACCGCGCCGTGGGAGGTGTCGGCGGTGGCCGGCATGTGGGCGCGCTGCTCGGCGGTGGTGGCCGCTGAACTCAGAGCCTGGGCCGACGAGGTGTCGGGCGCTGGGAAGCGTTCGGCGTAGCCCATCAGGCAGCCCCTTCTGTAGTTTCCTGCGCCACGTCGATGCACGGCCTGCCATCAGGGTGCGGCCATGCGCCATCAGGGACACGCTGCCACCGGACATCCGGGCGAAGCTGATTGGCCGTGACCAGCGCGCCGCACAGCCGCTCAACGTCCGGGCACCGCTCAGGCGGCGTTTGCCGAAGCCCGCTCAGCCACTGGCTGACGGCCGCGGGCGACATGCGGAGGTAAGTGGCGGTGGCCGATGGCCCGCCGATCCGCTCGACTGCAGCCGCGATAGCTTGAAGGGGTTCCATGGCATGACTGTAGCATTGCTAAAGGCATCAACGCAAGCCATGCTAAATATTGAGGCTCTTAGCATCGCTAATATGACCTCACCAACGGACGAAGAAGCTGCCGCGCTGGCGGATCGGTTCAATGCTCTGGCCGTTTTGCGCCCGCGCGTCTCCATAGGCGCAAATAATTTAGCACTGCTATTGCTCTTTTGATTTAGCTTAGCTAAAGTTGCTCCTGTGCAGCGAGGTGCTGCAAGGAGTTGACGATGAACCACGCAAGCGCCATGGCGCCGGTCACGTACCGCGCCGACAGCGGCCGACAGCGCGCGTTTCTGAGCTTCACGGATGCCGCGGCCTATGACCGGGGCTACCGGAACTACCCGCTGGCCATCCACGCCGAACAGGGCACGCCCGAAGCGATCGGATGGGCTGACCACCGCGACGATGCCGAGGGCTTCGCCGCCATGGACGACTGCGGCGCCTGGGCTGTCAGTCACCCCACATCCATCGGGCTGCACCTGCCATGAGCCGCTTGTCCGAACACGACGAGTTCATGGCCGAGGAAGCCCGCGCCATGGACCACGCCCGCCGCGTGGCCGCCCAGCGCGGCATGCCCGTGCCCGGCGCCCCGGCGTGGCAGAAGCCGCCCAGCGATAGCCCTCCCCGCCGGTCACGGCCACCGAGGACGCATCGTGAACAGCCGTGACATTGCCCGCGGGCATGCGTGGCATGGCCCGTACCGCAGGCCAACGACTGAGCGAATCCGCGACTGGATTGGCGCCATCGTCGTCGGCTTGGTGCTCGGCTATCTCGCAGCCATCAGGTTCTGACATGGACCAGCGCAGCACGCCCGAACGATTCCCGGTGATCGGCCGCCACCTCATATCGGAGCGCAACCCCGCGTATGCGCCCACCGAACCACCGCAGGAGAACACCCCTATGCCCGCATTGGTGCCCAAGCGCCCCCTGAGTTTCCTCGCCCGGCTCTACCTCGGCTTTCGCCGCTGGCTGGCCTGATCCACCACCTAACCCGAAAGGCACACATGCCCGAAGTGATCGAGAACACGGCCGCCCAGCAGGTGCTGGACGCCATCCTGCCGGGGCAAAGCCCGCTGCAGGTGATGCAGCGCCAGGCGCAGCTGCCCGCAACGCTGAACCCCGGCGCCCTGCTCCAGTTGGCCGTCGAGCGCGGCGACAGCATCGACATGCTGACCAAGCTCATGGACCTGAAAGACCGCTACGACGCCAAGCTGGCGCTGGAAGCATTCAACGCCGCCTTCGCCGCCTTCAAGGCCGAGGCGGTGGTTCTGATCCGCAACAAGCTCATCAAGGACGGCCCGCTGAAAGGCAAGAAGCACGCGGGGCTGGACGACGCGGTGAACGCGGCCACGCCCGCCTTGTCGAAGCATGGCCTGTCGGTGTCGTGGGCCGTGAAGCAGGACCGTGCCACGCACGAACTGGAAGTGACCTGCACCGTGCGCCACGTTGCCGGGCACAGCGAGTCGGTGGGCATGGTGGGCATGCCCGACACCGGGCCGGGCCGCAACAGCATCCAGGCCATCGGCAGCACCAAGACCTATCTCGAACGCTACACGTACACGGCCATCCTGGGCCTGGCTGCGCAAGATGCTGACGACGATGGCGCCGGTGGTGCCCCGACGCAAGGCGCCGAGGGGGCGCTGATGAAGCGCCTGATTGCCGAGGTGCAGATGACGGCCACCGATGCCGAAGCCGCGCAGCACTGGCGCGAGAACAACAAGAAGCTGCTCGAATGGGAGTACGCCTACGAGAAGTACAAGGTGGCCGTGGTTGCGCACCGCAAGGCCCTGAACAGCAAGGCGGGGGTGCCGGCATGAACTCCATCGGCAAGACCATCAGCGAAATGTTCGGGCTGCCGCCCGACTGGCATGTGTCCATGGCGCCGCAGGGCACCGAGGAATGGCTGTCTGCCCGGCGCGGCTGCATCACCGGCAGCATGGCCAAGGTGGCGAAGGACAAGCTCAAGAGTGGCGAGCCCTCCAAGGCCGCCATCACCTACCTGCGCGACACCGGCCGCGCCCGCGCTGGTGCTGGTGATGGCGAAGCGGTGTACGAGAACGCGGCCATGCGTTTCGGCACCGAACAAGAGCCATTCGCCCGCCGGGCCTATGAGGCGCGCACCGGCTACATGGTCGACGCGGCCGGGTTCGTCTGCACGCCTGATCGCAAGTTTGGCGTGTCGGTCGATGGCCTGGTGCTGGATGAACCGGGCCAGCGTGGCGGGGTGGAAATCAAGACGATCGTTTCCAGCAATGTGCTGTTCGATGCGGTGCTGGGCGGTGACTACAGCGCCTACATCGACCAGTGCGACATGAACACCTGGGCCTGGGTGCTGGACTGGATCGACCTGTGCCTGTGGGTGCCGGATCTGCCGACCCCGGAGGCGCGGCTGACCGTCATTCGCATCCACCGCGACCAAGACCGAATCGACGCGCTGTTGGCCGATCTGGTGGTGGCCGACCGCCAAGCAGACGCCTACGCCGCCCAGCTGCGCGCATTCGTTGCTCGCAGCAAGGCAGCAGGCCCGGCCGCCTCCGATGCCCCGCCCTGGGATGGCGCTGGCAGTGCAACCGTTGCACCGCCGGTCGAGCCCGCCGCCGCACCCGCGCCGGCCCCCGCCACTACCGCATCGGTCGAGTTGGCCGACGCTGATTTTTAGCCATGCGCGACATCACCCACTCCCGCCTGCGAGAACTGATCGCATATGACGCAGCCTCCGGAGCGTTTTCGTGGGCAGCAGGTAATGAAGCTCGCGGCGGTAAGCGGCGCGCCGGCACCGCTGCTGGATACACGCGGCCAGATGGCTACGTGCAGATGACCCTTGACTGGAACAAGTACGAGGCAGGCAGGGTGGCCTGGCTCTACATGACCGGCGCATGGCCTGCCGGCGACATAGACCACCGCGATGGCAACCCGGGCAACAACAGGTGGCTCAACCTGCGCGACATACCTCATCGCCAGAACATCGAGAACCGCCGCAGGCCGAACCGACAGAACAAGGCCGGCTTGCTGGGTGTTTCGCCATCACAGGGTGGCTTGTACCGCGCGCAGATCACAGTTCTCGGGAAATGCCTATTACTCGGTGAGTTCACAAATGCCGAACTGGCGCACGCCGCCTATATCGACGCCAAGCGGCAACTTCACGAAGGAAACACTCTATGACAACCGACCTATTGGATTTCCCGACCATCGACGCGCCGCTCCCCGTGGCCGCGCCGGTGCCCGCCCCCATCGCACCGCCCGCCGCATCC
>OFQV01000351.1_pt1 | contig 12468 bp, 14 predicted proteins | sample 1542971 | NCBI WGS metagenome assembly OFQV01 (sample SAMN07774229, study PRJEB24372) | wastewater metagenome | isolation source: WWTP Cannobio (Effluent) | place: Italy: Cannobio | collected 2016-01
ATTCGATGAAGGGGACTTGTAATGAGCGTGATTGAAAAAGGACTCTTGCCCTTCACTCGCCGGGCGATGTACAGGTACGGTTCCTACACCAACGAAGACCGAGCACTACCTGATTACCGCGACGGGTGCAAGCCTGTGTTTCGCCGGACGATCTGGGCGCTGAACAACTTGCCCCGAGGTCAATGGATCAAGACGGCTCGCGTATCAGGGGACACTATCGGCAGGTATCACCCGCACGGTTCGGCTGGCGTTGAAGGTGCCATCGATACGTTAATGAACGCACCTTGCTCCCCGTTCACTGGTAAAGGTAATTGGGGATCAATCTTAGATCCGTGTGCCGCCGCTCGCTACACCAACATGAAACTGTCAAGTTACGGAGAACTCTTCCTGAGAGCAGATTACTTGGCCGTATCCGAGTACGTGTCCAACTACGATGACACAGATAAAGAACCTGTGGTTCTCCCGGTCCTGTTGCCTAACCTGATTCTGAATGGTTCGAGCGGCATTGGTGTCGGTACTACCAGTGATGTTCCTAGTTACACTCTGGTTTCGGTATTAGGCCTGATGGTTCGACGCCTCAAGGGCGAAAAGCTGGAGCCGAAAGATTTTGCAACAGGACTAGAGTTCAACTTTAGGTACGGTGGCACTCTGGTTAGGTCGAAGGAGAATCGCCTCGCGCTTCTGCAGTTCTACAAAACCGGCGATGGTTCTCTGGCGTTTCGATCTACCCTAAAGTTCAACGAGACAACCAAGACTATTCGCTGGGATGATTTCCCTCCTGGGGTCGGGTTACAGAAGGCCGTAGACCGCATCAAAGAGTTCAACGGGGTTCTCAAAGTAGAAAATACCGTCGACAAGGACGGCATCTCGTTTGAGATCAAGTTGACTCGGTCTCTTGCTGGCGAGGCTTTGCAAGCCGTCCTAAAGAAGATCGACGCAGCTACCTCTTCTAGGAAATCCTTCAAGGTCAATCTCACCGAGCGGACCAAGGTAGGTGAGAAGGTCGAGGTTAAGCTCTTCTCCAGCACCATCCCTGAGTTCTTCGACAAGTGGTTGAAGTGGAGGGTTCAGCTCGAGGTGCGCCGACTCAAGTACAAGTTGGAGCAACAAACAAAGGCCATCGCCTATACCAAGTTGTTGATCCACGCGATCGACCACCTGGATATCGTGATGAAGTCTCTGCGCCAGGACGAGCCTGCACCTTTCTTGGTCAAGCATCTCAAGATCACTCTCGAAGAGGCTAACCGCATCTTGGACCTTAAGGTTCGCCAGTTGTCGAAGTTGGACCACACCAAGCTGGAGCATCGGTTAGGGGAAGAGGAAAAGGCGGCCAAGCAAACTCGAATCTGGATGGCTCAGCCGGTCAAGAAGGTGGCAACGGACTTCCAGACGCTGCTGGATAAGCATTCTAAGAAGAAAGGTCAAGCATGAGCAACCTACAATCCGTGCCTCAACTGCTGATGGAGGCTTCGGCGGAAATATCGAACGCCCTTCTCGCAGGGATGGAGAAACACCCTTTTGCAGATCGTCTCCGGCATCAGGCAACCAAGTTGGCCGAGGTAGCAGCCGCGCTAACCGCGGGATCGGTAAGTCAGGACGACTACAGCACTCATCATCTGCAAGCGGCGGAGACCTCCACCACAGAAGTGGTCCTTCCGACCGCGGATGAGATACTGAGGTCTCAGCTGGTTACTGTTCGAGACTTGCTGGCCAAAGGGTGGTACCCTGAGACTCTCCAGTACGTGGAAGATAGTCTCCAAGAGAGTACCTCTCTAGGGGTTCAGAGCGGTGTGGTACCTTACCTCAAGGCTTTCGAGAAAGCCTTTTGGACAGCTTGCCGCAAGAACCATATCATCGCAGCTTACGTTGTCTTGGAGAAACGCCCTCAGCCGGACAATACGATCAAGTACGCACTGATCACCGGAGGCAACCATCTTGCAGAGACTGTGGTCTCCCATTACCTCCAGCCCCTCGCGGATTCTTTGGGTGTAGAGAAGCCTCCTAAGCCCTACCTTGAGCCCGGCTTCCTAGAGAAAGCCGCTACTTGGAACAATGGCACAGAGTAAGGCAATCAACCTTGTTCCCGGGCCTTTAGCCTAGGTTGCTAGCGGTTGCGTTTCCGCGTATAATGTAGTTGTGCACGTACGGTAGTTTCGAGTACTGTAAATTGCCATGCGTAAGGCAGTCGAAGATGACTCTCCCGTGAATACGAAAACAGGAGGACCTAACGAGAACACACCTTGCATCATGACCAAGCTTCACTGTTGTACATCCAATCAGCGACACACGTCGCAAACGCCAACCAAGGAGAAACCTCATGGCAAAAGCTGAAACCAATCCTGTCACCGCCGCCCTCGCGGCCCTGAGAACCGCCGCCTCGACCCTTCGCAAAGTCGGAGCCACTGCACGCCGCGCCGAGGCCCGTCTGGCCAAGCTGGAAGCCAAGGGCGCCGCCAAGCCCGCCGCCCGCAAAGCAAAGCCGGCGAAGGCGAAGGCGAAGGCGAAAGCCGCTCCGGCCAAGTCGGCCAAAATCAAGGCTAAGGCTCGCGTCGCCAAGGCCAAGGCTGCTGACGAAGACGAAGAAGAAGCCGCAGCGCCGGCTCGCAAGGCCAAGAAGGCTCCGGCCAAGGCCAAGAAAGCCGCAGCAGGCAAGACCAAGGTAGCGGCCAAGGCCAAAGGTCCGGCCAAGAAAGCCAAGCCGGCCAAGAAGGCTCCTGCAAAAGGCAAGAAGCCGGCTGCCAAGGGCAAGAAGTCGGATGACGACAGCTGGCTGGAGTAACTAGGGCGAACGGAGCCTAGTTTCTCGTAGTACCTACTCAGTGGGCAAAGGGGGCGACCCCTTTGCCTATTGGCTATTGTAGAGTTAACCTTGCTGGTTAATTTTATACACTCCCACTTCGAGGACACCAGTATGTCAGCCGTCGGCGTGCCCCTGATGCACAAGATTGTAAGCTCCCTGTCGTCTAGACAGCGAATATCCTTCACACTGGATAAGCTCAAGGTTATTGCCGAGAGCGCGAGAACTTTGGCAGGATCTATCCCAGACAAGCCCCTCAAGAAGAGGGTTGAGAATTTCCATAACCGAACGGTCAGCCTCGCAGGTGGCCTGGAGTCTCTGGACTACACCGAACTTGACCTAGCTGCGTACCGAGCCAAGGCTTTGTCTTTCCTGCAAGAGGTTCACGAGCAGACCTCACTGAGCAGGAAGCAGGTCGCAAAGATAAAGGCCAACTGGGACAACCCTGACGACGCCGTGGAAGAAGATGCTGCGGCGACCTACAAGGTAGGGTCCGACCAGAAGATGGACTCCTTGTTCAAAGGGTCCGAACAGACACTGGAGCGATACCGCTCTTACTCGGCCATAGTAAAATCTCTCAATGGCAAGGACTTTGTGATTCACCGTGCCCCCATTATCCCCATGAGTACGCCGCCTATTCAGTTCGAGAAACTGGCTGCTCTGGGGTTTGCCGCGGAAAGGCTGGGCGGGTACACGGTTCTCGAGGACCAGATGGTCTTAGGACTCAACAGTGGATACACGCAGCGAGCTCTGCAGGAGTTGCGGAAAACGCCTGCAGCCACTGCCGAGATGATAGTAGGTCAGCTGGAACAGAAGTCTGGCCGCAAATACGAGATCATTCATGGCCAAGGCAAAGGCGTAGGTCAATGGTGGTGGCTTATGACCAGCCGTGACCTCGATAGGCTGAGACAGGCGTGCATGGGAGGAAGAATGAAGATCACCAACTGGGGGTTCGCCTTCTAAGGCGTCGAGACCATGAACATACTGGCCACTACGCTTGATCCTGCGAGTACCTCCTTCCTAGCATCTGTGATGAGCTCTGCCCCTTTCGACCACGAGACTTCGGACAAGTGGTTCCTCTCGCTGTACCACAGCAGCCAGCATCTGCCTGAATCCTTGGTTGTGCCTAACCGCGCATTCCTGGCCGAACCTGTTAAGGTAGATACTTGGTACGACAGTGCCTTGGGTCGTACCAACTTGGTTCTGGTTGTCCGCTCCAAGGACATTGACGCCCGATTTCGTCAGATCGAAGCTATGGGTTACCCGCCCACAGTGCCTTTCTCTGAGTTTATTGCACACCTAACATTGGTGTGGGGGGTCCCCGGGCTCACTCGTGCCAATAAGGCATTCATCAACAGCCTTAACATGACCTTCAATCGGCAGTCGGGCAACATCCTAGGCTTTCAAGGAGAATTTCTCTTGAATGCTGATGGATACTCGCCTAATGTTGACGGGCAGAAATTCTTTGTCGACCGCCGACAGCTTCGCAAGTGACCTTCCTCAAGAATCAATAAAGCTAGAGTACTGCTGGGTTTGCGACGAGACTTTTACCGAGTTTGGCGGTCGCCCTTCGTTCTTCAAGCATGACCATCACCTTGTGCCACGAGCCTACGGTGGGGTCGACGGACCTACAGTATCTTTGATAGGAGTTTGGCTATGCGGTGGAAGAGCGTACCTGGATATGAAGGTTACTACGAAGTATCTGAGTATGGTGACCTGCGTAGTTTAGACAGGCTAGTGACCCGTATTCGTAATGGCAAAGAGACTCGACCCTTTTTTCTCAAAGGGCGCGATCTAAAATTGGCTTTTACGCGGAAAGGCTACGCCCATACGTCCTTATTTAGGGACGGGTTAGGGGAGCAGGTATGGGTGCATCGAATAGTTGCGTCTGTGTTTTTACCTAGACCTAAAAAATATCAAATTTGGGTTTGTCACAAGGACGACGACCCAAGAAATCGGCACTACAAAAATCTTTTCTGGGGCGAACCTCAAGATAACTCCTCGGACATGTGTACCAAAGAGAGGCAGTGTCGAGGAGAACAAGTGAACTCTGCGATCCTAACGGAACGCGAAGTAAAAAAGATTATTAGACTCCAGAGTAAGAATGTTCCTTGTAAGACAATAAAATCGATGTTTGGGATTAAAAATCGTCAAGTAGTAGATTACATTGCTCGAGGTTTAACGTGGAAACACTTGCCGCGTTATTAGACACAGTAGAGAGCATCGTCTTACCTCATTGCTGGGTCTGCTTGAAGGAGTTCGGAGCCTCTTCACCAGGTGGTTCTACTCTAGAAGAACGACACCACATAATACCTAGGGCTTACGGTGGGTCGGAGGGGCCGGTAGTGAGCTTATGCTGCGACCATCATACCACTCTCCATCAGATGGCTCTGCGGATGTACTCAAACAAACCGCACTTCGATCTCCTGACAAGAAATCCTGTTTACGATAGGAAACTGCTATGGCTTGCCTCATTAGTAGTTAACGCGCGGCACCTCACAGAGAACGATCCCAATAAACCGCTGGTCCTTCACGTCGTTGCAGACAAGAATTTTAAGAGCAAGTTGAAGGCACTAAAGACGGTATTTCCCAAGAGCTCCTACACCGTGTTGATTCGGTATGCTGTGGAACAACTTTACCGAAAACACTTCCAAGACTAAGACCAGTTCTGCGAGACCACCATGCTCAAACCAGATACAGACACCACTTCATCCAAGGTTGTGATTGGATTCAAGTGCGGCGAGTGCCTTCACTTCGAGAAGGTATCCAAATTCGAGAAGCCTTGCTCTCAGCTAGGCGTTACTCGACACGCCAACAGCCCCGGCTGTTTCTCCCCTAACGTCTACTTGCTGCAAAAAGTATCGCCGGACATCTTCAATCAGCTAGGGTTGCTACTCCGCAACTTTACCAGTCCTCAGGCCCGTGTCCTCCTGGCTCTGCTAAGAAGCAAAAAAGCTTTCGACAAGTACAACCTAGCCTTCGGTCAGCCCGTGTTCTTTCACCTAGGTGATGACTTCCTGTCCAACTATTTCCGAGGGTTCGTCTTCGGCGTAGTGACGCACGGTGAGCCTTTGGTTTACGTGACCTCAGACATGAACAAGCGGCAGGTAGGTACGCCAGGGCTCCTCATGCTGTTGCCTAGCAGCGTCTATACCGTGTCGGCGTTTCGGAAGAAGCGTCAGCAGCTCTTGACCACCGGGCGTAAGGACGATCCTAAGCCCTTACCGTTCTTGACCAAAGCCAAGGCCCGAAAACCCGTACCTGTGGATTACGAGCCTCCTACGATGGAGTCAGTGCCGGATGCTTGGTTCGATGCGTATGCAAGGCCCGATAAGGCGCCCACTAAGCCTAGTAGAATTAGAAAGACCAAAACAGGGCAAGAATTCAAGATACGCACCAAGTAGTAAGGAGGGAGGACACCATGAGTCAATTGGAAACGGTTGTATCGAAAAACTTGGCAGGCTGGGCAGATCTTCCTAGAAAAGATCAACTCGCCGTTTGCTCTGCTGTACTGGCTTACACCTTTAGGCACGAGACAAGCTCTGGTCTAACTTCAGCGGTCAAGAAAATTGACCCTGACCTGAAAGTGAAACCTGTGCGAATGGCTGTAATGGGTAACGGGTTTGTTCTCAACCACCTCAAGTGTTTCACTTATGCACAAGCGGTGACAGGTAAGGTTAGAGGGGGCCAGTTCGGCCTGTCCGATCGAGATAGTCAGATTGCCAGGTATGCACTCCGTACTTATCCTGGGTTTCAGGAGTCCCTTAAAGGACTGCACAGCCGAGGTTACAAGATGACAACGCCGCAGAATCTTTCGGCGTTGGTAGGTCACGTTATCAAAGAGGTGGATGACTACACCTCGAAATTCGTCTACAAGAAACTGAGGTTCGTGTACCAGAGTCAGGGTCTAGAGCCGCACGACATCAAGCAGGATCTGTTCAGTTGGGCGACCTACGCAGTTCTAAGAGCGTACCCTCAGTATGAGTCACGCCTTCACGCGGTGAACATTGCCAAGCAGGTGATTCACAATCAAGGGATCAATCTGATCCTCTCGACGGCATCCGAAGGTAAGCAGAGGATATCGTCTAATGCGGACGGTACATTCGGTAGCAAGGTGTTGCCCCTTCACCTTATCGGCACAGGTGCCTTTCTGGAGCATTCCAGCTACCTCAGCCAGTGCAACTACTTAGTGTCGTCAATCGACGGGTCCTCTGCGGGTGGTTCCACGGTAGATAACATCCAAGACCGGTTCGAGCTGAAACGCTCTGTTACGTCCGTTTACCGTAGCATCGAAGATCCTAGGCTTCGTAGGCTGATGAAGCTATGGTCAGGAGAGTGGGACGACGGATTCTCCGCCTACTTGGGTGTGTCGAACGATGACTGGTTTGAGGAAGTCCCTGCGTCGCAGTATCTGATAGAGTGCGCCAAGTACCTGCAGATCCCGGGTCGGGAGGCCAAAATATTCCTAGAGACTCTGAGGGGTCACTTGAAAGATTACAAATGACTGAAAACCTACCTGCGGTATGCCCTCAACCTCTGGTGGTTATCGATCCACCTGAGCACGATGATCCTGACCGCGTTCGTGCCTTTGAAGAGCAGATCGCCAAAATAACCGCGGACATAGACCAAATAGAATCCGATCGAGTCCGGATGGCTACAGCTTGCCAGAAGATGATGGCTTGGTTCGAGGAATCTTCTCCAGAAGAGATGGCCGAAGTGATTAGGCTACGTGCCGAAGTTACAGCTATTCTCCTAGAGCAGCAAGCCCAAGTAGAGGCAGAGAATAAGAAACGTGCCGAGGAGGAGATTCGCAGAGACGATCGTCGAAGAGAGCATGAGAGGTTCGCCTCTTCGGATCGTTCGCCGGAAGAGACACCTCGCACGTCATCTAAAGACGAAAAGCGGCTAAAGAAGAGATGCAAGGAAGTTTATTCCTTGATCGCCAAGACCTGCCACCCGGACAAAACTTCGGACGACAGGCTGACCGCTATCTTCATAAAGGCGGCGATTGCATATCGAAAGCTAGAGTTGAGCACCTTGCGGGAACTATTGCAAGAAGTAAGGTACGGGGCAGTCCGAAAACTTCGGGAGTTGGAAGCTACTTACTTGCAGCTAATGAACAGGCTGCAACTGGTAATACGTGCCCGCACAGACTTGTTGAGCGATCCGGTCACAGATCTTCTGGTCATGTATAACGACGAGGCTCTGACGAAACAAGGTCACCAAGGGACGTTAACTATTTTTCGTTCCGAGGTAATTCCTCAGATGGTGCAAGCCCTCAAGGAACAGTTGGCAACTTTACGTCCGCCTGAGCCTGTTTTTGTCGTCTTGAAAAGTAGATCTTTTAACCCAAATAGCACTACTACTTATAGTTGGAATTTTGACAACTTCAGATTCCTGTAGTCTGGACTTTTAGTCCGTGATAAACCCCACCTGACCTTAACTGGCTCAGGTGGGGTTTATCTTTGGCTGCGTGGTACTATCGGGAAGTGTTACTTGGCAGCTGCCGCCTTCGCCAGCATAGTGTTTACCCACTCTTCGACGCCCTCGAACTTGTCTCCGAACTTCGCGCGAATTAGCTTGAGCTCTCTGCGGGTGAAGGCAGCTTCGTTACGAAGGGCGTTGAGGATATCGACCTCAGCCTCATGCCGCTCCAGAGACGTCAGGAAGATCTGGAACCCTGTGTCCTCTGCCGTGTTGGAACCTTCGTCTCGTGTCGAGTCCGAAGCCTTCTCCTCTGCCTGTCTCTGCAGGTTAGCTTCCCTGCGCTTCTGCGTCGCCGTCTCTGTGTCTGTCTCCGTAACAGACGAAGATTGCAGGATCACGCGGGCAGCACTCTCCAGGTTAGCGATGCGTTGGCTTTCCACTTTCGCATCTTCGGTGTTGAGGATACTCTCAGCGTACTCCCGACTTACGATGCGGGCCAAGCCGCCGCGCTTGACAGTCTTGCGAAAGTTGGCACTCTGGAGCAACTGCTCCTTCGGCACTTGCTCGCTCAGGTCTTGCGGAATGCGCGTCTTATGGATACGGACGATGTCTGCGCCACCGCCATGCAGGCGAGGCACCTCAAACAGAATGTCGCCTCTGTGGGTACGAGGGCTTTCGTTGATAACGAAAACCGACGGGTCTTGGTTTCGCTCCAGGTCGGCAACCGACATGTTTTCGTTTTCATTCGGCACAGCAACTGACTGGCGATTCATGTGTACGTCTCCTTATCTTAGTGTGAGTAGGGCTTCAATGTCTTGCAGCGACACATCCACTCCTGATCGGGACTTCCATTGGGTGTATCTTTCCTGATCTAGGATCTTTGGTAGATCGGTCGACCTTATTCCAAAAATACGCAATACACTGGGCGTTTTAACGTCATCAGCCTCCCTACTATTTACAGTGCCTACTCGCACATCGTCTAGTGTACTAAGGTACGCATCTATTACACAGGCTACCTCGATCCGCACCTTGCCTGTTTCCACTAACCTCTGTATATCTGCCTCGTCTTGATGGAACAGCGAAGCCATTTGCTCCGTCGACAAAGTATCCTCAAAAGCCACTGAGGAGAATCTACAACTCTTGTCCTCTCCTCGGGATCGGTACATGCATCGTGTCACAGGGCACTGCTTGCCCATTATTTCCGTCTCTAATACCGGGCACCTCATTTTCGTCTCCTAGAAACCTTAGGCGGCATCTTGTCCGTCTTCTCTATGGCCTTTAGTAGGCGTCGTTTATTTATCTGCACCACTTTGGGTTGCAGGAGTTTTACCAGTAACCACACGCCCATCAGCGTTGCATCGATCTGGTGAGGCGTAGTCTTTGTACCTGCGTAGATAGACTCTAGATCTATCCCCCACTTCTTAACCTGGCTCTTCCAGGTCACCGCAGGTATGGCGTGCACTTGCATCGGTGTCAGGCCCTTGAACAGGCCTAGCATCGCACTGACATATTCTATAGTGGCGCCCTTGATCCCCCTTGTCATGAATCGCTCGAACACTAAGGCGTTAGGCTTGTGCGCCTTCAACAACCCTCGCAAAGACTTCTTGTAAGCGTTGCTCTCTTTGTTAAGCAGCTTAGGATCTTTCAACTGCTGAACAAGAGTTTGCAAGAGGAAGGATTCGCGTATCTTAATCTTAAGCTTGCCTCGGACTACGGCGCCTTGGATAACAGAAATGGCGTAGTTACGACTTCCTGGATCTTGTGCCAGTACGACAAACGGTGTAGGATGTGTGGTGTTCATCACATTATTTACACTTTGTCAGTAATTTCATTTACGCCAACCCACTCCCTTGCTCAACTATGCCACTACGCGAGAGCTCTAACGCACAAATTCTGCCAGCTAATGCCCGTGCTGTGGACGTAGCTCAGCGGGCTTTGCACGACGTGGCTGCTATTCAGCAGGCAAAGTACAACAATGCCTTCCTGGTTGCTGGCTACGAGTCGCTCCTGTACCACATACTGGAGTCCGGGTCACCTTGCTCCTGCGGTTCTCGCTCCCGTGCTTTAGCAACTCGCCTAGGCGAGGACGGCAAACTGGACAGAGGTCAGATAAACAAACTGATCACTGGGGGGTACGAGTTCAAGGTCAACCCGTACGGTACAAAGATGGGCAACTCTGTCGAGTACGCCACCGAGCATGGCATTCCTCTGCAACCCCATAGCGACACTTCCATATGGGAGTCGGTCGACAGCCTCAGCCAACTCACCCCTGAGATGAATGGCGTCACTCGGTCGATGGTTGACCCTACTGGGTTCGACGTTGATGTCGAGACCCGCAACGACGCCAACGGACCTAAACTTCCCCAAGACATCCTCGACAGTTTGTCACAGTCTGCTTTCGACACAGACGAACTAGGCATGACGGATGTCAGTTGTCCTATCTGTATGGGCACAGGGTTTGTTGGGGGATTCCTGATCGAAGGTGGTTACAGAAAGATCCTTACACCCGACGACGCGCTGGCGGAGTACGATGGCACGATCGACCCTCTGGTACGTCCCTTGGCTGCAGAAGACGTGACATACTTCAAATACCAGTTCACTCTGCCTAAAGGCGCCTTACGAGTAGATGCTTTGAATGTATGGCACAAGAACAAGATGGTCGCAGCAACCTTCATGGTAGACGCGGTGCCTCTTACAGGTGCACACCAATTGGTAAGGTACGCGGACGGCGCGCCTCATATTTTGCACGTCTTGTTTCCTGCACCCACTCGTTTCACTCACGTAGAGATTCAGCTTGGTCTTACCCATTCGCTGCCTCGGATCGACTTCCCTAAGCTGACTCAAGGATCAGACCTCCGCAAGCTGGATTCAACCGAGGACATATCCTTAGTGGCATCTCCGACGGTGAGCCTGATCCGGCGCAAAGACATTTTGGTAGAGTCCAATTTTGGCAAAGCCTTTCAGGTAGTGTCTGTGCCTGTGTGGGTCGACAACAGTCGTAGGGTAATGGGGTGGGAGTTTCAGGCACGAGTTATTCAACCACAAGAATTGTATGCCCTGTTGCCAAGGCGCAGGCAGATGAAACAGCAGGCGACTAACCTAGTCCGCCCGAACGCTAACCAAGGCAACAACAGAACGTAACGCACAAGGAAGACACAAATGGCAATCAAGTCCGCATCCGAGATAGCTGAACACAACTTTCGCTCGCTGGAAGAGATGGAGGATGTTCTCCAGGAAGTAGAGCAGGATGTCAATGACCTAGGTCAGCTCGTGGACCAGTACGAGCGGAAGTTTGCTCGCGCCGCTGCTGTGGCTGCGCCTACCGAGTTCAAGATTGTCACCCAGCCGACAGGTAAGCCTTTGAGGATGAAGAAAGGGTCACCTATATCGTCTATCAAGAGTTGGCCCAAAGTCGCTATCCCTAACCTGTCTCAACTGAAAGCCAACTTCACGGTTGTCGATGAACTATACGACAAGCTGGAAGTCCTCCAGACTCTGGAAGGTAGCCTTACTGCCAACTTTAAGGCACGCCACGGGGCAGGCAAGGTACTCGCCGGCATCACTCGCCTGCGTAAGGTAACGGAGTCCAAGATCGCCAAGGCTTTACGATTCCTGCAGAACCTGGCTACTAGGCATGTGCCTGAACCTTTCACCGGCCTCATCGACGACACGCTACAAGAGGTTTCGGTCAAGGTCAACTACGCGGATTACGAGACATTCCTCTATGTCCACGAGAACGAAGGTGGCAACTTTCAGTTCACCGCCTACATTCGTCTTCTGTCTGTCCAAGACGAAGAAGGCAGAGCTTACCCTGACCTGTACTTGGTCTTTACTTGCGAGCTGCGTCCTAACCCGGCTAACAAGAAAGAGGTCAGTTTGACTTACTACGTCACGGTGCTTCACTCGTTCGCTACTCCCGGCAAGTTTAGCCTTGGTACCGAAGTGGATAGCGTTCGAGGTGCAGTAATGGTTCTAGGCACTCAGCTTGAGCTAGAGAACTTCTCCAACTCCCTGGGCGTCCTGCCTTTGCCGATAGACAAGAAACTAACCAAGGACGCTTTCTCGGTCAAGGACAAGATTCACAGCCTAGAAGTCGATGACTCGGCGATGACCTTCGTTCTGAAATCGGTGGTCAAGACGTCTGAGGTCAACGCTATTAGAGAGCAGCTCTACGTCGAGATTAGGGCGATGCTGTTCAGATTCAAAGCCAAGCTCAAGATGCGCCAGTTCAAGGACGAGAAGGG
>OFQV01000353.1_pt1 | contig 12451 bp, 11 predicted proteins | sample 1542971 | NCBI WGS metagenome assembly OFQV01 (sample SAMN07774229, study PRJEB24372) | wastewater metagenome | isolation source: WWTP Cannobio (Effluent) | place: Italy: Cannobio | collected 2016-01
GGAATAGTTGCTAATGAAAAATTAGCGCTAGCCCTAACGAATTGGCTGTATTTTATTCAGCAAGACCAAAGAATGCCGCATAAAGGCTCTTTGAAGTTTAGGGACATGATGATTTGTGGCCTTGGATGGAGTAATTTATTCCAAGAAGATGGCATGTATTATTACGATTACGTCCACCCTTATAACGTTCTTCCAGATCCAGATGACTTAACGCCTCAGTATGACAATATGAAATATGTTGGAAGAAAAAGGTGGATGGAGCCTGATGTTGTCAAGAAAACATGGCCAAAGGTTTCAGGCTATATAGATTTTACAGACCCAAATCTATCAAGCACAATATATTCACCAGAGATAACAGATAGAAATTCTAATTATACTAATATTAATAACTATTCTGGATATTCTCAAAGCAGAGTTTTAGTTTGCGAGATGCAATACAAGGTTCCGAAGACTGCTTATTCAGGAACAGACGTTAATGGGTTTTATTTCGAAACTTTTGATGAAGAAAGGGCAGAGCAACTTGCAAATTCTACTAGAGACATTGAAGAAAAAGAATCAAGCCAGATAATTAGAACATTATTTTTAGATAATTACTTATTAGAGACAGCTCCGTTAAATCCAAACATTCCGGGATTGAAAGATTTTAGCTATATACCTTGCGTTTGGAAAAGAAGGTTCAGGACAGGGGTTCCATATGGTCTTTTAGACTCCATGAAGGATATACAAAGGGATGCTAATGTTCGCCTTACCAAGGCTTTATATTTGGCAAATTCAAGCAAACTAATCGTTACAGGAAGCCTTCCTCCTGGTCAATCTATGCAAGATGTTGAATCTAGCCTTAAAAAGCCAGATGCGCTGATTCTTTTGCCACCTGACACTAAGTTTGACCTTAGAGACAATACTCCACTTTCTGATGCCCAGATAAAGATGCTAGACAAGTATGAGCTTCTTCTTAATCGAGTTACCGGTATAAATGATGACATGATGGGCATACCTACAAATGCAACAAGTGGCGTTGCTCAGCGTCAAAGGCAATTGAATAGCGTTAGAAATAACGTATTCGCATTTGATAACTTTGCCGACATGAAAGAAAGGGAGTCTAGATTCATTATTGCGCTTTTCCAAGGTGGGGATAATGAAAATATTCTTTCTCAAATTATGACAGATGAAGAAAAAGAGACAATAATCCTAAACCTTGTAAGGACGATTAAAGGCAAGAAGATTGTTTTCAATGATGTTAGAACATTGCCAATTTCTTTAGAGATAGAAGAGGTTCCAGACTATAAGAATTCTCTGGAAGAAAATAGAGAAGCGTTACAAAATCTATTATCTAACCCTAATGCCATGCTTATTATGCAGTCTCCAAGCCTGATGAGACGTTTGGGTATCAGAGATTATGAAAAGCTTTCAGAAGAGATGCAGGAAACAATGGCTAAGCAACAACAGCAACAGCAAATTTCTTCTGGCTCGCATCAGCCATCTGCTCAAGCCCAAGAACAGCAAAATTTAGCTTATCCGGGATTGTAATGTCTGTACCAGCATCATTATTTGTTCAGCCAATACTACAAAGAACTCAGAATGTGAGCAGCCCTATGGTTAAGGTTCTTGATGTACAGACTAATTTTTCTACCATTGACAGCATTCTAGTTTCAAATATTTCTAATATTTCCATATTTGTTTCTGTATATATTTCAACTGGGCTATTTAAAGTAGTCCCTAACGTTGAAGTTAAACCAAATTCTATTTTACAGCTTCTTCAAGGGGCTTACTTTTCTTTAGATACCGGAGAGTACTTGCTGGCAAGCTCGGACTCTTCTCAAAATTTATTTAATATAAATGTCGAAGGCAAATATTTTCTAGAAGTTTCATAAATAGTAGGGGTAAATATGTCAGATATAGATAATGTTGAAGTCGGAAAATCTTTTAATGCTGGAATTGAGCAGCCTGAAGTTAGTTCTTTAGACGAGATTTTCAAGGAGAGAGACGCTAAAAAACCTGATTTAGATATGGATGAAAACCCAACAAAACCACCTATTAAAGAGAAGGCGGAAGCAAAAGAACCAAAGGTCATTAAGCCTATTGATGATGCTGAGGAAGAAAGCATTAAAGCTCCTGAGAAAAAGGAGCCAGAAAAGAAAGCCGTTGAAACTAATGACGATCAAGAAGACGAGCGCGAAGCTGAGATGGCAAAGCTTAAGAAGGCTTTGAATGATAGCCAAAAATGGGGTCATACCAATAACAAACGTCTTAAGAGCGTCGTTAAGATTATAGATTCTCTTAAAGACCAAGGCATATTAAATGATGATGAGTTCAGCAGCTTAAGCGGATTGCTTACGTCAGATTCAGAGCCGCCAGAGCTTGAAGAGGCTAAAGCAATAAATAACCCCCTCGACCGTTTCATAAATGCTGCCAATAAGCGGCTTGGAGATTTGAGAGAAGTTTTTGATGAAGACCCACTATTTGATAAGAAGGTTGCCGCGTTTGATTTCTTTGTTAACCATGCGTCCGAGCAAGAGAAGGATGAGCTTGTAGAAGAGCTAGAGTCTTTTGACCCCAACTCATTAAAGCTTGCTAAAAAATTGTTCCAGATTGGTGAAAAGTATTACGAAGAAAATTATAAAGAGCTTGATGAAGCGGGCGGCCTTAAAGAGCTTGTGACTGTAAAAAATACAGAAATAAAAAGAATGCAGCGAAAAATTGACAAACTCGAAAAAGAGCTGTCAAGATATAGTGATTACGACAAACCTACTTCAAGGATAGACGAATTAGGCGACACTCCAGAAAATGTGTCAACTGATGAGCCTGGAGATGTTTTAGGCTCTTTGATAAGACAAAGAGATGGTAGTAAAAAAAGGTAGAGGGTTATTAACTCGCTTGCGAGAGTCTCCCAAAGCCTTTACTTTGATTAAAGACGTATTTATTGATTAGAAAGACATCCTAACGGATATTATCTTTTAAACCCAGTAAATCCTTAGCTTTTTGATAAGACTTGAATTGTGCTTGTGCATTTTGCGCAGGTTTATTTGTGTTTTTTAAGCTAAGGAGTCTTTATAATGACCGCACCGTTATATCCAGTTAACACGCCCCAAAATGGCATTAGCCAGGGCTTATTCCCTTTTAAAGTCAATGCAGAATTCTTCAAAGAATGGGTTCAGTTAACCCCTTTTTGGAATATGATGGGCACAGAAATGACCCGTCCAATCGTTCGTCACCAAATGAAACAAGGTGAAGGTTGGCAGTACCGCGTAGCTAAGCTTAACGCTTTAGATTTCACTAAACCAGTTCTTAACTTTGATCAAGTTTCTGGTGCAGGCCAATACCAAAAAGTAGATTATGATTCCGTTAACTGCCAAGCAATTAGCTTCCCAGTTCCTATTAAAGGTCGTGAATTATTAGCTCTTGGTACGCCTATCAGCCTGCCTGATTCTGTTCGCCCTCAGTTAATCGAAGTTTGTCAAAGAGCGTTCAATAAGAACCTTTTAGATGCTGCTATGTTTAACTATTTGAGCCTTACAGACCCTGCTGGCGGATATAATCCGGCTACACAAATGCCATCATTTGACAGAGCTATCATGGCTGGAGTTAGCCCTTCTCGTGCAACATATAATGCGTACACAGGGGCAACGACTGCATGGAATGCCATGAATACTGGTATTACTTATGCTCAAAATGGATTGTCTGCAAAACACTTGCTTAATTTAAAAGCAATGGCTATTCGCGGTGGCAATTCAAATGGTCAGGTTCTTGTTAATGGCGATATTGAAGATTCAGTCCGCCCTGCTTTCATGAAAACTAAAGGTGGATGGCCTTTGAATGAATATATCTATCTGTGTAATACAGAAAGCTATACTCAGCTTCTTCAAGATCCTATGTACTATCAGGCCACTACAACAAGAGGCACTGTAGTTACTTCTGACCAACCAGAAGCAATTTCAGGCGCTGATTATCATGGTAAATACTCCGGCATCCACATTTATGAAGTAAAAGATTTATCTCGTTATATTTCTTTAAGCCAAAATGGCAATTACAGTATCGGTTGGGAGTTATTCATTGGTGCTGGCGCATGGTCTGCTGGTTGGCATAAAGAGCCTTGGATTGTGATGAAAGACGACGTTATCAATATGACGCAAGAATATGCATCACATGAAATCCGTGGTCAAAAAGTTCTGAAGTTCCCTGCAAAACAAGCAACAACTGTTGCAAACATTGCTAAGACTCCAGGAATTGAGCAAGGAATCATCCATTCATTCGTTAGAATCGCGTAAGGGGAAATAAAATGACAACTACCGTTAGGTATCAATATGTTGAAAATACATTGGGTGCAGCTTTTACGATTGATAATTTCCCTTATTCATCGGATGGAGATGATAAGCAAGTTAAAGTTGTAAGACGTATTGTAGCAGCAGCAGACTTAGGAACGGCAGCCGGGCAGCTTAGGCACGCTTCGGGGGCAATAGCTTGCGTAGTTCCAGCAACTAGTAATGTTTTAATGGTTGAGGCATCTGTTCAGCGGCCTGTAACTGCAATAGGGAATATGATTCCATATAAAAACATTACGGGAATAGTTTCTCCGATTCCAACTCCTACCGCTCAGCTTGATGTTAGGGTTGCGCTTGGGGAAGATAATACTATTCGAATAATAGACGCAGGAGCAAGCGCAGGGGTTCAGCTAGCTACTGATGACGTTGTTATCGTTAAGTTGACTCTTGGTTCAAGAGAAAATTCTTCTGACGATCTAAACGCACAATAATAAAGGGAAAATAAAATGACATCATCAGTTAGATACAAGTATATTAAAAATACAACGGCAACACCGTTAACGGTTGATAATTTTGTATCTAGCTGCTTGATTAATGGAGACGGGGATGACAAACAACGTAAATTTGTTAAAAGAATAATAACAGATGCCGATATAGGAACAAACCCAGATCAAATTGGTCATTCATATGGAGCAATTTTGGATTTAATACCAATGACATCAAATGTCTTGTGGGTTGAGGCAAGTGTCTTTAGAGCCGGAACCGTAACACAGCAGGGAATGACACTTTATAATAATATTGTTTCAGATATAAATCCATTAACGATTGCTGCAACACCTACAGACATTACTCAAACAACTCTTAATTTTGGAGTTGGATTAGATAATTCAATAAGAATACATGACAAAGCTCAAGGAACCGCTTCTGCTATTGCTTCTGGAGATATAGTCACTGCAACAATAATTCTTGGAACTACTCAGTTTCCTTCTGACGTTATGAACCCATAATACTATTGGAGAACGCCCAAATGAACGTGTCGGATATGATAAATGTCATGAAAACGTTAGGTATCGGGCAGGTTTATGGTGATGAAGAGACTAATGAAATATTTTTAACTTTTTTAAATTTAGCAAATGACCAACTGTACTCAGAAACCGCCAATATAAATTCTGGTATTTTGGTTAATGAGCCTGCTCTTGTAAGCGTTATAAATCAAAACAGTGTAACTTTAACTAAAACACCTTTTTCAATATCAAGGGTTTTTCCTGTTGGAAAAAAAAATGCATTAGATGGAAAATCAGTTCTAGATTTTGCAGATTATCAGTTTGCAAACTCTGACTCAAACGACCCTAGTGTTTATACAAGCATTGGCAAAAAACTTATGTTTTGGCCATTTGTTAATGATATTTCATATACCATGAATGTTTGGCATGTGCCAGAAAGGAAAATGCTTGACTTAACGACACAAGAATCTGAAATACCTTACCCAGCATCTTATCAAAGAGTTTTAGTCGACGGCGCTCTTTATTATCTATTCCAAGACGAATCGGGATTTAAAAATCCAAAAAAAGAAAATTCAGCAATGGAAAGATGGGATAAAGGAAGAATGGACTTAAAATCATATTTTTATGGTTCTAATAAAATGTCAATTAGAACATTTGAGAACGCTTAAATGTTTCAAGAAGGTAATTACGATATAACAGAATTCCCAATTGCATCAAATGGCATGAATCAGTTCATATCGCCAGATGCTTTGCCATCTAATTTTTGTTATACGCTTGAAAATATTATACCTCAGCCACTTGGAGATGGTCAGGTTAGGTACGGAACAGCTTTAATTAACAATGTTTCAACCAATGAATTTAACATAATACGAAGCTTTCCTTATACTTTAAACGGCTCTGTTGACCAAGGAATTTTATATGTCGGGTATTATTCTCAAGATCTTAATACAAATACTCGAGTTGCTGTAGATTCTTCGCATATAACATTCAACTCTGTTCCCCCATTAAACTACGTTGCGGATACAAAAATTAAGATTGTTTACACATTTAATGCTTTTCCAAATACTCTATATGCAGATATTAGTGAAGTTACAATCGTGGGAAATGCTGTTTCGATAACTATAGAAAACAACTTGCTCCCAGACCCTTTAACTGGAGCCTTGGTTATAACTGAAATATGGGTGCAGCTTGGCTCTATTTATAAGTATGATTTTACTACAAATACATTGAGCGCAGCATTAAGAACAGGTCTTTCTATTGGCTGCGTGCCAAGAGCTTCATATTTTCAGCAAAAGATGCTGATATGTAATGGCGTTGACCCAGTAATGTCATGGGATGGGACTAATCTTTTAGACGTGTCAGAATTCTTAGTAGAAACCCAAGCAAATACTTTCAACAGAACTGGAGCAAGCAGCTTTACTTTTAACGTTGTTGATTTAACAGTATTTATGATTTCAAGATATTTTGTTGGAAATCTAATAAAAATAGATGTCGCAGGAGTTGTTACACAACTAACCATTTTAACATCTACTCTAGTAGGTAATACAGTAACGATTACAACAACAACAGCGACTGTTCCTGTGTTTATTGCAAACCAAGTTTCTCTTTACTATCAAGACAAACCTCCTGCTTTTAGCTTTATATATGTTTCAAAAGATAGAATATGGGCGTTAGGAGCTGGAGCAGTTAGCCTTCAATATAGAGGGATAGATACTCAATTAAGGGTCTATTATAGCTATAGGCCAAATGTTATCACTGGGTATGGATTGTTCAATGAAAACACAAAGACTGTCCCCAGCATTAACATGTCTGACAAGCATAATATACAAGATAACTTTGAAGCAATTTGCGAAGTAAATGGTCTTCTTGCTTTTATGGGAAGAAAAAGAACTCAGGTATGGAGCGGTTACACCCCTGGGCAAGGAGGAGATTTCTCTTGGAGTGCAAATTTGCCAGTTGGTATTTTACATGGAGATTTGATTGCAGAACTTTCAAATGATGTTTATTTTGTATCTCAATCAGGTGTTCGCTCTTTAACAACCTTAAATATAGCGAGGCAATTTTCTGCAAATTCAGATGATGCAGTCGATACAATAGTAAAAAGTTTTAGCTCAAACGCTACAGCTTCAAATACTAATTATAGGCTTTGTACATCATTTAAGTATGAAGAAGGTGGATTTATAGGATTTAAAATATCTAATAATAAAATATTAGCTTCTTTATTTTCAACAAAGCTATATTCATGGTTTTATCTTTCCGGAGACTTCAAAAATTCAAATTGCTTTATGGAGTTGGGTTCTCAGCTTTATATGTTTATTGGAAACAAAATATATAAATATGCCGATGGAAACGATAATTCTCAGAAAATATATGGTGACCAAAACGGCACATCTTTAATACCTATAGTTTGGACTCCTGGACTTATTAAATTTAGAGGAAAAAAAGGATACGCAAATAAAAGGTATGAATTAGTACTAAACTATCCTTCATCTTTTATATTAAATGATAATAACTTAATAAATATTTCAATATTTGGAGATGTACCAAGAAGTTTCTCACTGGTTGATAAATGTAATTTTCAATATAGAGGCGACTTAATCGGTCAGGAGCCTTTAACTGCTATTGGTAACAATGATAATACAGACCCAGGATTTAGGTTAAGAAAAGAATTCGAAGTTGTCAACAAAAGACTAAAGTTTTCATCTTCTAGTTTTTGGATTTCTATTTCTGGATACATAATAAATGGACCAATTTCTTTTGGAAGAATTAGACTTTTTGGAATAGGAGAAAGATAATGCCAACATATCAAAGAAAACAAATACCTTACAATCCAGCTGAAGTATTACCATTTAGCAATAGATATGCATTGGTTGCAGAACAAGATCAACCAATAAATTCAGATCAATTAGATGGGGACTTTAACTACGTTATTGATTCATTGAACGACTTGTGGACTATAACTCAAGGGATAGCCGCAGGTATTCTGCCGGGATCAAGCACGCCGGGAAATGCTGAAAAATTTCCTATTACAGATGGTGCGGGAACTATATCTTGGACAAAAATAACATCAGGTTATTTTTCTGCACAATGCATTACAACTTTAGCGCTTCAAAATGGATGCGTAACAAATCCTAAAATTGGAAACGGTGCGGTTGGAAATGAAAATATTCAGGCTGGCGCAATTCAAAATAATAACATTGAAGATGATAAAATATCATTTGATAAAATTGCAGCCGTTAACAATGCTCATTTTCAATTGTTTTTTAATACTCAGGCAGATTCAACATTAAGTGGATCAAAAATACAGCCAGGAAGCTTGCCAGCTAATACAATCGCAGCGGGGTCTCTTCCTGGAACAGCTATTACTACAGGAACGTTGCCATCGGTAGCATTGGTTAACAATAGTATAACCTCATTACAGCTGTCTCCTTTAATTAAACCTCTAATTGGCGGGTATTTCCCATGGGGCGCGCCAGCGGGCGTTGCCGTTCCAGCAGGATATGTAGAGGGCAATGGACAGTTGTTAAACGTTGTTACTTATGCTCTATTATTTGAAATATATGGGACAACGTATGGCGGAGATGGCGTAACAAATTTTGGAACTCCAGACTTAAGGGGGAGATGTATATTCTTCATAGACCCTGCATCTCCACAGCCAACTGGCGGAAGAATAGTTAATGGAACGATAGCTGTGGGAGCAACAGGAGGAGAAGAGTCTCATACTTTAACAGTTGATGAGCTTGCTCCACACAGTCATTCATATACTACCCCTGCAGTAAACCTTTACCAAATTGCAAATGGATCGTCCACCACCAGACCAACACCTGCACCAGGACAAACGGATGTTACCGGTGGCGGACAACCTCATAACAATATGACGCCATACATCCTAAATAGAATACTTATATATGCTGGAGTTTAATTTATTTGTTAATTGTTTTATAATTTAATGTTATTTTTTTATTTAAAGGTGAAAATTATGAATAAGAATAGACCAAGAAAAGACCGTAAACCTAAACCTAATAAGTGTTAGTTTTATAGTTGAGTAATATTTTTTTTGAATCAATTGAGCAATGTCAAATTGAAAAGTTTTTCAATAATTTTTCATTTGAAAATTGTGTATTTTTTGAATTGGTTTCAAACAATGTTTCAATTGGTTTTTATGGGGTTAAAACTATTACAGAAAAAATTTGTGAAATATCTCTCTATATTTATGAAAAATATAGAGGAAAATTTACAAAAGATGTAACGAAAAAATGCTTAGAATTTCCATTTATATTAGGGTTCAATAAAATAATAATAAGAACTGAATCTGAAAAAATGAGAAGATTTCTTTGTAAATTAACTAAATATGGTGTAAACTATTTGTTTAAACACTATGATAATTATTTGTTTGAGGTATCGTAATGGGAAAACTTTTTAGAGGAAGAAGACCGCCAGAAGCTCCGCAGATGCCAGCGCAACAAGCTGCTCCTGAGCTAATGGATATTGTAGATGAACTTTCTGGCGTTCAAACTATAACCGTTACTGGACCCGATGGAAAGAAAAGAAGAGTTACACAAAGGCTTCCGCTGACGCCTCAAGAAGAGCAAACGTTAAACCAAGCTAAAAATCTAATGAATACCGCTGTTAACAATATCCAGAGACTCTATAAATATGACCCAGCATCAGTTGCAAATTATCAGCCTTTTATACAAGCATTTTCAAACATTAACCAAGAAAGAATGCGTGATTTGTCTCAAATTGGGGACTTTAAGGATATTGCAGAAAAAGTTCAGCAGTTTAAAACAATGAGTCAAAATATTGCAATGGAGTCTTTTGATAACCAACAAAGAATGACAGAAGAAAATTTAGCAAGAAGAGGCCTTCAGAGAAGCACAGAAGCTGCAGAAAATCGTGCAGTAATGGCTAGACAAAAAGCTCTTTTAGAGCAAGAGGTAAGCGTAGCGTCTGAAAACTATGGCGAAGACTTACAAAATCGTAGACTAGACAGAGAGGCTAGAACCTATAACATAAGAGAGCAGGGGCGTAACGCCAGGCTGCAAGAGGCTGAGGCAGGATACAACCTAGAAAGGCAAAGAGTTGAAGACCTAGAAAATCTTAGACAAAATGCAATAAATGAAAACGTTAATATGATGGGCGTTGGTCAGTCAATAGCTGGGCAAGATACTCAGAGGGCTCAGCTTGGTCTTGAGGGTAATAGAAGCGCCATTTCAATGTTTGGAGCTCAGGCTGCAAATCAAAATCAAAGATATGCGAATGATGTTGCAAGAATGCAAGGGCAGCATGCTATGAATATGCAGCAGTTTAAGTCTACTCCTGCAAGGTTTGGGCAACAATTAAGAGATTTAGGGCTTGCGGCCGCCGGTTCATACCTTGGTGGTGGTTTTGGCGGGTTTGGAAGGGGATAATAAAATGGCAAAGCTTGCAGATTATAAATTACATAAAGTTAAACAAAGAATGGAGGCTGCAAATGCTAAACCAGAGCGCCCAAGAATTAATGAGCAGATTGGCCTTGAGAAAACATTATTAGATTTACAAAAACAATCTTCTGAGCCAGAGAGGCAAATAGATAAAAATATGTATGAGTCACTTTCCGAAAAATGGAAAGGAAACCATGGCGGTAGCGGGGGGGATGCTTTTATTTTAGGGCTTACATCTGGACTTCAGAAAGGAAGTTTTGCAGAAGATAAAGAGAGAAATAAAAAAGTAATGGACTTTACTGAAAAAATGAAAAATATGGTTGAAGAGCAGAACATGCAATTGTTTAAAGAAGAAAAACTATACAATGCAAGGAATTCTGTAACTCCGCGCATAATGGCATACTTAGATTCTTATAAGTCTATGTCTCCTAATGACAGGAAAGTATACTTACAAAATACGCTTGAAGAATACAACGGTTCTGCTGGAACAAATTATAAGTTAATTGATTCAGCCGGTTCAGAGCCATGGAAAATAATTATTAGTGATGGAGAAGAGGTTAGACCACTTGACTTGATGGGGTTTATCAAAACACCAGAAGAAAAGAAATTAGATTATTATTATAATAGCGCTGAAAATAAACAGGTTGAAAGAGAGCTTCAAGAAGAAGACTATCTAAATAGGCAGAACCTTGAAAGCCAGGTTAAATATAATAAAGCAAGAGCAGAAGAAAAGTCTCCAGTCGGGATACAGGAAAAGAAGCAGAGTCTTGTAGAGAGCGGAGAGGTTCCGAGTGGTGCTTTATTGTTTGACGAACTCCCTAACCATGAAGCAAAGGCATGGATTGACGACTTAAGGGTTGAGAGAGACAAAGGTAAGGAGGCTAAAAATGGTGTTACGGCTTTAGACGAAATGGATAAAATATTTAAAAGTCATCCAAAGATTTCAACTAGCTTAGCTAAATGGGCAAATTCAAAAGGTGACTCTCCATTTGATAATTTTATTAAAAGCATCGTAAATCAAGAGCAAAGAAATGCGCTTCTTGAGCTAGAAAAGCATGCTGCAACATTATCTCTTGGAACCATTCAACAGTTTAAAGGTCAAAGGCCAACAGACATATTGAAAAAATTGATAAAAGAAACAAATCCTGGGTCTAATTTTACTCCAGAGGCATTTGAGCCTATAAAAAATCAGTTAAAAAATAAATTTAACGAGCAAATTAGTCGCTCAGAAGAAGCAAACAGAGGGTTGATGAAAAGATATGTTCCAACCTATGAAGGTGTTGTAAAGGTTCAAAATTATAAACCTTCTCAGGAAATTTCAGCCCTTGATCAAGAAGAGCAGGCATTATTAAAAGAAAGGGAATTATTATTAAATGGTGGATAATAAAAGGCTGTTAGAAATTGACAATAGATTGAAGCAAATTCAAGCTATAAAGTCTTCTGCTGAAGAATCATCGCCTGTGTCAAAAGATAAAAGATTATCGCAAATTGACGAAAGATTAGCTCAGATTAATAAATTAAAACAAAAAGAAGGTCAACAAAATAGTTATTCTGATTTTTCACCATTCTTAGAGGCTCGTGGAGCAGCTAAAACAATTGGATCTATAGCAGATGTTGGAATGTCAACATTTCCAACAACTAGGTCAGTAGAAAAAAATACAATAGAAGGATTAATAAGAAGCTTAGAGGGAGTTGAAGGAAGGGAAGAAGAGCTTAACGGCCTTAAACTTCAGTTAGATAGTATTAATAAAAATAATACAACCTC
>OFQV01000354.1_pt1 | contig 12445 bp, 12 predicted proteins | sample 1542971 | NCBI WGS metagenome assembly OFQV01 (sample SAMN07774229, study PRJEB24372) | wastewater metagenome | isolation source: WWTP Cannobio (Effluent) | place: Italy: Cannobio | collected 2016-01
CAGGTGCATTACAGGTAATGGGTGAACGCAAAAAGCCCCCGGCGTGAACCGGGGGCCTTGTCGATCAGTTGTTAGCAACAACGGCGGTTGATGTTAGCGGATGCGCGTTTTGTGAGCGGCAAACCATTTTGCTGACACCGGGAATATGGTTCTTTGCGGAAAATGCAAAGAAGTCACCAATCTCCCCACGCAGCCAATGACGCCAGCAACGCCCGCCCGCTGCGCCGCATGGCCGCTGGATCATCGCCTGCCAGATCAGCCGCGTGTTGCGCCGCCAATGGCCGCAACCTATCGCTTGCCGTGCTTGGTGGCAAACTCACGCATCCACTGAGTGTTAGCATCATCAGCAGCCCCGATGCCAAGGTCAGCCTCATTGATCCGATCATGTGCCGCGTCCTCTTTCCTGAGCCTGTCCAGTTTCTGTGCGGTCTTGGCCCCGGATCTGCCGAAGCCGTAAGCCGCGCCAAGCGCCACGATCAGCGCGCCGATTGCCACCAGAATGTCAGTCATGCCGCACCGCCTATTCCGGTCAAAAACTCGTGTTGCAGCATTGATATGGCCGCAATCATCGGAATGGATTGATCGCCGCCAGACCACCGCGTTGAAATGGACCCATCGGCGTTTACAAATGCCATGCCCATTGCCGTGATTGACCCGGCCCGCGCCCGTTCCAACAATTCCTCTAGCTGTTCCACCAGATCGCCATTGTTCGCTAGCGATGATGGTTCGCCGTATAGGTTGACTACCTCAGCCATTCTTTGCTTTTCCCTTCCACCCACGCCATGCCGCCACCGCAGCCAAGCTGTTGCCCACTGTTGCAGCGCATGTCAGCACAAACTCGCGCACATCAAACGGATGAATGTCCAGCGCCCATGTTGCCGGGTCATAGTCGGCATATCCAGCGATAGCCAAGCCGCCCGCCGCCGCTGCCGCGATGTAGATTGCAAATCGAACAGCCCACGCCATCACCGCCCCCTTTTGAACATGGCCGCAATGGCCGAGAATATCGCCGCCCAGAAGCCTTGCCGCGCGGGATCGTTGACCCGCTTGCCCGCGCCGTCGGCTGTGACCTTCGGTTTCGGAATGGTCCTTTGCCCGCGCGCCAGCATGGTGGCGCGGTCCAGAATGCCAATATCGCCGTCCTGCACTCCGGGCCTGTCGCCGACCACCCGCCGCGACCAGCCCTTGCCAAAGGTGCTCCATGTGCGCAGGCCGCGCAGAAATGCCATTCGATCGTCGCAAAGCCGCTCGACCACCACGACAGGATCAAGCCGTGCCACCGCGTCCAGCGTTTGCAGCCCGATCACGCCATCCTGCGTCACCCCGGCAATCCGCTGCAAATATCGCGCCGCACGGGCCGGGCCGGAGTTGACTGCGAAATCATAGACCGCCGCATCAACGCCGCTTGGCAGATCATCGCCGCGCACCACGTCCCAATACTGTTCGCGGTAGATGGTATCACGCTCGACGGCTTCCAGTTGCCGCACCGGTCGCGGGATTCGTCCCACACGCCGCCTGAACGCGTCGTAGGTCCGCTGTGTCACGCCCTGCATGGTGGCACCACCGGGGTCTTTCGGGTGGTTCACATATCCACCCTCATAGGCCAGCACCCACGGCTGAATTATGGCGTAATTGGCCTTCATGGCTTACCCCCCAACTGCCGCAGCAGGTTGTTTGTTCCCTTTTGCGCGTCCTTCATCTCGACCATGCTTTCGCGCAGGCCCATCAGTTGAGCGGTCAGCGTGGCAAATGAAACAGCTTGCGCCGCCGATGTCGCTTCAACCCGCGCAATCCGCCCGTCACGCAATTCCGCCGCCGTTGTCAGCATGTTGACCTGCGCAAAAAGCTGCGATGCAAACCATATTCCACCGATAAGCTGGATGATCAAAACCCAAATTGTCGCCACCGGAACGCGCTTGTCCAGATGCCAGTTGTTTTCTTTCGTCTGTTCGTCAGTCATACGCCTATCCTTGTCAATCATGGCTCCGATCCTGCCTTATAACTCTCAAATGCGGCTGCATCAAAATCCGTATAGCTAACAGAGTTTGGAGCGGTGATCGTGCTGCCCGTCACCTTAGTCCCTAGAACATTCCACTTCATCTTGTCCGTGGGGTTGTTCTTCTGGGTGTTGATCGTGTAGCGCGTAGGCGTCGGGACCAGTTCGGGCTTTCCAGTGAAGGTGAAATCTGCCGTGTTGGGGCTGTTCTTCCAAGCCATGTTGGCGATCATCTGCATACAACTTTCAGAGTGGCGGATAAGCCTTGCTGTAACTCGCACCTCCCCCGAAACCACATCGTTCCACGTAGACCATTCGATATTTCCGAAGCATAGTGGCACGTCGCTTGAGTGCGCCGACAAAGAAAACTCAGACCACCCATTGAGCAGTAGATAGCAATATGGCGCGCTCGCGGTGTCCACAACTGCATAAGCCTGTCGCCATGCGTGATACTGAAATATGAAGTGATCATAGGCTTTACGGTTTTTAACGGCGCGGGTTGTGCCGGGGGGCCACCACGCAGCAGCAAGCCAGTCTGGCCCGGTTAATCCAAACCATCCAGCCATGCTGTTGATCTGTGCATCCGAGTAGTTTTGCGAACCCGGAAAGTTACTGTGCTCGTCTAATGCTGCGGCAATAACAATAGGCTTTCTGAATTTGCCCGCAATGGCTGCGTTTGTTGATCCCGTATAAGTCAGGCCGTTGCCAATAAACGGGTAGACGTTCTCATTCCCACCCTGCACAAATTCAGGCTTTTGTAGCTGGATGCTTCCTTTGGAAACCCGACGCCTTGCCATTGAGAACGCCGTGATGTGTTCAGGTGACAAAGCTGTTCGGATGGCGTTAGCCTCCCCATCAGCAAGGATTGCTGCTGCAACAGATCGGCCCGGTCTTGAGTAGTCCCGCAACCAAGATGCAGAACCTCGTACCGCTTTCATAAACCGCTCGTAACGTGCAGCCCTTCCTGTGGCGTCCATTCTTGACGCGTTACCACCACCTGACATTGCCCAAGCCGATGAGAAATAGCTTTGAACATCGTCCGACTCCATAAACATCAGGGTGTTAGCCCCGCCTGCCGATGTACCTGATACGAGAAGTTTATTCTTGTTTCCCCCAAAGGAAGCTACATTGTCATATACCCATTTCAAGGCCAGCTTAGTGTCGGTGAAGGCAAAGTTTGGACCACTTACACCAGTTGACCAACTAGGGTGTGAGAAGTATCCGAAGTCTGACATGCGGTATTCAGGGCAGATAACAATACAGCCCTTATAGGCGGCTAACCTATGACCTCGTTGACGGTATTGAATTGCAGAGTTGACCCCCCATCCTCCGCCGTGAACCATGAAGATAACAGGCCAGCCCCCCGTTGGGGGAGTGAGGTCTGCCGAAGGTGCCCAAATGTTGAGGGTCAGGCAGTCCTCGCTTTCTTTGACGCCGTAGCCTCGCCAGTTTGCAATACCCCCACTACCGGGCCATTCGGCCCGACCAACTTCATCGCTTTCAGAACCCACCCAGTTCTGGATAGGCACATCAGGCCAAGTGTTCATTTCATATGTGCCAGCGGCGTAGGTATATGCCTGTGCATCCTTCCATCGGTTATCCCCAATAGGAGGAACGGCATAACGAATACCGAGCCAGCACTGAACATCAGTTTCCACAGGTGGCGAGTGCATGGCGCGGATAGCGATGGCCTCCGCAGTCGTGTCCCCCGCCCAAGGTAGGTGCGGGGTGACTTTCCAAATACGGCCATTGAGGGTTGCACTGCCTATAGTTGCGGCTGTTTTAGTGGGGGTGATGGTTGTTGTTGTGACCATTAGAACCACCTACCTTTGATAGTAGCGGTGCCCAATACGGACACGTCAGAAGTGTCACCACCTAGTCGGGCAATCCGCAAGGAGGATATGCTACTAACACCCGCGAAAAAACCCGATTCCACATAAATACGACTTAGCACACTTGAGCCACTCACCAATGGGTAAGATAATGTCACGGATGGCGTCGAAATGAAAGAATGCGGGTATGGGAAGGTTAAAGGATTGGTAACGTAAGGTGATTCCCAAGTCCCCGCGCCAGTAGCTTTGATACTACCTGCGTCAAAATCCACAGTGCAGATTAGTAACCCGTTCTCGAACTTGTAGTAAGTACCATTAACATTAACCACCCGTTGTGGGGTACGATGCATAATCCAACTGGACCCGTAGAAAACGGCAGTCATATCAGCGCCGGTTAATAGATAGTTTTCAGGTAGTTCAGCGCCTGTGGGAGTAACGGCGCTATACGCAGAACCCCCATCGAGAGATATAGTAACGTTTCCGGTATTGGTTGCAGTGGGGCGAAAGCGGATGGAGAAGCCTGTTGGGATGGTCCCACTATAACCACCCCCTGACGTGATAGAATATACATTTCCAACATTGCTGCTGGGACGCCGATTGCTCAGGCTTGGGTCTGTTAGGGTTTGCACCCAAGTTTTTGTAGCTATTCCTTCGCCGTCCAATACAGCGTTCAACGAATCTGTAACTGCGGCCAGAATATCCGATCCGATTACGGACGCCCGCGCCCAGTTCGAGCCGTTGGGGTGCAGAATATCTTCCCCCAAAGCGTCTCGCCGATACAGGACAGCTTCGCCGTCTACTAAAATATAAACAAAGGCTATCGTGGGGTCTATTGTCGCGGCTTGGAACAGCAGGATGCTGCCATACATTGAAGGGGATATGGCGTTTGAAGCCTTGCCGATCACGTAGGACAACCGCCTAGCTGAAATAGACCGATTTGTTGAAGCGGTCCCCGTGTCGATTTCAGCTTCTGAAATCTCATTGTTTTGCAGTTTGGCGGGGGTTATTGTCCCGTCAACGATCAGAGCATCCACCAAGCGCTTTTGGAGTTTGAACCCTCCGGCCCTACCCCCATCAGTCCCACCCCCAACGCGAACAAACCTGAACCGGGCACGACGCTCATCCGCGTTTGAAGTGAAATCCACTGTCTCTGCCACAATCGAGAAAGTATTAGTCCGGTCAGACACCGTAAGGCTCCGAGAAAAGACCGGATTGCTACTAACATCCATTGTGTAAAGGTCCAGCATTACGATGGACTGAACGGTTCCGGCACTTCGGCGTGAGGTTACTGCTTTTGCAAGATATGCCGTGGAACCCTCAACCGGGAACAAACCCGTAGTTGCCTCTTGATTAGACGCGTTAGGGTTAAAGTCGGCCCAATTAGAACCAAGATCGGCGGATGTGGTGTTTTTGACAAGAGAAAAAGAGTCCCCGCTATAAAAGTTTGCATCTACCATATCGAAGTCTGGGTAGAGGTTGTTGGTGTCCCTTGGGTATACCTTGGACGCCGTGACTGCTCTGGGTGCAATGGTTAGTACTGTAGTACCAGTTACATCGCCAGTATGCGGAACAGAAGCCCCCATCTCATCTGCCCAAGTTTTTGCCGACTTAGTGCCTGGGCCACCAGGGGGCGTGGGGCTTTCGGCCCATGCTTGTGCAAGGGCAACTGCGTCAATAGCCGCGTCATAATGCTCTTGTGATATAGACGACCAGAACGTGCCAATGGCCGCAGGAACGGCGGTGTTGAGCAAACTGGCAAGCGTGTATGACGCCGATGACCCGATCTGGATAATCCCAAGATCAGCGTATTGCTCCCTCACCCCGTCGCGGTCTTTCACTGTCCACCGCGCCAAGACGCGGTAATGCGTGCCACGCAGACCCGCAGTGTTTTGCCACAATTCAAACCCCGGCGGAATGTCACTGTTGACCAACGTAACCCGCTTGGAGATACCCCCCGGCAGAATATCTGAGCCTTGGGTATCAAGCCCAGAAATAGCGAATGTCAATTCAGCGAATTGCAGGTTTTCGTCGGTCGGCAATGGCACGCGGCCAGTGATAGCTGATGTGGTAAGTGCCATTGCAAGGCTCCAATGCTAGATAATGTTTCGTCTGTCAGAGTGTCACGGCCATCCGAAACAGCGCGTCTATTTGATCGGCATCATAGCCCAAAGCCCATCCGATTTCATCCATGCTTGGATGCGTTCGCTGCCAGTCTTGCGCGTAGGCCAGCGTTTGCCGAATGGCCCATGGCAGGTTCGGATCGGTGGCCATGGCGTCAAGGGCCGCGCATGTATCGGGGCCGATGGCAAGGCGGGCTTGCAGGCGGCTGCACGTCATACTCTGGCGCTGTTGTGCAATGGTTGTTTCCACGACCACGGGCTTGCCATCCACCCACACCAAGGACTTACTCATACGCCCACGCGCGCTGCAAAATCAAGCGCCCTCGCGTGGTGGTGCCATTGATGCGCGCCGCCTTGATTTTGGTGTTGCCAAGAAAATCAATGCGCGTGCTGTTTAGGTCTTTCATCTGCCCATTGACGCGCGGAAAGTGCATGGTGTGGATCGACACATTTCCAGGCGTAAACGGAGGGTAACCAATCCAAGCATTCGTGTCCTGACGCTGCAACTCAAACCCAAGGGGCACCCCCCCGACAGATGTGTCAAACCCCAAATCCACAGCCATCAGGCGGTAGTGCCAACCATCCACAAAGTCAGGCGTTGTGATCGAAGTCACCGCCCCCATGGTTGCGAAGTTGTAAATCACCCCGTCGCCGTCACCGACTGAATTTGCGTTGTATGGATGCCACGCGGATACCACTATGGGCGCATCCGGTGCGGCCTGCGCAATCGCAACAGGATTGCGAAACCACCGCTCGAAACTAAGCGAAGTCGCGGGCGCGCCAACCTCATATTCTGCCGTTGTCCAGTCTAGCCAGTCGGTCGGTGGGAAAGCCATTATATCGCCTCATAGGGTGGGGAGCCATCAGGCATTTTCAGGGTAATAGGATCGCAAGCAAACATGCCGGGATCGCGTTGCGCGGCTGTTGCAGGCAGATACTTCGGACTGGCATTCGGGGTCGCATACGCAAACCGCCCAGAGAATTGATAAGACTGCACCACGATCTTGATGCGTTCGCCAGCGCGCGGTTCTGATCTTTGTGTGACTTGAAACAAGCCCTCAATCTCGCGTCCGGTATCATCCTGCAATCCCCTCGTTCGCAGCCGAACCACATCGGTTAGCTGGATCGCGTTCCATTTGGCGTCCAGCGTGATCGTTGCATAAACCGGCGCGGTATCGAACCGTTTGAGCAACCGCCGCGCTGCAACCCGCACAATAGCATCAGCCCCGCGATTGAGCCATGGGCAGGTATAGGATTTCACCGCGCCAGTTCGATACCGCCATTCCTCGCGCGCCGATGGATCAGATGCTACCCAAGTGCGGGCATAGTTATTCGTATCGGTTGCAGATCCAGCCGGGGTTTTCTGCACCGTCCAGAACAGCACTTCTGACACGCGCTTTTTGTCGTCCTCCTCGATCTGAATATCAAGGTTGGTCGATAGGTCCGACAAGTCCCATATTGTATCACCGTCAACGGGGCGGTTTGCCTTGAAGCGGATTTTCTGCACCGCGCCATCCCAGAACAGCGAAAACCCCAAAGGCACGATCTGCGATGCAAGCGCCTTGACGCCCGTGGGTTCCCCAATGTCGCGTGTCAGCGTTGTGCCTGCCATCCACCGGCTGACCTCTGATGCCCAATCGACAAGCGGCAGATATGACACGTCGATACCCGCCTCTTGCAGCAACTCCGAAACCACATCATCAACCCGCGCACCATCATAGCGCAAAACCCGCTGGAATGTGTCGCCGCTGCGGTGCGTGGATGCCACTGTTTGCGATACTGCCCGCGATGTCAGAGTGATCGTGTCACCCGTGCGCGTGTAATCCACAAACTCGGACCCGATCCGAGCGCGACCCGATGCGGGGTATTCCAGCGCGCCAACGCCCGCAGGCGACAGCGTGAACGTATCCAAGCCCCCGATGGTTACATCCGCCATCAGCTTGCCGTTAGACGCCTTAGGCACCCGCGTGCGCTTGTCGTCGGCAAGGTCCAGCACGTCGCTGCCCTCGACCGTGACCATGCCGTCATCACCCGGCCCGCTCATGTTGGTGATAACATAGTGCCGCACGGTTACATCAACGATTGCGCCGTCAACGATATAGCCGTCATGGCGGCGCATGGGGCGACCCGCGTAGAACGGCCAGCGGGTTTTCAGCTTGGCGAAGTGCGTGCCTTGCTTGGCTGGATTGTATCCGATGCCATCCAGTTGCGCCGCGCCCGAAACGCGTTCGGCCTGATACTTGTCAAAATAGCGGTCGTGGTCCGGCGCGTCCATAAACCGTGCGCTGATGGTTGCGCGCCGCCCGAACGCTGATAGATCGCCGTCAGACCCCGCGATGTTGACCGTTGCCGAATACTCCGAAGGCTCGCCCACAAGAAACGGGTAGAACGTCGCGCCTTTCGGCATGTTGGAACGCGGCTGGCAATAGCGCATCGTGCGATATACCGGCAGATGCACATAATCGGCGGGGCTTCGACATGTGTTGAACGTGTTGAAGCATTTGCGCGTTACCCCGTCCACACCCAAAGCCGCCGTGCAAGCGCCGACGCCGAAGGTCAGCGAGCATCCATCAACGTCAATTTCGATCCATGAGAACGGTTCCCTAGCCGACATAGGCCGACACCTCCAACCCCATCTGCCCCCATACCGCGCCAGCACCATAGGACGCGCGCAGAACGCCGCCAGACCGCCAACAATAGGCCATGTCGTCCGGTAGCAGGTCAGGACAGCTTGACCACACGAACGGCGCTCCTTCGTTATAGTGCGCGATGAACGGTCGCGCGTCACCCTCAATCCATTCGCGGCGTTGCTGTGCCAGGCTGATCGATGTTGCCGCCCCCACCCGCTTTACAAACGTCCCGACATACTGGCCCTTGACCGTGATCGACGGTGCAAGGTCAATATCAAGCGCAAGGTTAAGCGGCACATAGCCATCCGATACGCCGTCCGGTATGATAAGACGGGGGCCAAGCATTACCACAGAAATGCTTGGCGCGCTTGGTCCGCTAACCTTAAGCTGCCACGTCTTTGATGTCTGTGCGCCAAACACCATCAGTATATCACGGTCGTCCGTGGGTGTAATGGTCATGGCGCTGATGTATACCGAGCCGTTCCACCACAAAACCTCAACCGTGCAACCCGTGCTGCCCAACGTGTGCCCGATGATCGCGCAAGCATCGCACTCCGCCGCCACGCCCATAGTTGTGTATATGGACGCTGGCATCGCCGCTGGCGTCCAGAAGTCGTAGGTTTGAGGCCCTAAAGCATTAGCCGCGAAGCCGTCAGCGGATTGGCTTGACCATGCCAGAACGCCCTCGGCAAACACGTTGCGAAACAGGGCCGAGGCGGCGTTTAGTTCGGTGGCGTCATAGCTGGCGTAAATCATATCAAGCCCCCGCCGGAACCCAGACGATGCCGCGATTACCGGCCTCCTTCTGGATTGCCTCGAACATTTTAATCATGGCGCTACCGCTGTATATCGCGCCGGGGTCGATGGTGTCCAGCGTCACGCGCAGCGGGGTTTCAGGTGCGGATTGCTGGGATGTGTTGGCGGAACCGCCGCCACTTGGAACGCTGCCACCACCGCTTGACGATGCGCTCTTGATCGACCGAACAGCCGCAAGACCAGACGCCAGCGCCGATGCTGCCGCGCCGAACCTTGCCCACGGCCTGCCAACATATGCGGGGTCTTTCAGAACCTCGGTAAACGCCAGATAGCTATTGATCACGCCCTGCACTGCCGCCAGACCTTGCGCGATTTTCAGGGTGCGCTCGCCGCCTGACCGGGCAAGCTCGGCCATGCCGCCGAAGAATCCGGCCATGTCTTGCAGGCGCTGATTGTTGGTGTCCGACCCCAGCGCGCGCAACCGTTCCTGATGCTCTGCCTCAAGCCGTTCAAGCGCGCCATGACGCCCGCCAACTGCCTCAAGTTCGCGGTCGCTGTATGATTGGATCAGCGCCAGCTTTTCCTCATACCAGGCCGTCAGCAACTCCCTTTCTGTGGAAAGTTCGCTGATCAATCCTTGCAGCGCGCCGTCAGGGCCACTTCCACCACCTCCACCGCCACCTCCACCGCCGCCGCCGCCTCCTCCTCCACCGCCGCCTTGCGCAGACGGTGGCAGTAACTCGGAACCCGGAAGGCGGAACCCAAGGCCATTCTTGGACCAATCACTATCGCCCGTGGTCATGCCCGGGCCTTCGCTCACCGACAGGTTAGACAGTGCATTATTCGCGGCCACAGCGTCCCAAAGTTTTGCCGCCAAGCCCGCCGCCTTGCTGATCGCCGTAGATAGCCACCCCGAACCCGGTTGCGTGTCGCGGATTTTCACCAGCGCCTGATATGCCGAGTTGAGCCGGGTGTTTGTCGTGTTGAGTTCGACGTTCCAGCCGCGTGTTTTCGCCTCGGCCATAACCATCTGGTCATAGGCTTTTCGCGCGGCCTCTTTCTGCTGATTTGTAATGTCCAGCGCCGCAATCTTGGCGAATTGGATTTGGCGCTCCTGGTTAAGCTGCTGCGATAAATATTGCGCGCTTTCGCGACCATACCTCAGTTCGGTTTCAGCCAACGCCGCGCGGTCTTGGTACGTCCGCGTCATTTCATTGGCGGATTGCAAAGCCTTTTGCTGCTCCTCGTTCAATGCCACTACAGCCGCGGTGCCTTCCTGCGCGCGTAGTGCAAAGTTGCTTGCCGCGTTTTCAACGCCGCTCATGCGGGCTTCTGCCTCAATCAGCATGGTTGCCAGCCGTTCTACCTCGGCGCGGGCCTCCGCCATGCGGGATGTTTCGCCCAGCGACATACCGAAAAAGTTGGTTGTGAAGCTTGCGCTATCAAACTCCTCCTGCGCCGCCTTCAAAGCATCCTTCACAGCATCAAGCGCCGCTGTCGCCTGCAACGTCATTGCGTCAAGTGACTGCTGCGACAACTCATTGTAATAGCGTTCGGTCGCCGTGTTCAGTTCGCTTTGCGCGGTTCCGATGTTGCGCAGGGTTTCAGCCAGTAATTCACCATCGCGGCGCGTGTTGTATATTGCCAGTGCAAATGCAGCCACACCAGCCGCAGCGATGCCCCACGGCCCGCCCATCATAGCAACCGCAGCAGACAGCCCCCTAGCCGCCGCCGCCTGCGCTGCAATGGCGATGGTATAGGCGCGGCTGGCAACAGCCCCAGCGATGAATTGGGCGGTCATAATTCCGCCAGATATGTTTACCGCCGCCATGCTGACCACCAAAGCGGGCAGACGTGTTGCGGCCAATATCAGTGCGATTTGAGCCACACCAGTCAACGCCCCAGTCACAGTAGCGCCCCACGCGGCGAAGTCGGTTTGCGCCATGGATGCCAGCGCGTCACCAACTGCCACAAGCGCAGTCGCCAGTGTGCCGGACACGTTGAACGCCTGATCGAAGTTGCCGACCAGCGCCAGAAGCCCGGTTCCGATGCGCGTGAAGGCGTCCCCGACAGTCGCGGGCATTAATGCGGCCACGGCGCGCACATCATTGAGCGGCTTGATTATGCTGTCTGCAATGACTTGCCCGGTGATCTTACCCTCGGATGCCAGCCCCCGAAGGCCGGAAACCGTGGTGCCCAATTCATCTGCCAGCGCCTGCGCAACCCGCCCGCCATTGGCCAGAATGGTTTCCAGCCCCTCGGCCTGCAGCTTACCAACCGCCATTGCCTTTGACAGTGCATTCTGCACCGATGTGGCGCGCTCGCCCTTGGTTGCCGTGATCACAAGCATGTGGTTCAAGGATTCTGTGAAGTCAGCCGCCTGGGCCGCTGATTTGCCCAGATCACGCAGCACCCCCACGTTGCGGGCATATACCTGCACCGTTTGATCGAGCGGTGAATAGGACGCGTTGGCAATATCAACCATGCGCTGCATCATGTCAGACGCTGCGCCCATGTCGCCAATCGCGGCCCCAAGCTGGCTGCGAAGATCGGACCAACTATCCGCTAGCTTGATGTAGGCACCCACAGACAGCGCCGCCGCTGCCATTGCCGCCAGTTTGCCCACGACAGTTCCAATGCCGCCCGACAGCCTGGAAAGCGAACCCTCGGCGGTCTTGGCGTCGTCGCCCATCCGCTTGACGCCATCACCCGCTTTCTTCGCAGCAGGTGCTAGCTTGTCCGTCGCCGCCTCGGTCTTGCCAGCGGCAACAGTCAGCGCGTTCAGTTCATCCGTGGATGGCTTGACGCCTTCCGTCTTCGCTTCAATGCCGAGTGCCGCTAGTGTCATTGCCTGCCCCTATTTTTTATTGCCGCCGCGAAACGCATCGCGGGCAGGGTTATCACTCACGGGTAAATCATCGCCACCATCAGGCGACTGCCGTTTCAACCACGCGTTATCCAGCCGCCGCATGACGTGCCGGAACTGCCAAGCCTCATAGTCAGACCACCCGGCAACATGCCGCGCGATGCTTGACGCTGGTATTGGACCTGCACCATATCCGGTAAGTTGTCGGTCGGTCCCCAACTCGAAGAAATCATCCAGCCAAGCCA
>OFQV01000355.1_pt1 | contig 12426 bp, 24 predicted proteins | sample 1542971 | NCBI WGS metagenome assembly OFQV01 (sample SAMN07774229, study PRJEB24372) | wastewater metagenome | isolation source: WWTP Cannobio (Effluent) | place: Italy: Cannobio | collected 2016-01
TTACCAGTCAGCTTGTCGCGAATTAGCTCACACATTCCCACTTGTCCGCAATGGCTGAACCGTACTTTTTGCACATGAATTTGCACGGGCGCGGCTGCGTTGGTTTTGTCAGGACGGTGTACGCAGATGATGTTGTCAGCCTTGTTGAACCAATGCGCGCCGCCTGATACGTCATACGCCCGCGGGACGGGCGTTGTTCCGTCTTTCGCCCGCTCCAGTTTCGTCGGGTGCGCAACGATGAAAATGTGACAGTTCGTATGGTGCACGTACTTATCCACCACCGACAGCGCGGAACTCAAGTAGTCGGCTTCACTCAGGGTCGTGCGCTTTTCGATGAAATTCCACGGGTCAATGACAAGAAAAAACGGCCTATCGATTCCCGAGCAAAACGGCTCTTTCCCGTCTTTAGTCCACCAAAACGGATCGAACTCACCCGGCAAGCCTACTTCCGGCTTTTCGGTTGTCAGCGCCAGCATCTCGAAAATCGTCTCTGACCGATTGCCCACATCAAGAAAATGGATCCTCTGCCCGACTTCCTCGCGCATGAAACTTTCTACCTCGTTCCGACTCACCCTGAGATTCGGTCCGGCCCCGAAGGGTTTACCGAGCCACTTGGAGGCCAGTTTTGCAACGTGTAGCTCGTAAGGCATGTTTTCGGGGCTGTAGAGCGCGCAACGTGCTTTCGGGTAGGTTCGCATCAACTCGATAAGCAAAGCGTCTAGAAACTCCGATTTACCACTTCCGGGCATGCCTGTGACCAGCGTCCATTGCGCCGGAGCCACGGAATAGAGCTTTTTCATGTTCATCCACGGAACCTGCAAACCGGCTGGCATGCCCTGATCGTGCAGAACCAGCGTATCGGCTAGCAGCGATGATCGGTCTATTAGCCTCATTGCACTAAGCCTTGTTTTGCCTTGTTTGCGTACTTGCCTTCAATGATTTTGGATAGGTTGGTAGCGTTCACAACCCAATCAAAATCAGCGCGCCAATCGCCGTTTCTGCCACACAAGAAATCACTTTCCTCAACGTAGGCAAACAGGTTTTCCCAATATTCAATGCCAGATTTTTCATCGGCGTATTTGCCAAGTTTCAATTTGTCCGCCCATCGGGAACGCAACGCGCGGCGGCGCGATTCCGCCCACTCCTCAACCTTTTTGATTTTTGGCAAAGTCTGGCAAACGCGATTCCAGCAATCGGCAATTTGGACGTAAGGGCAATCAGGACGAATCGGCGTCGGCGCTTTTGTGCCGACAAGAGCCGAAGGCTCTACTTCTGTCTCTGTCTCTGTCTCTGTCTCTGTCTCTGAAGTACGCATGTTCAGACTGCTCTGCGCATGCGTAGCATGCTGCTGCGCAGTCTTAGTTCTTTTTTTTCTATTGCAAGTCCTGCATAGCAATTGAATGTTTCCTTGACTTGAATCCCCCCCTTTGCTTACGGGGTAAATGTGATCGTATTCAATGTCATTTACAGCGGCGCATTCTTTGCACTTCCCTCCGTCGCGGGCCCACACTGCCCTCTTCACAACGTCGGATATGTGTCTCGACCCAAAACCATTGAGTTCGGCCTTTTGCTGCGCATGCGTAGCCTTTTGTTTCAACTCTTGATCATTGGCCTCAACAATAAAACCAAGCCCCATAAGCTGTTGAAGAGAGCTTGCAACATCGGCAACGGGCAACCGCACCCGGAACGCTATCTCTTCATGGTCTCCGTTGAACGTGCCTTCGGTTGTCTCTGCCGCTAAAAGCCACAGCAAAATCAAAACCTTGCAAGTCATCGGTTGCATTTTGTTGAAGTCTTTGTTGTCCAGAAGTTTGCGATGCAAACGTATCCAAGGCGGTGACCGGTCCTTGTAGTGCTGGAACTCTGTCCAATTTTTTGGAGTCAATTTCATACGCCAAGCCTAATCGCTATTGCGACCATCGCCGCTTGATACTCGGCTAGCGTTGCGTTCGGGTTGGCTTGCTGCCATGCCCGTTTTTCGCGCTCATAATGTTGCCATGTGCTCATTGTGGGTACAAACAAAAAGCCCTAGGAGCCAGTCTCACCTTGCGGTGTTGGAGGATACGTTGGTACGTACAGACTGACTTCTAGGGCTTACCAATTTTCGCCTCCAAGCGATTTCGATAATCATATCACGCTTCGCGCGCGTCTGCGCTGTAGTGATCGGGGAGGGTCACGCAACATCCCTCAAAATGTCCAAAGCCTCAGAAAGCGTCTCTATCTTGAAAACAGAGCCGCGCCATGCGTCATGCCATTCCTGTTGATCCGGACGCAACTGACAGGCTTTTGGGCCCCGCTGCGGGTCTTTAATCTCGAACAGGAAGTTCTCGCAGCGATACCCAACGAGAATGTCCGGGCAACCCTTACCGATGGTCGCCAGCGATTGAACGGTGCAACCGAACTTGCGCAGCCCGTCAACAATGGCGCGCTGGTTGCCGTCTATCTTGGCTGCTCTCAATTCGCCCGCCCGTAGTAAACAAGAACGCCACCATTGACCTTTTCCCGGTGTACGAGACCATCCTGATAAAGCTGGTCGCTGATGTGGCCGATGCGGCTGTATCGCTCCTGTAGCGCGTCTGTAATCTCGCGGTTCGTGATGCCCTCGCGAGCGCTAACGATCATGTCGTACACCTTCGCTTGCGTGTGGGCGTGGCTACCGTTGAGCGCGGGTTCAGGCGCTGTCACTGGCTTTTTGCGACAGTGCAGCATGATGTTTACTTGGAGAACCTGTAAGTGGTTCATGCTGCCTTACCCTCAATGCGGTAAATCTTCGCGCCCTGAATCTTCGGATGCTTGATGCGGCGTACCGTGTACCCGAGCGATTCAATGTCGCTCAATCTTCTGTGGAGTGACTGGATACGCAAATGATCGAACGCGATTCCAGTGTCAAACCACTTGTTTTTGAAGGTGCGCAATATGGCTGCGCATTGGCTTTTGGTGTTCATGCTGCTTCTCCAAATAAGTCTTGCGTGTTCTCTTTCGTCGCGTCCTCAAGGTTGCGTACAGCCAAGTCAAAATAGCTTTTCTTGAGTTCTGCCCCGACGAATCGACGGCCCATCTGCAATGCGACGTAGCCTTCAGATCCGATCCCGGTAAATGGTGAAAACACTAAATCCCCGCGCGCGCTCCAAAGCTCAATACCGCGCTCGATAACCTCAAGCTGCAGCGGGCATATGTGCCGTTCGTCGTCGTTCTCGCGCGCCGTTCTGTATTGGAGTGTATTGGACGGATTGATATCGAACCAGACGGGCGATGCGTATTTCTGCCAAAGTTGCACCGGGAACTCGTCGTGAGTGTGGCTGACGGGTTCCGTGTTTTCTCCGGGCTTACGCATCGTCACCAAATAATCAGGAATCCCCTGACGGCTCATTGTGGAATCTTTGCGAATGGTCTTGTGAAGCAACCCGAGCGCCTTGGTTCGTTGCATCGCGGTAACAGGGTCTTTCCAGATGCAAACTTCGCTGTGATAAATCCAGCCTTTTTCGGAGAACATGCGAATGAGTTCGCCGCGAAAGTCGTGCAGACCGATGACGCCGTCGCGGAACTTGCTGGTTTGCAGATTCATGCAGTGAAAGGACACTAATCGGCCCGGTTTCGTGATGCGGAACAGCTCGTCAACCAAAAACGTGAAGTGCTGATAGAACTCGTCGTATGTAGCGCAGTTTCCCATGTCGCGGTCGCTATTGCTGTAGGTGTACAGACTGGCGAACGGCGGTGAGAAAATTGAATAGTGGATTGATGCGTCCGGCAATGACCGCGCGACTTCTACGCAGTCCCCGAGATGTATCGTCCATTTGTCGTTGCCAGCTTTACCTGTCTGATATTCGCTCTTTTCCACTGTTGCCCCTTTGATTTGTGCTCGTGTAAATTCAGCCATGTGCTGCATCATGGATGCGGCCATTTCTTCGGCCTGTTGCGCCTTGCGCTCGATATTTGCTTTTACCGCGCCCTCAGTTGATGCACTGATGATGTGAACGTTTACCGGCTTCTTTTGACCAAAGCGATAGCAACGACGAACGGCCTGATAGAACGATTCAAACGAATCATCCATGCCAGCGAATATTTCATCGGCGCAATGCTGCCAGTTCATACCAAAACCAGCAATAGACGGCTTAGTCACGATGACTCGCTTAATACCGTGCGTGAAATCCATAATCGCAGCTTCTTTTTCGTCTGCGCTCATGCTGCCGGTAACTTCTACGGCTCCGTCGATTGCAGAGGCCAGCGCCTTGCTCTCATCGTTCAGATGACACCAGACGATGCAGGGGCCTTTTATCTCGTTGGCGAGCTTCGCGGCCAATGCGATGCGCTCAGTCAGTGAGCCGCGCTTTGCTTCCCGGCGCTCCGTAAGCGTCTGAGCCACGCCAGCAAAAAGCTGGCCGTCCAGATGCTTGTCGATTTCGATAACGTGTTCAGTCAGTCGAAGTTCTGGCAAGACGTATGCAGTGCCGTCAAAACCAATGTCAGACGGGTTTTTTATGCAGACAGCCCATGTGGACAGCCACTCCCAAAACCGACTCTTGCCGTGACCCTTTAAGCGCCATTTCGCTGTATCGCCGCCGTCATGAGTGAAGTACATCGCCAGCATCTCTACCGCGCTCATTACGCCGAGAAACTCCGCCTGATTACCAAGCTCCATGAAGTCATTCGGTGACGGCGTTGCGGTACAGCTTAGGCGATAAGGAACGACGGAAAACATATCAATTATTTTGACGCGCGTCTTGCTGTCGTGGCTCTTGAGAATTGAGCTTTCATCCAATACAACGCCAGCGAACAGCGTAGGATCGAAGTGATCCAGCATTTCATAGTTGGTAATGATGATTTGCTCAGACGGGTCATCTCGCCGCTTGTAAGTTGCCTTAATGCCGAACTTGGCGGACTCTTCCTCTGTCTGCTGTGCCACACAGAGAGGCGCAACAATTAGCACGCGCCCGTTGGTATGGTTGGCTACCTGTCGCGCCCACTCAACTTGCATCGGGGTTTTTCCTAGCCCGGTATCGGCGAAGATAGCCGCGCGACCACGAAGGCATGCCCATTCAACGATTGCGCGCTGAAAGTCAAAAAGCTGTTGATTGATGCCTGTTGCTGAAAACCCTACAGGCATGACCTTCTTAGCTTTGCTTTGTATGAAACTGTCGTATTCCATTTGCCCTCCCGAGCGGTTAGTTTAGGGGTGCAGCCGCACACAGATCATTGCGGGAAAAGATACAGCCACACTCGTAAACTTATTGCAACACTCTAGCCGACGGGAGGAACAGCCAAAGCGTTGCAAAAAGCTGGCTGCACTCAGCCAGAAAGGCAACAGCTCCGCGCCGGAGGAGGAGCGCGGGTCTTGTGCTGTTGCGAGGGGGTTCATTTATTCGACGTCATCAGTGAATAGCAGGCAGATCAGCGCGAGCACGACCAGCACGCAGAAGAAGCCGAGTAGTAGTTCTGCGGTCACAGCCATTCCTTCGCAGCTTCATCATCGAAAAACCTAACCGTGCTCTGCGTCGCCAGTGCGATCAGGGCTGCGGCGGGGATTAGTAGGAGGAGGTAGGTCATTTCAATTTTCCGCTTTTCAGGCCGTTAAGGATGACGCGCCCAAACTTATCGCGGCTTTCCATTGCCCGATGTTTCGCCATGTAAATCAAATCCGTCGTCTGTTTTGCGCTCATTTTGGGGAACAAATCCCACAACGCGCCGCTTACCTTGTAATCGTGCTCATCAAATACACCAATAGATTCGCAAAGGGTGACGTAAAACGCCGCTATCGGCGACGATTCGTTGCGTTCGCACCAATCCCAAACCTTAGCCAGTGAAGCCACGCTCAATGCAACGGTGCGTTTTTCCTTGGCGCTCATTTCGCTGCAACCTTGTTTTCCAGAAGCATGCGCCAGTGCTTTGGCATAAAGCGCGTCGGGTCGTTACCGATCCAGTTGTAAACCGCAGCGGTTGACGCGAATCCGAACATGTCTGTAACGGCTTGAACGCCTCCGGCCGCGTCTACCAGTTGCCGGTCGGTGAGTTGTTTTTTACGTTTTGTCATGCCTAGAAGCATATCACCTGTGTGTGACGCGTCAAGGGGGTAGACGAAATATATTTGAATGTGATACATTCCTGTTGCTGCTTTTCACGGAAGCACATTAAGGCCAGTCTCATGACTCTTAGACCGTGAATCTAGGGGTCAGCAGACCGGCCTTTTTCATTTTCCGCATCGGCAGCCGCCTGATCGCGTGAGACAAATACGGTTGAAATCGCCGGTTATCAAGAAAGACAGGGCGCGCATACCTAGCGCAATCCCTCCGTGGCGTTTTGCAGCGACCACAATAAAACCTTCCGGTACACAGGTGAAGACAGGGCCGGATGTGGATGGAATGCAGCGTTATGCGAGCGGTAGCTTTCTCTCTATGAGACAAGTAGCCGAGGAGTGGAATACATCATTTCACCCTTGTAGAGCCTATTGTCTTGAATGATTGATGAAACGATTTTTTTACAACAATCTGCAAATAGTTGTTGACACGGTGGTGTGTATCTGTTCCACTACACATATCGGCAGAGCAAACACAGAAGTGCAAGCGAAGCCGGTAAGTCGGGCCGGGTCAACGATCAGAAGATCGGACAATAATACAAAGCGGCCTTTGTGGAGTGCGCAAGCGAGACACAGAACGACAGATTCGCCGGATTTGCGGCAGTTACAGAAATGAATCGAAGAAGTGGCCCCGATTAAACAGGAGATGGAAATGGACGACAGGAACGCCCGCGAGCAACTCGAAGCTGCTGCTAAATGGCTTGGCTGGCAAGAAGAAAGTTTGAGCTTTGGCCTGCGTTCGCCAGAAGACGGAATCAAGCTGTGGCGCTATTGGCAATCAATGCCTGACACGTTGCCCGAAATGGCTGATGAGGAAGTCGTTGAAGACGGCGTTGAGTCAGCGGAAAAACACCGCATTCTTGCTCTTGGCTATGACCCGCTCGCTGAGGACATAAACGGCTAGTCCGCTTCGATAGGTAGATCAACGATTAAACAGGAGTGATTTAGATGAAACGCAATTACACAAACGGACAACTCGTTAAGGCGCTCACGATGCCAGTGCTGCGCGTGCCGAACAACCCACTCGCCGGAACCATCCGCATTTGGCGTGGCAATCCGACTGGCGACAACCGCGTGACGGTTACCAAAGCAACCTACATGGAACTTGAGCGCAACAAGTACGCGCCGTGGGGTCGTGGTGAGCTTGGCGGCAAACGTATCGCGGCATAGGCGGCTAGTCCGCTTCGATAGGTAGAGAGAGTGTGAGTTGTGATGGGGCGTTTTGGCATAAGGGCGCTGCGGGCTTGGGTTTATTCGGGTTGCTCCGTGTGGGCTTAGGTCGCTGGCAGTTGATCGACGTGATGCGAAATCCAGCGTTCTTCGGGTTCGATTCCCGACGCTCCACCACAACACGCATTCAGATATTCAACCGAGGCAGACATGAACTTACAGCACCTGAATTTTTTCAGCAGCGTACAGGCATACATCGAGCAGAATCCTGATGCGGCTGCGTACGTGAGCGACTATGTTGCGCGCGGGATTGATGCGTCTCGTAGGGCCGCACTGGAGCGCGCTGCTGATATGGAAGTGGCGCTGTCTGTAGCCATTGCCAAGCGATGGAAGGGCCGCGAATCGCTGATTCTGTCGAAGCTGAAAAAGTGGAACGGCAAGTCATCGCTTCGGTGGGACGACGAAATCAAGGCGCTGGAAGAAGCGTAAACAGATATTCAACCGCAGCTAGCGCTGCATTAGTGGGAGTGGAGAAATGGGTCACGATATTAGCGGGTACGCACAAAAAGGCTCTGCCGAAATCGCTTACTTGAGGCGCGGCGCTGGCAATCCGTTGAACGACGCGATTTACAAGGCGCTCGGGGCTGAACAGTATTACGCGGGCTGCTCGGGGAATGGCGAATGCGTGTACTTTGCTCGCCCCGTGATTGAGGCCGCGTCCGGGAAACTCCCCGACAGCGAAGACCTCGCGCCAGAGCGTCAATTCATTGCCGACTTACTAGCGCATGGCGGGAGCGACGGTTCTTGGATTGGCTTTTACTAACCAGATCAGGAGCACGTATGCCAACTAAAGATGAAGTCCGCTCAATTCTTCCGGGCGGGAAATGGCACGAAGTAGCGATGAAGTGGGTTGCTGATGATGCGGCGGTTTTGCAGTGGGCACAGACCACCAGCAAGCATTGGTACGACCAGCCGCCGCACGCGATTGATCCCTTCTGCGATGGATACCAATGGCGCATCAAGCCACAGGTATTGCGGTATCGGGTGGCGAAGATGCAGTACCAAGACATCAGCACCAAGTATCTGCAATCCTGCTTCACAGAAGAAGGCGAGCGCATCTTGTCAAGGTATCAAGCTTTCCGAGGATGGGCCTCAGACTGGATCGAGGTCGAAGCATGAGCGCAGTAGAAGACGTCGCCACGGCTATAGCTGCGACTGTGCGCGCTAAGGGGTGGCATGTTTACGCGTTCAAAGACGGCATCCAATTGTGGGCTCCTGCTGAATTGATTGCAACGCTGCATTGCCAAGACGCCTCGCAAGCAAAGCGCCTAGCCGCAATGATGCGCGAACCAACGCCATTGTTCGACGCGATGAATCTTCCGGAGACGCCTGCGTTTCCATCTGTAAGGGGTAAGGCATGAACGAATTGAAGGCTACTGCTGGCCCGTGGTTTGCCGACCGTGACGGGCGCATTTGGCGGCGACACCCTGACGAGCTTTATGAAAACGGCGGAGGCGTTGCTGGCGACAGGCCGATCGCAAGTGCTCATGTCGGATGGTATGGCGAAGACGTGCAGGGCTATCCAGCCGACGCCAACGCCGCCCTAATAGCAGCGGCACCAGAGCTTTATTCAGCATTGGCAACGTTGATGCTGTATTTCACCAGCGGCAATAGCGTGCCAGTTGAAAAGGCCACGATTCAGACGGAGAGCGAGGACATTAAACGATGCTTTGCCGCCCTCAAGAAAGCCCGAGGCGAATGATGTACCCATGCGAAGGCAGCTACGCCAGCGTAGAGGAATTGGCCGCAGCGCTTCACGATGACGACGATGTGATGTTTGAAATCTTCGGGCAGAACTACGAGTCGTACATGTTCGCGCTGCTGGCGAAAACGTCTGATGAACTGGTCGGCAACATCGACGCACTGAACAAACGACTTGTGAACGAGTACGCGCAAAGGCTGTGGGACAAGTACCCGCACGCTTATCGCGCGAGCAAACGTGAACTTAAAGAAAGGATCGCAGCGTGAGCGAAATTATCGAAGCGGCAGACGCGCTAGAGGCTGGGGCAAAACGCATCGGTCAACTCATCGCCACTCAAAACAATCGCGCAACTGACCAGCCGTTATTTGCCGTTCAACAGAAACGAATCATCGGCGGCATGGACGAAGACTACACAGACAAATATTCGTGGGTTCGCGATGGCGAAGAGGTCACAGACGGCGACGAGATTGCGGAAATTGAAGCGCACTGCGAAGAGCACTTCACGCCGCCCGATGGATGCGCAAAGATCGGGTACATCGAGATATGGGAGTTCGTGACCGCCTGCTTTACAGAGCAGGGCTGCAAGGACTACATACAGCGCGATGGACACAACCTCAACGAGCCGCGAATCTACGCATACGGATCGTATCGCAATGCTGAATTTCAATTTGTGCGCAATCTGTTGCTCTCCAAGGCCGATCCGGTGACTACTGATTGTGATGTGGGGGTGGAAGCGTGAAGAACTCTGAATACTTCGGAATCATCGGAACGATCTGGATTGCCAGCTACAAGCCTGATTCGATGAGTGTCGCTATCGGCTTTGCGTTCATCCTGATTGCGCTTCTAGCGTTTTTTGCGGAACGCGCCAAATGAACAGCAACCTATTCCACAACATCCCGGAAGGAAAGGCAGAAGCCGATGAGCGTGTAGCGCGTCACCTGACGATTGTCACTACAGCAGCTATCGCGTTCTGGCTTGGTATTTGTGCGGGCTGGTGGCTGGTCGATCAGTACAGGTCGCAGCCGGTTAAGACGATGCAGATGGCTGGAGACATTCGGAAATGAATCAACGTCATTTTTGGGTTGTTGAGCGACTTCACCCAAACGGGTGGGAGTTGATCAACGCATACCGCGACCGACGGTCTGCCCGTGAGCGACAAGAGCAGTCGCGCCAGATTTTTGAAGGCGTGAAAGTGCGGATCGTCAAATACGTGCCAGCGCAGATGGCTCTGGAGGTGAAGAAGTGAGCGAGCCAAAGCATGTTGTTAGGCTATCTGGCGGCAAAGACTCTACCGCGCTCGCGCTGTGGCTTGTCGAAAACGAACCGCGCCAGTACGAATTTATTTGCAACCGCACAGGAAACGAGCTGCCGCCGATGATTGCGCACTGGTCGAAATTGGAGGCGATGCTAGGCCAGCCAATTAAGCCTGTCACGCACACGGCTGATCTGGTTGAGCTTTGCGAAACCATGAACATGTTGCCGAACTTCCGTATGCGCTGGTGTACTCGCATCTTGAAGATTGAGCCGACGATTCAATACATGGAGTCGTTACCAACGGGAAGCGTTCTCTATGTCGGCTTGCGCGCTGACGAGGAATCGCGCCCCGGCATCTTCGGTGAAGACATGAAGATTCGCTTTCCATTGCGCGAGCAAGGATTTACCGAGGCCGACGTTTGGCGCTATTTGGCAAAACGTGGAGTAACCATTCCAGATCGCACGGACTGCGGATTGTGCCCGTATCAACGCCTTGGTGAGTGGAAAGCGCTGTACGACAACTACCCCGATCATTGGGCGCAAGGTGTCGCGCTGGAAAAGAAAACCGGGCATACGTTCCGTAGCGCTGGCCGCGATACATGGCCCGCATCAATGGAGGAGCTTGGCAAAGAGTTCGCCAGCGGACGCGAGATTCGCAAAAACAATCGCGCAACGACTTGCCGGGTGTGCTCACTATGACCCCGCACCCTAAACATGATCCTCGCTATCACTTTATTTTTCTGGCCCGCGCTGAACGATCCTGCGCGCGTAGAGGCGCATCGGGCGTATCACCAGAAGCGCGACGTTCTCAAGTTGCGCAAGGCGATGAATCAGCAGGAAGTTGACCAATTATTCGGAGAGTTCAAATGACGATTGCAGTCACCCAAGAAGACCTCGCAGATGGTGAGGTTGTTTGCGAATGTTGCGAAGGGCTCGGCACTATTGACATGAGGCTCGGCGGGTTCTCGTTTGACAATCCCGCCGCCACCTGTCCCGAATGCGATGGGTATGGGTGGTACGCACTCAAGGAGCCACAGCAATGAACATCGGCGAAACAGATAAATACGGCTGGACATACGTTCTCTTCGGTGATGCGGCTAAGGCTGCTCAGGATGGGGCGCATGAGGTGGAAATACTGGCGACTTCGGGGGATCGTCAATGGGTTCCCGCAAAAGGCTTTTGGCCTGATGGGGTAAGCCGCTACCGCATCAGAGAAAAGGCTCGCACTATCACGGTGACGATTCCGAGGCCGTACTCGCCATCGTTTAGTCACAACAGTAATTTGATCGGGCTTAGTTACCAATCTTTTTCTGACGCTCAGACCGCGTACAAAACAATCTGTGCAGCGATGGGGCAATCATGAGCGATGTTAAGCCGGTGGCGTGGATGCCTGACGCGGTGTTTGAGGCTCTAGTTCTCAAGGCATCAGTAAATGCTTGTGTTTCGGTGGTGAAGTTAATTCCGGAGGACGTGCCGCTTTACAACAAAGCCGCAGTCGACGCCCTACAAGCCGAAATAGAGGCGCTGCGGAAGGATGCGGAACGGCTGGATTGGGTGCAGCGCAATCTGTTGTCCGCTGATTTCGAGTACGAGTATCAACCCGGCAAGACGCGGCCTGTGCTTATCATTGCGTGGCCTCGTGATGTGGCGATTGGCGGAAACGCGCGCATGAACTTCGACGCAGCCATTGCGAAAGAGAAATAGCTGTGTCACGCCTTCAATGGGACACGGCTGAATTTGAATATTTGAAAGGTGAACATGAGCGTTTACAAAGCAATCAACGCAGTGCAATCAGCACTGGCGACTACTGGTATCAGCAAGGACCGGACGAACTCGCAGGGAGCCGGATACAAGTTCCGAGGGATAGACGACGTTTACAACTCAATCGCGCCACTGCTGGCGAAGCATGGCCTATGCATTCTCCCGCGCATGTTGACGCGCCAGTGTGAAGAGCGCCAGTCCAAATCGGGCGGCGCGCTGTTCTATGTGACTGTGGACGCGGAATTTGATTTTGTCTGCGCTGAGGATGGAACCAAGCACACCGTCAAGACCTTTGGCGAAGCAATGGACAGCGGCGACAAGGCCACTAATAAAGCGATGTCTGCGGCTTATAAGTACGCGGCATTTCAGGCGTTTGCCATTCCAACTGAGGGTGATAACGATGCCGACG
>OFQV01000361.1_pt1 | contig 12312 bp, 11 predicted proteins | sample 1542971 | NCBI WGS metagenome assembly OFQV01 (sample SAMN07774229, study PRJEB24372) | wastewater metagenome | isolation source: WWTP Cannobio (Effluent) | place: Italy: Cannobio | collected 2016-01
GCAACAACTGCAGTCTGCAGGAGCCCATCACTGTGTGGCCAGAAGCCGACCAAGTTGGTGAAGGGGGAGCACACCGGCATCCCGAGGGGCGGTGGGCACTTCAGGCTGGTCAAGAAGTTGTACAGCGGCAACAGCGGATAGGTGACCAACGTGCCCGGCGGTTCAGGTCCGTTCACCGCCGTGGTGGCCGACTGCAACCAGGGAGTCTCGCCGTGGCCGCATCAGGTTCTGTTCATCGGGCCTGGCCCGAAGTTTGTAGCTTCAAGTGACCTCTACGATGCCAATTGGAAGACGCACGGACTCACCGGCCCAGCCCGCAATGACGTTGAGTCGATGACCAAGACAAAGACGGGCCTGTCCGTGAACCTGGATCCACCGGTGTTTGATAACAGTCCCGGATTGTGACGTTTGACTGACGCCCATTCGTGGTTTGGTGTGGTTTCTGTGGTTCGGGGCGCGCCGAAACCAGGATCGTGGCGGGGTGGGGTGTGTCCGGACGGTCGGTGTTGTATGGCGGGTTCGGGGCCGCCAGGGTGGGAGCTATCCCGACCAGCGGGGCATGGCCGCGATCGAGGAGTTGCATGCTTGGATCCATTCGGCTGCGGGCCAGTCGAGAGGCCCGGAGATCCTCGGTTTGCCTTGCGGGCGACACACCCGGACCGCGAGGGCGATGAACAAGTGCCGGATCGTGGCGAGGGTGGTTCGCCGGCGGATCGGGAACCCGTCGGTGTCGAAGTTGGTGGCCCAGCGGGCGATGTTGTGGGCGATCCCAGCACAGATCACCCACGCGGCGTTGGCGTGACGGTCTGCCGACGGGATGTGGGCGAGCCCACCGGCTTTGAGATCGCGGATGTTCAACTCCACGATCGCGTGGGCACGATGGTAGGCGTCGGCCTCGACGGTTGGGAGCCCGTTCGAGGTGATGAACGCGTGGTGTTCCCACGTATCAAAGAGCGCACCGTCGCGGGTGTTACGGACCCGACGGCAGATGATCCGCCCCCACTTGTCATCGAAGATCTGGGCGACCTGGGCAACACCGGCCGGATAGACGATTGGCTCCCAACGGTCCTCGCCGATCGTGTTGATCAGGTCCCACATCCGCGAAGTTCGTTTCACCGTCACCGAATACCCGACATTCAGGTGGACACACCGGTCGATCAACTTCTCGGACCAGAACCCCGAATCGGCCCGGATCTCGATCGGTCCGAGGTGCCCCGCCCGCCGGAGCCGACCAACAACGATCGACAACATCCGACGCGAACCGGCAGCGGTGTGGGCGTTGCCGTCACGGTTCCCACACGCGACGATCTCCCCGGTGTCGGCGATCGTGGCGACCAGCGGGTGATAGCCCAACTCTTTGGTGTAACCGTATGCGGCGCCTTCCTTCGCAGAGGAGAACACCCGGGCGACCGTCGAGTCGAAATCGACGACGACGGTGCCGTGACGCCACGGGGCCAGCCCGGCGTTCCACGCCCGGACGAACAACTCACCCGCGAGCAGATCGAGCTGGGTGACCGACACTTTGTCGAAACACCGAAGCCACGTGCCCAACGTGGACGGCGCATACGTGTGATGAGCCAACAGCTGGTTGGTAGCACCAGCGCGGAGCCGGTTGGCGTGGTCGATGTGGGAACCACCAGCGATCATCGTGGCGACCAGCGTTTCCAGCTTCGGTCCGACGTTCGCTGACCCGTCCCCTTGGACGTTCACCCACCGCTGTGCGGTCTCGGCGACACCCAACCGTTCGAACATGGCTGAGACCAACATCAGCCCGCCATCACCAGACAGTTTCGGATCGTCAAAGTCGATCTTGATCGGACCGTTGCCATAGACAAGACTGCTCACCGGCAGTGCCTCCTCGTGCGTGGAAATCTTTGTGCTTTGAACACTCGAAGTTTCCCACCCCAAGGGGGCACTTGTCGCGTTGAGGAACATTCAACTCATGTCACACGCAAACACCACCGGTGGATCCAGGGTGAACGTCAGTGCCGAGCGGCTGAACGACGCAAGCTGTTATCCCGGCGGCAGCGCCACGGTGACCGTCAAGGTCGCCGGAGGCAAGGTTGTGATCACCAGCATCAAGCGCCGATAGGTAGACCCGATGGCAACGCTCAGGCCGTCCAGCGCCTCTCGGTGAATGGCGGTATCCAACGCATTAACATCCGCCCCATGATGACGAACCGACCTGGTCGACTACTCGCTGTTCTGGTGGCGGTGGCGACGATGGTGGCCGGGTGTCAGTGTGCAGCGCCGCCACCCGCCGCTTCGGCCATGAGGCCGTTCGTCGGCAGCTGGTATGCCAACACCAGTGGCATGACGATCACGTCCGGTGGGCGAGTTTTGGTGGAGATGAAGGACACTTCCGTCATGCCGTTCGACTACCTGACCTTGGATATGACGGCTACCAGCGCCAGTCGCAATATGCTCCAGGCCAAGGTGGTGAAGTCGGACAATCGTCGGGTTCGGGTGGGTTCCACCTATACGTTCAAGCCAACGAGTTGGGGGCTCAGCATGACAGGACCGGTTTCCAAACAATGGTGCACGTTGGCCAACCACAGGCAGGCGAAGTGCGGCGGCTACGGCAACTGACCGTGAAACTGCCTCTTCGCACCGCGCGACCTGTACTGCCGGCACGTCGGTTTCTTCGGATAGCGGTTGTGGCGGTAGTGGCGGTGCCGGCGTGCGGGCAGGCTGAGTCAGCCGGAGAAGGTGTTGCTTCCACGACGACTTCCATTTCGGCCACCACCGCTCGCCTCTCGACCACCTCGGCTCCGAGCACCTCGGCTCCGGCCACGGCACCTCCCCCGACGGAACCGCCCACGACCAGTTCCCCACCGACGACGGCGCCGGCCCCTGCGACGACACCGCCTCCGCCCCCGACAGCGCCTCCGCCCACGACAGCGCCCAGGGATGAACCTCTGCAGCTCTCTGGCGACAGCGTTGGCGTCGCCAGGTTCGGAGAAGATGCAGAGCGTTCCCTCGCGTCGCTGTCCGAGAAGCTGGGTAGCCCCAGCGAGGACACAGGATGGGAGGAGTTCCTTCCGGAAAGTGAAGTTGAAGGCACGGAGTACGCCGCGGTTGCGGGGCAGTACTACCAAAGCGATGACAATTTGGGCCCGGCATGGGGATACGCGGTTCACCGGAAAGTGTGCTGGGAGACGCTGTGCGTGCGCCTTGGGGGCGAGTCTCAAGAGACTGCCCAACTGCGGGGTTGGGAATGGAATACCGAGGACTACCTACCCACGACGGCGACCGTGTCGAACGCTGAACTGGCCGGAACCGGCATACAGCTCGGGTCAACCTGGGAAGAGTTGCAGGCTGCCTACCCCGGCGTTGTCGCCGGACGCGCCGAAGGCGGTGCCTTGGCCGTGGACAATCGGCCTTGGGACGGATTCTTTGACGGGGTGTCAGAGTGGCGACTTTCGGGCACTTCGGCCCAGGAGCAACCCAACTACGCACCGCCCGATGCTCAGGTGGTGCGCTTGTCGGCCGGGGAGGGCCCGCAACCGGGGTGTTGCTGACGGGGCCCGCCGAGTGTCTCTCAGCGGAGGGTTTCGCAGCTGGTGTTACACCAGCTGCGAGATCGAACTGATCGCCGTGTAAGCGGCGAGGGCGATCAGGAGCGCCACAAACCCGGTGGTCAGCTTGGAGGCGGGCACCCGGTCGGCGATGCGCTTGCCCAGCACGGTGCCGATGATGGCCAGCACGAGGAACGGCAGGGCGTCACCCCAGTGAATGTCGAGGGTGCCGGCCCGCAGGCCCAGCGCCATCGCAGAGTTGATGGCGATCACCACCAGCGAAGTGCCCACTGCGTCGGGCATCGAGAACCCCATCGTGAGCACGAGTGCGGGGACGATGACGAAGCCGCCACCAACGCCGAAGAAGCCGGTCATGAGGCCGACGGCCGTGCCGGCGAGCAACACCTTGGGAAGTGCTGCCCAGCTGAGGCTCTCGGGGGCGTCGGCATCTGGATGCTCGACCTTGTGAACCTCGCGGTCGGCGCTTGACAAAGGCACCGCAGCGGCCGGTGCGGGGGTGGCAGTCGGAAGCGTGGCGGTCGCGGACGCGCTGGACGTCGTCGACGTCGCCAGAACCGCGGGGGTTTCGACGGCCTGGTCGGTCGTCGTGGGGTCGTCGCTCGACCTGCGGCGCCACATGGCGACTGCCGCTGCCACCATGACGCCGCTGAACGCGAGCAACAGCACGTCGGGGGCGACCGCCTGGTTGGCGGCGGTACCCAGGTAGCTGCCGCCCAGGCCGGTGATCCCGAACAGCAGTCCATGACCCCACTTCACCCGTCCGGCCCGCCAGTGAGACCCGACGCCCATGAACGATGCGGCACCAACCACGAGCAGGCTGGTGCTGGTGGCCACCTGAGCGGTCTCGCCGGCCCCGTACACCAGGGCGGGGACGGCCAGGATCGAGCCGCCGCCTCCGAGAGCGCCCAGGCTGAGCCCGATCAGCAGGCCGAGGGGGATGGCGAGCAGGCCGCGCATCGGCTCAGTCCCGCCCGGTGAGCTCGGCCACCATGCGCACCTGGCGCTCGATCTCCCAGCGGGCCTCACCGCGTTGCAACGGCCGTGAGCCGTTGTCCCATCCCATGAGCCCGCCCTCAAGGATGTGGGTGCTGGACATTCCGGCACCGGCGAGCGTGCGGTTGGCCTGTGCCGCGCGGTTTCCCGACCTGCAGATGATCACCACCGGCACGTCGAGGTGCGAGCGGATCTCGTCGGCGTGCTCGCCGAGCAGGTTGAGCGGCACGTTGTAGCTGCCGGGGATGTGGGCCGTCTCAAACTCGCCGGTGAAGTGGGCCGCCGACTCCGTCGTACTCGGGGCAGGGTTGGTGAGTGTGGGGGAGGTCATGGGCGGGGGTTCCTTTGCGTACAAGCGAGGGAGGGGTGGGTGGGTGGGGGTTTGTCGCTGAACTCAGGCGCTGGCCTGAACGGCTGACCAGGCGTCGAATCCACCGAGCAGATCGGAGACGTCGGTTGCGCCGTGCGACCGCAACCAGCTGGCACCCAGCGAGGAGCGGTAGCCGCCGGCGCAGTGCACGACGATCGGCTGGTGCAGGTCGATCTCGTCCAGACGGTCTTGGAGTTGGGCCAGGGGAATGGCCATCGCTCCCGGGATCGAGCCGATGGCGGTTTCGCCCGGGTTGCGCACGTCGATGACCTGCACGCTCTCATTGGCCGCGCGTGCCTGGTCAAACGCCGTTGCGGTCAGCCGCGAGGATCGCTGGGTCACCTCGGGCCGAGCGACAAACGTCACCTCCGGGCCCTCGAGCACGCCGATCACGTTGTCGAAGCCGATGCGTCCCAGGCGCAGGTTCGCTTCGGCCGCCTGGCCTGCGTCGGTGATCAACACGATGTCGGCGTCCGGGGCGACAGCCGTTCCTGCGTACTCCGCGTAGCGACCGTCCAGGCCGACGTTGAGCGAGCCGGCCAGGTGGCCCTGGGCGAAGTCCAGGGAGTCGCGGACGTCGATGACCACCGCGCCGTTTCGCTGGGCATCGAGCACCTCGTCGAGGTCGAACGCCGCAGGAGGGTCGGTGTCGAGCAGCTCGCGCTCGGATCGGTTGGCCACGGCGTCGAAGAAGAAATAGGCGGGCGCTGCGGGCTGGCCCTCGGTGACCAACTCGACGAAGCGCTCCTTGGTCATCGGTGCGAGGGCGTAGTTGCTCTGGCGCTGCTCGCCCAGTGTGGAGCTGGTCTCGGTGGACAGGTTCTTGCCACAGGCCGAACCGGCGCCGTGTGCCGGAAACACGCGGGTCTCGTCGGGTAGCGGCATGATCTTGTTGCGCAGCGAGTCGTAGAGCTGACCACCCAGTTCCTCGGCCGTCACGCCGACCGAGCTGAGCAGGTCGGGGCGTCCGACGTCGCCGATGAACAGCGTGTCGCCCGTCAGGACGCCATAGGGCGTCGCATCGTCCGCATGCTCGTAGACGACCACCGAGATTGATTCGGGCGTGTGGCCCGGCGTGGCCCGAAACTCCAGCGTGACGTCGCCGAGGGAGAGGCGCTCGCCGTCGGTCACTCGGCGGATAGGGAACTCGGTGTCGGCGGCCTCGCCGTAGATGATCTCGGCGCCGGTCGCATCCGCCATCTCCAGGTGGCCCGACAGGAAGTCGGCGTGAACGTGGGTCTCGATGACGTACTTGATCTCAACCCCGGCCTCTGCCGCGTCGGCCAGGTATTCGTCGATGTCCCGCCGGGGGTCGACCACGGCAGCAACCCCGGCCAGGGGGTCGCCGACCAGGTAGCTCGCCTGTGAGAGGCAGTCGAGGTAGTACTGGGTGAACAACATGGTGTCTCCTTTGAAGGGGCGAGCGTCGTGCACCCGAACCGGTTGAACGAATGTCCGTACAATAGCATCCAACCATGAGATCGCCACCCACATTCCCGTCGAGTTGGTGCTGGACAGGTGGCGGCTCGTGGTTGTCGCTTCCCACCATGAACCCCCGGCGGGTGGAGGGCAACCGACTGGTGTCATGTCCGGGCAAACGAACATGTTTGCCAAGTTGGTCGGTACTCCGTACATTCGGCAGGGTGCTCACCCCCGTCGATCGATCCAGCCCGATGCCGTTGTGGAGCCAGGTGTGCGATGACCTGCGTCGTCGGCTGAACGCCAACGAGTTCTCGGGCCACTTCCCCGGTGACGGCGAGTTGATGGAGGGCTACAAGGTCAGCCGGCACACCGTCCGTGAAGCGGTGCGGCGCCTCAGCGATGATGGCCTGGTTGTTCGGGAGCGGGGGCGCGGCACCCGGGTGATCTCGCCGGGCATCGAACAGCCGCTGGGCACGCTGTACTCGCTGTACCGCTCGATCGAGGCGCAGGGCTATGAGCAGCACAGTGTTGTTCGTGTGCTCGACGAGCGAACCGACGCCGAGGCGACCGGGGTGCTTGGCCTCGCCGACGACGAGCCGATGGTGTACCTCGAACGGTTGCGGCGGGCGGGTGATCGCGCCCTGGCACTCGACTGCTCGTGGCTACCGGCGTCGCTCGCCCGTCCGCTCCTCAACTGCGACTTCAGCCGCACCGCTCTCTACGGGGAGCTGGCCGAACGCACCGGCGTGCAGCCGTGTTCGGGCTGGGAGCGCATCCATCCGGAGCTGCCAACAACGGAGCAGCGCAGCGCGCTGGGTATCCGGGCCAAACAGCCGGTGTTCGCCATCGAGCGGGTCACCTACGGCCCCGACCGGCAGCACCCGATCGAGTGGCGCCACAGCATCGTGCGGGGGGACATGTTTGCCTTCGTGGCACGCTGGGACTCACGGGACGCCTCCGGGGCGTCGGGTGCCATGGAGGCGGAGGTTTTGGCGTAGCCCCGTGTGGCACCGATTCGCAGAGCTCAGAACAGTTGGTACGAGGCTCGGTTGACCTTGAACCCGTGGCCGTTCTTCTTGTTGACGCAGGTCATGCCGCTCCTCTCGCTGAGGCAGACAAAATTCCCGCGTTGTGTGCTGCGCCCGTAGGCGAGGACCGAACCCGGGTTGTTGGCGTCCCCCCTGCACGTCAGGTGAGCCTTCGTGGTGACCTCAACCGATGCGCCCCAGTCGTAGTCGCACCATTTCGGTCGCGGCGGGAGCTTCCAGGAGTTGGGGTTCACCATGCAGTCTGCGCCGTCATACATCTGGCATGTGATCCTGCCACTTGGCGATTGAAACGCCACGGGTCCCTGCGGCGGTGGCGAGGTGCTGCAGGCGGACCCGGCGGTGAGAAGCAGCAGGACGGCAGCGGCCATCACCACGTTGAGCACGTGTGAACGCGGTGTAGTCATGGTTGCATTGTGGCGGCGCGCTTCGGCGATGGCAACGATTCTTTGCACTCAGGGTGACGGTATTCGAGGCAGCAACCGCCGCTGACCGTAGTGGTTGGCTTCTCCACGCGGGCGAGTGCGTCCAGCGCCTCGCCCATCTGGCGGTGAACCAGGTTGATGGCCTTGAGGGGCCTCAGCATCACCCGGAACTCGACGATTCGGGAGCCATCGAGGCCGAGGTGATCGACGCCCCCGGGCAACCCTGACGGCGTCGCGACACCCCCCCCACACTGTGAAGCTCGCTGCTCGCTAGCATCGACTTCTTGACTGATTCAGACAACGCTCCGTGGTACCGCCAGGCCACCCCAACAGGGGAAACCGGTTCGTCAGGCCCCCCATCGAGTCCCGCCGCTCCGTCGCCCCAGCCGCCCCCGCCGCAGAGCCCGCTCGTCTCGCCGCATCCGGAGCAGCAGGTTCCGTACCCAGGATCTCACGCTTCGCCGCCCGTCTACCCTCAACCCGAGGCCCAGCCTTATCCAGGCGCTCTTCCTCAAGGCTCGGGACCCCCGCCGAAGGGGTCCGGCCAGAATCGTGGGCTTTGGTTGCTCGGAGGGATTGTCGCCACGCTGGTCGTTGTCGTGGTCATCGCCGGGGTTCTCTTGGTGGTGGTTCGGGGAGGAAACGACTCGAATCCTGGCGAGACATCGCAGGACCGCGGCGATTCCGGGGTGGTGGAGCGGGGAGGGGATGACCCGAATCCCGGCGGGACCTCACCAGACCCAGGCGACCCCCGGGTGGTGGTGTCGGACGTGCCGGGAAACACGGTCAGGTGCACGAACGTCATCGAAGACGGCGCAGTCGTGACGAACGATGACTTTGAAGCCTGTATCAACGGAGGGGAAGGCCCCATGGTGGAGTACGCCTCCTGCGCGGATGGTGAGGACGCTGCCACGCCTCAATACGACGGTCAGCGCTATCTCATCCACGTTGGATCCGAACCGGTTGAGTACTCCCCACCCGATCCTGACTGTTGACCCTTGGCCCCGTCCTCCGGTGTGGCCCGAGGGCGAAGCCGGCTACTCGCCTGCGGTGAGCGCCTCAAGCGCCTCGCCCATCTGGCGGTGCACCAGGTTGATGGCCTTGAGGGGCCGCAACATCACCCGGAACTCGACGATGCGGCCCTCATCGTCGATGCGGATGATGTCGACGCCGTTGACGTAGGTGCCCTCCACCGAGGTCTCGAACTCGAGCACCGCCGTGTCGTCGGCCAGCACCTGCTTGATATAGCGGAACGCCGTCCCCGGGCCGGTCGTTCCGTCGCCGGTGGCCCCGGTGCCCGGCAACGTCTGCTTGGCCGCAGCCAGGTAGAGGGCGGTCACCGCCTTGCCCTCCTGAGGTGTGTAGACGATGGGTGAGTAGAAAACGACATCGTCGGCCAGTAGGGCGTCGAGGCCGTCGGGGTCATCGCCCCGCAGGTAGGCGTGCCAGCGGTCGATGGTCTGGTGAATCGTGGAGGCTCCCATTCGTCTCACGCTAGGCCTCACGTGGAGCCGGGGAGACTGCCAAGATAGGTCGATGAAGCTTTCGATGACGCTCAACTACTCCGGCGATCCCCGGGCGGCTGCGGCAGAGGCCGCCGATCTGGAACGAGCCGGTATCGACGTGGGCTGGGTCGCCGAGCTGTACAGCTTCGACGCCGTGTCCATTCTGGGCTACCTGGCGGCGAAGACCGAGACGATGGAGCTGGGCTCGTCCATCCTGCCCATCTACAGCCGCACTCCAACGTTGACCGCCATGACGGCGGCCGGGCTGGACGCCGTGTCGGAGGGCAGGTTCATCCTGGGCATCGGGGCATCGGGCCCCCAGGTGATCGAGGGCTGGCACGGCGTGCCCTACGACCGGCCCATCGGGCGCCAGCGCGAGCTGATCGACATCTGTCGCAAGGTGTGGCGCCGCGAGGTGGTCACCCACGACGGTCCCAGCTATCACCTGCCGCTGCCTGCGGACCAGGGCACCGGCCTGGGCAAACCGCTGAAGCTGATCAACCACCCCAAGCGTGCCGACATCCCGGTGTACATCGCCTCGCTGGGACCTAAGAACGTGGAGGTCACCGCGGAGATCGCCAACGGCTGGATTCCGGTGTTCTTCCACCCTGACAAGGCCGACTCGGTGTGGGGGGATCCGATCGCCGCCGGTCTGGCCAGGCGGGACGCGTCGCTGCCCCCGATGGAGGTTGTGGCCGGTGGGGCCCTCTCCATCTGCGACGAGGCGACCGCCGCCCGGATCCGCGATCTCGGCAGGTTCATGACGGCGCTCTACGTGGGCGGAATGGGCGCCAAAGACAAGAACTTCTACAACAACATCTTTTGCGCCTACGGCTACGAGGCAGAGGCGGAACAGATCCAGGACCTCTACCTTGCCGGTAGGAAGGATGAGGCCATGGCGGCGGTTCCTCAGGAGTTTCTCGATGCCACGGCCATGGTGGGTGATGAGGGCCGGGTGCGAGAGCGCATCGAGGCCTACCGGGCCGCCGGGGTCACCCGCCTCCAGGTGCAACCGATGGGCGACAATCAGCTCCAACTGATCGAGAAGGTCAAAGGCTGGATCAGCTGAGCGCGAACGGTGGGACCCACACGGGACATGCGTGGTGGGGTCGACCGGATCGGTAGTCCTCGCCGCTAGCGTGATCGGTGTGGCATCTCGCAGATTCTTCGGCTCAAACGAACCCGACGACTACTTCTCATGGGACGATCTCCCCGAACCCGACCTGCAGGTTGACGTCACCACCACACGCGAATGGGACGCGCTGACCGAGGCCTTCGAGGACGTGCGCGGGCTGCACCTGCGGGCGCTGATGGCCCTCGACGGTCGGCGTGAGGCCATGACCTGTGAGGTGGGCGATCTGTACCTCGACTTCACTCGTCACCGGGCCACCCCGGTGTTGCTCGATGCGTTGGTGGCTGTGGCCGAGCGGGCAGGCGTGGCGGAGCGGCGCGACGAAATGTTCTCCGGCGAACACATCAACTCAACCGAGGATCGGGCTGTTGGGCACGTGGCGCTGCGCTGCCCCGAGAGTGCCCGTTTTTCGATCGACGACGACGATGTGGTGCCCGAGGTGCATCGGGTGCTCGCCGCCATGGCCGACCTCACCGAACGGGTGCACTCGGGCGATTGGGTTGGCGCCACCGGCGAACCGATCCGCACCATCATCAACGTTGGCATTGGTGGCTCGGACCTGGGCCCCGAGATGGCCTACCGGGCGCTTCGGCGCTACCGGCGCGACGGCCTCGAGTGCCGGTTTGTGTCCAACGTCGATCCTGCCGGTATCGCCGCCGCCATCGACGGGGCCGATCCGGCCACCACCCTGGTGGTCGTCGTGTCGAAGACCTTCACCACCGACGAAACCCTCACCAACGCTCACACCTTGAAGGAATGGATCCGTGCCGGTGTGGCCCCACCTGCCGGTGGCGACGATGGCACCAACGGTGACGATCCCATCGGCGAGGATGAAGCCGTCGATGATGACAACGACGGGCCCGATGATGACAACGACGGGCCCGATGATGAGGCCTGGGTGGCGCAGCACTTCGTGGCGGTGTCCACCAATGCGGAGGCGGTGGCGGCCTTCGGCATCGACGTCGACAACATGTTTCGCTTCTGGGATTGGGTGGGCGGCCGCTACTCGTTGTGGTCGGCTGTGGGCCTCAGCCTGATGCTGGCCGTCGGCGAAGATCACTTCCGTCAGATGCTGGCCGGCGGCCACGAGGTGGACGAGCACTTCCGCACCCAGCCGCTGGAGCGCAACCTGCCGGTGCTGCACGGCCTGACCGACATCTGGAACCGCAACGTGCTGGGCCATGCCACGCATGCGGTGATGACTTACGACCAGCGCCTGGCGCTGCTGCCAGCCTACCTGCAGCAGCTGGTGATGGAAAGCCTGGGCAAGCGCGTGCAGCGTGACGGCCAGCCGGTCACCACCGACACCGTGCCGGTGTGGTGGGGCGGCGCGGGCACCGATGTGCAGCACAGCTTCTTCCAGGCACTGCATCAGGGAACCAGCATCGTTCCGGCCGACTTCATCGGCTGCGTACACAACGACGATCCCTACACGATCAATCATCAGGCCCTGCTGGCCAATCTGCTGGCGCAGACCGAACGCATCCTGCGCCTGGTCGAGCAGACCTCGATCGAAGTGCGCGTTGAGTGTCTCAGCCGCAACCATTTTATCGGCGCCATGGCGGTGGATACGCCGCAGGTGGCTGTGGACTGGGTGCGGCGGATGCACCATCCGCAATTTCGCTTTACCTTTGACTCCTATCATCAGCAGCGCGGCGCCGGCGATCTACTGACCACGCTGACGACCAGTTTCGACGTGATCTCCGGCGTGCACATTGGCGATGCGCCGACGCGCCAGGAGCCGGGCACAGGTGAGATCAACTTTACCAACCTTGCCATCTCGCTGCGCGAGCTTGGCTACGACGGCGAGATCGGGTTAGAATTTATGCCCTCACAGGATGAAGCCAGCGCGCTGGCCGCTGTGCATCGCCTCTTCCCAC
>OFQV01000362.1_pt1 | contig 12256 bp, 16 predicted proteins | sample 1542971 | NCBI WGS metagenome assembly OFQV01 (sample SAMN07774229, study PRJEB24372) | wastewater metagenome | isolation source: WWTP Cannobio (Effluent) | place: Italy: Cannobio | collected 2016-01
CAAACGCGGAGGATGTCCTGGGTCTTCAGATTGTGCCACTCGCCGGGCGAATCGGGAACGCATTTCAGGATCGCCTCGTCATCGATGGCAATCTCGTACCGATCGTCCGGCGACGGCTCCTCCCAAGTGTCGTCCCCGTCACCGAGGCCGGGGATTTCGTCGGAGGTGTCTTGGGTGCCGATGGATTGGTCGGTCTGCTCCGGCTCAAGTTTTCTCTTCAGCCAGGCCGCCAAACCCGACCCAGGCACCCAGCCGTGCTTGGCGGCGAGCGCCGCTGTTTCGCTCATCTGCGTTTCGTAGAACTTCGCCTCGGCGGACTTGCGGAGGGATTCGGCCTTCAGGTCTTCGATCTTCCCGGCGAGCTTGATGAGCTTCCCGGTGAGACTCGCGGTATGCGCTCTCAGGTGTTCGGAAAATACTCCAATGGTGTCCGAGATTGGATTGGCGGCGAACTCAGAGAGGAACTGCTCGGCACGCTCGTGGACGGTGTGGTATTCGGCGGGGGCTTCGATGAGGAGGCGGAAGTTGGTGCAGTCCACAAGGTAGCAACCAGCGGCGGGTTCACCGTTCATCTCAGTCCACAGACCAGCATTCAGTCCATCCCAAAAGATTGGCATGACGCATCGTCCGTTGGCGTCCGCTAGATACCACCCCGCCGGATCGTTCTTCGTCAGTGTCGTCTTCATTTCCGATTCTCCGTGTGAAGTTGCTCCCAACTCAGTCCAATTGTGTGACATTGTGTCACGGAATCAAGAGGGTGTCCCGTTGGAATCCCAAGTCGCCACGCTACAATTACGTGAACTTCAGTCACACAATTCAGGAGTTGCCGATGATTTCCACGATTGTATTTCCGGGCCAGCCAGTCCCTCAGGCTCCTCAACAGCCACCGAAGCCGCAGCACGAACCGGAAGAGCGGGTCCCGCCGGCCGTGGCTGTGGCGATGGGATTCGTGCAGATGGCCAACGATCACATGGGTCCGCGGTGTTTCGTGCGACACCACCCGTTTAACGGTGAAACGCACGAAGTCGTGCAGGTAGAGTTGCATGGCAAGCAGGAGGCTGCGTTCGTTCAGGCCTGCAATCTCATCGGATCGTACTTCGACGCGGAGACTGAGCGGCTGGAGCGCCACAGGCTGCTTGAGGCGGCAGACTACGCCGACGATCTGTTTGAGGCCGGCGTGAAACTCGGCCTGGAGGAAGCAATTCAAGGGGAGCAACAGGAGAATCATGCGAAGTGAATTTGCGGCGTCAGACCGGAGCTTGGTAAAGAAACCAAGCCACCTCCACTGGCGATTCCGGGTGGTGATCGGGCTGCACCATCTGGGCGTGACGGACATGAGTGTCTATGCCAAGGCCTTGGGGTGGCGGAGCAAGCGGGGCGTCTGGGATGAAGCCAAAGCGGCTGAGTTCGTCGCCAATACGCTAGTGAGCACCAATCCGGTGATACTGATGGCATTGGAAGACGGCCTGACCGTGGAGTCGGGCGTGATCCTCCGAAACGGCGCCAAGGTTCGCTGCAAAGCCTGCGGAACCAACCTGTCTGAAGTGCCGTGCAATGTCTGCCGTGCTGATCGGCAGAAGGCACTCCGCGGCAACCTACCAGATTCAGACGACGGAACCGATGACTGGCTGGAGCAGTGGATCTCCGCCGAGGAGCCAGCGATGCTGCCAACCCCGGTTGATAGCACTCCAGGAACCGCCGAGAAGGTGGAAATCCTCCGAAAACGCTTCGATCGCGATGAATTGCTGCATCATCCAGACGACAAGAAGGAAACCACCGGGTACATTAGTCCGTGGGAATTGAGTGACACCGTGTCACACAAATACCCTGGCATGGTGGCGAGAAAGGAACTGGCACAGGCAGCGTAGTTTTGGGGCCGGCATGGGTTACTACGACAAGGCCTTTGCCGACGCTGCCCGCAAATTACGGAAGGAAGCCCCACTGACTGTTCCGGTAAGGATTCTGACCAGCAAGACAATCAGAAGCGGCGAGGACAAGGTTCTCGCAGACTGCACGGATTACTTCGCGGGTGATCGATTGGCCGAATTTCGCATCCGAGTTTTGCGTGGACAGTCACTGGATGCGGCTATTGACTGCCTGATTCATGAATACGCCCACGCACTCGACCGGGAACATCGCCCCAATTCGCGAATCGATCACGGAGAGTCGTGGGGCAGGTGGTTTGCGAAGTGTTATCAGATAGTTCATGGCCGGCATTGATTTAACCAGACTGGGGTTCAAGGATGGCGAAGCAAACGGCGGCTGATCTAGCACGGAAGTTAATCGCAAAGTGTCCCGACGCTCCCGCCCGCACTCTCGCGCGGGACCTGCACAAGAAGTACCCGGTGATCTTTCCGACGATTGACCGGGCTCGCAGCTGCGTCAGGCGGGAACTTGGCGTGAATGGAAAGGTGACGCGCAAGGCACCGTCACCTCTGCATCGTAAGCCTCGCAAGCCGGGACAGTTTTGTATCCCGCGTGGACTACACCAGATTGATCCACCAGTCCACCTGGACAATCCCGGCAAGTGGCTCGTTATCAGCGATGTTCACTGTCCATTCCACGATCGCGTGGCCTTAATGACGGCCCTGGATTACGGCGTAGCAGCCGGGTGCGAACACGTTGTTATCCACGGAGACTTCTACGACAACCCCCGCCTTAGCCGCTGGGACCGACCGCCTGGCACGCTCGACCCTCAGAAGGACTTGGACATCGGGCGGAAGATTCTGGAACAGATCGCAGCAGCATTCCCAGGCCGGAAGATTTACAAGATCGGGAATCACGATGCTTGGTACGAACTGTACCTCGCCCAGAACGCACCCGAACTGGCTAACTGCAAACACTTCCGAATCGCTAAGTTTCTCGAGCTAGATGAACTCGGGTACGAGATGATCGCGAGCAAGCAGGAATACTCGCTGGGCAAGCTCGCCATGTACCACGGGCATGAACTTCCCAAGGGACTGACGGACCCGGTGAACGTGGCCCGCGGGGTGTTCCTGCGAGTTCAGGAGGCGGCGCTCGTCGGCCATTGGCACCGAACAAGCCACCATGTTGAAACGTCGGCCCGCAAGGGGAAGATCGTGGCAACGTACTCAATTGGGTGTCTCTGCTACAGCAGTGACACCGAGGTATTGACGAAACGTGGATTCGTGAAGTTCCCAGAACTGCTGGATGGCGATCTTGTCGCCGAGTACGACCCAGATACAACCACGCTCAATTATCGCCAGCCGATTGCAATTCAGCGATTTGCGTACGATGGTCCTATGCACCGATTCGAGTCACCGCGTGTGGATTTGATGGTGACCCCGGAGCATAAGATGCTCCATGTAAAGGACGGGCAGTGGTTCCAGGGTTCGGCTGAGTGTGTTGCCAAGCGGCACACGTTGACCGTTCCTGTTGCCGGGCAGTTTGTTGGCAACAATGACGGAATCACTGCGGATTATGCTCGCTTGCTGTGCTGGATCATTACGGAAGGCACAATCGATACGAGTGGCCGTGGCTGTCGCATCAGCATTTATCAGAAGAAACCCCATAGAGTACGAGAGATTCGCGCCCTTCTGATGCGGCTTGGAATTAAGACGTCGCACTCTATCGACAACCGAAACGGCGTTCGCCAATTTCGCATCAATTCCGAATCCTCGCGAGCAATCGTCAGTGTGCTCAATAACGACAAGACACGGATTCCAAGGGTCTTGCTCAACTCTCGGGTTGGCGTCCTGCGTGCCGCGTATGAAACGCTGATTGCGGGCGATAGTAGTCGAACAGCCAAGGGCAGCGATTACTTCGCCACGATCCACCGCGGCTTAACCGACGACTTCCAGGAGTTGTGTTGCAAAATCGGGTACTCGGCTCGCGTCAAAGACACTGTGATGTTCACTAAATACGCTCCCGACGGTGCTCGTATTTTCCGTTGCCAAGTTCGCAAGGCGGCGATCAGTAAGGTCCTCGGCAAGTCGGTTCAGGCGTACGTCGGTGATGTTTACGACATAACCACGGACTCCGGGTTTTTTGTGGTCAGGCGTGGAGGCCTTGTTTCTATCAGCGGCAATTGCAATCTCAAGCCGTCTTACGCTCCGGTCAACAAATGGAACTCAGGATGCGCGGTGATTGATGTGGCGGAAGACGGAACGTATCAGGTCGAGAACAAGATCATTTTGAAAGGCAAGGTCTACTAGGCGTGACCCAAGCCTTTAATCGCCTCCGAATCCAGGGTGTTTTCGCCACGCTGCAAACCCTGGTCGACGAGTTCAGGGTCACACTTGCGCGCACTGGTTGTGAGCCATGCTGGGGATCCGTCAGGACTGTAGAGATCGCGTTGGCTGTTGCAATGGCGGAATGGAGCAGGCGGAACCCGAAGGTGTCGATTCAATAGGAGCAACAGTCAGTGAAAATTTCCGACGAGTTCATCCGCGAGAAACTGAGCCTCGCATATCAGGCGGCGCAATCTAGCCCAGATCCGTCGAACCAAAACGGAGCTGTCGTATGCCGTGACGGTCAGTTCGTCCTTGGGTTCAATGGAACCGTGAATGGTATCGAAGCCACGCCAGAGTTGATGGCGGACCGCGATCGCAAGCTGATCTATATCGAGCATGCCGAACGATCGGCAATCCTGGAGGCTGCCAGGCTCGGCATTGGGCTGCAGGGCGCCGCGATGTTTTGCCCGTGGGCCGCATGTGCGGAGTGCGCTCGGGCGATCAATCGCTCGGGGATCAGTGATCTCTACGTCCACCAGGAGCGAATGGACACAACACCGGACCGCTGGAAGGCCTCAGTTGAGCAGGGACTGGCGATCATACGAGCGGGTGGAACCGTGATCCACTTCATCGCGGGGCCGATCGATGCTAGTCCGATCATTGTCAATGGAACAGCATGGAGCCCACGGACATGGTAGCGATCACCAACAAAAAGAAGATGTATGAGCTGCTCCGAAAGGGGCGGTTCGGCAACTACCCACGAACCTGGCAATCGGTTGAGGAAGTGCTGGCCAGTGGCTTCACGGGCGAAGTCTCCCTGCGGTCACTTCAGATCGGCAATCCGGTTCGGCTTTACCACATTCCAGCCAAAGAATTGGCTGCGGCTGTGGAGGCGCTGCCGGTTCATCACCGTGCTGGCGGGCTGACGTTCACCGAAGCTCCGCCAGACCATCAACGCATGATCCAGGGGGAGTACGACGGCGATGCTCTCACGTACTCGTTTTCCCCCGAGGTGATGCGTGTCGCGCTCGAAAAAGACGGACACCACGCCCGCGGCTTCATGGCTCGCCGAATCCTCCAGGCCTACATGGAGCCCGGTGACTACGAATGGATCTGCGACCTGCTGACCGATTTCCCCGGATCAACAGTCGAGTTCAGCACCTTTCGAGTTCCTGTCGGGACGCAAAAGGGCAGCAAAATGATCGTTTGGGAAGTTCGGCACTATTGATAGACCGTTCCTAGCCCTGATAATCACAGTTCCTAATCGTGACACCATGTCACACTAACGCCCCAAAACCAGCCGGTGAACCCCAGGAGAATTGGCCCATGCTTTTGCTGCAGGACTCGACCCAAAAACTAGTGGCCGTTGCGGATACCGATCCCGCCGCCAATCAGCTTGTGTTCCATGTCTCTACCGACACCGGCGAGAACGCCATCGGCGAATTGACCGGCGACACGACCAAGGAACTGTTGGCGGGAGTGGATAATCCCGCCCCCGACAAGGGAGTTCTGGACGTCCTGATCTACAACAGGGACACGGCCACGGCCAATGTCACGATCAGCAAGAAGATCGGAGACACCGAATACCCGTTGGTGCGGGGGGCCATTTCAGCCGGCGGATCGCTCTTCTGGAAGCCAGGTGAGCCAGCGGTTGTGACCTCGGGGGCGGCCACAGCCATCGCCACAGTTGGAGCGTCGGCTCAACCGGAAGTGACCGCGGCCGAGGGCGGGTTCGGCAACTTCCGCACGACGGTCCTCACGCTGGACGAGCTGCCGATTACGGTCGGCAACACGACCGGCATTTCATTCGGCAACGTGAAGCTGTACGACTTCCCGGAAGGCCGCCACAACTTCCTCGGTGTGCAGCTGAATGATCTGACCGTGGGCCTCGGCGACGAAGGGAACGTGACGCCGATCGCCGGCACCATGGGCGGGGATGTCTCGCTCGGCACGACCGGGACGTCCGATTCCACCCTGGATGGCACTGACGTCAACCTGATGCCGAGCACGAGCATCGATCCGATCTCGGGCGGTATCGCCTCCGGCGCTCTGGCCGCCGGATCGACCGTTCTGGATGGCCGCACCACCGCTCTCGACATGTACCTGAACATGATCATCGACGACGCGGACGTGGCGGACGGCGCGGAAGACGTTCTTCTGCTCTCCGGAACGATCACGATCACCTGGGTGAATCTCGGAAACGATTAGCCCTACTTGAAATGCGAACCTGCCCTCGCATAATGACACGGGTACTGTGACACGATGTCACTGAATCAACGCAAGCTCGGACGGCGGAACTAAACCATCCGAGAGGCAGCATGAGGCTGCCACGCGTTTATTGAGACCGTCGTTTATTGGTAAGACGCTCGCCTTTAGGAGGAGCAAACCGGGTTCGATTCCCGGCGGTCAGCTGAATTTGCCGGGGAGGTCTGGCGTCCGCAAGGACTGGCCCCCGCGGGCTCATAACCCGCGTTTGAAGGTTCGATTCCTTCCTCCGGTACTTTGAAAGCAAGTTCCCTTTACGGGCATGAGACGGCCGGGAAAGACCGGCAACGCCACCGTAGCTCAATTGGCAGAGCAGCCCGCTGAAAAATCGGGACGGTTGCTGGTTCGAGTCCAGCCGGTGGCTTTCACCCCTTTTTTCACGGAGGACACGATGGTCAGGTTACTGAGTTTGATGGTTGTGTTGGCAGTGGCGACGTGTGGCTTCGCCGATGATTCGGTCGTGCAAAAGCTGCAGGACATTTCGGTGACGATTCGGGCCGGCAGTTCGCAGGGCTCGGGGATTCTCTTCACCCGGAAAGTCGAAAGTGAAACGGTCACGTTCGTCTGGACCGCCGGGCACGTGATTGACGGCCTGCGCAAGACACGCACGGTCATTGACCAAAAGACCGGAACGTCACGCATCGTCGTTGAGTTCGACGACGCGGATATCGTGAAGGAGTTCACCGAGAACGGCCGGCGGGTCGGCGAAGTGAAGATGGCGGCGAGCGTTGTGAAGTACAGCGATGCCAACCGCGGCGAAGACCTGGCCTTGCTGATGGTCCGCAAGAAAAGCTACGTGCCGGACAGCGTTTCGGTCAAATTCTATTTGGAAACCGGCATCCCGGCGATCGGCACGGACCTGTATCACGTCGGCAGTCTGCTTGGGCAGGTCGGCAGTAACAGTCTCACCACGGGAGTCGTGTCGCAGCATGGGCGGGTTTTGAACTTCGGCGCCAGCGATGTGATCTTCGATCAAACAACCGTGACGGCCTTTCCTGGATAATCGGGCGGTGGAGTCTATCTCAAGTCGGACGGGCGCTGCGTCGGGATGTTAGTCCGCGGAGCCGGCGAGCAATTCAACTTCATCGTGCCGGTTCGCCGGCTAACCGCTTGGGCCAAGAAGACCCAAATCGAATGGGCCGTCGATCCGTCGGTTCCGCTGCCATCACTGGCCGACATTGCCAAGATCAGGGCCGAGGACTCTGGAGTCGACTTCACCGAGAAGGGTGAAGCGACAAAGGAAGTGAAGGTGGACGGGAAGCCGGTCCGGTTCCTGATCCAGCGGGACTAGAAGCGAAACTATTTTTGCGTGGCGTGAAGCGGCTTGAGTGCCGGGCGATTGCTAGTTGAGTGCAGAAACAAGGCAATGAGCCGGAACAGCCAAATGAAGTCCTAACCCGCTGCACCGGGACGGGGCAAATTCAAACTGAGCAATATCGTGGCTGACAAATCATCTTCGAGCAGCAGTTCAGGCATCGGGTTATGTGGACTTCTCACCATCGTGTTCATCACGCTGAAGCTCACTGGTCACGTCGATTGGTCCTGGTGGTGGGTTCTCTCGCCGCTCTGGATCCCGATCGTCCTGGTGCTCAGCATCCTGGCTGTCTGCGGCGTCATCATCGCCATCGCGACAGCGAAAAGTTAGGCCGGTTTGGATACTGCCCGTCTCTGCTACGGAGGCTGAAACGGGCTCCTGGTTTCCTGGATTTGGCGGTGTTGGTATTTCGCGGATTCCTCCGTACCGCGAAGCCAATCCCGCCATTTTTCGTAGACGCACACGGAGGATCAGATGGCGACTATCCACCCGTCAGACTGCCGACAGATAACGGCCATGCTTGGGACTGAACCACCCAAGGAACTGGAACAGGAGTATATCACCAGGCTTCGTATGCTCCGTCTGGCTGGGCACAGCGGTCCGCTGGGGCCCGTGGCGCTCGTTGACCTGATTCGCAGCCTTGGATTCGATCCGGCAGAAGAACCGCAGCCCTGCGTTCCCTGGGAGCGATATCCGGCGGACGGGTCAATTCGCGTAGAGGCTCAGTGGAGTGCTGGCAACTGGCTGCGCGGCGTCTTCCGCGGGGTGGTTGCTGTCGGTCCAGTTCGCATTGCAGTGCAACTGGACGGCGAGCCTATCGCTCGCGACTTCGTCCCTTCTGATGTTCGTTTGGCAGCTGATCAATGCAGACCTCAATGTGACACCGTGTCACTGTTTCCAGACGAATCAATCGACGCTTCCGGTGCTCCGTGCGACATGGAAGTCCCGGACATCGGCCCCGACGATCCAACCATCCTTTCGATCCGCCAACCAGCGCACGAAGAATTCGATTGGTGTCTGGTCGGTGCCGGCCGGGACGTCTTCGTGCGGGAAGGGTCCGGCGAGATCGTTGGTTCCATGATGGCGGTGGCTGGCAACAGCATTCTCCTGCAGGTCCAGGGCGAGCCTGAGCCTCGCTGGTTCGATTCCGACCTCTGCGCTCTCGAGCGCGATTAAATCCAAGTCACCTCAATTCTCACTCAAAGGTCCATCCCGTGAAGATTCGTTGTCAGCGAGATAAGTTCCTCAGCGCGTTTCAAACCGCAGCCATGTTCGCTCCCGCGCGGAGCCCGAAAGAGATTCTGCAAAACGTCAAGCTCGATGCGGACAAGGACGGAGTGACGTTGTCGGCGACCGACATGGAAGTGGGCGTGCGAGTGACCGTTGAGGGAGTTGAAGTGGATGCGGCCGGAAGCGGCGTGCTGCCGGTGAGCCATGTTGGCTCTCTGCTGCGGGAAAACAGCGACGAATTTCTGACCATCGAAACGACCGCCCGGGGCACCGTGATCCGGGGCGAGCATGACCCGCGGGTTGAAGAAGCTGGACTGAACATCCGCCGCTTTCGCAGAGCGGCGGGAGTCGGTAGGGGATGTTGTTGGCTTCCCCTCTCGCCGGGCCCCGTGAGTGCCCGGCTTCGAACACTGAAGAAAGGAACACTGTGGGCAAGCAAATTACCTTCGCGATCGATTTTGATGGGACGATAGCCGACCATGTCTTTCCTGATATCGGAAAGCCGGTCCCTGGGGCGTTCAAGTGGATGAAGCGGCTGCAAGCCAAAGGAGCTCGGTTGATCCTCTGGACGATGCGGAGCGATGGCGGGAATGCAGGAGATGTTCTCACTCAGGCCGTGGAATTCTGCCGCTCGAAGGGTGTTGAGTTCTGGGGAGTGAACTGCAACCCGGAGCAACACGCATGGACCAGCTCACCAAAGGTTTTCGCTCAGCGGTACGTGGACGACAACGCGTCTGGCTGTCCGCTTCGTCAGAACCCACGCGACGGTGGACGTCCCTATGTGGACTGGGACGCCATCGGTCCCGAGTTGCTGGCAATCCTGAAAGGGGCAAGTAGATCATGAGCGCCGAAAAACCAGTCATCAAGATCAACAACGGCGCATCCGAAGGCATCGGCTGCGCGATCATCATCCTCGCCATCTGGTTCGTCTGCGGTGGTGGATATGCGCTGATCGACCGGGTGTTCGACCGGATGGAGAGCCTGGAGAAGGCCAGGCAGGTTCAGCCGGCCGAGGAAGGAACGCCATGACGGACCGTACATTTCCGATCCTTCGTGGATCAGGACGCGACAACGACAAGCCTCACCCGACCAGTATCCCATGGAGCATTGCTGACTTGGCGTACTCGGTTTACTCAGCGAGGTACGGACACGGCCAGTCCTTGGAGGGGCTCGCGCAACGTGGCGGCTTTGGTGCCAGAGAGATGGATGAGTTCGTTCCCGATTGGCGTGAGCGATCTTCTGAAGTCACAGAATTGCGAAATCGGTTGGCAGAGGCAGAGAAGGACGCAGCCAAGTGGCGAGCCGTCTGCACTCCATGGACTGACGACGACGAGAACGGCGTCTCCACCTGGCAGGGATACACGATCAGCCACTGGACCGGAGAGGCCATCGGACCGGATGGGTTCGAGTTCGACGAGGGCGATATCGAGGCGGCCAAGGCGGCCTGCCTGGAGCGCTTCAAGACGCACGGGGTGGTGTGCGATTCCGTGACATGGTGTCACAATAACCGAGGAGCCAATGTCGCATGAACCAGTGTCTATTGGATGGATTCGAGACAGAAGCCGCGATGGCATACAAGAACTGCAGCCAGTGCGGGCTGATGCTTCCGCTGGAGAGATTTGGGGCTAAGTGCGACACTCGCGACGGCAAGAGATACCATTGCCGCGAATGTGAGAGGAAACGGACGCTAGGACGGCAGAGGGTGATTGATGCAATCGCGGACGAAATTCTGTGCACCAAGTGCCATGTGGTAAAGCCACAGAGCGAGTTCCAGCCAAGCCGGATCACATCAAAGGGGAGAGGATGGTGTAAGAACTGCACGAAGGACTACGACCGACACCAAGCAGAGTCAAAGAAAAAGCAACGGCAGGATAGAATCGACGCGGGAGAGATTCGGCAGTGCAAAGCGTGCCACAAGCACAAGCCAATCCAGAAGTTCAACCTACACGCTCTGAAGTGCCTATCGTGCTACACACGCAATAGCAACAGCAAGCTCAAGAACCGCTTACGCAACGCCAGCACCAGAGCAATGGATCGCGGTTTGTCGTTCGATTTGACACTGGAAGAGTACGCAGACCTCGTATCAGCACCGTGCACCTACTGCGGCGGACCGCTACCCACGACTGGCTCTGGATTAGATCGGATCGAGAACGACAAAGGCTATTCGAGAATGAACTGCATACCGTGCTGCGATGCATGCAACACCGCTCGTGGGGCTCGGTGGAGCGTCGAACAGATGGTCAAGTTCATCGGCCCAGCCATAAGGCAGGCTCGGGGGAATGGTGGAGAAGTTCCACGCACTCCTTCAAACCGAAAGCCGTGCAAGACTTCCCGTCCCAAGCCTGAGCCGTGGACTGCCGAGCGATTTTCCACACTCTTCCTCTCACCTGAGCCTCAACCTAAAGCTGCCGTGTTGACGGCCGCCCGTGCTGCTGGCATCGGAAAGGACAGGACACGCGACTTGCTCATTGCCGCAGAAGCGGATGGACTTGCGTTCGTATGGTGGCCACCTCGCGGACTACCACGCGTTAAACACTATGCCAATCAGCCCAGCAACAGTAGCCATTCATTCTGCAAACCAGCGCCATCAAGTCACTCACCGATTGTGCCTATGACACGAGGCGGGACCGGAATTGCCGGCAAGCGGTATTCGTCTGCAGAACGGGAAAAAAATCCAGCGGCTCTCAAGTATGGACTCAGCCGCTTGGAAATGACGCTTCTGAGTGCACTGGCGATGACCATTGATGAATGGATCAGCAAGTCCCTGCCGGACCCGAATGCCCCAAGCTATCAATCCCAAAAGGATTAGCAATCGCGTGCATCTGAGCAGATTGTCACATTGGACCTAAGAGGATTTCTGGGACACGCTCCAACGAACAGTGAATCTACACAGGCCAGTCGTGCATGGCGTCGGCTTGACGACCTTGGTCTGGTTCGGAGGACCGGTATCAGCAATAGATTCACAAAATGGTTGCAGCTCACTTCGGCAGGACGAACAGTTGTTCGGGACACGCTGTAAGTCGCGGCATAAGTCGATAACGTGACACTGTGTCACGATGAGACAGCGAAACTGAGCGAATCGAAACCACCATGACACGCATGATGTATCGTATCGCGATATGTGGTCAAATGTCGACCAGACTGGTCGAAATGGAATCAGCACCCGGCAGGTGATGTATCGAGATTGGACACCCCACCCAGGTGGTAGGTACTACAAAAAAAGTAGAAAAAAATAACGTTCTTTACCACGGCA
>OFQV01000363.1_pt1 | contig 12215 bp, 15 predicted proteins | sample 1542971 | NCBI WGS metagenome assembly OFQV01 (sample SAMN07774229, study PRJEB24372) | wastewater metagenome | isolation source: WWTP Cannobio (Effluent) | place: Italy: Cannobio | collected 2016-01
TTGAGGTTCGTGAAGCTCCAGGCGTGGGCGGCTGAGGCCTACGAGACTTGCAGTAGCCAGGTACCCTAGTGCAGGACCGGTAGGAAGTCTCTGGGGCCCCGAGGAGAGTCCGTTTGCTCCACGTTTATCGGGGTCTCGTGGCGACAGTAGCTTGGGAGGACTTGGGGACCATCGATGCTGCCCAGCAAATGGAGTCCTCCCCCAAGGGGAACCGGCAAGCCACGGACTATCAGCTTCGCCGGTTCCTGCTTCAAGGACCCCATCGAACTCAGTTGGATCAGGCTTCGACCGTCAGGTGCTTGCGGACCTTCTCCAGGTCCTTGGAGCCTTCCTTCCAGACGTAGCGGGTCTTCTCTTCCCTGGACTCGCCCAGGAGCGTACGGAGCTTCCGGCGGGCCACCGAGGGGCGGATGCCGAGCTCTTCGGCCAGCTGAGCCAGGGTGACGAGACCATCGCCGGTGTCTTCCTTCGGCGCTGCCGTCTTCTTGACCTTCGTCGCTTCCTTGGCTGCCGGAGCAGCCGCCTTCTTCGTGACCTTCTTCTTGGCTTGTGCCATGGTGTTCTCCTTGTCAAAGTCGAGTGGAAGTTGTCCAGGGAGGACATCCTTCCGATGCTTTCGAGCAATCTCAATTGCGCCATCGCCTACCACTTGCATCAGCTCCTGTTGGGTGAGCCCCCGAGACTTCGGAGTGGGGTGCTCCAGGTTGACTTCAGTAATGGACTTCCTAACGCTCTCCAGATCACCTGTAGCAATACTATCATCTTCACCGGTGGGCTTGATACGCTTTCTCACGGCCATTCTTTCGCTCCTCTCGGAATTTGTCGTACAACAGCTTTGCCAGGGACTGCTTGGTCCTGACGGATCGGAAGATGTGTTCGTCAATCGTACCTTCAGCAAGCAGGTAGTAGTACCGAGCCACATCGCTCACCATGGACCGGATCCGGAACAGCATCTGCTCGAAGTTGAGGGACGAGAAGTCCATCGAGTAGAACACCATCGTCGATGCCCTCTTGAGGTCGATGGCAACACCAGACTGGATCTGAATCACTGCCGCGTCGGTCGTGAAGCTGGTGTGGCTGGTTCTTCCACTAATCTCCGTGGAGCTCAGGCCTAGATCGGCCAGGAGAGCTTGGATCGCATCAATCTCGTGGATGTATCGAGCCACCACGACGAACGGCTGTCCGTACTCCATGTGGTCCAGCACGTCCAACAACGCGTGCTCCTTCTCCCTCCCCAACTGGTGAACAGTTCTCTGGGCAGTATCGACGATGGATCCGCCAGTGATCTGCTGGAGCTTGGTGGCTTGAGCAATGACGATGGTTGTGGCCACTCGCGAGGACCCGCTGACGTATGTGACCATCTCATTCTCCATCGACTGATAGGCTTCCAAGCTTTCCTTGAGCGGAAACCGGACTCGAATGTGGCGGATCGCTGTCTTCTCTTCCTTCACCTCCTCCAGGGTGACGCGGAAAGCGATCGAGTGAAACAGCCGGTTGAACTCGTCGACACGTCGCTTCTGCAGGCCGAGGATCTTCAGGAACGGCTTGCGAGCGAACACCTTGAACGTGCCGTCCTGTTGCTGGATCCGCTTCGGCGGAAGCTTGACAAGCTGAGTCTGCAGGAACCGGTTGCGGAACTCCTCCCACGTCCCGAACAGTCGAGGGTTCAAGAAGTCGAACTGAGCCCAGACGTCTTGGTGCTTGTCCATCGGTGTGCCGGTCAGCGCCAGGGTGTAGCGACAAGCGGCGGCCAGTTCCCGTGCTGCCTTCGATCGAGCCGACGTGCGACGCTTGATGCGTTGCGATTCGTCAGCGATGATCATCTCCGGCTTCCTGGCAGGATCCAACAGCTCATCGATGTGGTTGGCGGCATACTCGTAGGTGAGCACCTGAGCATGCATGCGTGTAGACAGCCCCTCGAAGCGAAGTTCCGTCTTCCATACTCTGATGGCGATCTTCGGGCAGAGGATGAGCAGTCGCTTGACGCCTCGCCTCTCAGCGATCGCCAAGGCCGTCTTGGTCTTACCAGTTCGCTGCTCCATGAACAAAGCGAACCCCCGGTGGGGCATCGCCTTGCTCACGGCCAGCTCCTGGTGTGGGAGCAGTTTGGATTTCACTTCAAGGCCGCCTTCGGTTGATCGTGGTTGACTTGACGGTTGAGGCTGACAGTGTTGCCGTAGATCGTACCCTCGAGGAACCCGTCGCCTGCAGCTTTCCCCGCCCGACCCTGCTTGGTCTTGCCGAAGTTCTTGTCCATGTACTCCTGGTTCTTGGTCTCCTCCACCTGGTAGCGATTCGCGAGGACCAGTGCGCGGGACTCGGAGATTTCAACCTCAGGTTGCTTGACCATCTTAGCTACCCGTTGCCAGATGGCGACTGAGGTCCCGTCGGCGAAGGACCGTGCCCAGGAGCTGGACTTCCCGGCAGCGCGAGCCTGAGAGCGGGATTCCCGGCGAATCGAGTTGACCAGGTACTCGGCCATCTCAGCGGCGGCAGTGGCGTTGGCAGTCAAGCCGACGAAGTGGTGGAGGATTTCCTTGGCGTTGGAGTTGGGGTTGTAGACGTACTTGCAGAAGAACAGCTTGGCCATCGACTGGCAAACCCGACGTGCCCATGGACGGCCGAAGAATCGAGCCTGGTGGATCCCGCGCTGCTCGGTCGAGGCGGCGCCAGCAGCTTCCACGTCCTCGAGGTCCAGGTTGTACTTCACCATGGTGGCGTGAGCCATGCGCATCGCGTTCTCGCGTTCGCCATCGGTGGCGGCAGCATCGTTGGCCAAGTTCAGCATCTTGCGAATTCGGCCGAGGATCCGGTCCTGGTTGTCCATGTTTCTGCTCCTAGGTGTGGTTGTGGTGAAAGGGTTAGGCGACGACTTCGGAGGGGTTGACGAAGTAGTCCTTGTCGGGGTTAGTGGAATCGATAACCCAGATAGCAGCAGTCGGGTCAGAGTCGCGGGAAAGAATATAACCAACGATCGTTTGACCGTTGCGGATGAAGGTGATGTGGTTCATGTTGTTTCTCCAGGGGGTAGTGCGTTGTCGATAGATTCATTCTACGCTTACCCGGAGAATTGTAAATGGGGTAGTCAAGAAAAAGGGGACCGAAGTCCCCTGTTGGATCGATCGACTTGTCAGCAGGGCGACTTGGCTTCCTGCAGGACCCGGACGATCTTGTCGACTTCCTTCTCCGGCCATTCCCACCGGCCGTCGGCCTTGCCCAGTTCCTTGCGGAGAATCGCTCGTGCGGCGCGAGGTTCGACGCCTGCCCGACGGCAGACTTCCTTCAGCGGCACAGCGTCGGCGTTGTTGATGACCTTCTTGACCGCCGGCTTCTTCGGCTCTTCCTCGTCAGGGTTGGCATCCTTTTGCTTCTTCTTCACGACAGGCGACTCGACGACTTCGCCGGGTTCCATCGGGGAACCTGCGGGCAGGGTCTCGGGAGCAGTCATCTTGTACTCAAACCCGTTCAGGGCGGCGGTGAGGACGGCCTTCGCCCGATCCGACAGCTCCTGCTTCGACTTCGACCAGGTCTCAGCGAAGTGCTCAGGAGTCGCCGTCGGCTCGTTCAGGAGCACCAGCGTATCCTTCTCCTTCTCCATCTTGATCACCTTCACCGAGCCTTCCACGTTGGTGACGTAGTAGTTGTACTTGCGTCCCTCTTGGAAGCGGAGGAAGGTACGGCGGGCGGGGTTGACGTAGACTTGCATGTTCTGCTCCTTGCGTTTGACCTTCGTTGTTTGAGACTACAGTTCCATCGTATCGAGAACTCCGGGGTTAGTAAATGGCCTGTTCAAGACTTTCTTCAGGATTCTTCGCCTGCTCCCTCCAGCTGCTGGCATGATTTCCCCAAGGAAGCCCGTAGCGGTCAGCGCAGACGGGACCATAGCCGACGTTGATCGAGTTGTCCCGTTCCAGGCCTCGGCCGCAAAACATGCACCTCCCGAAGCGCCTGCCGATCAGCGAAGCCTTTGCGATCGGGTCCTCAAGGTACTCACGCATGAGCTGGATGTAGGCGGCCTCTGTGGCCGTCTGGCGGTACCGGGGGTGCACGAACCAGCGGTCACCGGTGAACTTGCCGAGGAAGGTCTTGTCGGCGTTGCGCACGACCAGCTGCAGGTCCGGGGTCTTCGCTCGGCGCACGCTGAAGTCGCCCAGTCGAATCGCGGGGAATTCCACGCCGAGGTCGAAGGCTCGCTTGAGCATGTCCACCACCGGCTGGATGTTGCCGAGGTCTTCGCCCTGCAGGATCACGTCCACCACCGGTGGGGCGGCGACAGGAGCGACAACGGGGGTCGACTCTACCTTGTCAACGGTGTTGGCTATGTCGGCCAGCTTCTGCGCATAGTGCCACTGCTTCGCGGACCAGGACAGGTTCCGAGCGAAGTATTCGCACAGGCTCTTGGCAAAGCTCCGGTCACGTTCGCTCAAGCGATTCAGCTTTGAGATCAGCACGTTGTAAACTTCATGCGGTGTCATGTTTCTACTCCAGGTCGAGAGGACCCCCGAAGGGGTCCAGGTTGCGGGATCAGTCGTCGGTCGAATCGAAGAAGCAGGAGAGGACCCGGATCAGTTCAGACAGCGCCTGAGTCCGATCCATCAGAAGCCCGGTGGAGTAGAGCGAGTTGGACGTTCCACCAACGGAGTTTTCCATCAGGCGACGAACTCCCTCGAGGTAGTACCTGGTTCCCTTGATTTTCCAGGCCAGGTCCGATTCGGGAGTTCCCGTTCCTTCCACGTTGAGGGAGGCGAGCAGGTCCTGGGCCATCGCTCCAGCGCTAACGAGGACCATTGTCCGGTTGGCGGTCAGCCCGTCGATGGCGTAGCCAAGACCGTATCGAGCAACCTTTGCATCGAAGTCCTTCTTGGCCTGGTCGCCGAACTCGATCCGGGTCATCAGGCAGTTCGTCAGCGTTTGTTGGAAGTAGGTCAGGTTCATGTTGCTGTTCCTTTCGAGTTAGTCGACGGGGTGTCGACAGTTCCTATTCTACGGTGACCTTCAGGATTGTAAATGGGGTAGTCAAGAAAAAGGCCGGATTCCCCGGCCTCCCCAGAATCAGGACTTGACGATGCGCTTGCGGACCTTGGTGTGAAGCTTGTACTCCTCGTTGACGTGGTGGCGGTTGTCCTGGTCGGGCGTTGCGAACCACCAGCCTGTGCCATCCACCTCGATGACTACGTCGACTGCCAGGTGCAGTCTCAGGTGGTGCAGCGCAGCGCTGACTTGGCTGGAGGTCCTATGCGTCAGCTCGACCAGTTGGCGGATGGACGTGAAGTCGTTCGGCTTGGCTTTTAGCGCTTCCATCACCAGGAAGGTGGTGGTAGTTTCCTTGAATCGATTCCGTGCCATGTCGTGCTCCTTACCCTTGAACTTCATGCTGGAGGAGTTCCCGGCCGCCGAGGTATTCGACCAGAGCTTCACGGACAGTCGAACGGGACTTGCCGCAGCCAAGGGAGCCATGGAGGTAGACGTTGCCATCGGTGTCCTGACGAACTTCGGCGGTGCCGTGCTTCTTCGTGTCGGCGTTGCGACGGGTCGTGAGGTTGAAGTCGTTGTACGTGAAGTTGATCGTTGCCATGATGCTGTTCCTTGTGTGTTCGTAGCGAGTCGCTACAGTTCCTATTCTACGGACTCCCAGAGACTTGTAAATGGTGTACACAAGAAAACCCCGGACGAATCCGGGGCTCCCTGATTGCTACCGGCTGGGCCGGATTACTTCAGTGCGGACAGCTCGTCGAAGTCGACTTCGTACTCTTCCGTGCCGACCTTGACCACGGCCATGCCCTCGTCGGCGTCGATCTCGATGATCTTGCCCTCGAGCGACTTCTTGCCTTCCTTGAACGACACGCGCTGCTTCACCTTCCACTCGGGAGCATCGTCCTCCTCGTCGTCCTCTTCGTCTTCGTCCTTCTTCTTGGACGCGGCCGCCTTGCCCTTCGCTTTGGCCTTGGGAGCCGGCTCGTCGTCTTCCTCTTCCTCCTCGTCCTCTTCTTCTTCATCCTTGGCCTTGCCCTTCGCCTTGGATGCCGCAGCCGGCTTCTTGGAGGCCTTCGCCTTCGGCGCTTCCTCTTCCTCTTCTTCGTCCTCCTCGTCATCCGAGTCGTCGAACTCGTCGGCCATGAAGTAACCAGAGATGCGGTTCTTCACCTTGCCCTGGTACTCTTCGTGGACGACTTCGGCGCCGACGGTGTGGTCGGCCAGATCGTCAGAGGTGAACTCGAATTCGCCATCGACTTCGACGCCCATGGATTCCAGCATGCCGCGGAGCTTCCACAGCGACTGGGGCTGCAGCGAGAAGTTGTCGTAGACCGGCGTACCGCTGCCCTTGTCGCTGACGACTTTGAACTTCACGGCGAGGTAGGGCTCACCGCTGGACTCACCTTCCTTCTCTTCGATGCTGTCGACTTGGAGCAGGTGACGTCCTTCGGACAGGACCTTCCCGCCCGATTCGACGCCGGTGAAGTCGACCTTCCAGCCTGCCTTCTTCCGCTTCGTTCCCTTGGTGGACTGCGTGGCTCGTGCCATCATACTCTCCTTCTGAGCTTCGGTTTGGTGGATTCGGTGGCTTCGCTGTACTCCCCTCGCATGATAGCCACCAACTTATCAAACGTGGGGTTGTCGATCGATCCCGGAACCGGAGACCCTACAGGGCTTCGGATCTTGGTCGTGTAGGACGAGTGCGGACCCAGTCTCATTGCCCAGGCCACTTCCCGTTTCCTCTTGCCTCCCTTCAGGTCAAACGATTCACGGATGTAGGTGTGGCCAATGAACTTGACAGCACCGTTCACGAAGGAGGCCAAGCTCGGCATCAGTCGGGGCCCAACAGAAGGATCGATTTGTCCCTCGTCCCCATCTTCATCCGTCCCGGTTATCCTATCATGTGAAATCAGCAGGACATGTTTCTCTTCATCGATCAGGTCCCGGTAGTTCAGGATCCAGGTCTTCATCAAGCCTGCAGCGACACCGAAGTCGGCCTTGGAGATTTGATCCCCCGGTGACTTGTTCCGGATGGCAAGCGCTTCGATCAGTGCCAGCTCCTGCATCTGGGACACCTGGTCGATGGCCACGGTCTTGTACTTCTTGCCCTTGCCGTTCTTCACATACCAGTAGATGGACTCGATGTCATCCCAGTCCTGGACTTCGATTCTGTCGACTCCCTCCACGTTGGAGATGGAGTCCGTTCCCTTTTCCCGGATGTCCAGCAGCAGCATCGGCTTGGGGAAGGTAGCAGCGAATGTCGTCTTGCCGGTGCCAGACCGACCGTAGACCATCCCTGCCAAGTACGACTCCAGCTTATCCACCGGCTCGATTCGACTGCCGATGGCATCAGTCGTCTGAGCTATCGGCTTCTTCACTTTCCTTGGTGTTGCCACGATCATCCCCCTTGCGTGGTTCAAATTCTTTCGCTCTCATGTAGGCAGTGTCCAGCCCACGAACTTCACTTGCGCACAGCATGTAGAACTCACAGGACTTGCAGTCCCGGGACATCGATCGAACAGTGTTGATGTCCCCCGTGGCCTTGATCTCGGCAGCTGATACCTTAAGGTCACGGACCACCGAGTTGACCATGTCTCGGTTCGGCGGAGGAAGAATTACTCGGCGATAGAAGCTGGCCGTGTTGCCCCTCAAGTGCTGAAGGATGTCGGCATAGTCCCGAAGCTTGAACCCATTCTTCCGGATCGCTTCCCGATACACCCGAGGCGTGGTGTCGATGTTCATCCGCTTCGACAGTCCCTTCCCGTTGGCGAGCACTTCGGGAATCGTCGGCGGCTTCGTTCTGAGATAGTCCCAGACGATGCCAGGCGGCTTCTTGTACAGTCCGGCGACGTGTCCGCCCCAGGAGTAGAACACCAGCTGCAGGTCGGCAAACCGGGAGTCCTCATCAGGCATCCGCTTGTGGGACTTGTGATCGAGTACCCACTCGGACTTGTCGTCGAGTCGCTCCAGATGTTTGTCGATGTAGCCGATGAACGTGATTCCTGGCGACAACTCGAACTCGATTTTCTCCTCGGTGGCTACCAGTCGATATGGCTGCTCATCGTAGAACTCAGCGTAGCCAGTGGCGATCCGAACGGACTCCTCCAGGAGGTTGCCGTATAGCTCACGCTCCTCTCGGAAGATGTGACCAAACTCCTTCTCGTATTTGTCCACCACCGTGGTGAGACTTTGATCAGCCCAGACCTGGTCGAGCAGTTCCCCGATGATCCGACCTCGAAGCAACGGAACCGGGGGACGCCGGCGCTTGATGCGTTGGATGTAGCGGTAGTGGTGGAGCATGTGGCAGCGCCTCCACGACTTGATCCGCGAATGACTAATCTCCATTCCACTTCTCCCCGAGTGACCAGGGTCCCACCTCGATGTCGACGAGGATGGGCACCCTGAGGTTGATCCCGAATTCATCCATCAGCGAAGGGTGTTGCATGATCTTGCGGATGGACGGCAGGTGCTTGTCTAGGCAGTCGTTGCGAACAGCCATCAGTATAGCATCATGGTGTTCGCCGAAGACCCGAAACTCATCCTCTGGCAGGGTTTCGTGCAGCTCCACCAGAGCCATGGCCTTCAGGTCCCCCCCGAATCCCTGGACCACTGTGTTGATCGCTTGTCGCTCAGCTTCGTTCCGAGCCTCACGTTCGCTCGAGTTCACCATCGGCAGGTGGCGGATACGTCCAGCACGGTTGCGCACCTGGCCGTCCATTCGAACGAGCTTCCTCATTCGCTCATGCCACTTGAGCAGACCGCCATACAAGCCGAAGAATCCGTCTCGGTACTCCTGCGCTTCGGACTCGCTGAGGTGGACCCCGTACTGCACCTTGGCGTAGAGGCGGAACTTGGCAGCCATCATCCCGTAGACGAAGCCGAAGTTGACCGCCTTCGCGCTCTTGCGTTCCTCCTTCGATGGTTCCTCGATCCCGAGTACCGACTGAGCCGTCATGCGGTGGATGTCGCCGTTGGTCTGGTAGATCTGAAGCATCCGAGGTTCACCGGCCAGCTCAGCAACGATGCGAAGCTCGATCTGTGAGTAGTCGGCGGCGACGAACACCCAGCCGTCCTCAGCATCGATGAGGCTTCGGATCATGGGGTCCCGCGGAATCTGGTGCAGTCTCGAAGCGTACCGACCCGTGACGGTACCCGCCAGCTTGAAGCCCAAGTAAAGAGTTGAGCCCACCATCATCGATGACCAGCCGTCGATGTAGGTGCTCACCAGCTTGTCGATCTCTCGGTACTTCTTCAGGAGGTCGACAATGGGGTGTTCCATGTCGACCAGTGCTTCCTCACCGGTGGAAGGAGCACCCTTGTCGGTGGTAACCATCACAGGCATTCCGAGGTCCTCATACAACACCCTGGCCACCTGCGTGGGGGAATTCCAGTTGACCTCATAACCAACTGAGTTCTGGAGCTGTCGAAGCAGCTTCGCTCGCCGACGTTTCAACACAGTGCTGGCTTTGGCGAATCGTTCGAGGTTCACGTGGAACCCACGATTCTCGATCACCTCGAAGGCTCGAGCTGCTCGCATGACGAGGCGATCGTACAGCCGACGGGACTCCTCAGGCAGCTGTCCATTGTAGACAGCATCCAGTCCCAGGGTGTAGTGGGTGTCGAGTGCGTTGTAGAGGAACAACCTGGCTGGGGGAACCGACCTCATGTTACGCTTTTCCTTCGAGGTCAAGTCGTAGTCTGGAGCTCCGAGGTACAGACGAGCGTTCTCCTTCAACCCATGCAGCGAATTCTCATCGATGAGGTGATGCTTCAGCATCGAGTCCGCCGCCAGATAGAACCTAACACCAAACACTTTCATCAGGCACAGGTTGTCGAACTTTGCATTCTGACCAAGGTTGTATCGACCTTGGGCTTTCCGTGCCAGGTACTGGAGGAGCTTTCGCTGTTGGCGGAATGGCAGCACTGCAGCTGTCTCTAGCGGAAGCACCCAGCTGGATGTCGACCCGTCAGCGAACTCGAAGGTGAATGCGATCGACAGGATGCCGAAGTCTTCCTCCCACCACGACAGCCCAGATGTCTCCACGTCGAAGGACATCTTGACGTAGCGGCTGAACTCGTCCAAGAAGTGGTCGAGCGTACCCTTCTGGACAATCTTGTAGTCGAACTCCTCGGGGTCGATGATCGTGGACACCCCGTTGACCGAGTCAGCGAATCGCTTGATGGCCGAGTTGAAGTGCCAGGTCTTCGACGGGTCCCGGAACAGCGCAGCCGGATGGAAACACGGCACGTAGGTTCGACCGTCCTTACCGGTGACGAGCTGGCCATTCATCTCGGTGATCTTGTTCACCCGAAGGACCGCCTTCAGCGCTGACGCACCGAGGAGTAGGACGTGGGTTGGGTTGATCCGTTCGATCTCAGATCGAAGGTATCCTGAGCAGGCCTTGACCTCAGCCGGCTCAGGCTTGCGATTGTTCGGGGGACGACACTTCACCACGTTGGTGATGTAGATGTCCTCGAGCCCGTGCTTGGCGAGCTCCTGGCGAATCACCGCGCCGCTACGTCCTTGGAACGGCTTACCCGATCGGTCCTCCTGCTCACCTGGCGCTTCGCCGATCGCCATGAGCTTTAGCTTCTTGTCGCCGTGTCCCCAGAGGCAGACGGTCCTGGCGTTGTTGCACAGACCGCACAGCCCACAGTCAGGGTTTCTGTTCATTGATTCCAACCAGGAAGATTCTCACCTTGGCCGACACAAGAAGGTCCAGTCCTTCTCGAAGTCGGTACTGCTCCATGAAGTATACGTCGGTGATGCCGGCATTGATGATCAGCTTGGCACAGGAGGGGCATGGGGACAGAGTGGTCCAAAGCTCGGCCCCGTTGGTAGCGATCCCGTGTCGAGCCGCGAAGGCAATGGCATTTGCTTCGGCATGCTGAGCTCGAGTGCAACCCCCATCAGGACCAACCAGACAGCCCACATCGTGGCAGTGGGGCAGCCCTGAGGGGGTGCCGTTGTACCCCATACTGAGTACCCTACCCTCTCGAACAATGATCGCCCCTACGCTCTTCCTGGGGCACGTGGACCGTCGGGAAACGACTCGGGCGATATCCGACAGCATATCCCGGCGGGTGATTCGCTTGTATTCAGTCACAGCTGTCGCTCCTTGAACCCGAGGGCACGATAGTCGTTGCGGAAGATGTGCAGCGAGGTCATGTGCATCGTGTAGATTCCCGGGATCACCTCCCCCCACCGACTGTGGCTGCGAGCCTGGAGCTGCTCGAGGATCCACAGCATCAGGCGGATCGTCAGGTAGACGTCATCCCGGAAGTGCCGGACGAAGTCGCAGGAGCGCAGGTAGTAGACCACGTGCAGAGCATTGCCACGTCGGATGAAGTGGTAAGCAATCGAGCACGGAACCCGCCCTCCGTGGACCACTCCCGTGTCCTCCGGAAACCAGACAGGAAGAATCGCTTGACGAGTGAAGGGCTCTCGATCCAGTTGATTCACCACGTCACCGAGGTCACCGTACTGGTACCGGATTCCTGCGTGATAAGGGTAGAGGCCGTCAGGGGTCTGCTCCAGAACGCCCCCAGGAGTGTAGCCTGCTTCCTTCGGCCAGTACCGCTCCATGTACGAATGGGTGAACTGCTCGTTGGTCCGGAACCTGTCAGCACTGGCAGCATAAGGCCAGTTAGCCCATTCCTTTCCAGGGTTCAACGGTTGCCCGCCTACCCGCTCCAGGAAGTGATCATTGGCCCAGGGGAGGTTGGGCTCGATCGACTCAGCCAGTGCCAGCAGGTTGTCGGTCCCGATCATCATCGAGAACGAGTGGTTGAGCAGCTCCATGGTGGCCATCTCAGACTTCTTGGAGATGTCCATTCCCTGCCACCGCTCGGTGTGGACCAGGGAAGCGTAGGTCTCGAAGTCCGATCGGATGGACTTGATGACCGCGTTGAAGTTGGCTTTGATTGGCAGTCCCATTTCAAACGTCCTCGAACTGAAGGTTGAGTCTCTGTTGGATGTTCATCAGGTGGAAGGCTTGGGTGACGGCATCGTCGTCAGCCCGGTGGAGAACGCCAAACCTACGAGAGAGCACCCCATGGTTGATGGCCTTGATCGTTCGGTAGCATCGACTGGCTCGGCGACCCCATGGCCGGTCGACGCCACAAACATAGTAGGCCGTCGAGAGGATTGAGTTGTCGAAGTCTGCACCGTTTCCCCAGACCTGTACTCCGTGGCTGTGGGCAACCCAGTTGCTGAACTTGTCCAAGGCCTCATGAAGTGA
>OFQV01000364.1_pt1 | contig 12208 bp, 10 predicted proteins | sample 1542971 | NCBI WGS metagenome assembly OFQV01 (sample SAMN07774229, study PRJEB24372) | wastewater metagenome | isolation source: WWTP Cannobio (Effluent) | place: Italy: Cannobio | collected 2016-01
GGGAGACGGCCAAGGCGGCGGCGAGCAATCGCAACCTGGCGGCGCTGTTCGGGAGCATCGGGTCGGCGGGTCAATTGCGCCAGGATGAAGCCGTTGGCATTGGTGACGCGGCTGGAGAGATTGGCCGCATCCAGACCGGTGCGAACAACGTCGCCAACATCGACCAGATCGGGATCGACGCTGCAGGCCAGCCAAGCCTGGGAGGGATGCTTATTGGCTCTGCACTTAGTGCATATGGAATGGGAAAGGCATTTGCTCCAACAGCAACAGCGGCCAAAGCAGCGACGAGTTACGCAAACCCGGGGATCATGCAAGTCGGTTCCTGGCTGCGATAGGGGGAAACATGCGTTTTCGCGTACCAAACACGGGCGGGCAGCAGGCGGCAAATGGCGTCGGGAATTTCTTCCGATCGCTGGCCATGGCGCCAATGGCCGAGGCGCAGGCAGCTCAGCAGGCGCAAGATGCCGGGCTCAAGCGCGACCTGACGCAATCCCAGATCGGCGTCCACCTGGCAGACGCAGCAATCAAGGAACAGGAGCGCAAGACGCTGGCCGGGCGTCCTGACATCCTGAACCTGATGGGAGCCACCCGGGCGGGGATGTCGGTCCCTGAGTTTCAGGCCGGATTGAGCGAGCGCACCCAAGGCGCACCAGTCATGGGCCCCCCGGTTCTGTCTGCACCGATTGAGGGAGTCGGACCCAGTGGGCGCACCTCGGCATTTGATGATGCGATCCTCTCGCTGTACGGCCCGGCCATGGCCACGCCTGCGGATAAAACGAACTGGGACCAGCTTGCCAAGGCGCGCGGAGAGTATCAGGACCAGGGCGCCATGGGCGATGCGCTGGCGGCGGCCAATGGTGGCGACTACATGAAATCCAGCGCCTTGTCGGCGGTTCGCGGCAAGAAGGAATTCACGCCGTTCAAGGCGGTTGGCAACACCGGCACGGCCTTGAACGAGATCACTGGAGAGCAACCCGTCACGAACCAGGGCATGAATGTGCTGTTTGGAGACGAGGGGCGCGCGCTGGTCAGCCAGCGTCAGGCGGCGGCCGTGGCATCGGGTGCGGCGGCTGGCGCATCGCGTGCGCTGACCAGCCTTCGAGGAACGCAGACGACGAACGAGAAGATCAAGGGCGGATTGTCTGCGCTGGACTTTCAGGCGGCGCAGGAGGGCAAGCCACTGCCAAGCTCCAACAAGGGCACCAGCGGCTCGAGCGCGACGAATTCGAAGTTCCGAAACCAGATCATCCTGGCGGCCATGCGCAAGCCGGAATTCTCGGTGATGAACCAGGCCGAGAAGTCGGACTACATCAACACCGAACTGATGGTGGCCGGCATGGACCCGATCGTGCCGGGTGAACTGGCGGGTCTGCCGGTGCAGGGCAACCCGCAGGCGCAGGCCAAAGGGCCCGGCCCGATCGATGCCAAGGCAGCGGGAAGCACTGCTGGCGCGGCGGCCAATAAGCAACCGGATATGACGAAGGCTGCAGCGGTGAAGGCCGACTACAAGGCCGGGAAACTGACCAAGGAACAGGCGCGGGCGAAACTGCAACAACTCGGGTTCGAATAATGAAGGCTGACGACTTCCTGGCCGACGTGCCAAGCGCGGACGACTTCCTGGGCGAGCCCGACCCGCGCAAGCCGCGCCGGGACCGGATTCGTGGCCCATACGTTGCAGCGGACAACCCTGCAAACCCGATCGAGGCCGCTGCTATTTCCCCATCTGGCGGGAGTGTTCTGCAAGACCTGCAGATGCCGGCGCCGACGTTTGACCAGCACCGCCGGGGCGTAGCCAAGACCAGCGCGATCGTTGCGAAAAGCCCGCTCTCTCTGCCGCGCGCACAACGTCCAGAACGCGACATGCAATCGGTCGCTCGGGACATCCTTTCCATCCTGGGCAACACCGGAGTTCAGGCTATCAAACCGGTGGTAGACGTAGCCAACATCCCGATGGGCGGTGCGCTTGACCCTGTTGCCAAGGAAGTGGCGAACCTGGGGCGCAACTACAACAAATTCGCGTCACCTACAACGAAATACGACCGCGAAACACTAGGAAATATTCAAGAGGGTAGCACCCTTGAAAAAGCGGCGCACCTGATTACCCATCCGGGTTTGGCGCTGAACATGGGCGCCCCATCTATTGGGTCGATGTTGTTCCCACTGGGCGCGACAAAGCTGGCGGCACTGGCGGCGCCACGTACCGCGCTGGCGCTGGGCGACAAGTTCGCCACCGGTGCGGCAGTGGGTGCCAATTCCCTGATGAATGCCGGCGACACGTTCAGCCAGACCGAAGCCGATCTACCCGGCAGGCTGCTGGCGGCGCTGGGCTCTGGCGCGTCGAGTGCTCTGGTTGGCAAGGCAACTGGCGGCGGCCTGGAGGGTCAATTGGCCCGGGGCGGCGGTGTCCCGACCCTTCGGGCGGCAGGCGCTAGCATTCTCAAGGAGTCGGCGCAGGAGTTCGGCGAAAACGTCGGCAACCAGTTCGCGCAGGACACCGGTGAGGGCAAGCCGCTGAACGTCGGTAAGGCCATGGATGAGGGCACGATTGGCGCATTGCTGGCGCCGTTTGTCTCTGGCCCGGTCAACCTGGCGCAAGTCGCGGGAAGCCCGCAGCGGCACGACGCCAACTTGCTTGCACGCGCGATCGAGGGTGATTCCAACAGCATGCCGGCCCGGCCGGATGTGATCGACAACGGGGTGCGGGCACAACCTGCACCAGTGGCCGAGCGGCCAGTCACACCGACCCGGCCGGCGCCAACTGCGCAACCGGTGCCAGAGCAAAAGACGCAAGATAATCAAGGTCCAAGCGGGATATATCGAATTGTCGATGCAATCAGCGCCGACGGTCCAACCAGCGAAATCGTCAAGGTCATCGTTAGGCCGGACGGAACCGGGGCACTTCAGCGCGACAACGGTGATGTCATCGACATCACCAACATGCTAAGGGCTGGATTCAGCGTAGAACGCGCATTGGCTCAGTCGCTTGGTGATGACACCAGTGGAAAGAATGTCTCTCGCGCGGGAGAAAATCAAGGTCCATCGCCAGCCGTTCCGCAACTGCCGTATGACCCGACCGTGCAGAATCCGCAGCGGCCGGTGGTGGTCGACCAGCAGGGCAACGCGCGCAGCATGTCTGCAGACGAGTTCCTGGCCGCCGACGAAACCCGCCAGGGCGCACAGGAATTGGGCCTGACGCCGGATGTACGCCGGGCGCAGGAAACCCGCAGCACGCCGGCAGAGCCCGACCCGATCCCATCCGATCTGCTTCAACGGTTGCGGGATTCCGGGTGGACGCCGCCGGTCGAGGGCAATAACCCCAATCCGGACCCGGCGCAAGTCGATGCCATCGGCCAGGATCTGGAGACGCTGTACCAGCAGGACGTGAAGGACGGCATCAAGCAGCGGCTGGGCATGGATCAACCCCCGGCAAAGGGTGAGGACAAGCCGCAATCGTCGGCATTCCGATCGTTCCTGCGTGGCCTGGGCATCGCGCCTGAACTGGCCGGCGACCTTACCGGTGAGCGGGGATTCAAGGCGAACAACCGGCTTCCCGGCACGTTCCGCAAGGGCGGGCTCCAACTGGACGAGATCGTCACGCGAGCGGTCGAACGCGGGTTTCTGACGGATGCACAAGTGCAGTCGACGCTGGACAATGGCGGCACGAATGCGCTGGTCGACATGATCCGCGCGGAGCTTCGCGGCGAACGCCAGGTGTCGAACGAGGTAGCAGGCGAACAGGCGCAGCAGCAAATGGACAGCCAGGCGCTGGAGGGCTTGCACCGGCAGGCCGAGGCGATCGGGTTCGACACGACCGGGCTTGAGGGCGACCAGATCAATCTGGCGTTGAAGCGGATCGAGCGACGACGGGCCCGGGTCAAGCAGTTCGACGCCAAGCGCGAAGCGAAGGCCGAGCGCCAGGCCATGACGGACGCGCAGGATCTGTCCAGCCTTGATGACAGCGATATCCCATGGGACAATGACAGCAACGTGAGCGCCGAGGACGCGATGCGATCCCTTGGGTTCAGCCAGCAGGAGATTGATGATGCCATTGCCGAACGACCCGCAGCAGCGCAAGAAGATCGCAGCGGCGATGGTGCGCCTGGGCAAGATGCCGCCGGACCAGCGCAAGGAACACCTGCAGCGGATCAAGGAAGTGCGCCAGGACAGCAAGGCCAAGCCCAGCCGGCAGCCGGCGAAAGCCAGCCCAACTACACCAGCGAGCCCGCTGGCGACTTCTCGCTAACATCGACGCCCTATGAAAAAGACCTCTTTAGCGACAGCCCTGCACAACAACCGACGCGAATCAATCGGCCAGCCGAGCCCGAGCGCGCGCCAGTACGTGGGGACGCACAGCCCGAGCCCGGACTACAAGACACGCCAAGCACCGAAGGCGAATACTTCACAAACACGATCATCGGATCGGAAGTCACCCGCCAACTAGGCGCGTCTCGCATCACGTCGCCGGAACACGCGGCGACGGCTACCCAGTATCTCTACAAGTCCGCAGTCGAGCGGCTAGACGCAATCGTCACCGACAAGGACGGAAAGCCTCTTGCTGTTGTTGGCGGGTTCAAGGGCGCGCTGGCGCAGGCGAGCGTGTACCCGGCGACTATCGTTGGCGAGGCGGTGCGAATCCCTGGCGCGGCCTCCATCTGGTTTTCGCACAATCACCCCAGCGGGTCGTCTACGCTTTCGCGTGCCGATGAGAATTTGAACAAGACGCTGGCCGATGTTTTTCAAGGCAGCGGCATCGAGCCCAAGGGCCTGTTGGCCGTAACTGGCCACACGTTCAGCTTTGTCGGCACAAGGTCTGGCGATCCCGTCATCAGCGGCAGGGCAATTGCTGCGCCATCTAGCATGGTCAAGGTCCCGGTAATTGAGCGTCAACTCGGGGACGGTAGCCCCGGCACGACACTTTCCAGCCCGCTGCACGCGAAACAGGTCGGCAAAAGGTTCTACGATCAAGCCAACTCGCCCGGCTTGATGCTGCTCAACAGCCAGAATCAAGTAACTGCTTGGGTGCCGATCCCTCTGGAAATGATGGGCGCGCTTCGGTACTCTGGACAATTGAAGGCAATCTACCGAGCCGTGAGCCAGGCGAACGCGGGGGCGGCGGTGATTGTGCACGGCGGCGAGCTGGATTCGAAGATCGGCAGCACTGGCGTGACTGCAAGTGAAAACATCGCGGCGGCCCTGAAGAAAGTCGATGTTCAGCCGCTTGACACCATCAACGCCAAAACCGACGAATCTGCTGCCGAAAAGGGCAAGGATATTGCCAGGGGGCCGATGTATTCGCGCCCGGCCACCAAGCCGACCGGACCGACAACCGACACCCTGCGCACTGCCCTGACCGACCGATTCGGCAAACTGATCGACAAGATGGAGGCCCGCGGCTTCCTGAAACTCTGGCCCAGCACGCAGGCATTCAACGACGGGCAGCAGTCCGAGAAGATCGAAGGCCCGGTTCAAGGGTATTGGGACGGCAAGACAGCCCATCTGTTCGCCGACGGTATCGAACCTGGGCTTGAAGTTGCGGTGCTCCTGCATGAGGTAGGGGAGCATGCGAGCATGGAGGACATGCTGGGTCCGAACCGATACCAGAAGCTGGTCGACCGGGCCTATGACCTTGTGGAGCAAGGCGACGATGCGGCGGTGCGGGCGATGGACCGTATCCCGGACGACACCCCGGACCAGTACAGGGACTCCGAGTTTCTGGCCTACATGATAGAGACGGTGGCGGCAGATGATGCCAAGGCAACGCCGAGCGCGCGCAAGTGGCTCGCTGATGTGGTGGCGGCGATCCGTGCATGGTTCTCGCAGACGGGATTGAACAAGACGCTGGACCGGTACGGCAAGGGGATTGAACTGACGCCGGCAGACATTGCGGCGCTGGCGGTGCGCGCGGTGCGGTGGCAGGCAGAGCAGGGTGGCGGTACGGTGGGCGGTGGGCAGGCCAGCATGGCGCAGGAGCAGACGCAGACGGCGGCATTCAAGGCGTGGTTTGGTGACTCCAAGGTGGTCGACGGCGCCGGCAAGCCACTGGTGATGTACCACGGCACCAACAAGAGCGAGGACGGTGGCGCATTCACGCAGTTCGACACCTACGCATCGAACTACGGACTGATGGGCCAGGGTGGCTATTTCACTGCCGAGCCGATGGTGGCCAGTGAGTACACAGCAAAGGGCCGAGGCGACTCACCGACCATCTATCCGGTCTATCTGTCAATCAAGAATCCGATCGACATGAACGCGCAGGCTGATGTCGCCGCATGGGCGAAGGCCTTCCCGGACGCAGTGGCTTTTCACGAAGGCGGAACCACGAACGAGAGCTGGTATCGGGCGGCAGAGGATGCGTTGCGCGACGATCAGGTTCCGATGTACGAAGGCGCCGAGGCCATGCAAACCGGGCTGCGTGCCATGGGCCATGATGGCATCAAGCATATTGGCGGCGGCCGGATCAAGGCCGACAGCATCAAGCACCGGGTTTTCATTGCCTTCGATCCGGAGCAGATCAAGTCGGCCACCGGCAACCGCGGCACCTTCGATGCCGGCAATCCGGACATCCGCTACAGCCGGCCGGCGCGTCCAAGCAACGCAGCGGCTGCCGCTGCCAACGTGTTCGGCGGGATTCCCAACGCACCAGCCACTCAGCAGGCGCAGGGTCAGGCCATGCCGTGGGCAGCCACCGACCCCGGCCGGCTGGACAACTTCACCCGCTACATCCAGAACAGCCGGATCGACATCAAGCGCACGGTGGACGCGGTGAAGGCCGCCGGCCAGAGCATTGCGGACGACGCGAATCCGTACCTGCAAGACGAGCTCTACATCGGCAAGGTCCGAGCCCAACTCGATCACCTGGCCGACGACTCGATCAAGCCGCTTCTGTCGGCCATCGCCAATTCAGGATTCAAGACCGATCAGGTCAATGAATACCTCTGGGCCCGCCATGCCGAGGAACGCAACCGGCAGATGGCCAAGATCAACGCGGTACCGTTCACCCCGGCACTTGACCTGGCCGGCATGTCGAGCACGGATGCGCGCGCCAAGCTGGCAGCCTTCGCGGCAATGCCCGATTTCCGCAAGATGCAGGCGATCGCCAAGATGGTCGACCAGATCACCGAGGACGCGCGGACCAAGATCGTGACCGATGGCCTGGAAGAACCCGGGGTGATTCAAGCCTGGGAGGGTGCGTACAAGCACTATGTCCCCCTGCAGCGCGACATGGAGGAAGCCGGCGGCAAGGCGTCGGGATACAACGTCAAGGGCAGCGAGTCACGCCGGGCGGTGGGCTCCAAGAAGGAGGCAATCAACATCCTGGCCAACGTGATCGCGCAGGCCGAGGCGACCATCATCCGCAGCGAAAAGGCGGCGGTCGGGCGCTCCGTGCTGGACATGGCCCGCCAGCATCCAAACAAGGATTTCTGGACCGTCGACACGCCACCTACCGAGCGGGTAATTGATCCTCGAACCGGCCTGGTGACGAACCGGGTCAAGCCCAATTACAAGGCCCTGGACAACGTGTTCACGGTCAAGGAGGCGGGCGTCGAGCATTTCGTCACCTTCAACGAAGGCAACCCGCGGGCGGTGCAGTTCGCGCGCACGCTCAAGAACATGGACGCGGCCGAGATGGGGCCGGTTCTCGAGACGATCGGAAAGGCGACCCGATACCTGGCGCAGTGGGTGACAAGCCGCAACCCCCTGTTCTGGATGACCAACTTCGCCCGGGACTTGCAGGGCGTTGCATTCAACCTGCAGAGCACCCCACTCAAGGGCCAGGCGCCGGCCGTGATGGCGAATATCCCGCAGGCCTTGGGTGGATTCGCCCGGCTCAACACCGGCAAGAAAACCGGCAAGTGGACCGTGCTGGCGCAGGAGTTCAAGGATGCCGGCGGGCAGACTGGCTACATGGACCAGTACCGCGATTCGGTCGAGCGCATGGACGAGATCGTCAAGGAGGTCGAGCGCATGGGCCAGAGCAAGGCAGACCCGCGGCGAATCGCCCGGGCAACGCTGGCTGTGCTCGAAGGTGCGAACGACGCGATCGAGAATGGGGTTCGGCTTGCGGTCTATGCGCAGGCCCGGGCCGATGGTATCTCGCAGGCGCAGGCCGCCAGCATCGCCAAGAACATCAGTGTGAACTTCAACCGCAAGGGCAATGCCTCTGGGGTTTACAACGCGCTTTACATGTTCTTCAATGCCAACGTGCAGGGCAACGTGCGGATGATCCAGGGCGTCATGCAAAGTCGGCGCGCTCAAGGGTACGCTGCAGCCCTGACGATGGCCGGCGCCGCGGTGGCGCTCTTGAACCTTGTCGGTGGCGGGGACGACGAGGAAACCAAGAAGAAGCGTTACGAGCTGGTGCCCGAGTGGGAGCGCGAGCGCAATTGGATCGTGTTCATCCCGGGCACTGACGGCTACGTCAAGGTGCCGCTGCCCCTGGGGCCTCACATCCTGTTCAACGCTGGCCGGATCCTGGCCGAGATCGGTTTCGAGGATGGCGCGGACCCGGTGGAGAAAGCCGCCAGTTTCGTGTCGAGCATGTTCAGCGCCTTCAACCCGGTCGGCGGTGGGTTCCCGACTGCAGACGCCAAGGGCGCCGCGCAGATGGTGACGCCGACCATTGCCCGGCCGGTGGTGGATCTGGTGGTGAACCAGAACTTCGCCGGTACGCCGATCACGCGCGAGAACAGTTTCCCCGGCTACAAGAAGCCGAACTACCTGGCAGGCCGGGAAAGCACGGCGCAATACTGGTCATCGGCTGCCAAGGCCTTGAACGACTGGACCGGCGGCGACAACATCAAGCCCGGCCATGTGAACCTGTCGCCAGAGCAACTGGCCTACCTGGTCAAGGGTTACGTGGTGCCCGGCATTGCGCAGACCGTGGACACGGCGGCAAAGCAGATCATGAGTCCCAAGGACACGCCGGCCGAGCAAATGCTGGGAGTCTCCAAGTTCTTCGGCCGGATCGACGACCGGGCACGCACGCGGGCGGGATACGACAAGCTGCGCGAGGACGAGCAGCACCTGGGTGAGTACAAAAACTACATCGCAGCCGGTGAGCGCGAGAAGGCCAAACAAGTTCTGGCCGAATGGGGCGGCGGGTCTGAGGCCAACGGGCGCAAGTTGCTGGGGCAGTACACGAACACCGATCGGGTGCTGGCCGGCATCAGGAAACAAAAGCGCACGATCGCCGAGAATGGCGACCCCGATACGCAGGTGCAAAAGCTCGAAGACATGAACGCCAGGCTGAACCGCACGCTTGCGGTGTACCTGGCCAACACGCGAGATCTTCGGCGCAAGGTATCAGCCAGCCGGGAGTGATTTTCTGGCTTGACGGTGCCCGGGTGGCTTGACCATACCGGGCATGACAAATCTCTACGCCGTCATCCTGTCGCTCTACATGGCAGCGCCCGCCCTGGCGCAAGAGGTCATCCCACCAAGAAGCCCACTGTCCTACTCGCTGCGAGAGTACGGCTTGATCCTGGCAATCGCCATGCTCGGCGGTTTCGTGCGCTGGTACAACGCCGTGCGCCGTGGCGAGTCTGCGGTTTACGACCTGCGGATTCTGGTGGGCGAACTGTTCACCAGCGCGTTTATCGGCATCCTGACGTTCTGGGCTTGTGAAGCCATGAGCGTCCAGCCGCTGGTTACTGCTGCCCTTGCAGGCATGGCCGGACATGCGGGTGTCGCCGGGTTGTTGTGGGCCGAGCGGGTCTTGAAGAGGTTCTTCGAGCGCAAGTATGGCGTAGAGCCTACCGACCGCGCACCGTTGGGCGACAAGTGAACTGGCTTCGCCGCCTGCGGCAGTGGTGGCGCGATCTGATCGAGGCATGGCGCGAACCGCTGGACGTGTGGGGCAGCGATTTTCCGGACGGCTCGGACTACCCGATACCCGAAGGCTTTGACCTTCGTGACATGCAGCCCCCATTGAGCTTTCTGGACACGTTTCCGGGTGAATCGGAGGACGACAAATGAAGCCATCCGACAACTGCCTGGCCATCGTGCGCCGGTTCGAGGGCTTCCGTGCCTCGCCGTACCTGTGCCCGGCTGGTGTGCCAACCATCGGATACGGATCAACCCGCTATGAGGACGGATCCAAGGTCAGCCTGACGGACCCGCCGATCACTCAGGAGCGGGCAGACCAGATCATGCTGTCCACGCTCTCCACAGAGTACGCGCCAGCCGTCAATCGGTACGTCCGTGCGCCTATCACACAGAACCAGTTCGACGCCTTATGTGACTTTGCCTACAACTGCGGGGCAAAGAACCTGCTGAACAGCACGCTCCTGAAGAAGTTGAACGACCTTCGGTACGACGATGCGGCCGAGCAGTTTGACAAATGGGTGTTCGCTGATGGCAAGATTCTCCCCGGCCTGGTGAAGCGGCGCGCAGCCGAGCGAATCCTTTTTGAGACGCCATGAGCCCGTACGCACGATTAGCCGCGGCGCTGATGGTAGCCGCGGCGCTGGCGGGCCTGTACTGGAAAGCGTACACATCAGGCAAGAAAACGGTACAGGCCGAATGGAACGCCGAAAAGCTCGCCACGGCAGAAAACACCCGGATTCTGCTGATGGCAAACGCAAAGACGACCAGCGATCTACAGGCGAAAGCCGACAAAGAGAGGGCCAGCAAGAATGCGCAAATCAACAGCCTTAGCCTTGAGCTTGACGAGTCTCTTAGGCGCCTGCGCAACCGCCCCGAGCGCCCCGCAGGTGATATGCCCAAAGCTACCGGCGCTGGAGGAAATGGAACCGGAGCCGAGCTTTACCGAGAGGATGCGGAATTTCTTGCAAGGGAAGCTGCCCGCGCCGACAAACTCCGAATCTCCCTCAATCAGTGCCGAGCCGCCTACAACGCTGCGCGCGACACCCTAGCGTCATGGCCGAAGCCATCGCAGCCCTGACCCTGCTGCGCGACCGCTACAAAGCCGCGGGAAAGCTCATTGCGGCTCGGACGGTGGAGCGGTGCATTGCGGTTGTTAGGGCTTTGCCTTGCGCAGCCATGCCCTGAGCCTGTCCGTGCCTAGCTCCTTGAGTTTTGCAAAGTCTGCGTCCGTCAGGCGCACGGTGCGGATTTTGGTGCGCTGAAACTCTTGGTTTGGCGGGCGGCCTATCTTGGCTTTGAGTTTGTCAGTCATGTGCCGATGCCGTGCGCCCGTTCAATAGCGCGGGCAAATTCAATCATGTCGGCGTCACAGCGCGGGCATTCGTCGTACATGGTCACGATATCAGATGCAAGTAGCGGCGCATGCGCGGTTTGCGTGGCGTAAAGTGGTGTTGGGGGGCTTTGGGCGTCCAAATCCACACGAGAATCGCGACTTGGATGCGTTAATGAAACAGTTTTATAAAACGGCTGGTTGTAGCCGTCTCGGCGCCAATAAATCCACGCAATCGGTGGTTCCGTAAAGTTGCCCACTACAAACTCTCCTTGGCTTTGCGCCTTACTTCGGCGCGTTCTTCCCTGATTGGCGCGCTCCGTTGGCGCTCCTGTTTGTCAAACTCGCCAAGCACCATCGCGGCATACCGTTTGCGCTCCTGTGCGCGTCCTGCGGCGGTGAACTGCTGCTGGCGCTCTTTGTCGTTATGCGGCAGCCCGCAATCGCCCGCGCAGTGGTAGGCGGTGCAGTAGTCGGGATCATGGCGCTTTCGCGCCCCCGTCATGCTAATCACCACTTCACATCCGCAGAGTTGATGCCCGCGAAGTAGGCGGCTTCCTGCGTTACGCGCATGGCTTCTTGCTGGCCCCGGCCCATCATCAGAATCGCCTTGAACGTGTCGTTGCAGGCGGTTTGTGCGGTGCGGCCCTTTGCCATGTCGCCGCGCATCACCGATGCCCAGTAGCCATTGTGTTGGTTGAGTGAGTAGGTCATTTTGTTTGCTCCGTTGCGTTGTTGATGTAGTTAATGTAATCACGGAAAGTCTGTGCGTCAAGAACTATTTTCAATCTTTACATTGCACACACAGCTAACCACAGTGCTGGTATAATCCACAGTGTCAAGTGCTGCAACACAAGACGCGATAATTCGATGGCCTAGGCCCGAGTTCCTGCCCGCAAGGGACCGTGTTGCAGCACGGAGAGCTTGGCCCTAGGCCATTGCTTTTCACCGTCAGGGCGCGAATTGACGCAGCTAATGGGCGAATGTCGTCGCCGCACCCAAAAAAGCGATGGCGCTTTGTGTAGCCCCGGCGCCGTGGCGTTTCGCAGCGAC
>OFQV01000365.1_pt1 | contig 12161 bp, 5 predicted proteins | sample 1542971 | NCBI WGS metagenome assembly OFQV01 (sample SAMN07774229, study PRJEB24372) | wastewater metagenome | isolation source: WWTP Cannobio (Effluent) | place: Italy: Cannobio | collected 2016-01
ATGCGACAACCACATTCGGGTACGGTTGGGGGGCCGGTGGGTGGGGGCGCAATGGTTGGGGGCAAGGCTCGGACGTTACAAGCCGTATTTATCTACCGCAGCGGGATTGGTTCTTCGATAACTTTGACTCCGATCTCGTCATGAACGTGCGAAACGGAAGTATTTATTATTGGACTGCGGAAACAGGGCCAAACATTCGCGCCGTGCCTCTCACTACGCTATCGGCCACTGCTCCGCACACAACTGTTCAGGTGCTAATGTCACAAGGCAACAAGCATTTGCTAGCCTTAGGCGCGAACCCTTATAACCCACTGGACTCAAATACGACTTTCGATCCGATGCTCATTCGGTGGTGTTCGCAGGATGACCCTTTCACTTGGAACCCACTACCCACTAACTCCGCGGGCGATTATCGCCTGTCTCGGGGCTCGCGTATTATCTGCGGGTTATCGACTAAGCAGGAGATTATTGTCTGGACTGATGTGGGGCTGTACTCCTTGCAGTTTTTAGGCACGTTCGAGGTGTTTGGCTTGCAGGATTTGGCGGATAATGTCTCGATCATGTCTCCCCGTGCTTATGCCACGGCTAACAACGTCGTCTATTGGATGGGGGTTGACAAGTTCTACGTGTACTCAGGACGGGTCGACACTCTCCCTTGCACACTCAGGAATCACGTTTTCAGCAATATAAACTACGGCCAATCATCACAGGTGGTGTGCGGTACGAATGAGGGTTACAACGAGATATGGTGGTTTTACCCCTCCGGCGACTCCACGACAAATAACGCGTATGTTGTTTACAATTACCAAGAGAATATATGGTACTACGGCACGATGGAGCGCACAGCTTGGCTTGACAGCGGCGTGCGGAATAACCCGATAGGGGTGGGCGGCAATACCTTGTACACGCACGAAACCGGCAACGATGCGGACGGCGAACCCATAGAGTCCTATATCCAATCCTCTGACGTAGACGTTGCGGATGGCAATAAGTTCATGCTGATACGTAGGATAATCCCTGATGTGTCCTTCTCGACTTCTGACGTAACTAACCCTTCGGTTGATTTGACGGTATACCCAAGAAACTTCCCTGGTGCGGATTACAGCGCGGAGAACCCCGAAGCCGTAGTGCAGTCCACGACCGTACCGGTGGAGCAATATACCGACCAAGTGTTTATACGTGCGAGAGCGCGGCAGATGGCGATAAAAATATCTTCCGGCGGGTTGGGGGTAGCGTGGCAACTAGGCACGCCTAGAGTCGATGGGCGCGAGGACGGGACTAGATAATGCCCCTATACCGCTCAAAAGCCCCCGCCCTGCCGATACCCACGAACGAGTACAGCCGCTCGCAGCAGGATCAGTTGGCCATCGCGCTTAGGCTGTACTTTAATTTACTCGACGACGCGTTGCTTAACCTATCCGCGAATGACGGCGCGCGTGCGCTTATGTTCCCTTATGGGTCGTTCAGTAGCGCGGTCGATCAAGAAAACACGGCGGATAACACACCGCAGATTATCGCAACCGAAGTAACTGATACCGCAAACTCAATGTCCTATGTAGCGGACAGGGGAGTGTATGTAGACCGCACCGGGCTGTATAACGTGCAGTTTAGCATTCAATTCGCTAACACTACTTCACAAGCGCACAACACTTGGGTGTGGTTGCGGAAAAACGGCGCTGATATTGAGAACACCGGCAGTAAATATGATGTACCCGGCTCGCACGGTGCTAGTGACGGCTATCTTATCACTACGTGCAATTTCTTCGTTCATTTAGAAGCTGATGATTACATTGCCCTTTGGTGGGCGACGGCGCAAGCTAAGGTCGGTGCCACTGATGGGGTTTACATAGAGAAATATGACGCCTCCGTATCCCCGTTCGCGGTTCCCGCCGTACCTAGCGCAGTACTGACCTTATCTTTTGTATCCGCAGCACTGCCATGATATTATTGTATTTATTCGATTAGAGGGGGCATCATGAGTTTAGCCGAAGCCGCAAAGCAAGTTCAAACGATGGGCAGGGGCAATGACTCTATGCTCATCCATATGTCCCCGCGAGAGATCGCAGGGCTTCAAGCCATAGCCGAGCATCACGGCGGCACACTTACCCTTAACCCGCACACAGGCTTACCCGAAGCAGGGTTCCTCGAAGATATACTCCCCATGATTGCCGGTATCGCGCTCAATGCGTTTGTACCAGGGCTAGGTGCAGTCGCGAGTGGCTTACTTGTGGGCGGGGCGACTGCGGCGGTTACAGGCGACCTTGAAAAAGGGCTTATGGCGGGGTTGGGTGCTTTCGGCGGGGCAGGGGTTGCCGGAGGGCTGGCTAAGATGGGGGCGGCGGGGGCGACTGAAGCGGCGGGCATTGGCGCTAAAGCGGGGCTAAACGCGCTTGACGACGCGGCTGTAGCCGCAGCAAGAGGGGGGAGCGACATTTCCCAATCCCTGGCAAATTCATATTCGCAAGCGGCTGCCCAAGGCACGGCACAGTCCGCCGCAGCGGCGCAAGCGGCTAACCAAGGCGCTGCGCAAGCTGGAGCCATTCAAGCGGCTAACCAAGGCGTGCGACAAGGCGCGCAGCAAATGGCAGGGCAGGCACAAGCGGGGTTACCCGCAGCGGCGGCGCGACCTCCAATGCCACCTACGCAGGGCATTACCCCAGGCATGGCGCAAGGCAGTCTCGACCGGCTTAAAATGATGGGGCAAGGCGTGCAGAACTTAGGCAAGCCAGGCACAGCCGAAGCGCTGTCTGACATGGCGATGCCAATAGGTGCGGCTATGTTGCCGATGCTTCAAGGACAGCAAGCCAAAGGCGCGCCGCCTGAGGAAGAGTACGAGCCTACTAACCCGTTCATTAAAAAACGCCTGTCGCCTAACTTCAACGGCTTTGTGCCACAGCGCCCGCAGCCGTACTACATACCGACCGGCTTAGGCTACGCACGGGGAGGCATAGCACGTGCCCGGCACATGGCAAACAGCGATGCGGAGCAAATGCAGAATTTCGCCCCCGCAGGGATGCAGTACGGCGAGGGTCTGATGCACGATACCGATATGAGTACCGCAGGACTCAATGCGGACGAAGCAGCTCAACAAAAGGTAGCGGACGCGTTCTCCGGTGCTAGGCTACAGGCGGCTAAAATGCCTAAGCATATGCCGATAGCGATGGCAGGGGGCGGCTTGAGTGCGGGGTTGAATATGCGACAGGGTAGCTATGGCGGCTTGGGCGGGTACTCCGATGGGGGCAGATTGCTTAAAGGGCCTGGTGACGGCATGTCGGATGATATTCCGGCGCATGTAGACGGCGAGCAGCCGGTGCGGTTGACCGATGGGGAGTTTGTTGTTTCTGCGGACGTGGTGTCCGGCTTAGGCAATGGCTCCACCGAAGCAGGGGCTAGAAAACTATATGGGATGATGGACAGGGTGCGACACGCGCGCACTGGCAAAAAGAAACAAGCACCGGCGATAAAATCCGATAAATTCTTACCTGCATAGGCGCACATGGCTACCGTATACAATGACCAACAGGTTATAGACTACATAAATTCGCTCACAGCTTCAGGCCTGGGTGGTGCTGACCTTCAACAGGCGATCTTTAACGGCGCGGTGCAGTACGGCATCCCCTACGATCAGTTAAACCGCGTAACTGGCTACTCAGTGCCGGACATGATGGCGTATACACAAGCCAGAGGCGTGACGCTTGCAGACACGTACCCTAACGTGGACGCGAACACGCTTGCAGTAGGCTACACCGCACCGGCAGTAAACACCCCTAATAACAACATAAACGCGCCGCCGGTGCAGCAGCCCGCACCGCCTACGACCGCAGCGCCGGGCGTTAAACAACCTGCAACGGCTGCGGCTACCCCCGCTGCCCCCGCTACTGGCGCCACCGCATACACCGATAAGCAGGTTCAAGATTATGTAACTCAGTTACAAGCACAAGGCTTGAGCGGTGACGCGCTCAATCAAGCTATATTATCCGCAGCGTCTCAGTACAATATACCGGCTAATCAGATCACGCGTGTTTTAGGCTACCCTGTTAATGCTGTGGCGAACTACGCACAGGCTAACAATACGCCGATCAATGTAACCCCTACTCAAACGGCTTCCTCCCCTCAGTCGCCCACTACAAGCTACATAAATATTTACAGCGATCAAGAGGTAGCAAATTTCATAGGTCAGTTGAAAGCGCAAGGGTTAAGCGGGGATGCGCTTAACCAAGCCATCCTCTCCAATGCGGTCAAGTACAACATATCGGATGCGCAGCTTGCACGCGTGACCGGCTACTCCGTTTCCGACATAACTAACTACGCCCAGGCTAATAACCAAGTAATCCCCACCGTTGATCAAGTAGCCACCCAAGCGGCTAGTAATTGGGCAGCTATTCAGTATGGGCGGCAGCCCACAACAGAGGAGATTGCGGCCGTCAAGGACGTAGTCAACGCCGGATGGAGCCAAGCGCAGGTTAACACCGCTATCGAACAGATCAGCCCAGAGTCTTACAACTACGACCGCGAACGCATCGTTGCCGCTTTCCGGCAGAATTACGGGCGCAACCCTACCGACGCAGAGTTCACTAACCTACTGGACAACTACCGCAACACGCAGATTACCGCTGATGTTGTAGCGTACAACAAGTACACGCCTTCGATCGTCAAGGACTACCTGGATCAACAACTGCAAGCAAACCCTGGCAACCCCGATGCGGCGTACAAGAATGTACTTAATAAGGCAGTGGAGCTTGGGGTTACCGTCAACGAGCTGGCGCAGGCTACCGGCTTCGATGTAGGCACGATACAGAACTACATCACTGATAATAACTTAGCCAAGCTGAACACCTACGCGGAGCTGCGTGCGGCGAACCCGGTTAAAACCTACATGCAGCTAGGCGCGCTTGCTGCTGATCCTTGGGCAGGCGGGTATGCCACAACCAACCCATATAAACCCACACCGGACGCTGCGAACGTAGTTACCCTATCTGACGGCACGAAGATCTCTACAGTGCGAAACGTTTATGAGTCTTTGGACTACATGAACAAAAACGCTACGATGCGCTTTCAGGATGTAACGGCGGCGATTAACATGGCGCGTGCTAATGGCACGATGACGGAAGCGGATGCTAATGATCTGCTATCGCAGCTATACAAAACCACCTCCATAGAAGAGGGCTTGGCGGTGCTGTCGCAACCTAAAGCCTTCGTTGTCATCGACCCGCTGTATGGCATACAGATAGGGCAGGCTAAAACACTCGATGCAGCGCAGGCCATGGCGGCTAAAGTGCAGCCGTTGTTGATAGACGCGGCCAATATGCTAGGGGCGAATAATGCCGGGCTAGCGCCGACCATCCAGAACGTGCAGTACGCGCCGGATGCGATACAGAAAGATCTACCGTATTCACCCACGGCGGTTGCTGATATCTATAAAGGCTACAACTCGATGCCCAAGACGAGCAATATCATATTGCCCAATGTCCCGGCCAGTTCGCCTTATAGCTGGCAGTCGCAGATTGTGGTGCCGATGTGGAAGCAAGCACGGGAGCAGGTCGACCAAAACTACAACCCATACGCGATGCCGACTGAACAGGTATCCCTGCCTCCATACGGCGATATTAACCCCTACCAACGCGGGATAGACTACATCACTCGCACGGGGGAACGGACTATGTACCCCGCAGTATCGCCAGGTGCGCAGCAGCCCGCCGCGCCTATCGGCGGCCAGGTGCCAACCCCTACCTCGGCTCAATCGACTAACGCGGGTGCAGGCACAGGGGCAGGGTTCACTCTAAGCAACACTAGAGGGGGGCAAACTACTAACACCGGCGTGTACTCCGATGAGCAAGTCGGGGCGTATATTTCAGGGCTATCTGCTAAAGGGTTGAGCGGGGATGCGCTCTACTCCGCTGCGCTTTCAGACGCGGCTAAGTACGGTATCCCGATGGATCAATTAAGCCGCGCTACGGGCTTCACTCCGCAGCAGATCCAAGACTATGCGACACAGAGCAATTCCCCTATGCCTAGGATCACCGCCCCACCAGTTGTACCTTCTGGTACGGTCGTGGGGCTAGGTGCAGCTAACGAAGCGTTACACCCTAAACTGAGCGAAGATTTTGCCCCTCAAGGTGTACCTACACTTAGTGATGCGTCGCAGGCGCTGCTCAATTACAATGCAGGTAACCCAAGTGGCAGCACCTCGCCGTTTGTGCCAGGTAAAGCCGCGGGCGGTACGATCCGCAAGAAAAAGAAAATCAGAGTGCCGAAGGGCAAAGAATATTTAATTTCCGACTACCGGTCAGGGAAAATTACATTTAAAGAACTATGCCAGAAAATAAAGCGCTAAAAATAGAACTCCAATACGTGCCGAAAGAGCAGGTTCAGCGGGTTTGGGGGTTATTATCCCCTTTCTTCGCGCGAGCGGTTGAAGTTGAACCGGGCGATTACACGGTCGATCAGTTACGGATGCTTGCGGCAAGCGGCGCACATACTATCATTGTGGCAGTGCGGGCGGGGACTAAGGATGTGTTAGGGGCGATGGCAATAGAGTTCTTAGATCGCCCGAACGCCCGTATCGCCTTCGTAGTGGCTACGGCAGGTAAGGGTATAATAAACGCTGAGACGTATGCGCAACTAGCTGACATGATGCGAAGTTGCGGAGCTACACGGATACAATGCGCAGCGCAAGAAGCGATGGCGCGGCTATACCGGCGACATGGGATGGTTAAGCGTTACACGATAATAGAGTCGATTATTTAGGGGGTTACTATGGGTGGCGGCAGCGGTAGCGGCTCAATGCAGAGCACAACAGTTACAAGTAATATTCCTGAATACGCGAAGCCCTATGTGGAGAACATGCTCGGCGCCGCTGAGCAGCAGATCTTCACAACAGGCGCAGACGGCTCTTATACCGGTTATCGCCCTTATCAGCCTTATAGCGTAAACCCCCAAGATTATTTTGCCGGGCCGACACAGGCACAGCAGCAGTCGTATGCCGAAGCTCTAGGGATGCAGACCCCAGGGCAATACGCTACCGGCACGGGGTTAGCCGCACTAGCGGGTACAGGGCAGTTAGGGCTTACCAACACTGCGCAGCAGTACGGCTCTATGGGGGCGGGCTATGGCAACACCGCCGCCGGTTACGGTGCTATGGGTGCAGGGTATGGGGCGCAGGGTGCCGGGTATGGGGCGCAGGGTGCCGGGTATGGGGCGCAAGCCGCACAGCTCTCTAATATGGGGTTCGGTGCGGGCTCAGACTATGACGCTACGGTTACTAACTCTGACCTTTTCTCGCCTTATATGTCGCCTTTCGTGCAGCAGGTTATCCAGCCACAGTTAGCGAAAGCGCAGTCTGATTATGAGATGGCAAGCACGCAAGCAAATTTAGCCTCGGCTAGACAAGGTACATACGGCGGCGCGCGCCAAGCGTTGCAGCAATCCGAACGGGAAAAAGGGCTGAATATCAATAAGTCCAATATTATCGGGCAGGGGCTGCAAAACGCCTACGATAAGGCTATGCAGTCTATCCAGTTTGGTGCAGGGTTAGGGCTGCAAGGCGTGCAAACCGGCTATCAAGGCTTAGGTATGGGTATGCAGGGGGCAGGGATGGGGCTTCAAGGCGCGCAGTCGGGTATGCAAGGCGCGCAATTAGGTATGCAGGGGGCAGGGTTAGGGATGCAAGGGGCCAGTGTGGGCTTGCAGGGGGTAGGCACGGCGCAGCAGGGCTTGGCAGGGGCTTCCTCTACAGGCGCTACTTTAGCCAATATCGGCACAGCGGCGCAACAGTCCGACTTGGCGCGCTTGCAGATGCAAAACGCTATGGGTTCGCAGTATCAGGACTATCAACAAGGCATTATCAACCAAGCGGTGCAGGACTACGCCACAGCGCAACAGTACCCCTACATGCAGTTGGGCATGATGTCCTCATTAGTGCGTGGATTGCCGATTCAAAACATGACTACGCAGCAGTACCAAGCTCAGCCTAGTATCGTGCAACAGGGCGCAGGGTTATTGGGGGCTTACGGTGCGTACACGGGCGCGTTTAAAGAAGGCGGTGCGGTTACGCGCTACGATGTTGGGGGTAGCGTAGAGAACAAAATTAAGAAAATGGCGGAGGTCGACCCCTCCGGCAAAGGGCTAGCGCAGCTTATGGCTAAATCCTCAAGCCCAACCGTGAAACGCATGATCGCAGAAGAACTCAACGCGCCGCGTATGGCGGGAGGGGGTACACCTCCGGCTCGACGAAACACGCTCAAAGAGCAGTTAGAGAGTATGAATGAAGCGTACTCCACTATGGGCATTCCCGCGCCTGGGCAAGCCGGTGAGCAACAAGGGCGCTTGCAGCAGCTCTTAGAAGACCAACAAGCTAACGCAGGTGCGCGCTATGACGAGGACTCGCGGCTGCGCAAAGCGATGGCGTTTTTAGAGTTCGGCAGTAACCCCTACGGACCGTTGAGAGGTGCTATCTCAGGCGGGCAGAGCTTTTTAGGCGGGGAAGCCGCAGCAAGACAGAACGCTAGAGCCGCAGAACTGCAACGCGCGCAGGCCTTAGCAGGATTGGAACAGTCTCGCATTTCAGGGGCGCAACAACATATCGGCAATGCAGCGGCCACTTTACACCGACAAAATGCCCTGGATCAAAAGATGCAGATCGAACAGGGTAAGATTAACGCCCGCTTGACGGCTGCGGAGATAGCGGCAGGAGGGGCGAATACCCGTGCGGGGATGGTACAGGATCGCATGGATGCGAGGGCGCGGGACTCTGCTGAACTTAGAAGGGAACTGGCGAGGCAAAAGGCCGCCAGCGGTGGGCGGGGTGCGGGCGCGCTAGCAGGATACGGGGTAAAAGACGCGGCGAAAGACGCAGACCTAGTCAGCAAACTTAGCCCGCAGCTCGCGACTTTGCAGCAGAACATACGGCGTGCGAAAGCACAGAAGCAGGATACCTCCGAACTAGAAGCACAGTTGGCCAAAATAAGCGATTTGTCCGAAGCCGCTTTGGCGCGGCATACCGCCTTTCACGAAGGCAAGGGGCAGGAGCAATCCTATACCCCATACACCCCTATAGGCAAAACACCCGTATCCGCGCTTGATCAGTACTATGCGCAACCCCCTGACGATGAGTTGCCGCCACTGCATGATGCGGTTGGGCGAGGGTTAATCGCCCCCCTGCCCGGCTTACCGGAGAATGAGAACGAAGGGGTGGGAGATGAGAAAAACCCTAAATATACTGCGGGGCGAGAGAAGGTGCGTAAAGTCGCGTCGTTCCCCGCCGGAGTACCTGCGGGTATGACTTTTGACCGTGCAAAGGCTATTGCGGACGCTGCGCGTGCTGACCCTAATAGCGGCAACTTCCAACAGTCACAAGCGGTGTACGCTCAGATTGCGGAATGGTTCGGCGGCGATACAGATAAAGCGGATGATTTTATTAAACGGTACATGACCCCTGAAAGCAACGCGGGGAAAATACCCCGATGAGCCAAAAAGACTTAGCGACATTGATGCGCGATCTAGGTATCCCCGACCCCGAAGGGCAGCACTTGCCTTCGCCGGTGCAAACACCACCTGCTGTGCGCCCTTCGGTCAAAGCAAAGCCGCCGGAAGACGTATCGGCAATATTTAAACGGTTGGGGATCAAAGACCCCGAAGCCGAAGCGCCGAAGCCCAAAACCACTGACCTCATGGAAGGGTTGAATCAGTCCACCATAAAACTCGGCGCTAACCTTATCGAAGCAGGGGCGAGGGGTATAAAATATGTGGGCGAGAAGATAGATACCCCCGTACCGCTACCCGCCGGTATGCAGAACCTGCCTAAAACGGAAGGCGCGCGCGTGCCGTTCCTCAAAGAAGCGCGAGGCAAGGTCAAATCCGCATTAGACGGCAAAGCCGTACAGAAGTTAGCCGATGACCTTAATAGACGCGCAGACTCTATAGGGTATGAACATTCAATCTCTTTAGATGATTTTAAGAAAGACCCTACACAATACCTTGAGTTTTTTGCCTCTCGTGCGGTAACAAGCGCACCGCATATGGTCGGCGCAGTGGTAGCACCGTTGCCTACTATCATCTCGGTCGGCAATGAGATTCTCAATACGCGGTTAAAGAACGACGGCAAAACTATTGCCGATGCTACGCCTAAAGATTTAGCCCTTGCAATGGTAGCGGCGGTAGCTTCGGTTTCCGGCGAACGATACGCCTCTAAAGCGCTATTAAGTCTTGGCGGTAAAAAGACGGGGGCGGAAGGGGCAAAACGCGGAGTAGGAACCGCTGCGAAGGATTTAAGCAAGGCGGCCGCACTGCAATCCGGTACTGAAGCCGCGCAATCAGTCATAGAGGAGCTTGGCGGCACTTTAGACACTAAGAAGGGTGTAGACCCTAAGCGACTGCAAGATGTAGCCTTAGAGGGCGCTTTGGTAGGCGCGGGGTTTGCCGGTACGGGGGCTGCGTTAAAAGAACCTATCCTTGCGTACCAGCAACGGCAAGGATCTAAACAAGCCGTACCGGAGCAAGCCGTACCGGAACCCGAACCAAGTGCGACCCCTACACCTGCGGAGCCTGTTACGCCGTCGGCGCAATCAGAAGCGTTTACTAGTAATCTCGGCCTGCCCGAGAACTTAGCGCGCGAACTGGCAGCCAATGCAGAATCGGTAGCGCCGCTGCAAGCTGAAGCACAAACAACCCCAATAGAAGGTCTACCGCCTTTAAACGTAGACCAGCAAGCCGAAGCACAAACCGCGCCATTGAGCGCGGAACCGCCTATGGAGTCCGTCCCTGCCGGTAAGCCTAGGTTCATACCCAAGCCGCAAGCGCAAACCGCGCCATTGAGCGCGGAACCGCCTATAGAGTCCGCCCCTGCCGGGAACGTTTTGGGTACTCCTATTGTCAACCCTATTGTCAACGCAGCATTGGCGGAAGCCGATCAGACTATAGCTGAGATGGGAGGTATGGCGAACCCTGCGGACGTTATAAGTATCCGAAGTCAATATGTCCATGACGCTATGGTTGCAGCCGACTTCCCTATTCAGGACGTTATAGACACGCTCGCGCAACTAAAGAAGGCAAATTATGAACCGACAACTACACTCGACAGAACCACACCTGACACAGGAAATAACTACCCAAGAACTGGAGCTGGCGTTTCGCAGCCTGGCGTTCGGCCTTCCTATGCCGGAGGAGCTGAACAACTTGCCGGATTTGACCTGGGACGCAATATCGCACCTGCTAGCGCAGTTGATGGCGGAGCGCAAAACAGCGACCTTGCACTAGCCGACACAGGAGAAGCTACCGCCGTACCCGAGACGCTAGATTTAGGTAGAAATATACCTGCGCAAAGCGCAGAACCGGCTGCGCCGGATGTAACAAGCGCAGAACCGGCTGCGCCGGATGTAACAAGCGCAGAACCGGCTGCGCCGGATGTAACAAGCGCAGAACCGGCTACGCCGGATGTAACAAGCGCAGAACCGGCTATGCCGGAGGTAGTAAACGCGGAACCGGCTCAGCCGTCGATTGATCTAGGTCGTATAGACCCTGAGTTGGTCGGCGATGTAACCGCCGGTGTTGACATGGATGCGCAGGGGGACATAAGCAAGGTAACCGCCCAAATACCTACACCCACACCTACACCCACACCTACGCCCGCGATACAGCAGCAAGCAGTTAAAGTGGACATGGACACGCAGAAAGACGTGGACAAAATCACTGCCTCCAAGACGAGTGCGGAGCTGCGCAATTCAATTCTCGACGCGTATAGAAACCGCGACACGGCTAGATTCTTTGACCTTGTCGGTACGCGCCTGTACGCCATACCTAAAGAGTTTAGGTACATGGTGCTTAATCAATTCGCGTCTAGCGATCTTATACGGATGCAGCAAACGTTCTTGGGCGAATCGCACCGATTGCAGCCGCCAGGTTACACTAGCCCCTTATCCCGCATAGACGATACCGCACGTAAAATAGCAGGACTTCGCAAGCAATTACACTCTCACGCCAACCTGATCGCTACCGACCTAGCCAAATACGTGCGGAAAAACACCGCTACGCAGCTTGCGGATGCGATGCATATTGCGCGATTGCAAGAGATTAACTTCTCTAAATTCGACACCGCCGACAAGGCGGTTATCGGCGATTGGATGGTGCAGAAGCTGAACCGCATTATCGCCGACCCACTATCTACA
>OFQV01000366.1_pt1 | contig 12153 bp, 20 predicted proteins | sample 1542971 | NCBI WGS metagenome assembly OFQV01 (sample SAMN07774229, study PRJEB24372) | wastewater metagenome | isolation source: WWTP Cannobio (Effluent) | place: Italy: Cannobio | collected 2016-01
CCTAGGAGCAACATTTGAAAGGGAACTTTTAGATTAATGAAGATCCAATATAAAAAATCATGGTTCAACCCTTTGTATTTCATAGTTTTAGAACTTATGAAGCGTGGAGTTGTTGAATTTTATATTTATGGTGGAAAATCAAGCTCAAAAACTATCACAATAGGCCAGATAATAGCTCAATTGTGTATCGAGAATAATCAGAGTGCAATTTGTTTCAGAAAGGTAGGAGGAACGATAAAAACGACCTTAAAAGAATCATTTAAGGTTTCAGTCAATACTTCCAGACTTCAAAATGGATACCGTACAATGGATTTTTCTTTTAAATCCATGTACAACAATGCTACGATAGTTTTAAAAGGCTTAGACGATGAAAACAAGGCCAAAGGTATCGAAGGCTATTCATATTTGTACCATGACGAATTAGATCAGTTTACTGAAGAAGATTACAACGAATCAATAAATGCCTTTCGTGGTGAAATTGCAAAGTGTTATTTCGCAGCTTGGAATCCGACAAATATTACATCTTTTGTAAAGACAATGATTATTGATCCTGAAACATGGATTGAATCAGACTTAAAACTACCAAGCAAAAACAGTTTTGTTAAGGTTTCCGAAAATGGAAGAAAGGCACTAATCAAAACACTTTATACAGATAATTATTGGACCGTTGGATTTCCTGATGGAAGCGGAAACGGCTTTTTGGACCAAAATACCATTGACAAATACGAATCTAAAAAGGAAATAGATTACCATTGGTATTCTATAAATGTTTTGGGTGAGTGGGGTGTAATTGTGCCGGATAAACCTTTCTTTTATAACTATAAGCCAGCAAAACACGAAACAACCGAATCAATAACTATTAACGACAATTTACCTATTTGCCTTAGTTTTGATTTTAACGTGGTTTTGTCATGCTTGGCCGGTCAAGTTTCGGTTTATGACAGATACGTTAGAAAGATTAAAGAATTTCACGACCCGAGTGCTAATATGGATTTACCCGAATTTATTGATTACATAGTAAGTTATTTTGGAAAAGAAAGAAGATTTTTAATAACAGGTGACGCTTCTGGAAATAATAAGTCTGCTTTTACTTCAGGTCATTCAAGCGGTTTTAGTATCATTTTCAATAAATTACGTGAGTTAGGGGTAGATTATGAAGATATGGTGCCAACTTCAAATCCAAGCCATTATAATTCTAAACTTATATGTAATTACATTTTAGGAAAAGAAACAGATTGGCTTATTTCGGCAACTGATTGCCCTATTACTTGCAACGATTATAAACGAATGGAGCAGGACAGTTCAGGAGGCTTAAATAAAAAACACGCTGATGCTAACAATTACGGTCACTGCGGTGACACAGCGAGGTATTTTGACCATGTATTTTTATATGACCTTTGGAAAGAATACGTTAATTTGAGTTAAAAAACAAAATATTATAAAAGCAAAGTGCCTAACTATCGTATGCAAGTATGACACTTTTCAGAATTTTCTACTGTTTTTTATTTTTGTCGCTCAAAAGCCATCCTGTAAAAAAGTAAAGTAATCCGGATATTAAAATTAGTATTAAAAGTGTTTTCATTTCTCAATTCTATTTATTTATCCCAAAAAAAGTATGAAAAAAATTATCTGCATTAAAAACCATGTTGTTTTTCTTGTGAAGCTGATATTTGTTTCTTGTTTCCTGGTAGTTTTCTTTCATTAATCTCATTCTTTCCGGCCAGTTTGAATTGCCATCAGGAAGGTAAAAGTTAATATCAACAGATTGAAAATCTTCTTCGGAAACATATCCCTTTGAATAGATCAAGAACAAAGCGTTAATAACTTCTTTATTTAGATTTACAAAGCATTCTTTTGGAATTGGATAACCTGTTATTTCGATAAAAAAATCATATTCATCATCATTGCTTTCACTTTCATTTGGTTTGTTACTACTTTGATAATTTCTATAAGCCCAAAGTAATAAAAAAGAATTAACTAAAACGAATAGGACAATTATTGTCCACGAAAATACCCCAAGTCCTGGAAGTTCATTTTTCATTTTGATTGTTGGTTTTAAATACTTGATTATATACTGTTTCAAAATAGTCGTTTAATGATCCAGATACCGGTTCCTCGCAAGTTTCAAGAGTTTTGAAACAAATTTGTTTCATTTCTTCTTTTTTTATGATTTCAATACGACCATAAAGCGAATCTGTTACCAATTGACGACACGATTCTAATTGACTAAGGGGAATCCCCCGCATAAAAAGTATTCCGGTTTTTTCGTTAGTTTCTATTTGGTTTTTTCTACCTGGTTTTTTGCTCATGATTGTTTTTTGTTTAAATGTAAATAGTAAGCCTTGTAAGCCAGATAGACTGCCTCAATTTGTTTAAATTGTTCGGTATCTCTTGAAGTTTCAAAAGTTTCATTTGATGAAAAAAAATAATCCCATTCTTCAATTGTTTTTTCTTTACACCCAATTTTTATTTTATTTCCAATTATAGATGGTGTCCATTTGCAGAAAATTGGAAGATATGCGGTTTCTATATTTTCCGCACCGATCAAATTCGCACCGCTCAAATTCGCACCGATCAAATTCGCACCGATCAAATCCGCACCGCTTTTAATTGCCTCTAATAAAGTTTCTTTAATAGAGTTGTTTTCCGATTCATATTCGAAAATTAATTTACCAAACAATGTTTTGATTTGAATGTTGATTGTTTTGTTTTCCATGATATTAGATTGTTTTATTTATTTTGACCTCGTTTTTTTTCGGTCATGGTTTTATAAACTGTTTAATTGTTATTGTTTAATAAGGTTAAGATAGCACCTTTAGCGATGCTATCGTTTTGGATTTTATTAGTAAATGCAATAGACGAATTTAAATAATCTAAAGCAAGTCCTGAAAGGTCGTTTTGCGATTTTTCAAAAGCAATATCAAAACCATATTTAGCAATTGCCCAGCTAACTATTTCTTTTACTTGATTTTCTAATTTTTCAATTGTCATTTTTTGTTCTTGTTTGATGATGTAAAGATAAAACACTATTTTTAATTATGCAAGCAAAATGTAAAATATTTTTAAATATTTTTAATCTTTTTTTTATTCCACTGTTTTTTCAATAGATTTTACAAACAATATTTGATTTTCAAAGTATTATTTATATTTGTGTTAAAAACAATGATATGGGCTGCGGAAATTGTGATAACTGTAATTGTGTCAACGTAGATAATATAAGCCAATGCGAGGAAGTTTTGACCTTTGATTTAGGCATTTTGAACGCTGAATTAGATTTGAAATTCAATATTACAGGCAGGTCAAAACGAATTTATCAAATTGATGTTACAACTGATGCTGATGGAATTGCCTCGGTAGATTTAGAATATTTGCCGGTTGGTTATATTTCGATCCATTTCCCTGGATTATATGAAGTTTATTTTACCAATTCCGAAAATCAAAAAGTAGAAATTAAAGATACTGGAAAATCATGTTTTGAATTTAAGGTATCTGATATTTTGAATGTAACTCCTCAAATAGTTTAAGCTTTATGCAAAGAATAGTTTTTGGATCAAAATCTTGTGTAAGTCCCCGGATATGTTATTCGGGTAATTCTGCTATTCCAAGATTACCACTATTCCAGAATATTTCAGTCGTTGATTTGGCAGAAGGAGATGAAGTGGAACATATTTTAGGGACAAAAAAGATCTCAGCTTTGTTTTTTGATAGTAATAATAGATGGGTTAAAGAAATTGACTTTGATCCAATAGAAATAAATAAAATAAAGGTCTATTTGCCTTTTACAGATAGTCCAAGTGAAGATAAATTTACAGGTGATATTTTTCTAACAAAAAGAGCTTAAATATGAAAAAAGTAGTTTTGATTTTATCGTTTATTTTGGTTTCATTAGTTTCATTAGCTCAAAGGCAAAGGACTACGGCGGTGTTTGATGCGGACACAACCACACTTGCAAAGTCAGGATTTTACGGAATTGGCGTAAGAGATTTTCAACCTTGGATATTGGATTGGAGAACAAATACTGATGCAATGAGAATCAAAGTTGAACATAAATACATTGTAGGAGTGCAACTTAATTCAAGTGATACAATAGAATATCCAGGAGGTAACTATCAAGGCCGTAGGACTGAATTTGTGAGCTTAAACAAAGATAGTCTAACGGTAACTCTACCAAGTCGTTTTGATACTTTGAATTTTAATCGAAACATAACTTTTTCATATTGGGGATTTTCTGATTCATTGTTTAATTATTACGATAATACTTATTGTGTCAAATTTTCAGATACTATTTTTGTCCAATCAGGGGATAATACTTATTTTTTTACTCCTGGAACTTGCATAGGAAGCATGACAACTACACCAAGTGCCGTAAAATATGGAATTAAACCTGGGAGTAGTTTTGTTTTAACAGAAATGGACAGGAGGTGGTATTTGCATTTTAACGGAATTGATTATTAACATTTTAAATCAATATTTTATGAAAAAATTAGCGTTTTTAATATGTGTTTTATTTTTTGCATTCACTTCTATCTTAAATAGAACAGTCACCGGAACATCTACCACCATTGCAAGTGGTGATGATAATTATATTATTGTTCATACTGGTGCATCAGCCACTTATACGCTCGGAACCGTTTCAGATGGTTTTTCTTGTAAAATAGTCAATCATGGAACAGGTAATATTACATTTTCGGGATCTATTACGACGGCAAACGGTCAAACAATTACCGGTTTACCAAAATCAAACGGTGAAATAGTACCTGGTCAAATTGGCAATCAAATAACAATAGCATATATTGGAGGAGTTTGGAGGAGTATATAAAATAATTGCCGATGGTCCTTATTGTGATTTGTATTTTGAGGATGGCACAAAAAAAACTGAATCTAAAACTTTAAAAAAAGTTATCGAGTTAAATCCTGATTTATTTTTGAGATTAAATAGGAAAGTTGCAGTAAATATTGGATTTATAAAGGACATTTCAGAATCACAAGTAATTTTAAAAAATAATCAGAGTTTTGAATTTTCAAGAAGAAGAAAACCAATTTTAAATAATAATGAAAAAGATATTTCTATTGCTGATATTATCAGTTTTTTCAATAAGCCTTAAAGCTCAAATTTTAGAGCCTCAATCAAAAGTATTGACAGTGAAAAAAGTTGTTAAAGTGGGTGCCAAATTCTATATTGAAGAAAGCACAACCACAACAAATTATAAAGAATTGAAAACTGATGTACTTTTTGAAGCTGAAAAGGATACTCAAGATGAATTAACAGATAAAGCTGAAGAATTAAGAGCTATTGAATTATCAAAGCAAAAAAAAGCCGAAAGACAGGAAAGGAATAAACTTTTGAAAGATGCAATTTCAAAAGGATTTGAGCCAGAAATAAAAACTTTGGAAGAAAAAGAAAGAGTTGAAAAGATTAAATCAAAACTTGGAATAAAAAAATGAGCCATTTAATCAATATTCTATTAATTTCCCTTTTTTGCGTGGGATGGTGCAGGTTATTGCGTCCTGAGATGCTTTTAGAAAATTTAGGATATTTTATTGAAAGATATTTCGGTAGATTTTTTGGTAAGCCTTTTGGTTTGTGTGTCCCTTGTTCAGCAAGTGTAATCGGATCAATAGCGTATTTGTTGCTAATTGTTTCAGGATTTACTCAATATTCAATATGGATGCATATATTTTACATGGTTGCTTGTGTGAATTTAAACCCTATGATTTGGTTTTTGACAGAATTTCTAATTATTTTTACAAATAAAATAAGGAAAGATTTAGAAAGTAAAAGATAGTTTCACGTAAAAATATTAAAAATAATGGCAAATAAACCTGGAATAGTTTGGAGGCCGGCCAATATATCAAGACCTCAACCAAGTAGCAATAGTTCAACATCAAAGCCTAAGCCAAATTCAGGAGGTTGCTCGAGTTGCCGTTAAAGATACTTCATATTGATTATTATATCCTTTTTGGATGTTTGATTGTTTTGAATTGTTTGAATAATTAATGAAAGACAAATGATATAATTTCGTTTGTCTTTTTTTATTACTTTTGTTTTGTAATTAAAATATTGAAAATCATGGATGTTAATAATTGTTTTGATGGAATTATAGGCGTTAAAGGGTGTCACAATACACAGAATGCAGTTCTTTGGGTTAACGACATTGAAGGCATGAGTAATGAGCTTATGGATAAGATTGCAGACGGTGACCAAGAGACATTTTTCGATGTATTTAAAAAGTGCCGAACTAATGCAATAAATCAACTTAAACACGATATTAAGGACGTTTTACTTCGGGCCACAAAAAGAGTAAAATTGAACGAAACAATTTATAAATCGGAAAAAGCCAGGATTTTAAGACCAATCGAATCGAATGAATTTTCCGAAACAAAGATTGGGATACTTTTTACTACTGCAGATTCAAAATATATCATTGGAACTTTCAACTCAATATCATTATACCCACTTGTGACAACCAATTGTATAGCCAAATTGATTGATTACGAAACAAATGAGGTAATATACGAATCCACGGAAGAAATAGCCTTAGAAGCCAACAAAATCAATTCTATTCCAATAAATACAAGCATTGATTCTGACAATCACAGGGCTATTATTTTAGTTTTAGAAAGACAAATTTCAGACCCGGAATTTAACCTTGCAAAACTTTCATGTAACCGGTTTAAAAAAACAAAATGCAAATCATGTGATCCATGCGAATCATTTGACGGTTATGGAAAAAGTACCGTTTCTACAATTCCGCATGAATTAATTGGATTAGACCAAAACAATGAATTTGCCATTTATCCGTTTGTGACAAACGAATTAACCGATATTTCAGAATTTACAGCAATAGAAAACTTTGTTTGTGTTGACGTTGATATTATTTGCTCGATTGAAGAGTTTATATGTCAAAATGCAAGTGAATTAGGTTATGCCGTGACAAATAAGATTGCAGCCAATATTTTAGGTGAAAAAATGGCCGGTTTTAGAATAAATAATATGGCTAAAGGAAATCTGGAATATACAAAAGACCTTAAAGATGAATTGAATAAAACTTATAGAAAGGTTTTAGAATTATCAGTGCCAAATTTACCATTGGATGATGTGTCGATGTGTTGGGAATGTGATAACAAAGTAGGAGTATATCACGAATCAATTGTTTAAAATAAAAAATACAGTAAAATATTTTTTTATGTTGTTTTTATTGTTTTAATTTGGGGCATAATCAAACAATTAGATATGTTACAAGCTAAAGATTTAAGGATTGGGAATTATATTAAGATGCAAGGTGTTAATAGGCCAATAAAAGTTTCTATTATTGACACTACAGAAACAAGTATATGTACGAAATCAGAACCAATCCCCCTCACAGAAGAAATACTAAAAAATAATTTTGGTTTCAAAAATACATACAAAATTGGTAATAAAAAGTATTTTGAACATCAAGAATACCGAATATCATTTACAGTTGTTGACAATTGTTTTGTTTTTGATTTTGGGCCGGCTACAATTGGTCAGCGTGGATATGTTCACGAAGTTCAGAATCTTTTCAAAGAACTAACCCAAAAAGACATTGAAATTAACCTTTAAAACGGATCAAAGCGGAAATCGTCAAATTCCGCTCCGTTTTTTTAATATTTAAATTAACTATGCCAGAAGAAAAAGACGAATCAGTGATTTTTGACGAAAAATATTTAATTTCGTTGGAAAATAAAATGCTTAACAAAAGAACCGAAGCCGATTTATTAAAAGAACTCCAAAAACGTGCTGAATCGGAATTTAAAAAGATTCAAACCGAATATATAAAGGCCGATAAGGTAATAAAACAAAATGCAATTATACAGACTGATTGACGATGTATATTCCTTTGTAAAATCAAAGGAGATTTACGCTAATAAAGGTGAATTGGTTAAAGTTATTTCAGTTAGGACAGAAGTGTTAATTGTTGAAGTTGTGACTAAAAAAGGGGATGAAATTATTAATTCAGGACGTACATTTGCAACCGTTAAAAGTAAATTATTGAAGGTATGAAAATTGAAAGCAACCTTGGAACAACACTACTTCAGTTAAAAGCTGAATTTCAAACCGGTTTACCAATAGCCACAGAAAAGGCATTGAGGATGGCCGGAATGGATGCCGTTGTTTTAGTTGCTGACAGAATACAACAAAAAGGTAATTCGATAGGTGGTAGAATGACAACAAAAAGCAATAAGCCAGATGGGGTTTATTCAAAGTACCATAAAAAAGCCAGAGACAAAAAAAATCTTCAAACAAGCCACGTAGATTTAACTTTTAGCGGTGATTTAATGAGAAATTGGCAATTGCTTAGTTCTGACACAAAAAGTGCTGAAATTGGATTTATGAACGATTCAGAAGCTGACAAAGCTCAATACCTTGAAGATTATTACGGCCAAATTTTTGCATTAACAAAAGACGAAGAAAATGCCGTTATTCAAACATTTAATTCAGAAATAGAAGTTAATTTTGTAAAGAAAATATCATGAAAAAAGTAAATATTGTATTTTTATCAAAATCGGAATTTGGCAATAACATACCAAAATTTCACAATTTAAGTATTCCAAATATTCCAAGTTCCGGGGATATAATTATTTTCAATCGAAATATGATTATTGATGAAAATGATGAAGTTCTTAATTCTGTAACTTTCACGGTTTCAAGTGTGGAGTATTTTCTGGAAGCAAAAACGAAATGCATTATTAACATTTTCGTAAAATGAAAACAATAATCGAAATAAACTCAAAGATTCGTGAGAATTACAAAACAGTCGATGCCGTTGATGGTATTGCTAAAATGTACTTTAATGCTCACGAAAAAAAGAATCAACTCGGTATTTATGCCAGAAATAAAATAGAGCCATTTTTGCCTGATGATAATTACGATATTCAGGTAGCTCACATTATCAATGGAGGCCGGGCAAATAATGATTCAAAATTCGGAGAAATGACATTTACAGTCGAAATGATTGTTATTTCAAAGTTTGTTAAGTTTTATCATATTCTTGACTTATTAAATAGAATGAATATCAAAGCTCAAGAATTTGACTACAATACTCAATCGGTACTTAAAAAAATAGGTGCCATTGAGGATTACCCCGAATTGGAGGCTTATTCAATTTCATACCAATTTACAGCGAGACCAGGAGATTTTGAAAATTGTTGATTATGGAAACAAATACTTTTCTAAAACACGGTGAATGGGAAAAAATAAAAGAGATTTTAAAGTCAAAAAGGACAGTTTATTCAAAACAATTATCAATAAAAAACGGATCTTGGATTTATGACACAAAATGAATTTTTCCTAAAAGAAGCAAAAAAAGAACTTGCATTTACTTGCAATGGAATTGACTATTATCAATTTACGGATGGAGGATTACCAATTTACTTTAATAGATTTAGGTCCTTTCAAAATATAGTTGACAATCATAATCAGTTTAAAGTTACGGATGCCGTAATGACTGAATTTCTTGATATGGTTGATAAATTCACAAATGACAATAGTTTAACCCCTGAAAGAAGAATTGCAGAAGTTCAAAGGTTAACACAGACATTAAAATTCAGGAGACAACAAAGCAACAATCTTACTTTAGTTTATGATATTTCAGCAGTTTGGTTTTTTGATGAATCAGAAGATCCGGCAGAATATGACATTAACTATTCACAGAAGAAAATTAAAATATGGGTTGAAAATAATATTGCCATATTGCCCGATGGAAGTACTATGAATTTACTTGCTTTTTTTTTGCGTACTCCATTGAACCGTTTCATAAACTTTCAGGACTTATCTCAACCTGGTACGCTGATATATTTAAAAAGTCTGACAGAAACGGAGTTTTCCCATTCACTACACAATTATTCGATGTTATCAGAGACAGAGAAAGGGCAGACTATCGGTCAAAATATCGCCTCGCTGATGGAGATTTACGAGGGATTATGGAAATTAATAGATGGAGAGTCACAGAGTATTTCGACCTCCTGACCGCAAAAATAAAAGAATCAGAAGAAGCTGAAAAGCAGATGGAGAAACAAAAAGGTAAATAACATTTTAAAAGAAAAAGGGTAATAAATCAATATTACCCTTTATTTTTGGAATAACTTTTGGCAAAGTTCATTTTTCCGTTTCAAAATTAAACAAAATATTTGAAATGGATACTCGAATTAGACTGATAGCTGAAGATTTAACTAAAGATGCTGTTTTGGCACTTGAAAAATTATCTTTGTTAACCAACGAATTAATAAAGAATACTGAACAGCTTAGAATTGCCAATGAAAGAAAAGCAAATGCAGAAAAAAAAGAAGTTCAGGAGACTATCGGTATAATTAATAATCTTAATGAAAAGATAAAATTAACTACTAAATTACGGAATGAATCAAATGATATATCACAAATAAATCAATACAATAGAGAACTTTCAAAACAAGAATCTGAACTAAAAAAACTTACCGACACACAACAAAAAAGCAATGTTTTATCAAAAGAACAAAATGCACAAATTCAGGCATTAACAGCCAATACCGGGCAATCAAATTCAATGTTCAGGAATTTGGCAGCTACCATGATTGGACTTTTTGCGGTTGACAGAATCCTTGATTATTCAAAAAATCTTCTTGACACAGCAATTAACAGCCAAAGGCTTGATATTGCATTAAAAAATGTTTCAACCTCAAATGCTGAATATTCTAAATCGGTAGAATACCTCAATGATATTTCAAACAAATATGGACAAAATATTAATAACCTAAAAGAAACATATACTCAATTTATTGCAGCCTCAAAAACATCTAATCTTACATTACAGGAAAGACAAAAGATTTATGAATCAGTAATTCAGTCAGGATCAGCTTTGCAGAGGTCAAATGAACAAATTGAACGTTCATTGAATGCCGTTACTCAAATGTTTTCAAAAGGATGCCATGGAAAGGGTTCTAAAATAAGAATGTCAGATGGTTCTATAAAATTAGTTGAAAATATAAAAGTTGGAGATTATTTAATGGGGGAAGATTATTTACCAAAAGAAGTATTAAAAACAGAAAATGGCACTGATATTTTATATAAAATAATTCCACAAAATGGAAGAGATTCATTTGTTGTAAACCAATATCACAAATATCCTAGTATAGAAGGGGTTGACACAATATTAAATGTAATTTTACAAGAAAGAGAAATAATTTTCAAAGATGAATGTGGGAATAAAATACTTTGTAATTATGAAAATTTAGGCATTGGAGAATATTTTGGATTTGCTATTTCAGGTAATCATATATACTTAGACGCAAACGGAATTCAGCATCACAATACGGTCTCTGCTGAAGAGCTCAGACAACAACTTGGGGAACAACTTCCAGGGGCATTTGGTATAATGGCCAAAGCGTTAAATGTTTCTGAAAAGCAGTTAAATAAAATGTTGGAACAGGGAGAAGTTCTTGCAAAAGATGCTTTACCAAAATTTGCAGCCGTTTTAACTGAAATGTACGGTGATAAAGCACAAAGCAACGTAAACACATGGGCCGGAGGATTAAATCGTGCCACAAATTCATTAACTGCATGGGTAAATAAAACAAATGAAAGCCTTGGTATTACCGAAAAAATGGCAAAAAGTGCCAATTGGGTAGCTGATAATTTTGGAAAGCTCACAAGTGCCATAGGTGGAGTTTCGGCAGCGTTATTGGCCTATACTATAAAACAAACCTATTCTTTGACTGTTGAGCAATATCAATTAGTTATGATGGGTAAAAAAGTTTTAGCAAATGAAATGGTTGCGGTGTCATTGGCTAAAAAAACTATACAAGAACAAATAGCTACAATAGCAACTTTAGAATTAACAGCAGCCGAAAAAGCTGCAGCTGTTGCATCTTTAAATTTGAATGCTACAATGGCTAAAGCTCCTTGGGGATTGGCTTTATTGGCTATTGCTGGTGTAGTAGGTGCATTACTTGAATATAGTGATAGACAAAAAGAACTTAAAGAAAAACAAGATGCATTAAATAAATCAATTGCAGAGTCTCAAACTCCACTAAAAGAACAACAAATTGAGTTTAACAAACTTTCAAAAGAGGTTTTAAATGGTAATTTAGCACGCAAAGACGAATTAGAATTATTAAATAATCTTAAAAAAGAACATCCAAGGTTATTAAAAGATG
>OFQV01000370.1_pt1 | contig 12114 bp, 13 predicted proteins | sample 1542971 | NCBI WGS metagenome assembly OFQV01 (sample SAMN07774229, study PRJEB24372) | wastewater metagenome | isolation source: WWTP Cannobio (Effluent) | place: Italy: Cannobio | collected 2016-01
GTGCAGCGCGCGCCATGTCGCGTTTTTGACCGATGATGCCCGCCTTGTTCTTGGTGTAAAAATCAAGCTCTGCCTGTTCTTTTGCGGTCAGCTTTTCAGTCTCGGCCTTGATCGCCAGCGCCTGAATCGCTGGGTCAAGTTCAGCCATCTTGGAGGCTTTGTAGTCGGCAACCTTCGATTCGCGCCGGCGTGGCTCGTCCGCAATCTCTTCGCTGCGAATCTGGCCGCGCTCAGTGGCACGATTTTCAATGCCGCGCTTTTCCGCCGCAATGGCGTTTTCCTGATTCATGGCGTTGATGGTGCGCTGCCGGTCCATTGCCAGCTCTTCCTGCAGCTTGGCCAGGCGCTGGGCCTGCTCTTCCTTCATCTGGTCTTGCAGGATGTTGGTGCCAGCCTGGGCTGCGCCCCCGAGGAAACTTTCAAAGAAGCTCATGCTGCTACTCCCTGACGGCTGGCGATGATGCCGCGCTGTGGTTGCTGTGCGGCCGGTTGTGGTGGCATCTGTGCTGGTGGTTGTTCGGGTGCTGCTTGAGAAGCGTCAACCGTTTTCACCTTGTCCATGATGCTTGCGATCACGCTCTTCATGACTCCGGGGTCTGGTTTAACTTTGGTCGCCGCCTGGGCAATGTCCACCATGACCAGATAGCAGTTCACTGCCAGCAGTGGCACCACGCTTGGCGGAATGGGTCTGCCCTTGTTCAGCACCGCCAACACCGACTGCACCGCAGAGATAGCGCCCTGCGGCGAACCAAGCAGATTCATAAAAATCTTCATGCGCTCGGGCTTGTAGATCACCTTTTTGGCAAGCATGGTGTACTTGCTCAACGAGTCTTTGGATTCTGGATCAAGTGCCATATCAAACCTTATTTGGTGTAGGACCGAACCGACTTGTTCAGGTCGTCTTGCCGCTGTTTGTAGTAGTCAAGCTGGGCCTGTGACATTTCGCGGGCGTTCTTGTCGCGCACCGCGCCGACGATGCCGGACCCGATCATGGATGCCAATTCCTTGTTGTCCTTGATCCAAGAACTGGCGCCGCTGATTGCGCTACTGATAAGGCCGGGGCTTTCGACGGATGACCCCGGGCTGATGTTGCCAAGCCCTGAGTGCTTGCCCTCGTTGCTGTAGTCGTAGGCGTATGGGTCAGCAGTCCCAATGCCGGAAAGCCCCTGGGTAGAACTCTCGTTGCCGTAGTTCAGGTTCAGCGTCTCCATCTGCTCGGGGTCAATTTCAAGCTCAGTCTTCAGGTAGTCGTCAAAGCTGAATGTGTAGAAGTCATCGGTTTCACCAGCCATATTGGTTCTCCAGTTATGCGGCTGCAAAGCCAAGGTATTTGTTCACGCTGCTCATGGGGTCGTCAAGGTCGTTGATCGCCCCATTGATCGCTGCGGTTGCAAGGTTCTTTTTCTTGCCAGAAATCACGCCGCTGACCGCTGCTTTTGTCACTCCGCCAACCAGGTCGCTACCGGTTGCTTCCTTTGCCAGCTTCCCAGCCTCGCCGCTGACAGCGCCGATCGCACCGGAAATAATCCCGTTGGTGAATCCTTTGCCGATGTCCTGCCCGGTCAGTGCGGCCCCAGCAGCGCCGGTTGCAGCGCCTGCGCCTACGGTTGCCAGCGTCTTGCTGATACCGCTTCCAAGCCCTGCCGTGGCCTCACCCATGGCACCTTTGGCCCATCCCCCAACGGGTGACAGCGCAGCAGCCATGACGCCAGACTTCAGCGAGTCGCCGATGTTCTTTCCTTGTACCAGTGATATGCCGGTATTTAGCGCCCCGGCGTTCAAAGCAGTGGCGCCCACGCCTGCGTTCATACCAAGCGTTCCCGCCAGGCCGGTTGCGGGGGTTGCTGCAGCAGCGCCTGTTGCCGCCGCTCCACCGCCCGCTGCTGCGCCCAAAGCCCCGACTCCGTAGTACATAGCCGCAGCGGTTGCGGCCAACTGCGCAAGGGGTTTGACGGCATGCCACCCACCATAACGGTAATCCGCTACGGTAGGCTGAGACATGGCGACCATCTTGTCGCCCTCTTGGGTGTATGCAATGGTCGTGTTTGAGTTGCTGTCGTCTTCTTGCGATCCGTCTCTCCTGTTCAGCCGTGTGGTATCGGTGGTAACAAGGTACATATCCTTGGGGTTTTCCACCATCTCCGGAACGAAATTCATGTCATCCCCGAAGCCGGTCTGAAGCTGTCTACCGCTCGGAATCATTGCACCCTTGGGCACAAACTCAATCCTACTGCCGCCGCCTGATGGCCTTAGCGTCCGTCCGTCTGCCGTCTTTAGTTCGACGGTCTGCATCTTTCCGTCTTTATCGTAGCTCGGACTTTCGTTTGTCCAGAATGGGTTGCTCTCCGCCGTTGGACTTCTGTCGCCGCTCCAAATATCAATAGCGTTTGGGTCCACTTCCTTTTTTGCTACAAGGGGCGTAACCTGTCGCAAGAACTCTTTTGCGTCTAAATCAAGCCCAGCGTAGGGGTTGGTTGGTGCGGTCGCCATGGCTTAGGCCCAGATCGAGTCGTAAATCTCTTGGAACTCGTTGTCACCCGCCATCATTGAAATGACCGATGCCGAACCCTTGCCGATGTTCACGATGTCCCTGACTGCCGCGTCTTTGGCTTCTACGCTGGTGATGTTGGGGTTCATTTGCACCGCAGTGATGGCCTTTTGTACGTCGGACAGAGTTGCCATGGCGAACTGGTTATTGGCAAAGTCCTTCTGAAACGCTTGATCGCTGATCTTCATAGCCCGGGTCGCATCGATGTTCATGGCCGCGATGGTCGCCGCCGTGGTTGCCGATGTACTGGCATTGGCCAGTGAGTACCCGCCCTGTTTATCGATCTGGGCCAGCGCATTGATTTGGTTCAGGGACATTTTTTCCAGGTCATAGCCGTGGGCCACCGCCATCTGCTTGATGGTGTTAAGGCTGTTTTTGTCGATCATGGAAATGGCGTTGTCGTGTGCCACGGTCATCTTGTACAGGTCGACCCGGCCCTGATTCAACATGTTGTCGTAGTTGTAGCCCTGAGCTACGGCCATTTCTTTCAGGCGGGCCTCCTGCGTGCTGTCAAGCTGGGACATGGTGATGTCGGCCTGCTTGTCCATTTTGACCAGGTCGTTGGCTTGGGCTGCCGTCATGTTCTCAAGGTTGTAGCCCTGCGCCTTTGCCATCTTCGCCAGGTCGTTGATCTGCTGCGCGCCCATGGTCGATAGCGCGTTCTTCAACTGCCCATCCTGATTCGCGGTCAGCATCCGAAGGTCGATCTTTTCCTGCGCCGTCATGTCCTCGGTTTTGTACCCGTGGGCCACCGCCATTTGTTCGAGCTGCTTCTGTGCGGTCGCGTCCAGTTGCGATAGCGCAATCTTGGCTTGCCGGTCCATGTTGGTCAGGTTGTCCGCCTGGGCCTTGTCCATCTTGCCCAAGTCGTACCCGTTGGCCTTGGCCATCTTCGTCATGTCCAGGGCTGTCTGCTGGTCCATGCTGGCAAGGTTGAATTCCTGATTCTTCGACATCTTGATCAGGTCATTGGCCTGCTGCATGTCGATCTTCGAGAAGTCAATCTTCCCTTGTGCCCCGATTTTCAACAGGTCATCCTGGGTCTGCTTATCCATCTTCGCCAGGTCAAAGCCGTTGATTTTGGTCAGCTTCTCCAGGTCCAATACCTGCTGTCGCGTCATGCTCTCGACGTTGTAGCCCTGGTTGATGGCCATCTTTTGGATGTCCTGCTGCAGCCCGGCATCCATGCGATTCAATTCAATGCCGGCCGCCTTGTCCATCTTGGTCAGATCAAAGCCTTGCTGCTGAACCAGCCGCGCCGCGTCATAGGCATTCTGCGATGCCGTCTTGGTGGAGTCGTACTGGTACCCGGTCTGCTGTTGTGACGCTGCGTTGCGTGAAGCTGCGAAGTCTGACGATGCCTTGTTCAATGCCGCCACGCGCTGTGATTCGGCATTGTTGGCATAGTCGGCATTACTCTTGGCAATGCCTGCCATGGTGCTTGCGTCTTGGCTTGCGATGCCTTGGGCGTTGCGGATGATGGAGTCCGTGGCTCCAGTCGCCGCCATGGACGAATTGACGAGCCCACGCCCGTTGAAATTCTGGTCGCTCAACGCCTTGACCGCCTGGTTGTAGGGGTCGTTGGTGTCCAGCATTCCCGCCATACGGCCCTGCACCGTCATACCCGTGTTGGGGTCGATTTTGCTGACGGTCTGCGTTGCCGTCTCGGCCTGGTAGCTGTTGGCAACGCCCGGCACCGCGGGTGGTTGATAGACTGGTGCAGCGGGTTGCTGGGCGGTGGGAGGTGGTGTAGCCGGGTTTACATGCGTTGGGCGGCCATCAGCACCGACATAAGTAGTCGAGATAGTCGGGATGAAATTGGGGTCAACATCGCTTGGGTTAAGTGGTACTGGTGGAGCGTATGCGCCGCTGATAATGCCTGCCATGGTGTGTCCTTTTAGGTGGTCTTGGCGTCAAGCCACATTGGTTTCTTTTCCGGCCTTGTCTCTTTGGACGGCGCGCAGATAACGATAGGTGTTTTGCCTTGTGGCGGGGATTCATCGAGTGCTTTTTCCAGCAGTCGGCATCGGTCCATGGTCATGATCGTGAGCTTTGCTTCGTAGCTGATCTCTACCCTTCCAGTTCCCTCGATTGGGTGGAACGTCAACAGAATCAAGATCATCAGGGCTTTCATGAATCACTCCTTGATGCCGACCGATGCGCGGCAGGTGTAGTAAATCTCGCTCACCTCTATCAGCTTTGATGTGACAGCGCCAAAACTGTCGTCACTCAGTTTTGTCAGCTTCGGGCAACTTGCTATCGCCAGTGGTTTCGGGTCCGTTGGTAAGGGCCTTGTTGACGTTGCGCAAGCTGTTAGCAGGAAGAGTGCACTCAGAAAAAATAGTGTTTGTACGAATTTCACGCTCCACCTCCTGTTTTATGGTTGAGTACTTTGGGCGTATCTGCGAGATAGCCTGGGCAGATACGGCGGTAGCTGCCTCTACAGCTTTGGCAACGTGTTTATCCTCGCGGGCCTGGGCTGCCAATTCATGATCCGCACCCAGTTTGAAGCCGCCAGCGCCAGCAGACAGAATGGCCAGCAGCACAGCGATGATGATCCATGGGTTAATCATGCGGATGCCTCTGCCTTCTTTTCGACAAAGGTCTGCATCAGCCTTGCGCCCGACCAGACCGTCATATAGCCAAGGAAGTACGTCTCCGTCAATTTCCCCTGCTGCACCAGCACGACGAAGCCCCAGGTGCTTACGGCCAACGCAGCCGCCTGCCCGCACTTGCTCAGGCTCACGCGCCCGTTGTCACCCGTCACCAGATCAGCCAGATCAAATTTCTCATGGCTACGTTGCCAGCGCGACAAGGCCACGCCAATCAGCAGGATGATGACCATCAAGGCAAGAACCGGAACGTACTCAATCATCTGAAAGCCCTGGTCCCAAAGTTATCAATCGTCAACGCTTGGTTGCGCGGATGGCTGTTGAAACTCACATGCACCCAGCCACCCGTCTTGCTTGTCACGTACTCAGCAATCACTTGGTCGTAGGCAATACCGCTGGAAACGATGGCCCGGACAATCTGATTGGGTGATCCGTAGGCTGGGCACGTAAAGTCCACTGCCTCACCTTTGACATGCTGCGAACTGGGTGAACCATGCACCGCAGAATTTAGCGCCGCACTGCGGTAGCCGCTGGAAATAATCACCGGCTTGTCGCCCAGTAGCGTCCTGATCTTCTCCAGCCCAGCGGCTGTGGCCTTCATGGCTGCAACCACCTCAAGCGGTGGACCATTCGGAATGCCCATGCGTGCGGCGACTTGGCTGGAGACAAACTCTTCAACCGTGAAATTCTTTGACAGGTTCATTTCAATCCCCGTGGAAGTAAGCCACTACCAGCAAAGCAATGCCAAGCACCGCCGCGAACACGGCAATGAAAACCGGCGCATCCACGGTCAAGGTTTTCGCTCCAGCTTGTCCCGAACAATCTCAAGTGTTCGTTTGATATCGGTCATCGTCTCGCGTATCTCCACGAATTTCTCGGTGCTGCGCGAGTCCTGCCCGGTGTCTCTTGCTTCTTGTGCTTTTCTCTGTTCTTCCAGTACAACCACCCGTTTATCGAGCGCAGTCCAACCTACAAATCCCGTAAGAATGAAGCCCGCGAAAGTCAGCAGGTGCCCCGCATTTATTGTTGGATCGAATTTCAAGCCGCCTCCTTGTTTATTCGGTGGATTCATGCTGGCTCTCCGGCCAGAATCTCAAACTCAAGTCCGATCAATCGAACCCGCTTAAATTCCACCCCGTCAACCAGCACCCTTGGTAGGCCCATGCGCGGCAAGTCGCTTGTTGTGGTTTTGCGTTGGATAAAGTTGTCATTGCCGAACACCATTTCGTCATCGGTTGTGATGGTGCCGAACTTTGTAATCTTGAGACACACACGATTGAACTGCACAGCCCCGCCAAAATCACCGGGGAAGTATTGGACGGTTGGTAGTGTCAAAACGCCCGTGGCACTGGAGAAAGTCGCCGGGTCTTCTGCGCGGTAGGCTTGGTCTGGAATGAACGGCACGGGTAGCTTCTCCCATGCGTAGGCGTCCACAACACAGTTGGGGTTGGCAAAAAGCTCGTAAGGCATGCCAAAGAAACCACCGTCGCCCCACTCGCTACCCCAAGAGTTCTCAATCAGGAAGCGCCCGCAGGCCTCGTCGTAGCCGATAACGGTCACACAGTGCAGCCCGACCGGCATGCTGTTGACAACATCCCATGTGTGCGTACGCCAGTTGGTGCCCAGATCACGCATCATCCCGCGATGCACGTACATCGTGATGCCAACCGGACGTCCAAGGTTCAGCGCACGTTTCACCGAGTTGACGCTATCAACCCTGCCCCACTTGGTTGCATCGGTGCCAAAGAACGAACGCGCCTCAATCCTCGCGCCTTCTGGCGGTTCAACACCATCGTGCTCGGCTTTGTACGGCCATGTTTGCTCAAGGCATACACCGCCGCCCGCTTCCATGACTTCACCGATTTGCGATGTGTAGCCCCCGCCCGCAAGCTGCCCCAACGTGCCGCCAAGCAGGCGCACGTAGTAGTACAGGTACTGGCGGCTGAAGTCATACTTGCGGCCCGCACGCTCGTAGCAAATCTCAAGGCTGGTTTGCGCACCGTGAGCCACGCAGGAGCCTTGGCTTTTCTGATCGTCCACCGATTCTGTGTTGGGCCGGAAGTCGATTGCAGATGCAAAAACCTCCAATTGCATTGGAGGAGGTGTGTATCCCGGGGTGCTGTAGCTGGGGATCATTGGCGCATATCCTCTGGCAAGTTGTATTTGTTGACCGCGTAGAGCCACGCCTTGTAGCAATGGGTTGTTTCAAACGGCGAGAAAAGCCAGTCGATCACCGGGCGTGCGTGACGGAAGAAATGGCCATGAATCTCTGCGCGATAGGCTGCGCTGCTGATCGTTTCACCGGGCCATGCTTTGCCAAAAGTCAGCAGTGCCAGAACGAAGCAATCGAGGGCTATCAGAATATTGAGAATGCGGGTCACAGCGACCCCGCGAGAATCCAGATGCCATCCAACTGCGCGTCAGTTACGCCGAGCGCCTGCGCCATCGCAAGAACATGCGGATTCATGCGCTGAAATTCAGTAGCGAACTCCCACCAGTTTTGCAGCTTGCGGTCACCGCTTGCTGCCACTGCACCGTCCACTGCGTCGAACAGACCTGCATCCATCAGGGCTTCACGGATTTGCCGTGGTGATACGGACTCTGGAACGACTACGGGCGGCGCTGGTGGATCAGGCCATGTGATCGTGGCGGCTTCGACAATCTCGCCCTGCCCGACTACCGAGAAAGGCAAGTCCGTGTTGTCGCAGCGGTAGCGATCTGATAGGACTTCGATGGAGTGGAATGGGCCGAAGTTGCCGGAGGGGGTTGTTAGGGCTTTCATGCTGCCTCCAGCTTTGTAATGACGGTTGACGCATCTGCAATCCAAATATTTGCCGCAGACGTTCCGCGATAAGCAGCGCCTGGACTTGTGTTATCCCCTGGCACATTGGTATGGACTTTTCTGCTAAATACGCCGCCTCTCACTTCCGCGTCGAAGTTTTGAGTAACTGCGCCCATCCAGACATTGCGTGCGTAGGCAGTCCCATAAACCGCATTCGGTGAACGCGATAGCATTGCATTTGAAATTGCGAACGAAGCCGCCTCTACATTGCTGCCGCCTGTTGTGATTGTCTTTGTCCGTACTGGACTAGCGCCAGAGCAATCAACCATTTGCACAAGGTAGGTTGTAGTGCCTTCTTGCACCGCTACATCCGTACCACTTGCGTAAAGGCAAGCTCTAGTCGTCTGCGAACTCAAAGTAATCGCAGTCCCCGCACTCGCTGTGCCTGCGGTGTCGGTTAGGATGTTGGCGTTGGAGGATGTGGCGCTGTTGAGTGCCAGCACCTTGGTGCTTCCGACAAGTATTGCATCCAAGAATGTCCCGGCTGTGAAAAGCGTTGCATTGGATATTGTTGTGGTTCCGTTGCCAGTCGTATTCAGCGAGACAACGCCACCAATCGTGTAATTGCTAAGATACAAACCAACCCAGCGCGTGCCTAGTGGCGCAAATTTGTAGATGGTTACCGTGTTCGTGCCTGAATCCGTACCGGTGCCAGCAGTTAGTGTTGACCCGCTGACAAGATAAGGCTTTGTATAGAAATGGGTTGTCGCAGAAGACACCGCGATCACATGATTCGTAGACGCAGCAATCAACCCGCCAGCAGTTCCATCCAACACCGTCGCACTCCCAATCGTCACCGTCGTGCCGGAAATACTCAGCGCCCGAATCTGCGCGGCTGGTGTGGCTACTGTGTAGCTTGTGACGAAACTAGAGCCGACTGCGATCAGGCCGCAGCCGGCTGCGAAGCTGCTGATGTTGGCTGAGAGTGTTGCTGTGGCTGCGGTGTTGACTGTGATTGTGGTGCCGCTGATTGACAGTGTGACGGCTTCAAACAAAGGCCCGTTGTTACACGACACAACCAGCACTTGGTCCGTAGCGGAAAGCACCCCCTGTATCTGATACCCGTTTGCGTTAAGTGAAACAGATCGAAGCAGCGTTGGTGTACCGAATGTGTTTGTCGTCTTGTTGTAGACGACAGCGTATCCGTAGTAAGGGTTAGTACCCGCCCCGAGTATTAACTCTCTGTCCGAGTCCAGCGCAATACAGGACGTTACCACTGCAAGGCTAGTCGTCAACAACTGCGCACTAGCCCCAACCAGTTCCCCGTTCTCAATCGCCCACACGCCCGCCGCCGTGCTGTTGTCATCAAGGCTGATATGCGACACGACACCGGCAAAGACAAACGCCTTTAGTACGCCCGTTGAATCGCAGACACGCACAGGATATGCGCCACGGTTGTCGATGATGTGAAGCGGGCCACCGACACTGCATGTGGTCGCGTCGGGAAGGGTGACTGTGACGCCGTAGCTTGCTGGGGTGATTTTCAGCAGCGTTGGTGTGCTGGTCATGGTTGTGGCTGTTGTGGCTGTGGTGACTTGCGAGACACCGGCAAAGGCCCAGGCGGTGGTAGTTCCGTTGGTTTGCAGAAACTTGCCGCTGTTGCTGGTTTGTGTTGGGTAGACACTTGCCCAGCTTGCGTTGCTTCCATCAGTGGTGACGAACTTTCCGCTGTTGCCGGTTTGACCGGGAAGCGCCGCAGAGAATGATGTTGCAACAACAAAGGCGCAACTCGCAATCTGAGTGGTTGCCGTTCCAGCAGACGCGGTGGGCACAGTGGGCGTACCTGTAAATGCCGGGTCCTGCATGGTCTGCGCAAAGGCAGTTGTCGCAAGTTGCGTGGTACTGGTCCCCAATGCGGCTGTCGGCGCAACCGGAGTCCCGGTGAAGGTCGGTGATGCGATTGGCGCGTAATACCCGGTTACGAAGGCTGTCGTCGCAAGCTGCGTGGTGTTTGTCCCGAATGCTGCCGTTGGAGCAGCTGGTACGCCCGTGAATGTCGGCGACGCGAGTGGCGCTTTGAGTACCATCTCAGTATTGACGGTCGCAAACCCGGTTTGGACAAGGGTGTATTCGGCCCGAATCAAGGAGCTTGCGCCACGACTCAGGCTGATCGGATTCCCCGTTACCGTGTAGTAGGTTGTCATTTAGTTTCTCTCAAGACGTTGTGGTGTCGTCAGCAACGTGACGCCTTGCACCGTGTGGGGTTTGTCCTGGGCGCGGATGGAATAGAACGTCAGGCTGATGCTCTTTTCCGTGCCATCAATGGACAGGCTTGGGTTACTCACCACCTGGGCATCCCAGTTGAATGAATCCCAGATGAATGAATCCCAGTAGCCGCCGCTGCCCGTCATGGCTTTGTCGGTTTGAACGGCTGCAGGGGCTACGTCGGGGCTACCGTATCCAAGGTCATAGGAAATATTGACGCTGCAATACTCGGTGACGCTGACCTCCAGAATCGCCCGGCGAAACCGCTTGCGCACCCTGGGTGACTTGTTGTTGTTGAACGGTAGACGCATCCAAGATTCGATCTCGTCGCCATCAAAGCTGGTACCCGTGTTGTCCAGGTAGACATAGCCGTCATCCGAGCCGAAGTAGGTCACCTCGGCACCGGTTGATAGCGTGGTTGACACCATGCAGCGCACGGGGATGCCGTAGTTCAGGACCGTGATGCCGCTGATCTTGTCGCCCGTCAGGCCAACGGCCAGGCCGGTGTTATCCGAAAAGTACAGCCGGTATTGGTTCTTGGTCTTGAGCGTGCACGATGCAGTTTCAAGGCCACGCTTCAGCGTGATAAGTGGCTGGATCATGTGACTCACGGATCCAAACGCGAAATCACCGTAATTCTGTGTTGTCGTCAGCCGCTGTATGCCGCGCGCGGTCAGTCCAAACGCATCGTTGCTGACCTGTTGCATGGTGTAGGGCGAGAATCCAATCTCGAAGTTCGAATCTACTTTCTTGAAATCAGCGGTAGAAGAGCCATACAGAAACGATGGCCGCTCGGTCGTGAAGATGGCCAGGGCCGCGCTTGAAGAATCGCCGCCTTGCGTCATGAAGCCCGACACGTTCTTGCCCATGTTGATCTCAGCGGCCCCGGTAACGAGGGTCCACCCATAGGGGTTCTTGATGCCGGAAATCTGCACGCTGGCCAGAAACGACAGGATCAGGTAGTTCTTGTGCACCACCAGGTGCGTGGGTGTGTCCGTCGTCATCCCGGTTCTGATCGGGATGTAGTTGGTACCGTCAAACTCGAATGCTGGGTTAACCCCGTCGCACCCGTACATCTTTGTGGTGTTGGTGGAACCTTCAAAGTTGTAGTTGAAATACTCCCCGACCCCGCCGACCGCCAGGGTGATCGCCGTTGCAACCGATGTGGTTTGCGTGACGAACAGACTGGCCACACTCAGCGCCTCGCCGCTTTGGAATGTCCCGGTGATGCCGGTCAATACCAGCGTTCCAACCGGTGCCACGGTCCATGTGCCGGTTCTGAGCAATGCTGCAGCAACCACGCCTGTTGCCCCGGATGTCTTGCCGGCCACCGTGGACCCGGCTGCAATCGTGTTGCCCATGGCCACCCGTGTGTGGGTACCAGAGCCTGCGCTTGTTGTTGCGATGGATGCGCCGCCGACCGTGGCCGCCAGCTCGTAGGTGTTAGCGGCCTTGTTGACCACGTAATAGGTCGTTGCCACTGACAGGCCAGTAGGTAGCGCCCCGGTGGTCGATAGCTGAATGGGCTGGCCGTTGACGAATCCATGCGCGGTATCGGTCACAACACCGGGTGTGGCATTGGTTATCGTGACGGTCGCCGATAACGTCAGCACCCCGAATGAAATCTCAGTCGGCAAGGTGATTGCGCTCCAGCCGCTTGCGGTGGACTTGTGCATCACCTTGGCGGTACCCCCGGCGTTGTCCCGGAAGGCGTAGACCACATCGTTGTAGACCCAGACCCCACGAATGCGGCCAGACCCGGGCACAGTCGTGATCAAGGTCCGCCAGTCGTTGGCAGACAGAAGTTTGTAATCAGCGTGCAGTGCGGCCGTCGTTGCAGAGTCGGCCACCGCCGCGCTGGTGGATGTGGCCTGGGTAACGGCTGCAACCTGCAGGGCTTCGGCGGT
>OFQV01000371.1_pt1 | contig 12111 bp, 13 predicted proteins | sample 1542971 | NCBI WGS metagenome assembly OFQV01 (sample SAMN07774229, study PRJEB24372) | wastewater metagenome | isolation source: WWTP Cannobio (Effluent) | place: Italy: Cannobio | collected 2016-01
ATCAAGGGTGTTCAACCCACGTGGGCAACCAACCCACTCACCACGATTTATGGCGGGTACATTTACATTGAGTAATGACTCATGGCAAAACTGATTTCACCGACCCCACGACTCGCATTCCTCGGTTCGGACGGGATGCCGCTGATCAGTGGAAAACTCTACACCTACGCGGCGGGCAGCACGACGCCACTGGCTACCTACACCGACTCGACAGGCAATACGGCCAACGCAAATCCCGTGATTCTCGATGCGCGAGGGGAAGCCGATATCTGGTTGTCGGCGGTCTACTACAAGTTCGTCCTGAAGGACTCTCTTGGGTCAACTATCTGGTCCGTCGACAATATCATCGGACTCGGCTCGACGGCGGCTGCGACCCAGTATGAGTCATGGGTGATCGTGTGTTCCGATGAGACAACTGCGATAACAAGTGGCGCGGCGAAAGTGACGATTCCCTACTGGCCCTTTTCAATGGCGGTTACCGAAGTCGTGGTCGGACTGACCACCGCGCAAGCGACAGGGGACATCTTCACCCTTGACATCAACGACGATGGCACATCGATCCTGTCGACGAAGGCGACCATCGACAACACCGAACTCACTACCGAAACGGCAACTACACCGCTGGTCATCGTTGAGGACACCGTGATCCCGAAGGGGTCGAAAGTCACGATTGATTTCGATCAAGTGGGTGCGGAAAGCGTTGCGACAGGGGTAAAAGTCATCATCAACGGATATAGAACGTAATGGGCGCACACTACGTCTCGTTTGAAGGGGTTGCCCCGGCGATCACTTATGATGCGTATTGCGCCGGTGCAGCGGGCGGACCGGGGCTGGACTACTGGTGGAAACTGAACCATGACTTCGACAGCAGCGCAATCGAATCGAACTACGGTTCAGCGGGGTCTGCTGACCTGGAGTGCATGTTCTCGTTCACGGGTAACGCGCAGGACACCGGACTGGTTAACGGCACGGCGGATGCGCTATCGGTAGAATTTACCGGAGCAAACTGGGAATGGCTGAATGCCGATTCCGTGCGTGTCGACGGGTCTCAGCGATTCGCTGCCGGCGGATGGTTCATTGTTCCGACCGGAGCGGCGGATCAGTTGTTGTTCCGTTCCAACATGGGTGGTACACAAGGGTACTGGCGCGGCGTTGACATCCTGTACTCAACCGGTTCCACCGCGCTGGCGATTGTGCTTGGCACCAACAGTATCGCGGGCAGCAAATTCTTTTATCGATTGATCACCGCGAGTGGGGCTTTCGCTCGTGACGTGTTGAACTTCCTCGTACTGGATGTGACACCTACCCTTGATCCGCTGACTGTTGGTCTCACGCTCTACATCAACGGTGTTGCGGTAAACCTATCGTTTTCAGACGGAACGGGTGATACGATTGCATGGCCGGTTACCGATTCGTCGCCTAACAACTGGAACGGGATTGCTTTCGGAGCTGCCGGGGACACCTATGGTAACAAGGCGAACTTTCAGGCCGATGAGGTGTTTTTCCATCTAGGCGGACTTACCTCGACACAGGTGACAACGATGTACTCACTGGGTTCCTGACATGGCAAAACATCTTCTCCCTGTCCCCCGACTCCAGTTCTTCGACAGCGACGGCGCGATGCTGGTCGGCGGGAAACTCTATACCTATGTGGCGGGTGGTACGACTCCCATTGCCACCTACACCGATGCGACAGGAGGCACGAGCAACACCAACCCGATCATCCTGGATGCCTACGGTGCCGCTGACGTATGGGGCAACATTCAGCAGCAATACAAGTTCGTCCTGAAAGACGCCGACGACAACACGATCTTCACGATTGATGATATCGAGTACGACAACATCTTCGGTGAGAACATTACGTGGACTGGCAATCACATCTTCTCGGGGACGGTCACCCTTGGATCCGTTCTCGGTAATATCACCTTCTCGGGCGATACGCTGGTTGATAATAACCTCTATGTGACCGGCACATTCGGCGTTGACGGTAACGCCTCGTTCAACGGAGACATTGCGTCCGATTCGATCACCTCTCCGCTGATCACCCTGAGTTCCGGGGAGACTATCGAGTCTGTTGCCGGGGTAATCGAGATCACGAGCGATCTGAATATCCTGTTCACTACCGACAGTGACGGTACACCTCGCACCTTCGATATGCGGGAAGATGGCACATTCCGGTTGTCCGTCGAGACACCGGTCAATGACCTCGATGTCGTGACGAAGGGGTATCTCGATGACCGGATCACGGCGGCGGTGGCCGGTGGCGGGCTGATACCGGTAGCCATCGGTTGCGTGGTGTCGAACTTACTGGTCAGCGGTTCTATCGGGGTCACAAGCGTCGCTCATCCCGGCACGGGTCTATACACGATCACCCTGTCGTCTGCGACCACCAGTACCGCCAAGACCATCGTAATGACCACGGTTCGTGACCCATCACCCTTGCGTAACTGGTGCGCGTTCCCGATCGTCAACTCCACAACGGAAATCGCCCTTGAGACCGGGGGAGGAAACTCCTGGGCAATGACTGATGTGGATTTCAACTTCGTTGTATACTCGTTGCCATGAGGTAGGAGGATTAGATTATGGGATGGCTTGCGGCAGCAGCGACTGTAGCCAGCGGGTTTCTCGGCTCGAAGGGGGCGGGGGACGCCGCTGACGCCCAAAAACAGACCGCTCGGGAGCAGATCGCTTACCAGAAGTGGTTATTCGAGCAGCAAACGAACCTGCAAGCACCGTTTCGTGAAGCGGGACTCAGCGGTCAGGATCGCTACCTGACCCTACTCGGGCTGAAGTCCCCCACGTCGAACAACGCCCTTGACCCCGACTTCGGCAAGTACGCTGGCGAGTTCACAGCGGACAAGTTTCAAGCGGATCCCGGATATGCGTTCCGTTTATCCGAGGGGATGAAAGCACTGGATCGACAAGCTGCGGCACGCGGGGGTCTGATCTCAGGAAACGCGCTGAAGGCCGCGGGGGAATACGGGCAGCAGTCCGCATCGGATGAGTACACGAATGCCTATAACCGGTACTACAACGACAAGAACCAGATGTTGAACCCGTTGGGCAACCTCGCAGGGATGGCGCAGAACGCGACCAACCAGGTGCAGCAGGCCGGGTCACAGATGGGTCAAAACGTGAACAACGCTTATGGTGATCTCGGGAATGCCCGCGCATCGAGTTATGCGAGTCAGGCGCAAGCGTGGGGGAATGCGCTGAATCAGTTGGGTAACATCGGAATGGACTATTACGCGATGAAGGATCGCGGATACGGTATTCCGGGTACGACACAAGACAACGGTTCTCGTTGGTGAGGTGACTGACATGCCCATGAACTCGAACATTCCATTTCAGGCGCTGGCGACAGTCCCTCTCCAGTCTCCGCTCAATTCGATGCTGCGGGTTCAACAGCTCAGGCGTTCGCAGCAGGAAGAACAACTGAACGCGATGCGGATGGACGAGTACAGGCAGAACAGGGCTGATGCGCCGCGACTTGCCGCGCAACAAAACGCACAGGAATTTCTCAAAGAAGCTGTCCCAATGCTGGCCAAGCTCCCTCCAGAACAACGTCCCGGAGCATTCGCTCAAGTTCTTGCGTATGGTCAGCAATCAGGTGAATCGATGGACGGGATACCGCAATCTTACGATCAGATTTCTCGGATCGTCGATGCGGCGGCGGTGCCCGATCCGATGAATGCCTATGAGTCGAATCGCACGACTGAAACAAACCGGCATAATTTGGAAATGGAAAGAGCAGCGAACAAGCCGTCTCAGTTTCAACCGCGCGCACCGGTCATGATAATCGGAAAAGACGGTAAGCCCGTGTACGTCTCACCCGATGACGCACTCGGACAGACCCCTTATCTGAACCCGTCGAGCGGGCAGTCATTTGACGAGCGGCTCGCTCTGAAAGGACTACGACGAACAGAGGGCGGTGGGCAAGAAATCATCCAGGGTAGCCTCGCTGATCCCGCTGTTCAGGCGAAACAGCAGACCGTAAAACTTTCGGCAAAAGACCTCGCACAACGTGAATCAAAATACCCAAAAGCGACCGCCGCACTAAACGCAAGCACACGCGATCTCGACACGCTGATCGGAAAAGTGGAGGAGTTGGCGATACATCCGGGTCTCTCGGGTATCACCGGTACTGTCTACGGTCGTACACCGAACATCACGAACGAAGCGACAGGGGCGCAGGCTATTCTGAACTCGATCCGTGCAGCGGGGGCTCTTGCCAAGATCACAGAGTTGCGTCAGAACTCAACCGCAGGCGGCGCGCTCGGCAACGTCAGTGATCGGGACATTCAGTTGCTAAAGGACGCTGCGGCCACACTTGAGCAATCACAGGGTACGCCCGAGTTCAAGGTGCACCTGGCTGATTACAAGCGACTTCTCGAACAAACGAAAACAGATATCAGCGAAGCCTATGCGCTTGATTACGAGTATCGGAATACCGGAGAACTGCCCGACAGCGCGTTGGGAGCGCCCAGCGGCGCACCGCGTACGGTCGAGGTTGACTTCTGATGGGTTACTCGATTCGCACCAAAGACGGGATCACGATCAACAACATCCCGGACGACATAGCACCCGATTCGGATGTGCTACGCCAGCGGGTTGCCGCTGAACGTGCGAAACGAGACCAGAGTCCTTTCGATAACCCGGCTCTCGGTGGACCCGCCGCGCCCCCACCGCCGCCCCCACCGCCGCGAACCATGAAACAGGTATTCGGTGGCGCTCTTGCGACGGGAGTAGAGACATTGGGGATGCTCGGGGGGGGAGTCGCAGGCGCTGCCGGTGGTCCCGTGGGAGCCATCGCGGGTGCCGGTCTCGGGTACTCGGGCGCCAAGCGACTGACCGACTTGGGGCGCTATTACCTCGACGATCAACCGTTGCCTCAAGGTGTTGCCGAGAATGCTTATGCGACCGCAAAGGACTTCGGGATGGGTGCCGCGATGGAGTTGGGGGGTCAAGCCGTAGCACCCGCCATCGGGCCTGTTCTTGGTGTAGCAGGGCGAGCGGCAAGAGGGGTACGAGATTGGTTCCCGGGCGGCATGTCCATCGCAGATAAGGCTCTCACCAACACAATCGGGAAAGGGTCAGCGGCACTCGGTGCGGCGAAGAACGCACTGATCGCCACGAAAGACATGATCACGTCGCCGGGGACCAGTGGCACCCTGTCCGAGCGCCTCGTCGAAGGGGGCGTGCGTAACCCGACGCTGGCGCGTGTCGAGCGGGCTATGGCTATTGCTAGCCCGAAGATGAACCGTGCCGTGCTCAAGGACACCGAGGAACGCATCGGCGCACTAGTGTCGCAACTTGACCGGATCGAGAAACAGATCGCCAGCGAAGGTGTGCTCCAACCCGGTGTGAAAGCAGACCTGAATGCGGTACGCAAGTCGATTGTTGATCGGCTGGACGCGGAGACCGCGACACTGACAAAGCGTGCCCAAGGTGCCGGTGACAAGTTGTATGAAGGGAGTCCGGTGGCACCGGGCCAGGTGCTACAAGATCGCGCTCGCACCATGAAAGCCGAGCAGCGGGCAAAAGAGATCACACCGGCATACGAGGCAGCGTTCAAGGAAGCAGGTGACACGCAAGTCGGTATCGAAGGTGTCATTACCAAAGCCGAGGAGATTACCGGTCAGCCGTTGTCTACCTATGCCGCCGAGAGCGCACCGTTCGACACGATCCGTAAACTTGCGATGTTGCGCCCGAAAGCGGGCGTCGATGGTGCCGCCGCTGAACCGGTGACCATGAATCTGCGCGAACTGGATCAGTTGCGAAAAGCGATCAACTCGGACATGGCGAAGGCAAAGAACTCCCCCGAGTTGCTTTCTCCAACGCAGATGAAGAACCTCGGTGATCTCCATCGCGCCATTGATGAGGCGGTTACCAACAGCACGCTTTCTGCCGAAGCAAAGGATCTTTATTCAACGGCGTTGACGAAGTATCGCACTGAGTTCGCGCCCCGGTGGAGAGAGGGTGAAACAGCCAAGTTGCTTCAGGGTTCGACCTATGGGCGCACGCGCTTGCGTCCCGGTGACGCGGTGTCGAAGTTTTTATCGAAACCCGAGAACGCTCAAGAGTTCGTGACCAGCTACGGGAAAGACCCCGAGGCTGTTGCGGCAATGACTAGTGGGATACAAGGGCTTTTCCGTAAAGCGGTCATCGACCCCGTGACGAAGATGGTGAAGCCCGATGCAGCCACAAAGTTCCTTGAGGCCAATCGTCACTCGCTGGACGTACTCAAGAAGTCCGGTATCAACGTGGAAGCCTCATTCAAAGGTATCGCAGAGGAAGCGACGCGGCATCGCGCGGGCTTGGATGAAGTGGCACGCCTGACCCGTACACTGGTCAAGGACGATCCGACTGCGATGGTCGACGGGATCATCAAGTCCCCGACCGTGATGAAGTCGAGCCTGAGCAAGTTGTCCCCCGAGGGGCGTGCCGCGCTGAACCGCGAGGTCATGGATCGCTCAACTGCCGGCATCAACAAGGGCGATCCCGAGGCGGCGATCAAGTACCTGACCGATAACGCCGAGGCGATCAGTCTGTCGGTCGGCAAGAAAGCGCACGCGGATCTGCTGGACCTCGCCCGGTTCCAAAAGGAAGTGAAAGCGGCCAGCACTGACCTTGAGAGACAGGGTGCCGGGGTCAAGCCCGCGATCAACAACATGATTGACGGGTTCACCCCGGAACAACTGACCAGCCTGAAGTCACTCACTGACGATCTGCGTCGGATGAAGGAAGTCGGTGACCTTGCCGCATGGGGCGGGCGCGTCAATAGCCCCGTGATGGCGAAGATCGGTCAGGAGACCGCCGAGGCGTCTGGTGTGACACCCGAGATGCTCCCTGGGTATCTGTCACTGTGGGCCACCACCGCACGCAAGGCGTGGAAAGAACTCGCTATCCCCATGAACCGCAGGACTGCGGCGAAGTTGTACTCGGTGATCTACAGAGACCCTGACGCAGCGATTCCGATTCTTGAGAAGGCGATGAAGCGTGCAGTGGCGAGAGAGACATCGCTGAACCCGGTGGGTGCGGCAGCGGCGAAGGTCGGCGGGATCAACGCATTCGCACCGGACCAAAGGTCACGCAACGCCTACGCCGAGTAATCATCTGAACCATCCGAACCCGCGCCCTGTAACTGTGCGAGCCTCAACAATAACGTCACTAATCATCCACAGTATTTGATCATTGGCGTCTATCAGTTTGAAGTGATACGTGTGTCGCGGTTCTAATGTTATGGGGTCTATTTCCCCGTCACCGTCGATGAGTCTCGATAAAAGGAAACCATTGTTGTCACTTACAACGAGTGTCCCGAACGGCACTGTATTTCCGTTTGAGTCAACCAGTCCCATAATCACATCCCTCGTTGTTGTCGATACTGTTTCACCGCCGCACGCAATGACTTCTCGCTGTCCGCCTTCATCGCAAGGGCAATCCGCTGCGCGTCGTCCGTGGTGTCCCTCATCACAATTCGGTGACTGATAACCGGTGTCCCCTGACCCTGCCGGCGCAGGCGTCCGTTGAACTGAATGTAGTGCCGCAGGGACCACGCGAGACCGAACCAGCACAACGTATGCCCCGCATCCTGGAGACCGTCGATGCCGTGCCCGGCGGAGGCGGGATGGGCGATCATCAAACGACAGTCCCCCCGTTTCCAGCGACTCATGGCGTTGTCAAGCGCGCGCTGTGATTTACACTCGGTCAGATTGATCGGATCGATAGATTTGAAACGAGTCATAATCCGCTCCGCGTCGGAACGGAACTGATACCCCAGCAGGATCGGTTGACCGTTGCACTCGTCGATCAGATCTTCCAGCGCATCGAGTTTGAGATCATGGATATGCTCCCACGCCGGATTATTGGGCACGGTGTAGACGTGACCCGCTGCGAACTGGAGCGCCTTGTTCATCAGGGACGCCTGGTTGAACAGCTCCACGCCCGCACTGTCCAGTTGCAGCCACATTTCTTCTTCCATCCGGTCATACCGTTCCCGCAGATCGGTTGGCAATTCGAGTTCGATGTCATTGACGATGAGGTCCGGTAGCGGGTTGTAGTCGGCTTCGGACAACTCCAGCGTGATGTCGGAGATACGTGCCTTGATGTCGTTCTCCGCATTCGCGTAAGGGACCAGTTTGTACGCCCCTTCCTTGTGATAGTAGAACTGCATGAACTTTGTCTTATGCTCACCGAGGCGTTTCCCCTTGTCCACGACGAGGTATTGACCGTGTAACATCTTGTACCCCTCGGACGCGGGTGTACCCGTCTGCCCCGTGACCCACCTGAACGGTTGACTCTCGTGGTTCAGTATCTTCATGAACGAGGTGACGCGGCGCGTCGTGGAGTTGCTACACTTGTCGATCTCGTCCCACACAAGTCCGTTGATGTGAAACACTCGATTCTTGGTGAGCCAGTAATGATGAATCGTTTTCGCCAGCCACGCGAGGTTCTCGTAATTCGTGATGTAGATGTGCGCGGGGCGCATGAGCGCGCGGATCCGCTGATCCGGTGTGCCCATGACCATCTCGAACGTGAGTCCCTGGGTATGACTCCACTTTTTAGATTCTTGTCGCCAAACCAGTCGGCACACTTTGATCGGTGCCACGACAAGCACCGCATTCAGATAACCGTGCGATAACAAATGTACAATCGAGGTTAACGTGATCGCGGTTTTCCCTAGCCCCGGGTCTGCCCACACCATCGACTCGGGACCGGCACATTGCAGGTTCACGGCACGCTTCTGATACTCGTGCAGTTGTTCGGGGGGTCGGGGGTTCATATTCGTTTCTCGGCTACGCAGATCGTGTCGTTGTGTGCCCCACCGTGACACACCAGCATAATTTCGATAATTTCAAACCCGTGTTTCTTCCCCATACCCACACTGTTCCATCCGAACGATAACACGGTGCCTCCGCCGGATAGTAGCGAATTAGCTGCTGATTTTATCTTGGAATACATCACCGAGCTTTGAGTATCTTTCATCCCTACAGTGATTCCCAATGCTTTGTAGCATTCACTGATTTGACGCGGAGAATAGGGGGGGTCGAGAATAATAAGATCGCATTTAATCCCTACGCACGACAACCCGTTCATAAAAGTTTCGGCGTCCATGTGGTAGTCGGCAGTTGTGTCAGGGTTCAAATCATTACTGTAAGTGGACCATTTATTATTTCGCGCAAACGGATCGCATGATACAACACTCTGACCCAAATACCGGCGAACCATATCACCAATAGGTCTCACGGAAAAAGTGTCCGACGAGGGCATGGCCCATTCTCTTGAGAACAGCATCACCAATCCCCCATTTCCCGGAACACTTCACACCACCCATCCCGACAATTCCTCGTCGACCATCTGTTTCCCGCTGTCCACCGAATCGATCACGTAGACCCTGAAACCCATTGCGCGCCGACGCTCGTGGTCCCGTGCCTGCTGCGGCGTCGGTTTCGCACCCTGGCGCTTGAATTCCGCGAACCATATCCGCGCACCGTGTGCCGTGAACAACCGGTCAGGTACGAAACCCTTTGCGGGGGACGTGAACTTCTCGGCCTCGCATCCCCGCGAACGAGCGTAATCACAGACCCGCTTTTCAATATCACGTTCCAGCATCGTCATGCTCCCATGTCAGTGGCAACCACTCCGAGAACTCATCGTTCCATCGCAACAGACTCAACACTTCCGCGTCATTGTCTGCCGTGATGATCTCGATTCGGTATCGGTGATTCGGAGTGAGACCGGAAATAGCGAATTCGATTTCTTTTACGGTTGTCATTACATCACCCCCAATACCAGTTTCTCGACCTCACGCTCGTAGTAATCAAAGTCCACCGGCAACCGCGCCTCGTTGACCGACAGATCGTTGCACACCTGAACACCCCATCCCGCTTCGATGGCGAATCGTCGCCAGTTCGGGAGATTCTTGAGCGGTGGCAACCATTTCAGCAGTTGCCCACCACCCTTCGCCACGTAGTACCGGGTCGTGTTGGGCAGCGAATACGATTGCCCGTTCAACTCGATCCCGAGCGCGCCGGTTTTCGGCACGCGAATCCGTTTCAGGAAGTCCCAGGGATCTGGCCAGTTTTCCAGCGTTGCCCGAATCGGTGCGTCGTGGAGCAACACCTGTTCCGCGACCTTCGGTACCACCAGTGCTGACTGATCCTGGTGCCACTCACACACGTACTCGTAACGCCCCTTCCTTTTGACACTCCCGTCCATTTTTTCTGCGATGTATGAATTCACATCCGCGATCCACATGCGTCGGTATTCGATGGCTTCCAGTTTCAGTCCGGTTTGCTGTTCCCACGTATTGCAGACACGGTTCATTGCAGACCATGCGGAACGCTTCATTCTGATCGTAATACCGTCCGTGTTGCACTGAATGATGTCCCCGACATATGACGCTATCAATGCCTCAACCAGCATACACAGCAGCAACTGACCGTTAAGCGTAATTTGCATCGTGAACAGCGGATCATAGAACACGCTGAACCGGTTGTTGCTGTCACCGTAGACGCCGTTGAGTGCCAGCTTGAGCATCGCGTTCTCGGCGGTGCCTTTGGCGTGTTGCTTGCGTTGCTCGTACAGGGACGAGTAAATGTCGCAGAAAGTCTCGCCCAGGTGCTCAGGGTAAAACCGATTCACGATGGCGAGATTCGGATAATATGAACTGACATCGAGATCCACGATCACGAAATCATCGTCACTCTCGACACACTGGTTGCTCACCGACCCGTGGATACCCCCGGTGCCGAAGATGAAGTCGAACCCGTCAATCGTCGCGGTTAGCCCGGCCTTTCCGCCCTTGCTCCATTTCTCGATCTCATAAATTTGCCGTTCGGGTGGTAATCCTTGAATGATTGGTTGAATGTTCTTGAATACCCCCTTTGTCTCGGTAATCGTCTGCGCGCGGAGATAATTCAGCACCCGCTGGAACTCCGGTTGCTGGAACTGAATGTGCGGCAAGATCGCATCGGCCAGCCGGATCTCGTGACGTTTGGTCTGACGCGGCGTGCGCCCCGTAGTCGGGTTGTAGTCGTAACAACTGACCCCGCGCTGTTCGAGCATCATCACGAAGTAATCCTTGCCGATCTTCGTGTCGTTGTGATTCATGAAGTCACGGTTGTACTTGTGCGTCAGTTCCTCGCGGAACCGGATCATCGGAACCGTGGCATGGTAGAACTGCTTGGTCTGCGACACATCGTACCGGTTGTACTCGATCAGTGTGTCGATCTGCTCCGGGGTCAGCATCGACCCCACCGGGAACGGAAGGTCCATGACTTTCGGTGCGCGCTGATTGAACTCGATTACCTTCAACGAGGTCGCGCGCGCCACGTTATCGAAATGGTGGATTCGGTACAGGTCGATCTGCTCGATCAGCCGGTCACTGGGTTTCACATCATGCGCCCATCGACCTTCGCCGTCCTGGGACGAAATGATCTGCTGTGCCTTCTGGTACAGGGTCATGGCATCCGTGTGACCGGCGCGCAAAAGTAGATGCAGCACCGGGTAGTCGAACCCGATGTTGTTGAACCCCACGAACCGGGCGTCCATGTTGCTGCTCACCCACTCCACGATCTCGCGCGACTGGTTCCGGCGATCGCTGATCTCGAAGGTCCAGATAATCGGAAGGTACGCATGTTCGATGGTGATCAGAAATACGTTGGGGTATGTTTCAATGTCGTAGATGTAGTCGGTCATTTGTAGTCCCTGACCGCCATGCCGAGTTGACACAACGCATCACCCAATTCTTTCTGTGTGACGCATTTTTCGTCTAGTCGTACTTCGCTCTGTACCAATGCACCGCGATCCGACATGAAAATGACTACGATCCTGTTTGGGTTGGAATCACTGAATACATCATGGGCGATCATCACATTTTCTCCAGAGGGTACTTGCGCCCCGTGACCCACGGAAGCGCGTTCCCCTTGTGTAGTGAAAAGAGCGTTACTGGCCCGGAAACGGCGGCATTGACGGCAAACCCGGAGCGCCGAACGTCGGTGCCGGTGCCGCCGGTGCGCCGCCCAGGAACCCCGGCAACGCACCACTCGGTGCGCTCTGCGGTGCGTCCACGGAACCAAACACGTTCGACACATCGGGTGCGGTCTCACC
>OFQV01000374.1_pt1 | contig 12059 bp, 13 predicted proteins | sample 1542971 | NCBI WGS metagenome assembly OFQV01 (sample SAMN07774229, study PRJEB24372) | wastewater metagenome | isolation source: WWTP Cannobio (Effluent) | place: Italy: Cannobio | collected 2016-01
GCGACGGTAGGCGGAAGCCCGGCCTCCGGGTTTGCAATCGCAGCCTGCAACCAGTCTTCGCATGCGGTGTAGGCTGCGTTCTCATCCGGGAAATAGGTGCTGCGGAACGTGGTGAATTTGCCATCCAGCCAGGTTGCAAGGTTCAGGTATTCCGTCGCCCATTTGCTGTAAACGTCGTCGACCGTAATGCTGGTCGGAATGGCGACTGTCGGCTCCGCAATCGTCGGAACCGCGACTGTGCCGGCCGATACGTGTGGCGCGGCCGTGATGTCAAGAAAGCCGGATAGCACCGCGGCGATCTTGGCGGAAAAATCGGCCTTGGTTGTAATGCCCTCGTTCCATGTCGCGTTGATGATGTCTTGTAAGACCAGCATCGAAGCATTTGGAACTGCGTACAGACGAACTTCGGCAAGCGGACCGGTAACTAGCTGTGAACTCAGGTTGACAATATCAGCCATGATTAAATCCTCCTGCCGGAATCAACCGACGCAAAGCTGGCAGAGGCCAGCGTGAAATCAGAACCTTCCGTGTTGTAGATTGCCAGGTCATACCAGTTGGCACGAAGCCCCTTACCAGGATCTACGCGCTGGATGCGAATGTCTGTAGAACTAGATCGCGCCTCGTATCGATAGTCCTCATGGTCAGGCGTGGTGACGCGCAATTCCATCGGCGCATCGGATGCCGCGCCGAGGTAACAGGCCGGCAAGTGCTTCAAGCTCTCCCCGCCAAAATCTTTTTTCCCAAGGTCGACGTGAGCATCAACAGGGCCAGTTCCGGCAAGAAGATACAGGCCGTCAGGCATCGTTACATAGCAGCGTGCTGCCGAAGTGATTGAAATCCCTTCGTAGCGCGTCGCCGCGTTGCTCTCAAGGTTAAGACACCAGCCGCAGGACACGACACGCCGGAATCCATCCGACTGGACGACCACCGAAGCGCCGGAAACCGGCGGCGTCAGATCGATGTTGTCGATCATCACATCCTTGACCATTCCTTGCGGATCGCCAAGCACGACGCCGTGCGCTCCGAACCAGCCGACTAGCGGATTCTCCCGGTGCGGCACAACGAAGGCCGTCCCCGGCACTGCGCCGTATGGCAGCACATCCTTGACCATCTCAGCGGCAGCGAAGTCAGTTCCAGCAAAGAACTGCGTGATGTCCCCGTAGGCCACGTAGACGCCGAACTGCGTTGGGATAACCAGATCGACCGGGGCCGGAAATGTGAGGTATCCGTAGTCCATAGGCGCACCTTCGGCGCGTTGCCTGCCGTCAATCGGGATATAGTAGCCTGGGCGTGTCGGCGATCCGATGTTGATGCGGTTTCCCGAGACCGAGCATAGCCGCCCATTCGCCATGAAGATTTGCGTTCCAGCAGGAAGCGGCGACTCAAAACGCCCGCTACTCTCGCGCAGCCGGGTTGGTTCCGCAGCAACATCAATGCTGGCCGTGCCAATCGCGTAACTTCCGACAAGCATCGGGATCGAACCGTTCACCGTTGAGAAGTACACATTGACATGGGTTGCCCCAGCGGATGCACCGGGTAGCGTAACGCGGATACCTCCATCGGCAGAGAGTGACGGGTTGCTCGACGCCGAGATTCCGCCCTCTTCTCCGGTCTCGTTGTTGTAGTAGCTGACGCCGACTTGGTACGTTCCGGCGTAGAGTGATCCGGGAACTGTCGTGCAAGCAGGCGCGCTCGGCGTCGCCAGCCCCCACGGATACGCTACGCCGCCCTCGATGCGGCCTGAGTCCGTTCCGTTCGAGTAGTAGAGCACTCCGTTGAACTCCGCCCAACTCAGCGGCGCGTCGGCGCTCAGAATCTTGAACAGCGTCTCGGAGTAAGTTGGCAGGGTGATCGCGTAGATTGCCGTCCCGCGCCGCAGGTAGCCCGCCGTCGCGCTCGTCATGTAGAGCGAGTCGGCGTCCGTCATGGCCTGCACCAGCGCCGCAGCCGCGCGCCGGCGTACCCTACCGGCGTTGTCGATGTCGACATTCACAGCGTCGCGCAGCCAGTCGCCTTTGTCGCGGACGGACAACGAGAAGTCAGGAAGGCGGTTGTTGATCCCGAGGAACGGGCCTGCCGGTTGTGTTTTCATGCTATGCCCATCCTATAAATGGAACTGGTTCTGCAAACGAAATATATCCATCAAGATTACTTGCGCCATGCCCGATACACGCCCCTTGAACGCTTGACTGGGTGAAATATGGAAGTTCAACAAACGCGACGCCACCATCAAAAAAAGGCGATAGTGATTCTGGCGGAGAAAAGTCAAATACTCCACCACTAGTTACTAGCTTTGAATCAAGTATCGTGTATGTTGTGTTTGACTCACTAAAGCTATCCCACGAAGTAGGCCACGGCTGAAACGTTCCGCCCGCAGACCCAAGGGTTACGTGCGACCCCCATTCTCCAAAACCCCAAACAAGTTTATATGAGTAAACTTTCGTAGCTCCAGAACCTGTTCCAGAATTTCCAGACTCGTCTCGTGTTTCAGATTTTACTCCATAGACGTAAGCCGCTTCTGAATCATTAAATGGAATTATCAAAACATGGTCTGACGCCTCGGAATGAGTACCTGTACTGTCTATAAAACTCGCGGTCGTTATAGAGTTATACACCGCAGACGGTTCAAATGCTCCAGTCGGAACGTCGGGTGTTGGCACATAACTGCCGCCGCCATATACTTGCACTCCGTCAGAACAAACATGAATAACAGATTCTGTAAGTACCGAATCTTGTACATACTCAATCCAGTTTGATGCGCCATTAATGTGGTCGAGTTGCCAACCATCAAGTGATTTTGCACTTATTGATCTATGAGTAAATGAGTACGATTGCGTTGTAGTTATTGTTGAAGCTGATGAGCATGAGAATCCTGATGTGAAAGGCGTAAAGTCTCTTTGCCTTCTCTCTCCGTCTCCTCCGTCATAACCAAGCGTTCCAAGGCCTTCGACAAGACCATAATTTTCTATGGTCCAGTCGTGATTTCCCATCCAGTTTGTCGGTGTTGATACGCGCTGGTATTTTATTTGAGAAACATTTCCGTCTCCAAAATACCTGAAAACCTCTAGTGCGTCGTTTACTACGCTTCCTTTTGGACCATATTGTTTTTTATAGAAGCAATATACTGGGGCGTCTCCTGCTGCAGAGCCACCAGATGTTCCAAATTTATTAAGCACAAACTGCCCCCAAAGAGGGTACGCAATAACTTGCCCAGATTTTGTGTTGTGCCAGTTACTAACCTCGACAACATGAACCGATGCAGACCACCTTAATTTTTCTCTAGTTATGGTAGATAGCGAATGGTCATCTACCAAAGACCCATCTCGACTAAATGAACAAGAATAATGTTTTGACTGAAATGTGTTATCAGGGAGAACCGAGTGGGAAATGATGTCTGCCTTGGTTCCTGACCAATTGAATTTCCATCCATAGCCAAGCATTTCGCTTATTGGCGGAAGTCCGCTAATCGTAATTGAAAACGACATGTCGCTATCAGGGTATGACCTGGACATGATATATGCTTCTATTTTGTCCCTATCCAAAACGTCATCAACTGTTGCAGACGGACCAAGTTTTTTAACCAGGGGTTTTACAGACGCATGCCGCTTCAGCCTTGTTATTGAAACACCGCTACCATTGAGCGTAAGCAACCAGTGCGTTAGCTGATCGTCAATGTATATGCCGCTGCTTGTGGAGATTTCGGTGCCGCCATAGTACAAGGACGGCGTATCACCGCCAAGATTTAGTCCGAGAGACCATCGCTTAAGTGGAGCGCCGTATTGGGCCTGGACATACAGGCGCGCTTTTCCACAAAACATACTGGCAGGAGCAAACACTGAGCAAATCTTTTTCGCATACAACAAATCAAGCAAATCTTGATCCCTGTGCCCAAATCCGTCCTGGCTTACCAAGTAAGACGTAGGGGCGCTTAATTCTACCGGAGGATTGTTGCTTAAAAGCGTGATTCTGGTTGTGCTTATTTTTCCAAGTAGTCTTGCAAGCGAAAAATATAAACGCTCTATTGATCCGTAATGGAGAATTCCATCTGAATAACGCAACGGACTTATCTGCGATGTATTAACAACATCAATTGCGCCAGAATCCATATCAACCGCTTGCTCGGTTGGTGAATCTGTAGCTACAGAATCCGTAACAAACTCAGGAAACCCGCCACGGGATCGAAGGCGTGTAGTTGTCCCGTTTGCATTATTCTGAATGCGAGTACGAAAGTTCGGCGTGTCATTGATTGCGTCAAGCATCTGACGTTCGTTCGCTGTTCCAGAAGCCTCACCATGCCTGGTCGGGAACAATTCACCAAGTTTTTTGTCTTTGTACGCCATTACTGGAGAACCGTAACTGACATTTGGCTAACCCTTGCCGTAACCATGATACTTGAGTCGCACGGCATAGCATCATTGGCATGGTATCCTGTTGAATACAAAGCCGGCGCCATATTAATTGCAGCCGATCCGTAATGTGCGGCGTTGTGCCCACCGACAGAGGACACCGCGACTTGTATTGATGCGCTTGCGCTAGACGATGCCCCCGATTTCAACTGGCCAAACACAAGCGGCCTTATGTAGGCAGATGCACCACCTATCCTCCCGACTACGCCTTGTGCAGAAGACGCTGCCGTAGCTCGTATAAGCACCGTTCCTGTTTCGCCGGACTTTCCATAAGAAGCTACTTCTGGCGATACCATTGCGTAAAACGGCCCCGCAGAAGGAACAAATCCATATGCTATCGATTGAGCTGATATTCCGACCAAGCCAACCCCCTGTTGGCAGGCGTTGCCAACTGAATCGGTCTCGGAAAATATACCAATTGCGCAAACTCCAGTTGCAGCAACTACCCCCATTGCAGACGCACCGACACTTATCGTTTGTTGCGCTGATCCGCTGTTGGATGTACTCGCACTTACCGCGACCGAATGGAATATTGCAATGTCACCAGACCCAGTGAACTCCTGGGTGCCTGATGCGCCTACGATTACCTGTACAACAGCATCCGAGGTGCCGGCAAATAGCAAATTTCCAGACGCAGATACACCGGCAATAACAAAAGCGTAAGCCTGCCCGATCGCTCGAACAGAGCCAAATGAATCTACAACAAAATCAATACTATAAAGAACATCTCCGTATGTTTCCTGCGAAAAGTTAACAGCGTTACCAGCCGGTGGTGAATACCCGGAACTAGACCCTTGAAAGTCTACAGAATTACCGGCTGGTGCCGTGTACGACATTTACGGGATTGAAACAGCGAATGCCGTGATGAGGATAGGTCCACCAATCACGATAGACACCGTATTAAGCTGCAATGATCCGCCACCGCCGGAGTTTGTTACGTCTATGTCCATGATTACCGTACCCCCGGAGGTTTGGATTCGCGCCCATGTTGCAGTACCGGTGGCATCTGCGGATGAGTCCTGCGTGATGCTACCCATGGTAAGAACCCCCGCTGCCACGGTGCCGCACGGATTGTATGAGAACGCCAGTGTTCCCAGCAGGGTTTGTGTAGTGATTGCCGTGCTGGTATCAGCGGCCATCGTGCCGGTATATAGCTTGATTGTTCCAGCGGCGCCGCCTGCATCAATTGCAGTGCGAAGCGGGGTTAGCATGCTGTTCTTTGTCGTGTCAGAAAAATGTACGATTGCCATGATGTCGTCCTTTATACAGGTGTTACGTCGTCAAAAATAAGCGCCTTTTCTCCTGCTGCCGCAAGATCAATAGGCGATGGTGAAGCGGGCGCAGTGAAACTGGATGTCCATTTTTCTAGCCCTTGATAGATGGACACTGAATCAACATAACCGGAAAACGGAGCGGCGCTCCCGCCATACCTTCCAGATCCGATGCAGATGTTATTTGCCGACACCCATACATCGCCGCCGAAATTATTCGATGATGTCAATGTTCCGTTTAAGAACTGCAAAACATATCCATTTGTACGAATAACAAACCCGAGGTGATTCCAGGCGTTCACGTTGACGCTTGCGCCACTTCCGGTATACGCACCTGAATTTGGTACGTTGATGCGAGTATTTGCTCCACTAAAACCAAAACTTAGTCCGGTATATGGCGTTTCTATGTCTTCCCCGAATACAAAAGAATCAGAGGCTGGCGTACTTGTCGGATAAACCCATGCCTCAAGCGTCATTGCAGTTCCGGCTGGGGCGCAAATCTTGCTGTCTTTTGGTGTCTTTACTCTATTGCCACTGCCAAACGCGCCGACTGACGTAGTTCCTGTAATTGCCTGCGCGTTGCTCAGAGTGACGCTTTCCCAGGTTAATGCTCTTCCGTAAATGTCGGTCGCAATGGTCCCCCCATTTGCCCCGTTAAAATCGCAGCCAAACACTCTGTATTTTTCGTAGGGGTCACCTGGTACAGAATGACAGACGGCAAAGTACTTGAGTCCAGAATACGGAACAGTAATGCTCCATACACCAGTGCTCGCGTCAGAAAAAGCAGACCCTGCGTAAGCCCCTGAGTCTCTGGCATATGCCCTAACAAGACACCCCTTGTAAATTCCGGTATTTGTTCCTGAGATAGTAGCCACTATATTTTCCTATTCGCCGCTACGACTGAGTTTGTTGTGCGCCGCTTTGCATAGACATTCGGCACGTCACTGAACGCTTCTGACCGGCGTGTAGCAGTCCGAATGTCAGACGATCTGGTGATGCTTACGGAATACACGATTGTCGATTCATTTATGTTGCAATAAACCTGCTTTATGCCTTTCGGCAGTTTACCATCGGAAAGGTTGAACGTGATTCCCGATGCATCAGCCTGTCCAGTGGAGGTGCTTATCGTCAGGTTGATGCGCGTTGTTAGACCCGTTGCCGCCGATGCGCCTGCGGCCGTCTGGATTGTCTTGGCCAGGTCGATCAGTGCGGTGCTTGCGGCAGCAGAGGCACCGGCTACAGAGCACTTGATCGTGACCGACAGCAGGGCGTTCGCCCCTGTAGCCGAGGCGATGGACAGACCGGAAACGATGGAGCGATTCTGGCGCGCAGTTACCCCGGTTGCCGAAGCTGAGGCGACGGTGGCGGTGATCGTTACCCGGTTCTGCTCGGTCGTGCCGGCAGCCGAAGCGACGCCGACTGTACAGGCGATTACCGTGTTCGTAGGCGATGTGATGTTCGCGGTGACGCCAGCAGCCGATGCCGTACCAGTGATGGTCTGTGTTGCTATGTTGCCGAGGACACTTGCTGTTGTGCCAGTTGCGGTTGCAGCGCCAACAGAGGCCGCCAGTGTAGTGCTGATGCGCGCCGTAGTTCCAGCCGCAGCCGCCGTTCCGGTAGTCGTTGGCGTACCGACGTTGAGCCGGGCCGTTACTCCCGTAGCGGAAGTTGCGCCGGACGAAGTCTGGATCGTCAGGTTCTCTCTGACCGTAACGCCGGCCGCTGCTGCGGTTCCGGTCGAAGTCTGTATCGTCGTAGAGATACGAGCCGTCGTGCCGGCGGCAGAAGCCACGCCTGTGGTCGTCGGCGTGCCGACGTTCAGCTTTGCGGTGACTCCAGTTGCCGCTGATGCGCCAGTAGTTGTATGGACGACTACCTGATCGAGCGCCGACGTTCCTGTGGCCGAAGCGACACCTACCGTACAGGTGATTACCGTGTTCGTCGAGGTGCTGATCGTGGCCGTCGTACCGACCGCAGAAGCCGTACCGGTAGTGGTTGGAAGCGCCGTATTCAGCAGCGCCGTGGTGCCTGCCGCAGCAGCCGTTCCAGTCGAGGTCTGTAGCGTCGTCGATATACGAGCAGTGACGCCGACTGCCGAAGCTACTCCGGTGGTCGTGACGAGCGACGTGGATATGCGCGCAGTTACTCCTGCGGCATCCGCCGTGACAGCAGTGGTTTGAGTTGTAAGGTTCGTTCTGGCAGTGACGCCAACTGCGCTTGTGGCGCCGCCAGCGCATTGGATCGTTACGTTCTGGCTTGCCGTTACTCCGACAGCGGAGGCCGATGCTACCGTGCAGGTAATGGTTACTGGGCTTGATGCGCCAGCTGCAGGAACCTCAAACTCCGCCCACGTAATCTTGGCCATGGAAGATTACCAGCAATAGACGATGCAGAAGCCGGAGCCGCCCTTGCCACCGTTCCCGCCGAGTCCGGGGTTCATGCCGACACCTCCGCCACCACCGCCACCCTTGGCGACGACTGCCGTAGCAAGCGAAGCACCTGCCCCACCACCACCACCTGCGCCGACCATTTCGACGATGACGACCTTCGGGGTGAAGGCGGTCGGCTTCGTCCAAGTTCCGCCAGCGGTGAAAGTCTGGATGTCGGATTGTGCCGCAAGGTTGGAGCCAACCGGCGTGCCGCCAGCATTGAGCCGCTGCCATCCGGCCTGGTCGGAATAGACCACAGACTCGCTCGGACCAAGCGTGCCTTTCCAGAGAATCTGTTCAACCGTACCATCAGTATGCGTGACCGTCACATCGTTCGAGGTACTGGCATGCGCGTTCCGAACCGACAGCAACTTGACGTTGCGCACAGTAGAAGCGGCAGGCGAAGCGACTACCGTGGTCGTGGTGTTGGTCGTGATGTCTGCCGTATTGGTCCGTCCGGGGGAAGAACTTGAACTCCCGTTCGGCAGATCAACCCACGACGCATGGACTTCAACGGTGCTTGAGGCGCTGGTGATGACCTTGATAAGGTCGGATGTGCTGGCGAGATTGATCATTCTGTAGCCTCGAATTGGAGCCGCAATGCGGTGTAATCGGTGATTGAATTGGCCTCGCCGCTGGATAGCGTCTGCTCATACAACGTGAGAGATGCAGGGGCAGGTGCATGCGTCCATGTGGCGATGGTGGTCGTGCCTTGGCGCAGGCGTACAGTGATTCCGCCAGCGTCAGCCGAAAGCCGATAGCGCACGATATGGCCGGTTGAAACTGCTGGATCGGTGATGCTGCCTAGCGCGACTTCGCAGGTCGAGGCGCTGACCGTGGTGATGTAATCGGCATCGTTCGCGGTAGTCTCGTCAAGCATCGCGTAGAGATCGGAGCCGCTTGAGGCCGTCCAGGTGCCGGCTGAAGCATCGGAGGTCGGGCGGGCGTACTGCGCCGTTACGTAAGTCGGAGACAGACCGAATACGGTGTATGGCTCGAAAACCTGCCAAGGATTGGCGGAGATGGACTTCACTTCTCTTTCTATCAGTGCTCGGTTCCACCCCAACGTGAGTAACATTGAACTACCAGCGACTGAATGACGACCATAAAAATTTGCGCCCTCTGGGGATGAGGCGAATGGGGTAAGACTCTTAAAGACGGGGGGAGGGTTCAAGACAGAGAATGAGACAAGCGTTCCGTTGTCCTTCTTGCCCTCCCAGTACACGTCAATATCGTTGTATGCCTTAATCACCCCTACTTGAATAGAAGGTACTGCCGACCGATTTGTAGCATTCACCGAGAACTCTCGATAGCTCCAATCGTCTCCGGGCTCTGGAAAAATACTAAAATTATTATTAACTGAGCCAGAGGATTGCGAGTTTGTAAAAACAAAGCCAGCCATTCCACCGTCGTAGCTACCAACCTCAGCCCCAATACCTGTGTAAGTGGGTTCCAATGTTGAACCATAGCGAAGTATGGTCATTGGGAATACCCGCGTAGGTTGGCCTACCGAGAAAGGCGTTACCAAAGCGCCATTTATAATGGCAATCCCAGCCCTAGTAGGCTGTCTTGTTAAGCTCCCTGTCCCGATGTTTTTGGCTACGGAAAACGGCGTCCAAACATTTACGAGACCCCTTGATAAGGGATTTGACCAATCAATCCCGACCGGATACGGTGGCTGGCGAGTCCAAGGCACACGACGCATTACGCGGCATCCAGCGAGATTCCGGTGTACTTGAAGTTGCCGGAATTTCCGGAGGACTTCAATGCGACGCCGGTATTGTGGCTGACGAACAAGCCCCACCGCTTCGGCAGGGTTCCACCGAAACAGGCACGGACGGAAGACGGCGCAAGGTAGTAAATGCGATCAGAGGTGGTGGTATCGACCGACAGCGTACCGAGCAGCCGAGTTACACCGGACAGCACCCCGGCAGAGGTCACGGTTTCAGCCGAGTCCGTGCCGTCGAAAACATCCTGGTACGTCGGCGTGTCGTCGTGCTGGGCATAGACATAGACCGCAATCACCGTGTTCGCCGTCGGTCCGGTGCCGACTGCAACCGAGCCAGATACCAGCGCGTCGATCAACTTGTCGGTGGTGTTATCCACCGCCGTCGACTCCCTGCCTGCGGTGAAGTTCGACGAACTTCCGAGCGATGTCAGGTCAAGCGTGATCGAGGCGGGCGTCGAGTAACCGACTGTCAGCTTTGCCATATCAGAGCCTCATTGCCTTTTCAACGTCGCCATCAGTGATATTGCCACCAAGAACCAGTGTAGCGGGGGATGCTACCGAACCGGTGCCGGTGGCAAACAGTTGTTCTCCACGGGTGGCGAGACGGCTCAGAATAGCCTTGACCCTTGCCCACCCTGCGTTAACCGGGTTGCCCCCCGCTCCGCTCGGGACATTGGTCAGCGCGTCTTGCAGCCCTGCGCGAATGTTCGGCTTTGATCCGCTGATGGAATCCCGCCCAGTAAGAATCGTCTGCAGGTTGAACTGCTTGCCTTGGCAGGCGAGGGAGCGATTCGTGTACGCCGCTGTTCCGTCCGGGGTGTCAGCAGGGGTGAGCGCCGCCCAACTGATTGCGTCGAACACATCTTCCGTTCTCACCGAGGTTTTCCAAACAGTGAAATCGGGCGAGGCGAGCGCGTTGAAAGCATTCGCCACGACGTTGATGCTGCCGGCGGAGATTGCCTGGACGAGTACAGGATCGGCGTCGATTGCGGCGCGAAGGGTGACGAGTTGGGTATCGTTCAGCATGATTAGCTCGGGGTGATGGTCAGAACGTCAGTGCCGGCGCCTTGGAAGTCGATGGTCAGCGAACCAGACACGATGGTTGCCGTGCCAGCAGAACTGAGTTCGATATAGGCAATGGCTCGCTTGTTGGCGTCCGTGTTGTTGTAGATGATCCCGTAAGCCCCGTTGCTGAAACCGGAGGCGTTCTGCGGAATAACCACGTCGGTCGCCTTCAGAGTCAGTACGCCAGCGACGTTCGTCCACGTGACCGACGCGAGCGCGATAGGCCCGGTGTAACCGCCGCCCGTACCGACCTGATTGGTTGCGAAGTTGGTCGTCCCGGTGCCGCCCCAGTGAGGAACCGCCGTCGCCATCGTCGGGACGGTGGTCGTGGTGACGATGCCAAGCTGGAGCGCATCCGAACTCAGGTTGTGGATTTTGTTGCCGAGTTGCAGCAACCCTTCTTGAAACCATTTCACAGAACCTGTGGCCATGTTGTTGCTCCTTTGATTTAGGTGGTTACTTCGCCGACGACACGGACAACATCAGGGTCTTCGGCCTTACCCTGCGTCAATTTGAGTTTGGTCACTACGCCGCCGGAAGACACCATTTCGAGGTCTGCCACACCCTTGCTGAACGCGAGCGCAGCGGTGTCCGTGGCGGAGATCGTCAGGGTGATCGTCTTCAGCGACGTATTGACGGTTGCGGAAATCAGGTTCAGCGGCGAGTCAGCGACTTCGGACGACAGCAGGAGCGTCCCGCCGATCTTGTCCCGGATGTCGATGCGCGCGGTATATCCGGTCAGGTCTTGCGGGGTGTACATCTTGATGAACCCACCAGAGGTATAGGCGGGCCACATCTTCCCGTTTTCGTCGGTTGGCGTGACCGTGTTGAACTCGACGGTATTGACGTCGATCACTGACATCGGTTGCATACCAATGTCGTTAAGTTGCTTCATGCCAAGTACGCCATACGGTTCGCCTTGCCACCCGTCCGGGATACCATGCCAAGTGATCGTCAGACGCGGGGCGCCGGATGCCAGAGACACTGCGGTGATCGCCTTGCGGATGATCGGCTCGGTTTCCCACCGGACAACGAGGGTAAATGTCTTGCCCTTCTGGATCAGGATTTCTTTTTCAGCCATTATTTCACCCAAGGAGAAAGCGACTTGCGACGCGGGCTGCGACGTACCACGTCATCCCCCACATCGTCAGTCCGAGCC
>OFQV01000376.1_pt1 | contig 12015 bp, 30 predicted proteins | sample 1542971 | NCBI WGS metagenome assembly OFQV01 (sample SAMN07774229, study PRJEB24372) | wastewater metagenome | isolation source: WWTP Cannobio (Effluent) | place: Italy: Cannobio | collected 2016-01
TGCTTGGCAGCATCGCTGGCTCGCATCCACGAGCTGCGGCGCCAGCTTGCGGCGGAGCGGCGGCGGTGCATCTCGCTGGCGATTCGGGCTGGTCGGCGAGAAAGCGCCAAATCACCCACCCCAATGCCGCCTGCCTAGCGCCTGCGGTCTACCCGCTGCCAGATCGCGCAGCATCGTCGGCCAGGCCATAGCGCCACTCATCGCGTCGAATCTCAGCCTGCAATGCTACGCTGGGTCGCTTGCGGACCAGATCGCGCAGAAGTGCCCCGATCTGAGTCCCGGATAGCACTCCCAAGCGCTTGCCGTCGATCATCACGGCGTGCTGGTCGCAGCGCGCAGGACATGTCGGCACGTACATGTCGATCACGATGCGCTGCCAGTGATCACCGGGCTGAGGCGGGACGTATGCAGGGGGCAGGCGTGCGCAGATGGCCTCGCGCTTTGCGTCGGCCTTGGCATTGCGGTTGCGCAGACCGGCGGGCGTATTGACGTGCGCCCATCGGCTGCGGTTGCGCTTGCGACTTTTCACGGTTGGCGTATCGACAAGTTGTGCAGCATCTTTCCCGCCAGCCCTGAACACGCTAGCGCCTGGGCGTTGGCTTCGCCATAGGCCACCAGCACGCTCGGGGCACCAGAATTCGCGGCAGCGCGGCGGCCGTCCACGAAGTGAAAGTGCAGCCGGCCCTTCAGGAACAGCCAGGCCGTCGCGCGCTCCCACACCCACGGGAAGAAGATCGCCGTCTCGGTGCGCGCAAAGATCAGTGCAACCCCGTTGCCGTGGTCGGCCATGCGCTCCATCCAGCGCGCGGTTTCCTGCCCATAGGGCGGGTTCAGCCACACGCGCCCAGTCCAGGGCTTCGTCAGCCCGTTGTCCGCTGCGGTGTAGTGGTGTGCCGCCATCGGCCAGGGGCGCACAGCCGGCGCGCACGGGTCCAGATCGAACGGGCCAAGCGCCTGCAGCACATGCGGCGGCGTCAGCCACTCATCGTTCTTCATGGCGGCGCTCTGGTGCGTGCCTATACCTCCGCGCCCTCCACCATGCTGCACAACACGCCGGTCAACCGGAGTACCAACGGCAGGTTGCATCGTGGCTTCGTCAAACAGTGTCATGGCCGTTGGTCCCCGGTTACCAGCACGTTCGGCCCCAGCAATACCGCACGCGCGGCATCCCAGGCTTTCGGCAGGCCCTTGTGGTACTGCTCGTAGTCAGTGCCGTGTCCGCGCTCGTGCAGCGAGCGCAGGCGCAGGCGCATTTCCTCCAGCGTCACCAGTTCGCGCAGAGCATCCTCGGCGCGCTTGGCGCGCTCGAATAGGTCTTCGGCCAGCTTGTAGCCCTCGCGCGCCTCTTGCTCCCAGGTCACGGGCCACAGCGGGCCGCAGCCGTTCGGGCACGGCTCGGTGTCGCTGTTGCCCGCGCCGACCGCGCCGACGTTGACGTACAGGTTCACGCGCGTCAGTCGAAAGTGGCAGCGTGCGCAGTGCACAACGCCGGGCACCAGGTCCGCGCGCTGGGGCCGAACTGGTTGGTCAACCGGACTTGCGCCGGCAAGGGTGTCAGTCATCGTTACTCCTGTGTGGGCGCAAGCCGGTTACCGCCGACGTTAGGCGTCTTGCGGCCCACCAGCAGCGCATCCATGCCTGCATCGGTCACGCGGTACACCGGGTCGCCACCTGACAGCGGGCCGCCGCTGCGCTTCGTCATCAGCCCGGCCGCCACCAGCGCCTCGCAGTCGTCGTAGTCGCCGCTCCCTGGGCCGGTGACGAAGTGATTTCGCCAGCCAGGGGCGCCACGGCCAGCGCCGAGCGCATGCTTCATGATGTCGCGTTGCTTTGGGGTCATGAGTAGTCCTCGTCAAAACTGCACGGCACCGTCCACTGATAGCTGCAGTGCGGGCACTCCAGAATGCCCTGGTGGCGGATTGGGGCCTGCGCACTGTCAATCTCGCCCAGCAGGTCGGTCAGCTTCTCTGCCTCGTCGCTGTCGTCGGGGTCAATTGTGCGCAGCACGGCAGCGCAGTCGGTCAGCAAGCCCAGCAGCACGCCTCGCTCGCATTCCAGCGCGGTAACGGCTTTCTCCAGCGCGGTAGCGGCTTTCACATCGTCGCGGTGCGCAAGCTTCAGCAGCCGTATCGCGTTCAGCGTCTGCGCCGTGCTGTTGCAGCCGTCATCGGGCAAGCCCAGTTCTCGGTCAATCGCCGCAAGCGCGGAAATCATCTGTGGCCATAGGGCCTGTGTTCCAGTGTTGTCGCTCATAGTTCCTCTCGTTTCTCAACCACACGCCTAACACGCAATTCAATCGGACTGCCTACGGCAGCCGCTTAATTGCAACGTTAGCCGGCACCACTTGCCAGCAGTTTTGCGCGCCTACGCTCCAGGCGCTTTGCCAGCTTCAGCAGTTCGGGCCAGTCGTCGTCGTGCACGTACACCTCTTTGCGCTTCAGGCCCAGCGCTTCGCGGTTCTTGCGCAGCTTGTCCACGCGCTCGCTTGTGGTCTTGGCGGCGTTCATCGGTCAAGCCACCAGAGCAGCGCCGGGACTATCAGAAATCCGAGCAACGCCAGGTCGTTCATTTCGGGTAAACCTCCGGCTGCATGTCGTGTCCGCACTCCGTGCATTCCAGACCGGTATCAAGCGCCGAGCCGCACTTGGAGCAAGGTATGTCATCGCCAAGCCCAGGCGCTGGCTTTGGCGGTTCCGGGGCGCGCGGGTAGGTGGGCAGCGCGTAGTCGCTCACAGCGTCACCGGCTTCTGCTGAGCCTTGATGCCGAAGCACACGAACAGCAAGGCTTGGCCGCGTGCATCGCTCTTTTCGCTGTAGGCACGGGCCTTGCGCTCGTCATCGGTCCACACCGGGTGCTGGTCGGCATCGAAGCCGGCGAACAGTTGGCCCGTCTTCTTGTTCATCACTGCGTAGCTGGTTTGCATGTTCATCTCCGGTTGCTGTGCGTTCATTCTACTGCAGCCGTTTCCGGCAACGCAAGGGTGGCGTGCAAATATTTTTTGGCTTCGTTCAGCAGCCGGCTAACCCCGCATTCGACCGGAGCGCGAACGGCAGGGGTGCATCTGCCTGCTTCACTCCGCGCGCCCGCTTAATGCAACGTTAGGCCACGCAAATTCAGGTGCGCGCCATGTTCAGAATCTCGTTGCTGCCGATCAGCGCCTCGTACTGCTGGCGCACGGCAGCAAACTCGTCCGCGCCGTAGGCAACGGAATTCCCGCAGCTCAGGCGGTGCGTGTTCTCGGCCTGCATTCCCGCCACTTCGCAGTTCAACAGAGCCACCTGGGCCAGCACAAACGCATAGCTGCCCTCGTTCAGTTCCACTCGGTCCATCGTTGCTCCTTTGCCACCAGCGTGGCCTAACATTTCGTTCAAGGCGACGCCCTACGGCTTCGCCTCCGGTCGCGCCTTAACTCAGACGTTAGGCGTCAGGGCCATCTGCCCGCGGAATACTCCTGCGTCGCGCTGCATCTGTCCGTACTCGCGGCACGTCTGCACGAGGTTGTCGCCCAACATGCCGCAGAATCCAAGGCCGTCCAGGCTTTCATACAGCCCGGCGCAGCGGTCGCACAGATACCACGTCGGCAGCGCGAACTCGCCGCCCTCGCCGTAGATACGCACCAGCACTTCCGGGTCGCTGTAGTCGCTGACGTTGCGCCAGCGCGGAAACGGTTTGCAGTCGTCGCCTACCGAAATGCGTTCCTTGCATGAACAGCAGCGCCGCATGCGCTTCGTCGCAAGTGGCGCGACTTCCTTGGTGTCGTCATAGAACCATTCCGCGTCATCGTTATCGCAACTGCAACTCAACATTTCTTCCTCCGTTCACCAAGACGCCTAACCCCGCCACTCAAGCGGACAGCCGCTAGCGCGTCTGCCGCTTACCGGCACCGTTAGGCTTCAAGGCGCGGGGTGCGCGGCCCTGAATGCCTCGTGCTCGGCCGTCGCTTGTAGCCATGCCGCGTCAGCATCTGGCTTCGGGTTGCAGGCATGAACACGCAGCCCGGTTCGACGGGCATGGCGTGTTTTCCGCCCCACGGGCCGCTGCTCTGGCAGTGCGGCCAGTCCCGCACTTTCCACGCGCGGCAGTTGAAGCAGCAGCGAATATCTGGCGGCGGCACGTCTGCGGCAATCGCTGCCGCGACGTACGAGGCTTGTGCCTCGATGAATGCCGCGTTGTTCATCAGAACCCCCTGACCATTGCCGGCCGGAACTCGCGCACGTCGGGATCCTTCGTCGTGCCGATGTTTACCGAGATGAACGGCCCCGTCTTCGTCAGACGCAGGCAGGTCTTCGGATCGTCATGCAGCGGGGCGGTGAAGCCTTTGCTCTCGCCGCGGCGCCGAGTCACCTTCACGCGCGCACCGATCTTGTAGTCGACACGCGGGGTGCTGGTAACAGTCTTCTTCGTGGTTGCCATTTCGTTTCCTTTCAGTTGTGCGGTAGTTGTGTCAAAGATCGTCGTCGTCAGGATCGGCAACCACCAACGGCAGTTCGCCTTGCACGGGTTCATTCGGCTCCCAATCGCTCCGAATGCTCATCAGGTACTCTGCAGGATCGACGGCAGTGTTCAATCCGGCCAGAATGTCTGCGGCCTGTTGGATGCTTGCGGCAAGCGATGCCACCTTGGCGCGGTGTTCAGGCTTGTCGGCGATCAGGACAGGCATCGAGCCTCCCTTGTTGCCCACCGGGTTGCCAAGCGATCCGTCATCCCGCGCCTCGATCATCTGACCGTTCGGCAGGGCCTTGACTGGAGTTGCCCCGATGCCGCAGGCGTGCGTGAAGCCGAACGTGCTCTTGGCGAACTCGCCAGCCATGCTGTAGGTGCCGATCCACAGTTGCGTCGGTGCGTCGATCGCCAGGCGCCAGCGGCTGTACTCGTCGCACAGGGTCTCGTACGTCTCGATCACGCCTTGTGCCGTGTCACCCATGATCTCGGGATCGATCGTCATGCCGTTGTAGTTGGCCACGTGAGCAGGCAGCATTGCCGAGAACAGCAGCGTCCCTGTGTTGAACCGCACGTCGATGATCTGCGAGCCGGGCTTGCCGTCTTCATCACAGTGAAAGACGGACTTGCGGATGGCGAAGTCGCCCACGGTTTCCGCGTTGTCTGCTGCGGCCTTTCGCTTAGAGGTCGTCATCGTCGTCCACCGTGGTTGCGGCCTTGGTCGATGCTGTGGCCTTGCTGCCCTTCTCCTTGCGCTCAGGCTTCGGCTGCATCGGCACGTCGGCCTTGCCCGCAACCCACTTGCTGAGAGCCTTGCACATGGCCGGGTAGTCGGACTGCGCCCAGAGGGTCGCCCGCTTGTCCTGGCCCACGGCCTTGAAGCCGAGTTCCTTGATCAGATCCGAGGTGACGACAAGGCCAATGCGGCGCGTCACGTCGCCTGTATTCATGGTGCTCACTGAGTTTCCTTCTGTTTGGTTGTCATCGCCTGAAGTTCTTTCCGAATGCGGGCGATTCGCGCATTCAGCATGTTGATTGAATAGGTCGTCTCTTCGTGCAAGCCCATGTAGGTCACACGGCTGCGTTCGGCGTCGGCCAGTTGCTTGGTCAGCATCTCGGCCGGCGTCAGGACACGGAAGGGGTTGCGGATCATGGTGCTCTCCGGTTGGTGTGACGTGAATGTATGATCAATCCGAGAATGAGTCAAGTCATTCAATTGACCTACTTGGATTGAAGGTCTTTCAATCGCGCCTGCATCACCGCAATGTCTTCACGCCAGGATGCGGCCAGCGCCGGCCACGGGTAGAACCGCTCGCACTCATCAACCCGGAACTGCAGCGTGCTGATCGTGCGCTTGATGGCTGTGGGTGCGGTCGTCCGCATTGCCGTAGCCCGCTCCGAGCGGTAGTTGCTGCGCATTAGAGGTCGTCGTCTTCGACTACCGAGACACCAAGCCGCCCTTGTCCATCCTTGACGATTGGAAGAACAGTCTCAACAGGCACAGCCGTCTTCCCCGTGATCGCTCGATGCGCCGCAGAGATGCACTGGGCTTGGTACTTGGCATCATCGAGTGCGTTGTGATGCGTGCCTTCCCGCTTGGGCTTCATCTCGGCCTGCAGGTAGTCCATGATCGTCCGCATGTCGCGGATGTTGGTGTACTGCCAAGGCTCCTTGAGACCCACGGCGCCGTGATCGTAGGCATGCTCAAGGATGCTGATGTCGAACGATGAGCCGTTACCCCACACCTTCGGCTTCGTCGCCTTCTTGAGCATCCATGTACGCAGTTCGTCGAGTGCGACGGACAAGGGGGTCTTACCGTTGCTGCCGAACACCCGCTTGGCCACCTCGCCCTGCTGTGCCCACCAGGCCAGCGTGCTACCTGTCACCTTGCCTGCCTTGATCGCAGAGTCGATGTCGATCTCGCGATAGAACGTCTCGCCGAGCTTGCCGCTGTCGATGTCGAACTGCTGCACGCCGATGGTCAGGATCGCCGCGTTGTAGCGGGTGCCAAGGGTCTCAAGGTCAATGCTGAAATGGTCGTTCACAGTTCATCCTCGTCATCGGTGTAAGGCGCAGGCTTGTGAGCCGGCGTGTCGCTGCCCTTCTCCCACTCGTAGACACAGAGGCGCCCCTTGGTCGGGTGCATCTCGTTGAAGCAGGTCAGGCGGCCATGGGTGACACCTCGCATGTCAAGCCCACCGTCGACCGGAATGCCGGCATTGCGGAGAGTCTTGAACACGGAGATGTTCATGTGGACAGGTTGGTGCTTGCTCATGTCCCAGAACTTGCTGTATGGGATCTCGACGCGGATCATTTGGGCACCCCGAGATCCCTGTACGCTTGATCAATCACGCCCTTCAGCGAACCCATGTGGTACACCTTGGTCCATGGGTCAGACGGACGGCCGATGCGCAGATAGAAGGTCATCGTGGCATCGTCTTGCCCGATCGTCACGGGTGTCTGACTGCCGTCTTCCACGTAGCCCATCAATGCGCGCAGCTTGGCGAGAGGGCTGATCTCGCTTGCTTTGGTATCAGTCATTCCGGCTCCTTCATGATTGCTCGCGCAACCTCGATATGCGCGATCGTTTGAATGATCGTCTCCTGATAATCCTCGATCTCGGCATGCTGCCTGCGCACTTCCGCGGCAAGGACTCGCAACGCTTCGAGGTGGCCCGAGAAGCCGGTGTGTGCATCGTCGGCCAGCAGCAGGGCTTCGTCGACGTTCATGACAACCTCTCCCTGCGTTGAGCGGTCATGACTTCATTCCACTTGTTCCAGAAGTCAATCGCTTCACGCCGAGTGGCTTTGTAGAAGTCCATACCGGGCATGGACATCGGACAGCCGTCGTTCAACATTTCCTTTTCAGGCAACAGACTTTCGCTGTTGGGGCACATGAGCACCTTGCTCCATGTCTCCGACTTCTCCTTGTGCTCCCACAGTTCAGGCATAGAGCCGCAAACTGAACAGCGAACCACGCGGTATTGCGCGGATAGTGCGTCAGAGTCCAGCAGTTGGCGATACTCTTCGTCTGCCGTTATATTCGTCATTCAGCACCTCCTTCTTGAGCCGTCTTGACCATCTTGTACATATAGCGTGTGTGCGTCACGTCGAACCCCTTCCTGATACGGCGATGCTTCAGCCTGGCTGCGTTGGTGGGCGGCATCGGCCGCATCTTGCTCAACGGAGGTTGCCGCTTGCTGTTCTGCGCGTGATCCCATACCGGACGAGGGTGACGCTTCTGGCCAGGCTGGGTCATCTCCCAGTCCTTCACATAGATCGTTCCGGCATCCCGCATGTCGCAGATGATCTTGCTGATCCCACCCTTGGTGTGTCCGGGGATCTCTTCGATCAGATCCGAGATCGTCATGCCGCCGTGCTCAAGCAGCAGGTCTTCGATCTTCTGTCGAATGCTGTTCGGGTCTTTCTTGTAGCAACCGCGTTTCACGCGCCGTCCTCCGGTAGTAGCCACAAGCGTGGCGGGTTGTCTGAATTGATCCCTCGACTCATGGCATTGCTGAATCGCAGCCACAGTTGAGGCTCCTTGACGGGATCTCCCGTGCAGCCGACCCACACCAGATCAGTGGCTGGCAGGTCGAACGACTCAAGCACGTAGCGCTGCTGATCACACGAGAAGACCCCGTAATCCCGCGTGTCGTGGATGTGGCGCCAGATGCTGACTGGCCCAAACGTGTCGGCCCAACCTCGGGTATGGATCACTCGCGCGTGGTGCCGTTCTGCAAGCTGTTCGAACCGCAGTCCTATCGCGGCTGTCGAGGTGAACACCAGCACTCGACCCCGGTGGGCAAGCACTTCGAGAAAGGAGCCTGCCGGGGTCATCGCTTCAAACTCTCGACTTGTCGAAGGCGGGTTCATCGCGAATTGCCGCTTCGATCTCGACCGACCCGCCGTGCCGCGCCACGATGTCGATGCAGCGTTCCCTGAACTGTTCGATGGCATCCTTGCCGGAAGCCAGTTGCGCAATCTTGATGGCGTCTTGCTGACACTCGATCACGGCACCGTCGAACGTACGGACGATGGATCGAACGCCGTGCCATTGACTCGCCATCGCAGCCTCGTTGATCCTGCTGATGTTCTGCGGTGCGAGGTAGACATCGTGACCGCTGCTGTCTGTGAGCTTGATCATTCCGTAGTTCCTTTGGTTGTCGATCACAGTTCGTCGTCCTCTTTGGCCTTGTGATGCGTTGCTGCCGCCCACCCGTTGTGCCATGACACGAACTCGTGCTTGAGCGGAGGGTGTGGGTTATCGGACGCACTCGCGCCCTTGCGTGCCGCGTCCGCCCCTTGGTTCCACACACTCATGTGCAAGTTGTACAGGCTATCGGGGAGGTACTTCGGCGCGGGGGCGTTCACAGATCGTCGTCCTCGTCAGGCGTACCCGAGAGCCCGCCGAACGCCCGAATGAACTTCACAAGCATCTGCCTATAGGTCTGCGCGCACAGGACGGTGTAGCCGTACAGGTCTTCCTTCAGCAGCGTCGTACTGACACCGGGCGTGGCAATACGCTTGAAGATCAGGTGTGAATTGACGACGAACGTCAAGGTCGCTTGATTGTTGTGCTCGCCTTCGAACTTGCTTGGATCGTCTGTGTACTCAATCCCCATCTCGACGACGACGTACTCGGCCAGTTTGATCAAGTCCTGCACGTCTTCGTCTGCGATCAACTTGTCCTTGATGCGGACGACCTTCTTCTCATCGCCCTTGAGCGCAATGCTGTCATGCGAGAAGAAGCCCGTCTCGCGTTGTGCGTCTTCGTCAAACAGGAAGCCATCGATCGCCAGCGTCTTCATGTGCGACGACACGTCCCCTTTGACTGACAGCAGGGTCGGTTGCAAGTCCGGGTATGCGCCGAGCATCACTTCCACGCAGTCGTCGGCCCGCTTGGCACTGGACGTGCACACCAGCATGAATTGCTTGCCGAAGTCGGCCTTCACGAAGATGATCGGCACGACGGTGCGACGGATGAACGCACGAGGCAGCAGATCAAACTCGACTTGTTCGCGCAACTGGGCGAACTCTTTCTTGCTGATCTTGCGGCCGTCCCGCTTCTCGACCTTGGCGACTTCCTTGGCGACTTGTTCGTCGCGCACCTTGCCAGGCAGGATGCGCTCGTTGAACTGCACAGCCATCAGCTTGCCGGCACCTTGCAGATCAACGATGAACCCCTCGCCCTTTATCGGCTCGCACAAGCCGACTCGTCGCCAGTCGCCAGCCGTGGGGTCCGTTACCTCGTGATCCTCGATTGCCGTGGCAAACGCGCATGAAGTCACGAGGCAAGGGACAAACGCTTTGTATGGGTTGGTACTCATGTCAGCCTTTCAAAGTGGAGATGATCACGGCAAGGGCAAGCGTCATGACCAAGGCGCCAGCGATCACCAGCAGCATGCCCGTCCGCATCCCTTTTTTGGTGTAGTACCGACGTTCGTTCAACCCACCGAAGTCGGTCGGGATGGTCTCTTCGAAGCCGGGTTGGTCGTGCATGGTGAACCCCCTTGTCTTGCTGTGTTGCTCAAGTCGAATGACGTTGGTTATGTTGCATCCGTTCTCAATGACGGCAAAGTGGCCGATTTCCTCGCGTGCTGTGATCATCATCTGCGCACCGTCGCCTTCTCCCAGATCCGATCCAGGATCTCGATCTGCTTGGTTGTCGGACCCTTGTCATCGAGGACTTGCCGCTTGAGGGAGTCAATGAAACCGCACTCCCATCCGTTGAGCCGTTCACTGCGCTTCTCGCAGTCCTCGATAAGCGTCAGGTACTCGTCTGCCCACGTGGTCATTTGTTGTCTCCCGATGGGGCTGCCCGAACGCCACTATCGAACGGCGCCAGTACGTCACGCACGGCATCCGCGTTCCAGATCAGCCACGTGCGGATCTTGCGTTGCGACTTGGCAATGCCGGGGCCTGCGTCGATCGTCAGGGTGCGTGCCAGCAGTTCGTCGATCGGCTTCAACATTTCTTCGTCAAACGCCTTCTTGCGCTCGATCAGTTCGTTGAGCTTCTGTTGATCGGCGGGACTCCAACGGATAGGGCTAGTCACAGAAGCACCTCGTCACCGTCAACGCCAAGTGCCAGCATGGGGTGAGTTGACCCGGCTACGCACAAACGCACCGATCGACCTTCGTTCAACAACGCCAGTTCGGCAGGACTCGGTTGCCAGAAGCTCACGCAAGCCGCGTCTCCTTCAGGGAACATGACACCGGTAATCGGCAACTCGTCGCAGTTCTCAACACCGAGAGGGGCGGCAAGCACTGCGTTGTTTGTTGGATGTTTCGTCGGCTTCATGGCGCACCCTCAATCGTTCGTGCGAGTGACGACAGCCACGGCGTACAGCATGCCGCTCGGCATCTGCACGTCACCCACCTCGATGGTGTAGGCATTGCCCGTTGCCTCTTTGGCGCGGGTCACAGCCGGCGTGACCGCGTTGCGCAACTGCTGCCGCAGGGCAGGCATCTCTTCGGGAATGCGGGCGATCGTCAGGGTCTGATCGATCGGCTTGGTCCGGCATGCGGACTCTCCCGGGCCAAGGGTCAGCACCTGATGTGCAAACGACGGCGGGCGGGGTACTTTGGCGGCTGTCTCTCGACTCATTTGGCATTGACCTTCAATCACGATGGAATGAAGTCTGCCAACATGCCCGAGCGGTGTCAAGCACTTTCTACGATTGATTTACAGATCGTCGGCCAGCGCCTGTTCGGCCTTGCGCTTCGCCTTCAGTTCACGGATCAGGCGCCGCAGGATGGCGAAGAACTTGTCCTGCGCGTCTTTCTTCTGTGCCAAGCACTCCGCGACCATCTCGTCGCGCGACCCGGCCGCGACAAGGAGAATCACAAGCACCGGATTGACTTGTCCCTGCCGGTCGAGGCGGCCGATGGTCTGTAGGTAGTTCTCAAGCGAGTAGATCAGGTCGTAGAAGATCAACGTGCTGCCACCGTATTGCAGATTGAGACCGTGGCCGGCACTCTGCGGATGGATCAACAGCATCGGGATCTTGCCGGCGTTCCATGCCTTCACGCACTTGCCGGCCTTGTCCATGACCACGGCCTTCGGGAACGCCTTGATGAGCTTCGCGAGGCTGGATTGAAAGTGGTAGGCCACGAGTAGCGGCTTGCCCTCGTTCGCGGCTTCCTCTGCAAGTTCCTTGAGGGCTTCGATTTTGTGGTCATGCAACTGGTGGACCTTCTTGACCTTCTTCAGATCGTCGGTCTCCCAGTCCTCAAGCAGCAAGGTCTCGTAAACGCACCCACTGGCCATCTGCAGCAGCATGGATGACAGGATGGCCGCGGTGCGGGCTTCGAGTTCCGTACCGTCAGGCAGCGTGATGATGAAGTCGCGTTCAAGTTTCTTCAGCATGTCCTGCTGTGCCTGCGACAGACGCACCTTGTGTTGAATGATCGTCGGCTCGGCCATCGGCAGATAGTCTTGCTTCTTCATCACCAACGTGCAATCGGCAATCTTGCTCAGGATCTCTTCTTCGGCGCCAGGCCGAAGGGTGTACTTCGTGCTGTACTTGTTGTATGAGAAATAACGCTCGCGGTACGTAGTGATGTTCTTGCC
>OFQV01000377.1_pt1 | contig 12007 bp, 23 predicted proteins | sample 1542971 | NCBI WGS metagenome assembly OFQV01 (sample SAMN07774229, study PRJEB24372) | wastewater metagenome | isolation source: WWTP Cannobio (Effluent) | place: Italy: Cannobio | collected 2016-01
GAATGGGCAAGGACGCGGTCTAGGTCGCCAGGGCGCCAGACTTTTTGACCCCCCTACCCGTTGTTGCGTCGCACCAACGTCGTTTTTCTGTCACAGTTGCGCGGAAACGACAAATTTCGCCGATCGCGCGAGCCGCGCGCCGATCGCGCGTCGCCGTCAACCTGCCTCGCCTCGCGCCTCGGTCCGCTGCTTCACCGAGCTGTGACACGTCGCGCACAGCGACTGCCAGTTGCCCGAGTCCCAGAAAAGAGCCATGTCCCCGCGGTGCGGCGTTCGGTGATCCACCACGGTGGCCGGGACATAGCGCCCGCCCGCCTCGCACATGCAGCACAGCGGATGCTTGCTCAGGAACCCGACTCGAGCCTGTTGCCACTTGTACCCGTAGCCACGCTGCGTCGACGTCTTGTCGCCTCGCCATGATCCAGGACTGATCGTGCGAACTGGACTGAGCTTCGACGCAGCCAGCCTAGGCTTGAGCATTGTCAACGCCATCAGCCCACCTCGCCTTGCATGCGCACCACAGCCCAGCGCCCCGCACAACAGCGCCCGCCCATCAGCACGGGGCATCAGGGGCGGGCCATGCCGGGGGATCGATCAGGGGCGCATCTGCGGGCCAGCACGCGGGCATGACTGCCGGGCATATGGCGGGCGAATGCGCGGGGTGAATCGTGGGGCCAGAAACGCAAAAAGCCCGCGCATCGGCGGGCCTTCGGGTGCCAGCGGGAATTCTGACCACTAGCTGTAATTGCGGGTTTTACCCGTGTTTACTCTCACTGTCAACGTCCCAGCCCGAGCCGACGATGCGCGCTCGCTCAAGCAGGGGCTCGATTGTGGCCATGCCGGGCGCCTCGACCTCACGCACGAATCGCCGCACCATCGCCTGCCAGCGGAACACCGTCGACTGGCCGGCCCCGAGTTCCTCGGCCATCAGCGCCACGTTGATCGCCCGCCCAGTACACCCACGCATCAGCCTCGCCACCGCAGGCAGGCCGACCGTGGCGGGCATGTCCGCACCGATCAGCCGGGCGAGCATGTAGCACGCAGCATCTTGCCGGGGGGTATTGAGCTTGGCGAAGCGCGCCTCGCATAGCAACTGGAATGCTGGCCGGGTGTTGTTGGCGACGATGCCCAGGATCTGCCCGGCTAGGTGCGCCTGATTCTCAGGACTGCCCAGGTTGCGCGGTGATGGTGGCGAGCGGCCATAGCGATCGACTGCGAACGTCGCTATCTGCCGCTCGGCTGCTGCGGCGTTGCCGTGGTCGCGGTCGGCGTGGGTGTGCGCGAACAGCAGCGCTGAATTGACTGTCAGAAAATACGCTTCGCTCATTCCTGCCTTGCCATCGATCACCTCGCCTATCCAGTCGTTACCCTGCCTGCCGTGCCCATCCCGTCACAGCCCGCCCACGCCCCGCCTTGCCTGCCGGTCCACCCTATCCCAGACACTCCCGACCTCAACATTCCTTGCCTGCCATCCCATTACTCACCCCACCGCGCAGTTCCGCTCCGTTCCTTACCTGCCTGACCGTTCGCCACCTTCCCGACCCAATCCTGTCGGTTCCATGCCCGCCACACCGTTCCACTCCCGTCATCTCCCAGCCTCTCCTAAGCTCGCCCCACCTCGCCCGCCAATCCTGGCCGCACCTTTCCCGTCCCGGCCCGTCCTATCCCGCCATCCCGCGCATTTCCCGTCCATCCCGGTCCCCTCCATGCCTAGCCCGCCGATCCGGCCCGCTCCGCGCCCATCCGCGCCGGTCCATCCCATGCCCGGCCTGCCAGACCTAAACGCACGACTCCATTCCCGTCGCCACCATTCCTTGCCCGCCGGTTCATTCCACTCCGAGCCGACCCTCTCCTCGCCTGCCTCGACTGTCATCTCCGTTCGCAACCTGTCCTTGCCAGCCATGCCCCGCCAGACCGTCCGCCCCCGTCCCATCCAGCCCATGCCAGCCCTTACCCGCCACTCCGCGCCTTGCCGCTACAGGATCACATCCGCTGTTCCGGCACGCTCATCACCCGCTCGCGCAGGCCGGCCACTTGCGTGACCATCAAACCTAATTCGTCCTGCATGTCGAACACCGCCGCCAGTTCGCGCGCACGGTTCAGCAGATCGCGAATGCGGCCGAACTCGGCGACCAACACCTCGCGTGCGCTGTCCTGATCCCCGCGCAGCCGGCTCACCGACACATAGCCCGCATCCTTCGGCCCGGCCGACGGATCGCGCACATAGCCGACCACGCTCACAGTTGCTGACTCGGTGGTGACGACGACTCGCATCGTCATCACCTCGCGCGCCCGGTCGATCCAGTGCTGATAGGCCGCTTTCTTCACGTCCCACTCAAAGAGATCGTGCAACGGCGAGTCTTTGCGCTTCGCATCGGCCACGACCACTTCGGGCGTGAGCCTCCCGGTTTCCGGGTTTTCGAGTTCGGCCAAACGCTGCGCAATCTGCGCGCGCCGCTCGTTCGTGATGTTCATGCGGCCACCTTGAAGCCGCGCCGCTTGACCTCGGTGTTGTACCAGGCCAGCAGTTCCGACGTTTCGTCGTCATAGGCCACTGGATCGGCCATCGCGGCTTGTTGAACTGCGCGCCCACCGCTCGCGACGATCGCCTGATATTCCGGGTCATCGGGCGTAGTCAGGCGATACGAACCATAATTCGCGCTACCCTTCTCGTTGCGCCAGTCACCGACGCCGATCGTCATGCCAGCGGCGGCCAGTAAATTCAGCACCGACTTCTCGCGCAGTGCCGGCTTGACGAAGCAGATCGTGACCGAGCACGCCCACTGCGGGATGATGCAGCGCGTGCGCACGTCCGGCGTGCGGGCCATGTCCGCCGATCGCACGATCGCCGAGAAAATCTGAGGCACGCCGTACACCGGGACGCGCTGCCCTTCGACCCATGTCAATCGGCCAATCTGCGTTTTCTTCGCGCCAGGCATGTCGAGTGCGGCCGACATCATCGAACGCTTGAACCACGTCGACAGGCCCGCAATCAACGTGGGCGAATCATCGTCGGGGAGAACATAGGGCGAAGCGCGGAATTCTTCCATCGGGTGATGCTTGAGCGTGCTGGACTTTTCGGCCGCCGTTTTCTTGCCCGCAGGGGCCAGCAGTTCGCGCATCGCCTTCTCGCTCATCCGATTGCAGATGATGGGCGTAGTGCCGACGATGTAGATTTCCATGCGGCCGGTGTTGATCTCCATCACCGAGATTTCAGTGCTTTCCGCTTTGCTTGCAACAGCCATGATTGATCCTTTTGGTTTGGTTGCGGGCTTTTCACCCGCCGGGAATGACTCTCTCTGCTGAACGCCGCGCAGCCCGGCTTAAACCTATCGAACCGGCAGCTCCAGCACCGCCGAGAACAGATCCGACCAGCTCGCGCGCTCGTCTCGCTTGTTGTCCACCACGATCGGCATCTGCGTGCTCGGCTGCCACAACGTGCGCCCGCTGTCTTGCTTGCTCACCATCCAGCCGCAGTCGAGCCAGGTGTTGAACAGGCGCAGCAGTTGTTCCATGTTCACCGGCACATGCGGCTCGACCTCGGCCAGCGTCCACCAGCGCGAGCGCGGCGAGTCGTTCAGGAACGCCAAGACGTGCGCTTGCAGGCGCATGTCGGCGCTGGCGCGCAGCAGGGATCGGGGGGATGTGATCATCTGTTCATTTCTCCAGGCGCACGGTGCCGCAGTGCAGGGTGTGCGCAAGATCACCGTCGACCAGCGCCATCCGGCCGTCGACCGTGTAGATGCGTTCGATGACGCCTGGCCCACCGTTCCACAGCGCCCATACCCGCGTAACGAGATTTTGCTCACGCCCGTTCAGAAGCACTCGCCGATAACGCCGAGAGTGCCCGTGCTTTGCCGCATCCAGCAGGATCATGCGATGCCTTTCTCAGCCCGCCAGCGGGCCAGTAATGCGGCCTCAGCGCGCCCGTCGTCCTTCACCCGCGCGAACACACCAGCAGCGTCAGGGAATCGCTCCTGCGCCGCTTTGCGGGCGCTGCCCTTGTCCTTGCCAATGCGCGCGGCTTTCTTCCACACCGCGGGGCGGACCAGTTCGATCGCCACGCCCGTGCCGGCCAGCACACCCAGGATCACGCCGAACGAGCGTCCGAAGCTGAACATGGACGTGACGCCCTGTCCGGGCATCGCGCCGACTTCCTCGACGATGGCCAGCAGCCGGCGCCCGGTTGCGCTGGCAAGGCTTGCCCACTCGGCAACGATCAGCGCCAACATCGTTGCCGACACGCTGCGCTTTCCGTTGGATTCAGCGACAGGCATGTCGGCCCACTTCCACACGCGCATCGTGGCCGGGTCGAGCAGCACCAGGGCGCCGCTGATGCCGGGATCAACGCCGATGATGAGCGGGCCGATCTGGTGAGCGTTGCTGCGCACCATGTTCGCCAGTATGGCGACTTCGATCGGGTCAGCGTTCACGCAGCATCTCCAACACGTCCGCATTGAGCCGCCTCGCCGCTTCCTGCCCTCGGTGCCTCGCGATTTCCTCGCGCCACTTGCGCCAGTACGCCACCTGTTCGGCCGCCGGCTGTTCCCTGATCCGGCGAACCCAGTCCCGAACTTCGCAGGCGTGGCGGTGTGACTCGCTCGCATTCGTCGGTGCCCGGTTCATAGCTGAATGCCTCGCACACCTCGAAAACGAGTTCATCGCGGATCACGCAAAACGGCACCATCGGCACGCCGGTGTCGGTGCTGTGGCGGCAGGACCAGCAGGTTAGGGGCATAGCGCACCCGCGAACAGATCCAGATTCACGCCCGCTTCGGCGTCACAGTGCGGAGAACACCAGATCGTTTCCGATGCCGAGTTCTCGACAGCTTCGTCCGTCATTGCGTACCCCTTTCGCGCAGTCCATGCCCGCGCAGTCCAGCCGCGATTGATTAGCGTGTCGTGCTCGCCCGCGTGACCGCAGATCACAATGCGCAGGTTCTTGCGGTGCCCGTTCTGAATGCACCAGATGCGCACGTCATCAGCCATCGCCCCGCCCGTGCCCTTGGCCGCGTAGTCCATCGCGCCCTTGGTGTACGGCGGATCGAGAAACACGCCAGTCGTGCCGTGGCGCACTGTCACCGAATCGGTGAGCACGCGCCGCCAGTCCCCGCAGGCCACCCGGACATCGCGCAGCCGCGCGCCAAGCAGTGCAAACCACTCGCGGATGTATTCGCCCCGCCCTGAGTCGCCCAGGTGCGGGAGTTGGCGGTTCACGCCCCGCCCTGAGTCACCCAGGTGCGGGAGTTTGCGGTTCACGCCCAGCCCTGAGTTACCCAGGTGCGGGAGTTGGCGCGCGTCCACCACCGCGCTGCCGTCATGAATCCAAGGCCCCGTTCCTGAGCACCAGCCAGATCCGATCCAGTTGCACGCACCCCAGCACCACCAGCCGGCTATCTCGGCATCGTAGAACTTCGGATCTGCGTGCAGCCGCTCGATCAGCCCGGTTGACTGACGCACCAGCCAGGAATGCCGCGCAAACAAGTCCGCCTCGTTGCACGGCCAGTCCACATGCCCGGCCACCGCATCAGCGTCTGCAGCAACCGCGCGCCAGAAATTCGCCACGAACCCGTCAGCGTCGTTGATCGTCTCGACGCGCTTACCGCTTGGCGCACCCAGCAGCATCGCCGCCGATCCCGCAAACGGCTCGACGTAGTTCTGCACATCGCCGAACGCAGCCCAAACGGTTGCGCAGGCAAGCGACTTGCCACCGAAATACGGGAACGGCGCGGCGAGAGTCCCGGCGAGGCTTTTCATGCTAGGGGCACACCAGATCCGCCGTCTGAATCGCGGTCATGACATCGCGGGCGCTGCGGATCGCGTGCTGGCGCGTGGCGTAGACGTTGGATGACTTCGCGATCACTGCGCCATTGGGAGCGTGTAGCGTCCACAGCCAGACTTCGCTGGGGGCTTGATACACCTTGAACTGGTACGGGCGTTTGCTCATGCTGCGTCCTTCGCTTTGATTGCGCGCTCGGCCATGCGGATCGATTCAAGCGCCAACGTTTCATCGCCAGCAGCAGCACGGGCGAGCACGCGATGCGCCCATGCTTTCGGGTCAACCTTCGGCTTGGAAGGTGCCTGATAGCCAATCTTTGCGAGGATCTCGGCCGCTTCTTCACGCGAGATCACCTTGCCGGCAGGGGCAGCCAGTGCGAGCGCCGTATCGCGCCGATTCACCGCTGCCACCCTGCAAGCCTCGACGAACTGCGGCAGGCTTGGCGGCCATTCAGTGTTCGATCGAAGGTAGTGATCAAGCGCCCCAGCGATTGCTTCAGGACTGACGCCAGACAGGCCGTGCGCCCAGGTTTCGCGCAGCTCCGCATGCCCTTCAATCGGCCCCCACTTCGTCGAAATCGCTTGGATTCCGTACATCCCGATCAAGCGGGAGAAAATGCGCTGCACCCATTCGATTGGGGCTGGATTTGGGCGGGGTAACATCGATGATGTCCTGTCGGAATGACTTGCCTGAAAGGCTTGCTGCGATCTCGGCGTTGCGGTCGAATGCCGACTGCCTTCCGACAGGCGATGCCCTGGCCTGCTGCGGCGCGCGCTCGCCACGCACCCACTTTCGCCAAGTGGCGAGCCAGTCAAGCCTGACGCCACCCTTGCCTGGAATCGCAATCCAGTGATCGCGGAACTGATTCCATGTCCGATGCGGGTCAAGGTCGGGCCGTTCTTGCCGGCAAAAATCCAAGAACTCATCCGGCATTGACTGCGTGCTGAGCCGTGAGCCCCTGGGCGAACGGGTTGCAGGCGTTTCCACTCTGGGATCCGGTATCAGGGATCCGGTATCAGGAATCAGGAATCCGGAATCAGCCGGGCCGGAACTGTTCTTGTCTGGTGCTTGCACCGTACTCGCACAGTGCTCGCCTGGTTCCGGTATAGATGAGGCCGGTTCTTTAATGTGCGGGTTCTGGTGCTTGGTGAACTTGGCAATCTGTATGAATCTCTCGCCAGCCACCTCATAGCGCACGATGAACCCGCTTGCATGCAGCGCCGTCAGTAAGGCGTTGATGTCGCAGTCGTCATAAGGGAGCAGTTCGGCCTTGATGCGCTTGGGGCGATCTTCAAGCCGACCTTCGCGGTCTGCCATCGTCCAGAGCCCGATAAACAGCAATCGGCCCAGCGGGTTGATCTCTGCCAACAGATCGTTGGCGAAAAAACCTGGCTTGATGTTCCGGGAGCGAGCCATTAGGCAGGCTGCCAATCGGAATAGACACTCGGGCACGCCTTGAAGTCGAGCGCGCCATCGCGGATCGCAACGCGCGGCGGCACGTAGGGCTTGAACTCGCGGCCCTGGAATTGCTCGAACACCTTTACGCGCTGCACAAACCTGCTGGGTTTCGTAATCAGCCGCTCGCCAGCAATGCCCGCGCCGAAATCAGCGGTGCGCAGCTTCACGTAACCGGCATGCACGGACACAATCACGGCTTCGTGGCCTGCGCCTGGCCCCGACAAGATGCGCACACGTTCGCCTGCGTTCATTGCATCGCCTTTCTGATCGCCGACACGGCATCCCTGAACTGATTCAGCGACGAACGCGGGCAGGTTGTGCGGAAGTCGCGCACCAGACGCTCTAGAACGGCCTGCATCGGCTCGCCAGTGCGTGCGGCCACCTTTGCAGGCAGCGAAGCCAGGAATCGTTCGTAGGGCGCTTGCGTCACTATTCGGCCCACCGTAGGTTCCGGGTTGCGTGGTTTGTCACAGCCCGGATCTGTGAGGAGGAGACGATTGCCCCGGCCAGACCGCGTGCCAGCACAGGGGACGGGACACCCATGGAATCGGACATGAATGAGTCAGCCGGCCCAGTTGGCAAGGCGACGTTCGATGGACTCGCGGTCGGCGAGCCGGCGCATGTACCAGACGGTGATGCCGCTACTGCAGAGCGCGCCGAAGACGAAAACGAGCAGGTGGGCCAGGTTCATCACGCTGCCGCCTTTTTGACTGGTTTCTGTTTGAAAACGTCCGGGAGCGCAAGCTCCAGGAACATGCGACGAGCATCAGGAATGCCGTTGTCGCGCCATTGGCTAACGGCCCCATCGGTGACCTTGCACAACTCAGCCACCACTCTGGTTCCGCCAGCTTTGTCGATGAGATCTGAATCAGTCATGCGCAAATCGTAGCATCCTAAAACGCGGTATGCAATGCCATCAGCAAGTTCCGGCGCTTTTTTGTTGCAGGTTGCTAAAAACTACTTGACCCTATGATTCAGTCTGCTAAAGTAGATCCCATCGACAACGAACCGGGAGACGCAGATGCAAACCTTTGAGATCAAAAACCGCTGGGACGGCAAGGTTCTGTTCTCGGCTGGCGGCGAAACGCTGAGCGATGTTGTGCAGCAGGCAGTGCAGGAGCGCGCGTACCTGCGCAGCGCGGACCTGTACGGCGCGGACCTGCACGGCGCGAACCTGAGCGGCGCGAACCTGTACGGCGCGGACCTGCGCAGCGCGAACCTGAGCGGCGCGTATGACAAGCAGTTGACTCTCGTCGGTTCGCGTCCGGTCTTCATGCTCGGCCCTATCGGATCGCGTTGCGACTACCTGACGGCGTATCTGACTGACGCTGGCGTGCATGTGCGCGCGGGCTGTTTCTTCGACACGATTGAAGCGTTCCGCGCTGCTGTCGTCGCCGAGCATGCTGACAACAACCACGGGCGCGAATACATGGCCGCCATTGCCATGATCGAGGCGCATGCGGCGATTTGGTCGTCCGCCGCCGTTGCCGTCAAAGAGGTGGCGTGATGGACGCGCAGTACGACATGCAGGCCCACGGCGAGCAGATCCGCCATGCGCAACACCTGGCCGACATGGCGCACGAATCGAAGCTGGACGATGCGCTGAACCTCGCGCACATCTCGCTGGCCGAGATGGAAACGTCCGACGTGTCCGACATGATTGCCAACGATCCGGCGCTCGATGAGCGGATGTCGATCCTGCTGGAGCGCGTGGTTCTGCTCGGCGTGGCTGGCAAGGCGAGCGAGCAGTACGAACAAGACGTGATTCGCGCTGCCCGCGATCTGCACTCGGCGCTGGTCGGCGCTGTTGGTGATCGTGACTACCGGGACGCGCTGAAATGAGCGCCGCCGACTTCACCACGCTGGCGCAAGAAGCGAACGACGAAGCCGCGCGCAGCCTTGAGGGGCTGCTGGCCATGTTCACGCTCGGCGCTGTCAACGCTGCCGTGTGGGGCTATGTGATCGCGCTGGTGATCGCATGAGCGCACCGAAAGTCCACATCGGCCGCGCCTACGGGCACCAGGGGCTGCGCACGGCGCGAACGCTTCACGCCGCTTTCGGGCCGTATGCCCGGCTGCATGTCGAGAGCAAGCGCGCGGCGCAGCTCGACACCATCGTCGGCGTTACCTGCGGGGCGATTGTCGCCGGGCTGCTGGTCGCCGTGTTTTTCAACGTCATCTGAGTGGGCACCGTGTCGAACATCATCACAGTCAGCGAAGTCGAGCGAATGGCGAACGCTGTCGCCAAGTCCGGCTTGTTTGGCGTCAAGAACGTCGAGCAGGCAATGGCCCTGATGCTCATAGCGCAGGCCGAAGGGATGCACCCGGCTATCGCTGCGCGTGACTTCCACGTTATCCAGGGGCGGCCCGCGCTGAAAGCCGACGCGATGCTGGCGCGCTTCCAGGCTGCTGGCGGCAAAGTGAACTGGACCAGCTACACGGACACCGTTGTCGCTGGCGTGTTCTCGCACCCGGCTGGCGGTTCTGTCGAGGTGCAGTGGACGATTGAGCAGGCGCGCACGGCTGGCCTGACTGGCAAAGACGTTTGGAAGCAGTACCCGCGCGCCATGCTGCGTGCGCGAGTCGTCAGCGAAGGAATCCGCACCGTTTACCCCGGCGTGGCCGTCGGTGTCTACACGCCAGAGGAAATCGCCGACGCTGATAGCAGCCCGCGCAGAGAGCGCGACATGGGCGCGGCTGATGTTGTGCCGCCGCCGCCTGCGGGGATGCCTGAAGGGCTGCTAGAGACTGCGCAGGGGGCCGCTCGCCAAGGCAGGGATCGGTTCGCCGAGTACTGGAAGGGAATCGCGCCAGAGACGCGCACGCTGCTGGCCCCGCACCTTGACGACTTGAAAGAAAAGGTTGCCAGTGCTGAAGCTAAAACCATTGCCGATGCCGAGGTGGTCGAATGAACTTCGCCCCGCAAGGTTCAGGCGCATGGCTCAATCAACGTGTCGGTTGTCTCACCGCCTCGCGCATGGCCGACGCAATGGCAATGCTCAAGTCGGGCAAGCCAAGCGAATCGCGAAACAAGCTTCTGATCGAGATTCTTGCCGAGCGCATGACTGGCGACGCGGCACCGCACTTCGTAAACGATGCGATGCGATGGGGCATTGAGCAGGAACCGAACGCTAAATCCGCGTATGAGGCCGCGAGCGGCAATCTGCTGGACGCCTGCGGCTTCGTGCTGCACCCGACTATCGAGCACTTCGGCGCGTCACCTGATGCGTTTCTCGACAGCGATCATGTCGTCGAGTTCAAGTGCCCGACTAGCACCACGCATGTCGGATGGCTGCTCGCTGGCGTGATGCCTGAGCAGCACAAGCCGCAGGTACTCGCGCAGTTGGCATGCACGCAGCGAACCCGCGCCGTGTTCGTGTCGTTTGATCCGCGCATGCCTGCGAATCGGCAGTTGTTCATCAAGGAATGGACGCCGAAGCCCGAGGAAATCGAAGCGGTCGAGACTGCTGCGCGGGATTTTCTGAAGGAATTGGATGCGATGTTTCAGCAACTAGCGGAGGCAGCATGAACGAATCAACATCAGTAGCCGAATACAACCCGATCGCCGCCGGCCTGGCTGTCGTGCGTCAGCGATACGCGAATGTCGCGTGGGATCTGAAAACCACGAAGGGCAACGCCGATGCCCGCGCAGCCCGCAAAGAACTGGTGACGCTGCGCGTGTCGCTGGAGGCCAAGCGTGTCGAACTCAAGGCACCGGTGCTGGAGCGCGCCAAGCTGATCGACAGCGAGGCAAAGCGGATCACTGCTGAACTGCTCGCGGTCGAGACGCCGATTGACGAGCAGATCAAGGCGGACGAAAAGCGCCGCGACGATGAACGCAAAGCACGCGAAGCGGCCGAGGCCAAACGGGTCGCCGCGATCATGGTGCGAATCAACGCCATCGCATCGATGCCTGCCGACCTGGCCGGTCGATCGTGGATCGTGATCGAGAACGCCATTCAGGGCTTGCAGAACGCGCCCAAGTTCGACTTCGCGGAATTCGCAGAGCAGGCCGATAGCACGACGCGCGCTACGGTCGTGCGCCTGAACGAACTCGCCGACGCAAGCAAGGCCGCCGAGGATGCCGCGCGCAAACTGGCAGAAGAACGTGCCGAACTGGCTCGCCAGCAGGCCGAAGCGAAGCGCCTGGCCGAAGTCGAAGCCGCCAAGGTAGCCGAGGCGCAACGGATCGAGCGCGAACGCCTTGCCGCCGAGCGAAAGGAAATGGAGCGCCAGCAGGCCGAAGCCGCCCGCGTGCTTGCCGAGCAGCAGCGCGTCGAGCGCGAGCGGATCGAGGCCGAACGCGCTGAGCAGGCCCGCAAGGATGCCGAGGTGCGCCGCATCCAAGCCGAGCGGGATCGCATCGACCGTGAGGCCCGCGCAGCCGAGCAGGCCAAGATCGACGCCGAGCACAAGCGCATTGCCGATGAACTGGCCCAGCAGCAGGCCAAGATCGACGCACAGCGCGCCGAGATCGATCGGGCGGCCCGTGAGCAGCAGGAGCGCGAGCAGGCCGCTGTGCAGGCTCAGGCCGAGAAAGAAGCGGCAGCGAAGAAAGCAGCCGATCCCGCGCGCCCGACGGATGTGCAGATCGTCGAACTGCTGGCCGGTCATTACCGCGTGCACCCGGTTGAGGTTATCGGCTGGCTGCGCGGCATTGACTTTGCTGCTCTCGCGCCTGACTTGTTGAGTCTGGCCGCATGAGCCCATCACCGCGAGAGCGCGAAATTCTGGCATGCGCACAGCGTGGCATGTCGTGCAAAGAGACGGC
>OFQV01000378.1_pt1 | contig 11997 bp, 7 predicted proteins | sample 1542971 | NCBI WGS metagenome assembly OFQV01 (sample SAMN07774229, study PRJEB24372) | wastewater metagenome | isolation source: WWTP Cannobio (Effluent) | place: Italy: Cannobio | collected 2016-01
TAACAAGTACCAGCGCATTGGCACCAACAACTTCTGGAACACACACTCGTCTATCTAAACCACAGGTGACCTATGGCCCTACGTGCGGTATCTACGCTACACACGCCGAAAGAATTTAAGCTCTCCCGCGATGAGCGCCTGACAGGCTTCCTTCCCCTTTACGAAGCTCGTTATCGCGAACACGTCAGCTTGGTGATCAACTCCCTCGTTTTGCAGGGTTTTCTTCCTATGGCTCGCAACGATCGGTTCCTCACGGGCGTTAAGCGTCAGGTACTGAACGAGGTGCTAACGGCGCTCGTAGGTGACCTGAGGTCGCGGGCCAACAAGTCTATTCTGCGACCTTCCTCCGACCCTAAGAAACCCGGGTATGACTTCGAGTTCGAGCTTGTACCTGCGAGTACAGGAATGTTGCTTCTCACGAAGAAAGGTCAGATTACTTTCCTGGACTCGTGCGGCATCAAGATGTCGATGGCCGAAGAGGACAACTACCAAGAAGTAGATACTGTAGGGCTCGTGTTGACAGGAGAGGATGTACGCAACAACTGCGTGTCCTTAGGGCCAGTACTTCGCAACTCTTTAGCTTCTTCGCTCAAATCTATGAGCGTAGACTCGGAAGGTTCCATTACCGTAACCATGCACCTGACCAAGCGCGAAGTCGAATTCATGACTTCGACGCCGCTGATTGCTGTGCGCCCCGGTAACCTGTATGCGCTCCTGAGCCTCTGGGTGGCATCCACTTTAGGTAACACTACCCGTATGCCGGTCGCCAGCATGTCGATCACGCATATCTCCAAAGCCGTAAATGCCGCCTCTGCTGGCAAGGACGTCGCAGCACGGAACAAGAACAACAGCATCGTGGTTCTGGAAGAAGGTGGCCTGGCGTACATCCCGGACGTCGACCAGTCGGCTCAGTACGAGCAAGCCTTGCACGACTTTGGTATTCAGGAAGATGGAAGCTACTGCTTCTCTCCTCCTCGGGAGGCGCAAACCGAGTACAAGATCGGGCAAGAGTCTACCGGCAAGAAACTGCCTATCAACATGCCGATCCTTACGGACTGGGTGAACCTCAAGTTCGCCTACTCCAACACGGAAGGCCGGCTGGCTGTTCTAGACCTAGACCGTAGCGTGAAGCTGCGGCCTACGCATGTGCGCCGCTTCCTAGAGCTGAACATGATGAAGGGAAAGGGGCAGGCCTTCTTGAGCAAGATGGCTCTGCTCCTGCAGGTGTTCGGAATCAAAATTGCGCCTACTGCAGAGCAACTCTCCCAGTACAATACCTCGGTCTCGGACGTCAACGCCTTGGTAGCTTTACCTCTGGTAGACTACGTAGCCAAGATCGGTAGTCTGACGGTCAACCTGCGCCTGTCCGAAGAGTTGTCGGTAGAGGACGATCTCAAGCTGACCTTGATCCGCGAGGACAGCGTTGTAGCCCCGTTCCGTGCCGTAGCAGAAGCCTTCAAGCAACTGCAGGCCGCGATCGAAGGCAACTTCGACAAAGCCTACCGCGCCGTATCGGTGCTTTCGTTCATCGAACTCTTTGCAGGTCTGCGGCTCATCAATGCCTATGCCAAGGACTTCGACAAGGTCGTCCAGATTGACGTAGACCAGCGCAGTGTTTACCTCAAGCAAGGCGTGGATCCGGAGCATACACCCGAGCCGCTGCCGTTCATGCGTAAGGGTAGCTTCATGCTGCCTCACCAGAAGAAGACTGAGAACCTGATGCGAGGCAATCCTGCTTTCGCTATCTACTCGGTAGACGCAGGTGGTGGCAAGACGAGCATGGTTCTTACCAACATCCTTAAGGAGTTGAAGCAAGGTCATGCCAAGCGTCCTATTGTCTTGTGTCCTGCCCACTTGGTTCAAGGCTACGTGAAGGAAGCGGTGTACTTCACGGAAGGCAAGGTCAACATGATCCCGATTACTGCGTACTCCGTGATGGCTAACGGGTACGCTCGTCTTCAAGAGATGGTAAAAAGGGCCCCTCCCAATACAATCTTTGTTAGTGACTACGATTTCCTAGCACGAAGCAAAGAGAAGATCGCATACGGCGTTCGACCTGTAGTGGTCTTTCGCAATGTTGAGTTCTTGCGTCAGTTCAAGTTTGACTTGGTAGCAGCAGACGAGAGCCACTTTCTCAAGAATGACTCCATTCGTTCGGAGGCAGCTCAGAGGTTTATGGCGGAAATTCCTCGCAAGCGCCTGTGTTCAGGCACTATCGTTACGGACACGCCGATGGACATTGTGGCGCAAGCCTCCATTATTGATCCTAGCATCTTTGGTTCCAGAAAAGACTTTGCTGGTGATTACGCCCAGGAGATGAAGGGCGAGAAGGTTATGGTCTGGAAGGAAGGCGCGGGCCGCAACATTCGTGCTCAGCTGCAAGAGCATGTGGTGTGGGTGGACTGTCGGCGTAAAGAATGGGCCACCTTGCTACCTGATCCAGACGAGACTTTCCACGCGGTTGACCTGACGCCTAACCAGATGGCCTGTTACCAGTCGTTGCTGGAAAAGACCATGGACGACATCAAGAATGCGGCGGCAAAGGACCCTAAGCTGAAAGCGGCTCTGGAGGCGGCTGAGGACGAGAACGTATTTGACTCCCTGGCCGCCCTGTTGAAGCCTTACTTGTCTCGCCTAGAAAGTTTCTTGGCAGCACCTGCCAAGGACAAGCTGGGGCAAGAGCTTCTAACGGAACCTTCGGATCGCATGAGTCCGAAGGTAGCGAAGATCATCGACCTGTGTCGCACCCACCTTAGCACTGGTATTCCCGGCAAAATCTTAATCTTCACCAACCACATTGCTGTGGCCGAGGAGATCTATAATTCCTTCCCGCCCGATCTCAAGAAGCAGGCTATTCACTATACGGCCTTAGAGAAGTTAGAGTGCGGCGCGGCGTTCGAGGGTGACGATCGCAAGACCATCATGGTAGGCGTAGAGAAGTCCATGAACACAGGACTTAACCTGCAGTTTGCCAGCCGCCTGATTCGGATTGAAACAGTCTGGACTCCGGGCGAAATGGAGCAAGGTAACTCTCGTATCAATCGCCCTGAACTCAAGAAAGAGGAGATTCGCAAACAGATCTTCCTAGACTGGATCGTTTGTAACAAGACCTTCGACATTACTAAAGTGTCGCGCCTTGTGTCCAAGATGATCCAGAAGGCCAAGTTCGACGAGCCGCATAACCCTGAATTCCAGGCCTTGTCGGAGCCGCCCATGATGGCGATGACGTTGAAAAACATCATCGCGCAGAATGACTTTGCCCAAGAGCTGGCTCCTTATCTGGAAGCCTACCAGGACTACAAGCAGGTCCTATACACGGATTACCGGAACTACAGAGAAGCTCATCGTGACGACATGGAGCCTACACCTTGGGTTAGGTCAGAGAACTTAGAAGGCTCCAAGCTAATGGCCCGCACCCCTTACATTCCGGATATGGCCCTTTACGGGTCCGACCAGTTAGGCCTGGTACGCTACGACGAGTACATGCGTATTGACTCTGATGATCTGGAGACAGAAGATGAAGGAGACGGAGACGGGGATGAAGATGACGAAGAAGGTGTCGAAGGGGATACCCCTTCTAAAGGATCTGCCCAACGGCAGGCTAACAGAGCAGAGCTGGCTAAGGTGGCAGGCCTAGGAGTTCACACCGAGTTCGGGGATGGTACCATCATAGGCTGCGGTAAGCTTCGCCTCAGGATCCGGCTAGCCAACGGAGACATCGTACGTCCTAAGAAGCTGGCTTGCTATGTCATCACTCGCCGTGATACTTCGACGAAAGATATTCGCAAACAGCTCTTGAAGATGGCCGGAGAAATTCCTGTCGACACGCCTATAGATGTTCCTGCCGTATCCATTCGGTCAGGGTCACGCCGTGATCGTAAGGCTGTCGAGGACACAGAGCATCCTCCGCTGACTACTTCGGTGCAGGTGGAACTGTACCTCACTATCGTGAACGACTTCCTAGCACTAGGCGTTCAGGACACGGAAGACCAGACCGCAGTAGGCGCCTTGTCCAAGTTCGGGTTCAGGCTTATCCCGGAGCACTACACTGCTCTTATCAGGACGCCGCAAGCCTTGTTGAAGCTCTACAAGGCTTGGTCTGTCGCAGGCCTCAAGATGTACCGTGGTCCTACGATGCGCGCCAAGGAGTTGTATGAGAAGGTGAAGAACAAGTCCAAGATGAACATTGTTGGCCTTGCTACCAAACTATCTCTCCGCAACTTCTTGCTGATGGAGTACAAGGCGTCGGGCGACACCAACATCATCAAGCCGTACCCGATGCTTAGGGATGGTATGCTGTACGTTGGTCTGCCTAAGCGCAACCAGGCAGGCACTGCTGCTGCAATCCGAGTGGCGGTACCTACGGTGAAGTGGGTTGTTGCCGAGCCGGAGATGCTGAGGTTCGTGGTTTCCAAGCAGGAGGTAGTCGAGGTCATCAAGTCCCTGATGGCTGCAGGTATCGAGGTCACCAATTTGGATGAACTCGGTAAGGTATGGAAGAAGATTAGGGTCGTTCGGAATCCGGAAGCGGAAACCGAAGATTCCGACGAGTAACTCTCAACTCTAACCAGAAAAGGAAACACAAATGAAACAGACCGCTATCTATGCTGCACTCCAGTTCATCATGGCCCAGACGGGCTACCGCGATACGCAGCTTCCTATCGACGGGGACGCCTGGGCCCAGTCCGATCAAGCAGCTTGGCAAGTCCTGGCTACCGACAAGCTCAACGTGCCGCCGCACATTGCCCATGAAGTTCCGACTTCTCTGGAAGTCCTTAGCACCTACAAGTCCATCATTCCCGAGTGGCTCGACCTGGTGAAGGCGGCAGAAGAGCATGCCGCACTGATCGAAGGTGAGACCTACGAACCGCCTGCGGGTAGTACCGATGAGGATGCGGATGACGAAGACGAGGGCGACCTCGACGGCGATCTTGGCCAAGACGCAGATGCACCGGTAGACGATCCTCAAGATCCTGTTGCCGGAGAGCAAACTGCCGAAGCACCCGCAACGGTAGAAGGTACTCCTGCGCCGGTAGCCGAGGTGGTTGCGGATTCGGAGGCCCTTGCTGATCAAGCTGCTGACGCAGAGCCGGCAGCAGACGTGGGTGCCGAAGCCCCTGCCGACACTGAGGAGAGCGAAGCTGCCGAGGAGGCTGCTTCTCACGGTGTCGACATGAACGACGATCCGGAAGATATCCTTGCAGATTCTGCAGACGTAGTCGACGGTGTCTAACTGCAACGGCTGTATGTAGCCTGCGTAGTGTAGGACTGTAAATAGTAGGGCAGCGAGGCTAACCCCTTAGCTGCCCTACCGCACCTTTACCTTCTGGACACTATGTTTAATTCCAAATACTCTGTCCCCGTTAAATCCCGCAAGGATGACTTCGAGCTGACGCTACCGGTTGATCGTAACTGGTACTCGGAAGAGAGTCGCCTGCTTATCGTGCTGGAGTCGGTAGACGGCACGGACCTAAAGGCTGGCAGGCTGCTGGCTGATCGTAGCAAGGTGGTGGTCGAGAACCTCTTGAACTTTGCGGCACAGCAAGCTGCTCTGATAGACGAGGACTGCAAGCTGCCTGCTCTTGCAGCCATCAACTTCAACAATGCCCGCACGTTCCATCTGCAAACAGAGACGGAGAAGGTTCCCTACCACACACGATTCGTTAGGCGGATATACGCCGCTATCAAGAAACTCAAGCCTACGCACCTGCTAATCTGCGGTGACGGGGCGATGCACCACCTGTTCCCTGACGTGGCGAACAGCCAGTGGAAACGAGGCTGGGTACATAGGCTGACAATAGGCGACCTCAAGCTTAAGGTTGTGTCGACGCTAGACCTAGAGCCGTTGTACGTTCCTAAGCGTACCCTCAAGGAAGAGGATGACGATGGCGGCGACAACGAATTCGAGCGCGACGACTTCGGTAAGTGCAACCTGCTAGGCTACGTCAGCAGGAACATCTCGCACTGCCTGCTCGGCAGGCATCCTTTCTCTTTGCGAAAGGTTGTGCCTAAGCCCCACTACATCAACACCATCGAGAAGTTTGACCGCTTCTACGCCAAGCTAAAGACCTCAGCCCTGGTTGCAGTCGACACAGAGACCAAGAACCTCTCGGCTACTAAGAATGCCATCTTCACCATTCAGTTCGCCTTCACCAAAGACGAAGGTTACGTAATTCCTCTTCACCACCCCCAGACGCCTTTCTCTTCGGAAGAGGTTCAGTACATCAGCAAGAAACTGGCTCGATGGTTCATTGCTGAGCCTGAGGATCACTTTATAGGCCTGTTGGCCTTCAACGGCAAGTTTGACCTACGAGTGATTCGAGCCCAGTTCAAGCTGCCTATTATCCTGCGCCCGGTGTGGGAGATATCCTCTGGCGAACACGAGCTGGACGAGAACATCAAGTTCCTAGAGGACTTCGGCACCCCGAACGGGAACTTAAGAGCCACCTTCACTAGCTACAACAACGACCTTTACTGGACGATGCCTTTCTCCAAGGAAGAGCGCGCCACTATTGCGTTCGTGAACCCGGGCGACAAGGACTTCCTAGACTACGCGGTCTTGGACGTACAGAGTTTGATTGGCATGAGGGAAATGCAGCTGGCTAAGGCCAAGCTGATGAGGCTAGGTAACAAGTCTTTCTTGCCGTTTTACCGGAGTTTGGTGCTCCAGCAGATGAGCAACACGGTGCACACCATCTCGCACATGGAGCAACGAGGGGTGTTCATCGACGGCTACTACCTCGCCCACCTAAAGTCCAAAGGCTCACCTCTGGTACAGTCCATCGCAGAGACTAAGCGCGAGCTGTTCGCTATGCCTAGCGTGGTCAAGGCGAACCAGCTGCTCCTGCAGAAGAATGATTCGGTATCCTACGCCAAAGGAGGTTTGTTCAACAACTCCAGTTGGGTCCTGAACCTTAACAAGCCTGAACACAAGATCGTAATGTTCTTGGACGTGATGAAGCTAGAGCCTCTCACGAAAACCAAGACAGGCCAGCCTCAGATAGACAAGAATTTCCAGAAGGCTTACGCAGACAAGCATCGTGAGGTGAAGCTGTTTGCTACGTACCAAGAGACCACTAAGCTCTGGGGCACGTATGTAAAGGGGTGGTACCAGAAGATTAAGGACAGCCCGGACGGATCCTTCGACGGCCGACTGCGCCCTAGCTACGGATTCTTCCGCGTGGTGACAGGTCGTTTGAACTCTCAAGACCCCTCTTTGCAGCAGGTGCCTAGCCGAGGTAGTCTAGCCAAGTATGTGAAGAGGGCGTTCGTGGCACCACCCGGTACGTTGTATGTAAAGTATGACTACTCGGCACATGAGGTTAGGTTCTGGGGCATCATTGCCAAAGACGACGTTATCGCAGATACGTTCAAGATGGGGCAATCCTTACGGCGCAAGTATCGAATACTGAGCCAACAGGTAAACCTCTCTAAAGCGGCGGATTACAAGAGACTTGTTGAAGAATGGTTTACGTATAACCCTAAGACAGGGGATTTGATATGGAAAAAGAAAACAGGAAGAAGCACAAGCTTAGGGTCACCTGCAGGGTCTAAGCGCGACGACGGCATTTATGTAAAAATCGAAGGCAAAGGATATATAGCCCATAGGCTAATCTTTGCGTATCTGTACGGGTGGTTACCGGACGAGGTCGATCACAAAGATCGAGACAGGTTTAACAATTCCAAAGATAACCTGAGACCAGCCACTCGAGAGCAGAATGCCCAGAACCGAGGTAAAGAGTTAGGCAAGAATCCCGTATCCCGCTACAAAGGTGTTTTTAAACATTCTCAGAATGGTAACTGGGTAGCCCAGATAAGACCAGGCAAAGGACTGCGAGTAAAACACCTAGGAAGTTTCGACACGGAAGAGGAAGCTCACAAAGCCTACGTAAGGGCAGCTAAGAAGTACCATAAGCAATTTGCTAATGACGGTGTGATCTCTCTAGCTACAGGTGAGGTGGATTGTACCAATCCTTTAGAGCTCCTTCAAAAAGAGTTGCGTCAAAAGGGCGACGTCCATATCATCAACATTTATCACTTCTTCAAGAAATGGGTCGACAAGTCTCACCCGTTGCGTGACGCCATTAAGGCTGTGGTGTTCGGCACCATTTACCAGATGGCAGCCAGTTCGCTAGCCAAGAGTTTGAGGAAGCAGCGGGTAGGCGAACTAGATGACAAGGTGCGTAAGATGCGTAAGCGTATTGCTGAGATCAAAGCTGAGCTAGGAGTAGAGTGATGGTCGCCACCTTAGACAAGAAACGCAGAGCCGAGCTGACCGAAGAGCTAGCCAAGCTGAGAGCCGAGCTGCCTGATGTCAGGGCCGAGCTGAAAGAGGCGCAAGAGCGGGACTGGAAGGTTTTTGCGGAAGACCTGATAGCAAAGCTGTTTCATCGCTATGCCAAAGGCGCAGCGTGGCTAGACTGGGCCAAGAGCTTCGCCGAGAAGAACGGGTACGTCTATGCGCCTACCGGGCGTCGCCGCAATCTTCCTGGCGTAATGATCGGCAACAAATCCCTGGTGTCGGCACTGTTGCGGCGCGCGGTTAATTCGCCTATTCAAGGTACAGCCTCGGACGTTACTGCGACGGCTGCTCGACTAACGGCTGTCCACTTCTATCGCTACCTACGCAAGTTCAAGATGCTAGAAGGCGTAGAGTTTCTGCCTGGGGAGGCATTGAAGCTGGTGCATGACGCTACCTACGCGGAAGCCGCCTACGACCACATGCTGGCGTACCTGCACATCACGCAGTGGGTCGCAACGTATGGAGTTACCGAATACTACGAGAAAGAGTTCGGCTTCAAATTCAACATCGAGCCTGAGATAGAGGTCGAGATCGGCGCTCAGGAAGACCACATGTATAAGTGGGACTGGACGGACGAAGGCTTACGAAAGATAGTCCGTTCGTCCTTAGAAGACCAGGTCAAGATTAAGATGCTCAAGGAAGAAGATCTGGAAAGATCCTTCAAACGCATATTCAGGATTTACCGTAACCCAGAGATCGCGCAGTTTCTGCGGACCAATTATCCTATCTTGGGAGTAGTAGATGAGTGAGGAGGAATTCGTCCCTGACGAGCGAATCGAACTGCTAAGTGCTCGTCCCAAATACTGGGGGCCTTGTGCTACCGTGTGGGATATGCCTCATGTCAATGGGTGGATGCCTAATCAGATAGGCAGGCACATTGTCTACGCACCCTCTGTCCACCCTTTCCTCGAATACTTCTATCTGGGACTGGTTTCCTTGGGCATGTCTACTTCCAATGAGGCGCACATTAACCCTACGGTAGTGCAGCCAGGCGCCAACTTCGAGATTCACCTGTACGCCTGCGACCCTCAGAGGAAGCCGTGCCTGAACTACCCTCCTAACATCATCATGCCTCAGCTCTTTGCTTCGCAGTGGTACTCCTTTAACCAAGGGTACGCAGAGGCTGCGTATCACCAGGTGATGATGGAGGTGTGCATGGGCACCGTTCCTATCTTGCCTACCGAAGGCAAGAACGAGTGGGTGCTTAGGTTCGGATACCACACGTTGCTGGTGAACGGAATGAGCATTCAAGATTCACATCGTCTCTATTTAGAGATGTCTGATCAGAAGTACCAGTAGCAACCCATCTATCCAAGGAGGCTTCATCATGTCAGTAAATCACCCTCACCCGGCTCTTGTCGCAGACCTTCTGATGCTTTCTATCAGCATCGACTCGTACCAGAAAACTCTCAACCCTCCGCCCGCGATCCCTGAAGGTGAGGCAGTACCCGACAACATTCCTGCAACCTACGCAGAGTCACGTCAGCGGTCCAACCTCAATATCTTGATCAACACGGATACCCTGAATTCGCTGAGCAACGTCTACTGGTTCCTCAAGAAGGCGATAGCGCTCACTCCTGACCAGACCCGGGTTCTGTCTGTACTAGATCACATCTACACCTCGCTGGCTGCTGAGGGCAAAGCGTCCGACAAGTCTATCATGGCTACGACTTTGTCGATTGCCCACGACAGCGGCTTGCTGCAAGCCGGCGCAACCAAGTACACCTGGCTTGCGGCCTGGAGTGAGTACATGGACAATCTCCTGACGGTCACCTTCCCTGAGATTCGGCGCTTGGACCCTAACGACCCTTCGGGAAACGCCTATTCGTCAGACACGTTCACTATCACGTTCGGCACCAACGTGGCTGTTCTAGGAGCCTAACGTGAGTGTGATTGCTGGGTGCTTGGCTCTAACAGATGCTAAGGTGCTAGGGCTAATACCTTTCAGTGCTACCGCCTTTAAAGGTAGCCACCTTACACCTAGCAAGTACAACCCGCCCATCTCTGCTGGGGATTTTCTCTTGGAAGGGGAAGATAGCCAGAGCGTCACTTACGTACCGTCCCGAGCAGAGACGCTACATGCTGTCTTGTCAGGCCAGATCGACCATAACCTAGGTCTCAAGTACGCGGTTAGCCGGAGCCTATCCCTAGATACGCCTAACCAAAACCTCAAGCTAAAGGATATTGTTCTGTCACAGCTAGGGGAGAACATACCCGGTAGCTACTCTCTAGTGCTCTCGACTAGCAGCCGGTCGGGGCGATCTAGTCGCATGGTTTTGGTCAACCGCCACCGTACCTTGTACTTGCTGGGCGTAGCAATAGGATCTAGTTTGTACTTGGTATGGTCCAACCAGCCGGACATGGAGACGGATATTTCCAAAGCCCATCCTGAGGCATTGTACTACCGGTACCCGCCTCAAACCAACTCTCTGTGCGTGGTTCAGACCTTGTTCCTGGTTCACCGCATTCGACGCTGGACTAAGGATGGCCTAGAGCACTTGAAGATGTTCGCCGCAATAGAGAGGAGTCTGAGTAACTCGACGGAAGGATTGTTGCTGCTTTAAGGAGAACTGTAAATATGCTCGCAGTTTGTTTTAACCACTAACCAGAGGTCACCACACGATGGGCCTACGCGATTTCAAAACGAAAAAGAGCTTCGCTGACGCGAATGCTCGAGGCGGCCAGAGGCAGCCTGGGATGGGGGACTTAGTTGAAGTATTCAAGTTTCCTGACAAGAAGTGGATTACCCTGCGGTTCGTCGGGCCTCTTTGCTCGTACGGTAACCACTGGGTGGTCACCAAAAAGAAGGACGGCAGTCAAGGCAAGTTCCCTGCGCCTTGCCTGGCTTACGATTCGGCTACTGAGAGTCGGGATGCCACTAAGGACTGCCCGTGGTGCAAGGAAGATCCGGAGATGGTTCAGTCCGGGTCAGACTATTTCACCAACGCCATCATCCGTTCGTTGCAAGAGAACGAGCCTCGGCGTAAGGCTAAGCCGACGGCAGAAGAGAGAAAGACGGGCTGGAAGGACAAGAACTCAGAGTCCTGGACACCTGTCCGCGTAGTGCGGCTAACCGGCTCTGTTGTGCAAGAGCTCCAGCGGCTGAGTACGTTGAATCGCCATAAGGACAACAAGACGGGCGAAACGCGGACCTTCCCTATCAGCCACATTACCAAAGGCGTCGACGTCAAGATCATGTACGACTCGACGGAGAAAACGCCTTCCAAGAAGTACACCATTCAGATACGCGAGACCCTTACTCCTTTGTCTTCGGTGGAGAAAGAGTATCTGCTGTGGGACATCGAAGACCGCATCACCCTACCTAGTTTGTCAACCGTGATCAAGGAGCATGATATGTGGGCTACCCGCATGGGCCTCAAGAAGAAGCCGTCGTCCAAAGCAAAAGCTGGTAAAGAGAAGGACATCTTCGACGAAGACGAAGACTTCGACGAGGATGAAGAGGACGAGGAGGAGGATGACACTCCGAAGAAAAAGAAGGCTGCCAAGAAACCCGTCAAGAAGTCCAAGAAGCCCGTCGACGAAGATGAGGACGAGGACGAAGATGAGGACGAAGATGAGGACGAAGATGAGGACGAAGATGAGGACGAAGATGAGGACGAAGACGAGCCTCCTCGCAAGTCCAAGAAGAAGCCTGTAGCCAAGAAGAAGTCCCGCAAGCCCGTCGACGAGGACGA
>OFQV01000379.1_pt1 | contig 11982 bp, 17 predicted proteins | sample 1542971 | NCBI WGS metagenome assembly OFQV01 (sample SAMN07774229, study PRJEB24372) | wastewater metagenome | isolation source: WWTP Cannobio (Effluent) | place: Italy: Cannobio | collected 2016-01
TCGTTTTGGGTGACGCAGAACACGCCTGCCACCCTGGATGCAGGCTCGTAGGCTGGCATCAGTCGGACGGCACCGGCGGCGATGAAGGGGTTGATGCCACCAGCAAACGTGGTTTTGCAGCCGTGGGTTGCGCGGGTTCGCATTAGCATGGTTTTCCCTTCCCGTGAGGCGCTTTGGCACCTCCGTTCAAGTTCTTCAGGTGACCATCACGAAGCAGCAACCTAATCTCAACCAGTCGCTGGCTTACGGCGTGGCGGACACAAGTCAAGGCGATGGCGTCGTTCTCCCACTCAAGGTAGTTGATCTTTGTCTGCATCTCCTCGATGTGCTCTTTAGAGACTCCGAGCATGAGTTCGGCTGTGACGGACGGTTTACGCGAGCTCATCGAGCACCTCGACTTCCTCACCAAGTTTGCTGGCAACGTAGCAGTGCATGGCTGCGACCAGGGCGGTTGGGCCGGTGCCGGTAAAGTGATTCCCTTCGTCACTGCGGTAAATCTCCCCAATGTCGCCAGTTCCTGCACACCAGTGAAAGTGTGCCCAAACTATGCTGATCTTTTCGCGGTCAATGATTTCCCCGCCCTGTGCCCAAGACGTTGTCGGGGAATACACCTTCATCAGCTTGCGTTCGTCGTACGCGTAGCACTTCTTGGTGCGGGGCCGGTACTCAAACCCAAGGGAATGCTCAATGGTGCCAACCATAAAGTCGAGTTGCACGTTCGTGGCTTGTGAGACTTTGATTTTCATGATGCCGCTCCAAATGCAAATCCGATCAAGCCACTGATGATCATCAGTGCGACGTACGTGAGTACCTCGCGCGCCAGCTTCTCGTAGTATTCGCTGATTGCGTCATACTCTTGGTCGTAGTTCATGTTCTGTAGCCTCGTGAGGGTATGGCGGCTGCGACATGTGAGCCTGGGCGCTGAAGTTGACGGACTTCGCCGTCGCCAGTCCGATAAGACCCTTTAGTCCAGATCGTGGATGACATGGGCAGGGCCTCGTGCTTTTCGCGCTGGCGTGGGACGATGGGCGTCTTGCTACGCACATTGGCGTTCGCTCGGTCGTTGCGAAAATCAATCGGGTGTTGATGAGCTGGGGTTGTTGTGTTTACGCGCATGATTAGCTTCGTGAAAAGTGCACAGCCCCGCCTGGACAGCGCTGTGTGACATTAAGGGTGAGGATGCCGCGTGGAGATGAGTGCCGGAGCGTCCACTCCAGAGGGGCGTCTTCAGTGTTGGGGTTGACATAAATCTTCACGCTGGCGTTAGGGTCTTGACAGTGATACTTCAGGATCGCTGCCACGACGTCCATATGTGCCTGGATGTCGTGTTCACAGCCAATGAACGACACGGCTGCTTTGGGCGGTTCTAAATTAGATAGGTGATTCATCGAAGTTAGAGATTGGATTGCAGCGCGTGAATTCTGGCTAATTGTTTATGACTATTTAGTCATTGGCCTGATAGTATTCCTCCCACTTTCGCTCGACGATGCGCTCGATGAGGGGTTCGTACTCTGGGGAGTTAGGGCCGACGAGCTCGGCAGCTTCGGTAGCAGCTTCATCAAGGAAGCGGTCTTCGAGCTCGAATTCACGTTCTTCGCGTTCGATCTCTTGTTGTGTAGTGAGGTTTTTCATGGTGTCTTCACTTTCGTCATATCGCCGAAGTGGTTCTTCAGCAGGGTTGGGAAGTTTGCCAGTCCGTTCCAGGTAACTGTGATGCCACGGCCTGTCTTGGCATGTCCTGGGATCAACAGGGGCTTGATCTCCAGCTGGCGATGGCCGAGGAACTTCGTGAACTTGGCCGGGCTGGGGCTCATGTCACCCACCATATAGTTGAATAACACGAATAACTCATCACGGTGGATGTTGCACAAACCGTTGGGCTTTGTGCGGAGCAGTAGGTTACACAGGGTGCGTCTGTACTCTTCGACAGCGGTCAGACGCCTCGGATCAAGTTTGTAGCTGTCGTCTGTGGGCAGCTGATCGATGAAGTAGGCCATGTCGCCTTCAGTCAGAGCAGTTGCCGTTGATTCACTAGTAGTTTGGCTCAGGCTGATCAGAGTGTTGCGTGACTCGTTCTGCAGCACTGTGCTGGCTTGAGACTTGTCAACTGCGTAGCTCATCAGATAGTGCAGGAACGCCTGTAGCTCCCCGGGGATAGCCTCGAGCTCAAGCTGCGAGATGATCAGCTTCAGGGCTTGATAGGGCCCTACGTTGAACCGTCGATCTTCCTTGTCCACGTTGACAGGGTCAGGTTTGTTGCTCGCGAAGATGTAGCTGGCGAAGTTTGACACTGCGTAGCTGTTCTTGTTCATCATGCGCACAGTCACTGTTGGCTCAGTGATGAAGTTTTTCAGGTTGGCAATGACACCAGCCTCGTCGCGGAATGCTGAGGTCTGCACCTCATCGATAAACACGATGAATTTGCCGGCCACAAAGTCTGTCCACTTTTCAGACAGCTCACCAGCACGTTTGATAACGGTCTGGGTCTCACCGAAGATGGGCATGAGCACCTTATTCATGAGCAGGCCCTTGCCTGTGCCCTGTGTGCCCTGCCATATCCATGCGGTCATGGTGCGGTCACGGTATTGGGCGATGAATGCCAGCCAGTTCATGAAATGTTCGACAGCATCGATGTCGTTGGCCAGCACGTGGCTGATGATCTTGAAGATTGTCGGTGGGCACTTGGTGACTCTCTTTACTGGTGCGCGCATATAGTCCGTTAGTTGAAAGGTGTTTACTGTCTTGTTGGCGAAGTCCACACGGACGTTGTCACGCGGGTTGAATTCCATATCCCACTCAGGGATGTTGTTACCAAGGCGCATGCCGTTGGAGTCTGCAAATTGACGAACCATTGATTCGTTCTTGGCTGGGAAGATTTGCAGATCATCCTTTGCTGTGTCATAAGCTCCACGGTAATAGGTGGAGGTGCTGCGCTCCAGGAAGGCCAGGTACGTTAAGCCCGTGGAGCTGACGCGGTAAGCCTGGGAGTTGAGCTGTTCCCAATAGGTAGGCAGCAACTCCTTTGTCAGATAGACCGGCTCACCTTTGAAGTTAAAGATGTAGTCCGGGTTGTTCTCTGGGTGAAAGTATGCCCATGAGTCACCACCGTTGAGGTTGAAGTACACAAACCCTCGGTCGATCTTCATGTCTGTCACGATGCACTCACCTGGCTTGACCAGCACCTCATGTGAACCCACATGTTTGTAGGTGAGCTTGCGCTTGGGCAGTCCGTCACGATCCCGCAGTTCAAGGATGCGTGTGTCTGTGAGAGCACGGTTCTGATCAGTTGAGTTGATACGGCCGGTGAGATCGAATGTTGTGTTGGCCTTTTGCACATGCGAGATGCGTGGTGTTCGGCCCAGAGGGTTCTTAATTCCTTTGAGGACAGGTGGTGCTATATAGATGAGCTTGTCGGATTGACATGCTGTGATGTCCAGTCCCCAGCTCAGGGCATTGCCTGTCTTGGTCAATGAGTGCGCGTTGCGAAGGATGGAGACCTCGTGGTTCTTTTGGATCAGCCACTGCTTGATCAGTGGTGCTGAGACTGGCTTGGCCAACATGATGAATACGTGGCAGCGCAGGGCAGGGGAGCTGATGTTCATGGAGCCTGACCACTGGAGCACGTACGACACATCCGACATGCCCATCGCATCAAGGATCGTATCGACTGTGACGGGGAGTGTTTGGTAAACCTCGATGGGTTGGCCGGTGGTGGGGTCGTACTGCGTGACTGGTGCTGTGAAGGTTGGCTCGATGCCATCGAGGTCAAGGCAGAGGAACTCGGTGGTTGCGTTGCGGTCTGTGCTGTCCTTGCGTGACTCGCACACGAGGTTGCGTGTGACCATTCCCTTGAGCAGACAGTTGCCGATGTTGGCGTGCTTGATGATGAGCGACTCCATCGTCTTCAGGTCAGGACAGTCTTCGATGATCGATGACACTTCCCATACATTGGGGTATGACGATTTCTCAATCGTCCCATCAGTGTGCTTGGTATATGACTTCGTCAGCGCGACGGCTGCGTTCAAGAAGGTGAGTTTCATGGGTGGTCTCAAATAGAGGTTAGAGCGTGGATTTTAGGCTTCAAAATAAAAAGTCGTTTTTTCCGATTTGAAGCCAAAACTCGTCAAAAACCGGTGTAAGCAACGTAATCAAAAGTTCTCATACAACCTCTCTATCCCTTCTTTTTACACTTTTTACACTTTACACTTCTAAAGTTGAAGTTAGAAATATAGAGTAGTAGGTTAGAGAGTAGTACATAATTTGTTTATATAAGGGTTTCAGCCTATTTTTTACGCCCTCTTTTTTGCCCATAAATTCCCGGCTGAGTCAACGAAAACGGCGACGCCCACAGTGATGTGAAGACGTCGCCGAGTTGGCTTAGGTGAGGTCGTTGGCCATGTCCTCCATGTGCTCGTACCGTTTGAGTTGCTCGTCAGTGAACTTCATGTTGATGAACTTCACGTCGTTTTCTTTTTCACGACGTGCGATCATCCGACGTGTCACAGGTGTTGCTTGCTTGCTCGTTGGGATGTAGTTGTACATGAACTCGCTGTAGTTCGCGTACCGTGATGAGTCCAACATTGACGTGAGCAATTGATCGAACCCGCGGATTAGTCCTTTGACCTTCGAGGCTTCAAGAGTCTTGGTGCTCTTGTCTTCACGGGAGTATTTAAATCCCCGCAGTGCTGCGTCGATCATGCCGCCGATCTTGCCACGCATATTTTCAATGCATGCAATCTGTGCACGGATGGGCAGTTCATCGAAGTCACACTCTTCCTCTCCGATGTCAAGGATGCGTTCAACGATCAACATTTTGTAGTCGGCATACAGGCTGGCGTCACTGATTTGTTGTGCTGTCCATTCTTCTTCAGTGAGCAACCAGTCGGGGTTGTCGACAGCCGCTGCGTATTCAGCATAGGTGTCTAGTGATTCTGTTTTGTCACCTTCGGCCAAGAGTGTCAAACTGTCGATCCATGACTGACGTTGTCCGTCTGTCGTGAAGTAGACGCCACGTGCCTTCCATGTTGGATCATTGCGTTTGTTGCCTGTTGGGTCAGTAAGCTCTTGAATGTCGAAGTTCAACTTGTTGGCGTACATTACAAGAGCTTTGACGGTGTCCCACATGTCTTGTTCAGGTTCGAGACCCATGTCCTCCATGATCATGTCTTCATCGCCTTGTGAGCGCAGATGTCCCATTGCTTCGCCGAAGGCGTCCAACTTGCCCACAGGTGTTTCAGTATTATCCTTGACCAGCTTGGCTGTTTTGGCCATGTACTGACCAGCCAGCTTTGCAGCTTTGAAACTAATGTGACCGCGCAGTTTGAGGTAAGGGCTGAGTTGATATTTTGTATCAAGCGTTGCAATTACTTCTTCGGGGGTCATTGTGTTTGCGTTTGTCATTTTGAGTCCTTTGTATGAGATGCGAAATTGCACCCCCAGATAGCCAGACTCGCTGGCCATCAAGTGGTGATCTAAGTTAGACCTTAGATTTTTGAATGAGTTCGATTGGCTCGATGCGTGTTGCCATCGGATATCCTTGCTCTGCTTCTATCCGAGCAATGATGTCGAACGGGTCAGCACCGAAGTCAAGGTCAGTTTCGGTTTCCTGAACTGGGTTGTGAACGAATGTTGTAGCGTCGTCTGAGTTGCGGAGTTTTAAAGCCATGTTGGTTCCTTGAGTTAATTTGTAAGTGATCCGTTTCGTGGATCAAGACGGCTGAGCGAGTCAGCACCAGTTCGGTGGGCCAGTGGAGCGTGAAGGTAGAGACTCACGATTGCTCGTGCGCGTCCGGTAAGCGACGTCTCAAGGTGGCCGGTGCTCGTCTTCAGTACCACTGCATGCGCGAGCGTTCATGCGCAGTGGGTCAGAGGGTTTGTTGCCTCTGTTTTTGTTAACACATGCTGCAATTTGGGCAACGTGGGTATCCGTCTGGAGTGTCTGGTATCCAGTCGGCAGATTTGGTTGTGGTCTCACATGCACTACAGAGCTGAGTGGGCGGCATGAGTGTGACCTTATCGAGAGCGTAGTATTCCGCGTGCGTTTTAGCGTTGTTGTGCGCTGCCTTGTGCTCTAAGTACAAGTCGAAGTCTTCAGCGCTTAACAGCATGTAGCCGCGCAGGGTGTATTCGGTATGACCGTCGTCGCCTTGGTCTTCCCACAACTGAATAAGTTTGATGTGTTCAGTAAAAGTGAGCCCGGTCAGTGCGTGAGCTGCTTTTTTATCTACGGGGTAGTACATCGCTTGCTTAGGTACGACGTACTGTGGTGAACGAATCACCATCTCGGTTGGAAGGTACCAACCAAAGTAGCTTTGTTCAGTTGCGATAAACATTGCCAATTCTGGTGTGATCATTTTTGCTGGGTCGTACTTGTTTTCGTGGAGTTTCCATGCGTCAAGTGCGAAGATTGTCTTTGTTGCCATGATGTTTTCCTTTGAGTTAATTTAGTGGGTTATTTGCAAAGCGCGTAGTTGCGTTTGTCAAGTTCAGTCCCTTGGAACTCACCGAAGATTTTGGTGAATACCCAGTCAACAGCTTGGGCTGTCGTGAAGTGAGGGTTGAGCCGTTCACATTCGACATGTGCGTCAGCGATTTGTTTTGCTTTATCAACACGTGCGTAGTAGTTTGTGTCGTAGCCGTGTTTCTCAGCGGTGCGTCTTTCAACGCGCGCAATGTCCTCGTCCTGTTCTTCCCAGCACTCAGGGTGTAGGGCTTCACCGAACGGGCCGCGTGACGATGTTTGATATCCGCAACGGGTGCATGTAGGCATGTTTATCTCCGAAAGTTAAAAAAGAAAGGGGCTCATAAAAGAACCCCTCAAATAGACTGACCCAAAGCAAAGCGCTAGCGGAGCTCAGCCACGGAATATCCGATGATGCGGCGATGGAACACGCCATCCTCGATGTACCCAAACACGTTCTTGGCCACTAAAACAGTGAACATTGAGAGTATGAAACTGAAGAACGCACTCATAGTCCCAGTGACTGTGCCCCAGTGTACGGTGAGAACGAGAATCATTATCATTACGTGAAGTGTTGTTTGCGCACCACGGTTCCCGAGCAGTCTGAGCCGCATCCTTGGCGGCAACATGCTCAACACCACGAACTCAAAAATCACGTTAATGAGCCCAAAAAAGATAACTGCTTCGATCATTATTCTTACTCCTAAATTAATAGCACGCGACAGGTCGGTGCCAAGATACTCGGTGACTCCGCCCATAGGTCGGAGCCGTCAGGCATGACATTGCCCATAAATCAACCCGGCACAAACTGCAGCCTTGTCTGACGACGCCGGGATATGTCGCGCAGCGCTGCTGATCCGGTGTTCAAACAACGCAACCCGCTTGGGGCTGCGCTGCTCGATCACAACGTCATTTCCTCTTCAACGTCGTCAGCCTGCTCTGCAACAGGTGCAGCTTCGGCGCTCTGCATCTTGAGCCACATTCCTCGTACTGCGCTGGGGCTGTGGAACCCTACGCCAGTCAGACGTTTGAGTTCAGCCAACGCAGCGTCGAAGTCCTTGCGGGCCAACCGATCAGTTGTTTGCACCGGCGCTTTGGGCGTCAACGCTTCAACCTGTTCGCGTAGGCGTGTGATTTCCGCGCGATACAACTTACCATTGGCCGTCGTACGTGCTGCGAAGTTCAACGTGCGCTGCTCAAGCTCGTTGTGAGCCGCTACCAGCGCAGCTACTTGGGCCTGCAACGCCTCAACTACCACTGTCATTTCTTTTACGCTTGCCATGATTCTTCCTTTGGATTAATTTGTTAGAGAGCAGGGCCTGTCACGCCCCGGTCTGTTTTGGTTAAGCCGCCACCGCTGTGATCGGAGCGCTCGACTGCTTGTCAGCAGCGATCCGATTTGCCAGCAGTGCAGCAGCGGCCTGCGCCCTACGCGCTTTCCTCGCAGCGTCGTTCGCCAGCATCACCTGCGTGCGGTCTTCATACCCCGCTTCCGCGCCTTCCAAGAACCCTTCCCCAAACTCACCAGTTGCTTCCGCAATCAGGCATGTCCCGGTCCACAGCGTGGCTCCAACCCAACCAGCACCACGTCCCAGCTTATTACCAACACTCTTTGCGCTTGCCATGATCTTCTCCAATAACTAAGGCTGTGTACGACATGCACACCTACCTCAAACAAGATGACCCAAAGCCAAGCGCTAGCGGGGATCAAGAGCAATAGACGATGCGAGCTAGCCTCTATGCACCAACACGCACACGCTAGCCACACACCCAGCCGCAAGGCAACCAACAGCTACGCACACCACACCGCGCTTGTCGCGGTTACGTGGTGGTTAGGCGTCGTCACCACTAGGGTCCCCTCTTGGGCCTATAGCGATCCGAATCCGAAGTGGGGTGGTTCTTTTGTGCCGGGTATATAAGGGACCCACGCAGCCAAATCCCTAAATTTTTTAGAAAATTATTTCCGACCACCCAACATCTAACCTCTAAGTTAGAATGCGCCACATGACCGCACGCATGGCCAACCCGTCTCAACGCGCACTGAAAAAACGCGACCCCACGCCGAAGGAAGACTTTTCCAGCCGCAAAGGTGGTGAGCGAGGTGTGTCGGTCGCACGTGCGCGTGGCACAGACACGAGTAACCTGTCGGCGGCGCAGATGGCGGAAGTGATTAGCCCCGATAAGCCCCTCACCGAAAAGCAGAAACTCTTCGTCGAGCACTGGGCTAAGGGCGACTCGCTCCCCAACGCCTGCTTGCGTGCGGGCTACTCAGACGACGGCATGGCCTACCGCCTCATCAAGATGCCCAACATCCTGAAACTCAAGGCCGAGTACGAAGCCAAGTACGAGGCAGATGCGCAGATGTCGCGCAAGAAGGTGATGGATGGTTTCCTGGAAGCGATCGACATGGCCAAGCTCATGGCGGAGCCAGCCACGATGATCAGCGGATGGACAGCGGTCGCGAAGATGTGCGGCTACATGGCCCCGATCGAGCACAAGATGAAGGTGGACGTCACGGGCAACGTAACGATGCAGAAGTTGACCGCCATGTCCGACGCAGAACTCCTCGAGATGATTGAGAGAGGCCCCCGAGATGACGGCGCACAACTGCTCACGGATCAGACTGATGGGCGAGCCGCCCTATGACCCGGGCCCCCAGCCCCCAACAGGTCGAGCTGGCCAGCCGGGTACTGTCCCGCCGATCACTCCTGCCGTTCGTGCAGCGGCTCAACGAGAGGTATCTGGCGGGCTGGGTCCACGAGGACATCTGTCGACGCCTGGAGAAGTTCAGTGACGATGTAGCCAAGGGCCTCTCACCACGCCTGATGTTGCTGATGCCCCCGCGAAGCGGGAAGTCTGAGCTCTGCTCCCGGTCCTTCCCCTCCTGGCACCTGGGGCGTAACCCCCACCACGAGATCATCGCCTGCTCGTACAACGTGAGCCTGGCCATGACGTTCTCCAAGAAGGTCAAGGAGGTGCTGCAGGACCCGGTGTACCACCCGGTGTTTGACATCAGGCTTGACCCGAACAACCAGAGCGCGGAGGAGTGGGCCCTGGACCGCAGCGCGAACCGCACCCACTCAGGCGGGTATGTGGCTGCCGGGGTAGGGGGTGGTATCACCGGCAAAGGCTGCATCATACCCTATTGCACCATCGACACCAGCCGTGGTAAAATACCCGCATCTCAACTAAAAGTAGGGGATTCGGTTTATGGTTACTCTCACGAAACAGGACATGTCGTTCAAACGACAGTTATCGCGGTTAGCGTCACCGCCAGGGTTGCAGAAGTTGTCCGGTGCGGCGCTGCGGTCATCACAGTTGACCACCCAGTCTTTGCAGGAGGCGAGTATCGCCCTGCGCACTCAACGCAAGGTATGCCCGGAGTGTGGCTCTCCGAAGGCGCAGACGGCACATACGTGCAAAACCTGCTATACACGCCTGAGAGAGCAGGAGAGGGTGGCGCTTACGTGCGACCAGTGCAGCACCCCTTTCACGCGCCAGCGAGGGGAGCACGAGAAGGCGGCAAGTCGACACGGGGCGGAAGTCCACACTTTTTGCTCACAAGGGTGCTATGCAGAGTACAAGAAGCTACATCCTGCGGAGTACAGCACCTCGCACGGGGTATGCGGTGGCTGCGGGAAGCCCTTAGTAGGGAAAGAACAGAAGAAATTCTGTTCCCACCCTTGCTACACGGCGTTCAGGGCCAAAAACCGGGAGACGGCGAGCTATGGCGCGGCTTGGCTTGCGACCAAAGCACTCGTGTCGACGAAGGTCAAGGCATGCGTGTTGTGCGGGAGCAGGAAGTCCCGGATGGAAGTCCACCATATCGATCACAACCCCGAGAACCAAGACCTAAAGAACTTGGCGCTACTGTGCATGCCGTGCCACAAGAAATATCATGCGTTCGTGGGACCTGCGCAGAGGACATTGCAGGACTACTTCCGACAGACGACTTTGTAGTCGATTTCCAGACAGGGACCGGTAATTTTTTTGCTGGCGGGTTGCTGGTCCATAACTGCCACATTCTCATCATCGATGACCCCCTAAAAAACGCCGAGGAGGCCGACTCCGCAGATACGCGGGAGAAGTTAATGGACTGGTACGGTTCGACTGCGTACACCCGGCTGGCACCAGGCGGTGGCGTACTTATAGTGCAGACTTGGTGGCATGACTCAGACCTCGCTGGTCAGTTGCAGACTGCGATGGCTGCTGACCCGGACGCCGACCAGTACACGGTGGTGAAGTACCCGGCCATCGCAGAAGAGGACGAGTACCTCGACTACGGCACGGACCTGATCGTGCGCGGCGCGCCGCCCGAAGGGCCCCATACCCTCCTGCGCCTCAAAGGTGAGGCCCTGCACCCGGCGCGCTACGACCTGCAGAAGCTCAACCAGATCAAGCGCACGATCAGCCCACGGTTCTGGTCAGCCCTGTACCAGCAGAACCCGGTACCAGACGACGGGGCGTACTTCACGAAAGACTACTTCCGCCGCGGCCCTGCGCCGGACCTGTCACGCTGTAACGTGTTTATCGCGTGGGACTTTGCCATCAGTGAGAAGAAGGCCAACGACTACACAGTGGGCACCGTCGGACTGCAGGACGATGATGACGTGCTGCACGTTGTGGAGGTGGTGAGGTTTAAGTCCGGCGACGGGATGTTCATCTGTGAGGCAATCTTAAATCTAAGTAAGAAATGGTACACTCCGGGGCAGCAGCTCGGCTTTGAGGACGGGCAGATTTACCGCGCAATCGAAACTCTACTTAAGAAGAGAATGAGAGAACGATCACAGTACCCCTCCATCCAGCTACTCAAGCCGATCACGGACAAGCTGGCACGTGCCCGCCCGCTACAGGGCCGGATGCAGCAGGGGATGGTGTCGTTCAACGACAGCGCCGACTGGTACGACACCCTGCGTACAGAGTTCCTGCGCTTCCCGGCTGGTGTCCACGACGACATGGTCGACAGCGTGAGCTGGATGGCGCAGATGGCCCTCGGCCGCCAAGCCCCTCAGAAACCTAAAACGAAAGCCCCACCATCATGGCGCGACAAGCTCAATCTCGGGGGCAAGGGCTCCTTCATGGCAGCCTGACATGAGCTGCGCATCTTTCGTCTCCCAGACCTTCGCCGTGCGCACCGCTGCGCACCTGGCTCATCTGACCAGCACGAGCTACGCCCAGCACATGGCGCTGGGTGACTTCTACGACGCACTCATCCCGCTGATCGACAAGTTCGCCGAGGTGTACACCGGGCTGGAGCAGAAGCTGCCGAAGTACCCGCGCGTCGCCACGCTGGACTACGACGACCCTATCGAGCTGATCGACGACTACCTGACCCTGGTTCGCCAGGAGATGAAGGGCGACGCCAAGAGCAGCCAGGCGCTGCTGAACATCCTGGCTGAGCTCGAAGAACTGACGGCGCAGACGGCCTACAAACTGAGGTTCCTAAAGTGAACATGCTCCACTACGCCACCGCCCATGAATTTGTGGAGGTCTGTCGCCAGCTCCCCTGCGGATGTCTCCTG
>OFQV01000380.1_pt1 | contig 11978 bp, 20 predicted proteins | sample 1542971 | NCBI WGS metagenome assembly OFQV01 (sample SAMN07774229, study PRJEB24372) | wastewater metagenome | isolation source: WWTP Cannobio (Effluent) | place: Italy: Cannobio | collected 2016-01
AATTAAATATAGTGGGGTACAATCTCGCAGATTTTTTTTATTTCTCCAGAGAAGTTGGCATGTTTTTCATGTAACAGATGTAACATTGTAACATCCCTTTAAAATCAAGGACTTACGAGCATTCACGATGTAACAGATTTTGTAACAGAGGCTCGATTTTGTAACAGACAGGGTTAAGTGTTTGATTGTAAAGGAAAAGACACAATTCTTTCTAATGTAACGGACGTAAAAGGATATAAGTAATTACAACAACTGGAGATTAGCTATGACTGAGATAGTAAAAAAGAAAGTACTTTCTAAGAAAGTTAGAGAGGCGATGTCATTACAGGAGTTATATGAAACAGGGTTATCAACACCGTCTATCGAGAAATTGATATTAGCTAAGGAGGATTTCTCTAAACCATGTCAAAACTACTGTGATACTTTTTGCAAATTACCTTGTAAGAATAGGGATCTTAGCCAAGTAGACTTTAGACAGCAGAAGGCTACTGTAGATGTACTTATCGTATTACCAAGTCTGTCCCCAGATATGAGAACTAAGTACGGTAAGACGAAATTCGGATGGTCTGATGACGATCTACATCAGAAGATCATTTCCTACTTAGTTGAGAATCATCTTCAAGGTGCCAAGGTCGGACTCAAGTACATGCTTAAATGCAGACCCTCTGAGAAACCTAGTGTATCTATTAGTGCGTTGAGGAGGTGTAGCCCTTATCTCAAACAGCAGATATCTACATTGAAACCTAAACTTATCATATCTCTAGGTAGTGATACTTCTAAAGGTCTAGGTGTTAAGAGTCCAAGAAGAGGATTCTTCGATAAGATAGAAGTGGATGGAGTAGAAGTAAACGTCATGTCAACTATCCACCCTAGGATTACAGCAATGATACGTCAAAATGCTTCAGGTAGTTTCTGGGGTACTGACTTCCTAGATATACTCCAACGTGACTTCAAGAAAGTAGGTCAAGTACTCCGAGGGGAAGTAACCATACGTGATGTAGATGATGTAGTAGCCGAGTTCGTTCGAGAAAGGTTATTCGTTACTACGACGGTAGATCAAGTAAGGGCTCTACGGGATGAGATTTCTACGTTACCTTCAAAGTCAATACTTGCGTGGGACTGTGAGACGACTTCCCTAGACCCTTGGTCTGAAGATGCCAGAACCCTGAGTCATCAATTCACTTATAAAAGACCCTCTGACAATAAAGTAATTAGCGTCGTCGTACCCCTATGGCATAGAGACAATCGTTGCTATAACCCAGCAGACGTATTCCCCTTCCTATCGGATATCTTAACCTCTACCGAAACGGAGAAAATTGGACATAACATAGCATTCGACATCCTATTCGCTAAAGTAGTTCATAATCTACATCCTAAGCAAGTCGCTTTCGATACGATGTTATTACTCCATAGTATGAATAGCGGACTACAGGGTATGTATGATTTAAAGACCGCCACCAATGATATGCTGTTTGAGTTACAGCTAGGGGGGTATGATGATAAGATCGACATAGCAGCGTTGAAACGAGCCGCAGCGAAGCAATTAAAGCTCGCCCTATCCAAAGGTACTGCTGACGAGGAAGACGAGCAGGAAGATGCCTTACCGTGGCAATCAGATCCTATTGAAGGTATGTCGTTTAATGTGTTTTAATTGGCTCTCAACTTTCGAGATCAGAAAATGAACACTGCCAATCAAATACGACTTCAAGATAGCTGTCATTACTTTTTCACAGCCCCTGGTGATACCATACTTACCTACGTTCAATCAGTCGCCAGCCCTGAAAACACTACTTGGTTCCAGTTTATCTACTCAGATATTACAGGTATGCACAAGATAGAAGTGGATGACGAACTGAACATACGACTAGAAGATAACTTCTTAACTTCAGAACCGTATGAGAAGATCTCTTTCCACTTCCCGACTATAGAGATGTGTTTACTTATCCACGCTAACAGCCCCGAAGATTTCTTTAAGGGTGATTCAGAAGTACACGTTTCTGAGTATAAAAAGCTAGGATTACTTAACACTGAAAACTACATTAAAGCCAAAGACATTCTAGGTAACAGACTAATAGGAGGAGTTAATTTAAAGATAACTAGAAATGAGATTGGAATTACATCAGTGGAATCCTGTCCAGTCAACGAAGGGCAGATACCCCTATTTTAACGAGGTGAACTGTGGAAGTATTATTAAGAAAAGAACCTACTAAGGATGCGATACATTGCGTAGGGGAGTGCCCAAATTGCCAAAGTATTCTAAAGGATAAGATCTCTAACCTATCTGCTTGGAGTAAACCTATTTTACTTCAGTTCGGGTATGGAGGAGTAGCGTCTTGCCCCGTATGTGAATTTGATGCAGTTAATATGTACCCAGTATCTGGAAGTAGAGGTACTGAACTACTCTCCAAAGCATCTCAACTAACTAAGTTATTACACCATTCTGTCTAGTTAATTCAACTAGATCAAGTATAAGCAAAGGTAGGCTAATTCAGCCTACCTTTTTAATTGGAGATTACTATGTCAGATGTTCCACTACTGAACCCTAATTCTCTAACGTATGAAGATTTCCCTTACCAAGACCTACTTACCTATGGTGGTATTGATACCTTTGTTACGTATGAGTTATTTAAAAAGCTTTACCCTATAGCATCCAAACCGGTGGGGTATATCTTACCAGCACCTAGTGGACGTGTTTCTCGTATGGCCGCCCCGTCTATCTTCCAGGAACATATGGAAGTGAAACGAAAAGCAATGGAGTTTATGATCGAGCTTAAGTATAACGGACTACTATACGATTGTGACCTAAATCGAGTTTACCAAGATAGAATGGAAGAGCAGATGTCCGAGCTTAAGGATAGGATATTCACAGCAGTCGGAGAAGAGTTCAACATCGACTCTGCCAAAGAGGGTGAGCGAATACTGTTCCACAAGATGGGATTGAATACTACGGTATTAACAAAGGGTGGAAGCCTATCCACCAGTGGGGACGCGCTGAAGGAAATGTTCAAGGAGCATAAGTTATCTTGGCTAAAGGACTGGGCTATCTATGGTGATGTCAGTGGAGCTTACGGTAACTTCATCAAGGGGTACATCGAGAAGAACGTAAAGCGCGACGGACGTATTCACCCTAACTACAACTTGCACGGTACTAGTTCCCATCGTATCTCTGGTAATGATCCGAATTTGCTTAATATTCCATCACCTAAGCATGGGTACAACATTCGACAGTGCTATAAGGTTCAGGACGGTTATGCGTTCTTGACTTTCGACTTCTCCTCTTGCGAAGTTAAGGTACTAGCTGCGTTATGTAAAGATGAAAAAATGCTGGAGTCCATTACTCAGGGATTGGACTTCCACTCTTACACCGCGTCACTTATGTACCATATTCCTTACGATGAGTTGGTACAGGCTGTTGACGATGAAGATCATGTAAACCATAAGGAGTACAAGGGGTATCGTAAGAATGCGAAAGCAGTGACCTTTGACATACTAGAGGCCCTACATTGAAAGGTGTAGGTGAAGAACTGGGCTAATTCGGTGGAAACCTTACTCACTTTGAACCGGTGAGAAGACAATACCGAGCTAAATAGAGTTTGATATTAAGCTCTTAAATGTGTAAAGACTACAGTCAAATAAACAGTGCAATAGCATCTGGAGATTTTTATGAACAGAGAAAGTAGACTACTATTCTTATCAATGATGATAGGGGATGGATATATACATCCCAACGGATACTCTAAAATACTGCACTGCGGTAGATGTAGAGACTACGTTGAGTGGAAGTGGTTATTACTAAAAAGAGCTGGGTTTTCACTTACTCCCGTCTCTTTGGTAAATAATAACGGGTTTCCAGCCTATACCTTTGGCATACGCACTACTCGAATATCCAAGCTGTATCGGAGGATATTATATAGTACAGGTGCTCATCATTGGTACAGAAGAAAACTTCTTAATAAGTTAGAGCCTATCCATATAGCTATATTGTATATGGATGATGGTGGTCTTAGCCAAAAGAAGAAGGACGGAGTAGTCACTGCTAATGACCTCATAATAAACACTCATACTACTAAAGAAAATAATCAGGTTTTGATAGATTATTTCTACGAGGTATGGGGAGTAAAGTTTACTCAAGTTCTAAATAGAGGTCATTACAGATTGAGATGTGGTACTAAAGAAGCACGTAAATTTATTAAGATAGTTGAACCTTACGTGTCTTTAATACCGAGTATGTCTCATAAACTGGCCATAAAAAACTAGACACTCTCGAAAGAGAGAGTAGGGAGCTAGTAGCTCCCGAAATGCTCAGTACCTGACCGCGTGGTGGCGAAGGTAGTAATATAGTCTGCTCTACCAGAAATGGATAGATGTACAAGGATCTAGGACGTACTAAACAATAGGTGGTTTGTTATATGGTTCTTCCGTAGGCGGTGTTGCTATGGTTATCGGATGTACTATGGACGAAGCTCAAGAGATTATCAACGCTTACTTCTTAGTATATCCACGTATTAAACAATTTATCGACGATGCACATGAGAAAGCACGTCTCAACAAATGGGTATTTTCAGTCTTCGGACAACGCAAAATGCAGTATGGCCTATTGCCTATGTATCAGCGTTCACCGGTATATAATGCCAGTCTCCGTAACGCGCAAAATAACCTTATCCAAGGCCCTGCGTCTACGCTCGGTCTTATAGCCTTTACTTACTTCTCAGAACGTATTAAGGAGCTAGGTGGATTTGCAACGTGCACCGTTTACGACTCAATTGAGCTGGAAGTGCCAATAGAAAATCTATCGAAAGCTATCGAGATGGGCTATCAATGCCTAGACGATTACCCAGTAGAAAGATTCGATTGGTTAGACTTTAAAATTGGATGTGATTGTGAGATTGGATATAACTGGGGTCAGTTACGAAAAGCATACCGTGGCGTAGCCCAAGAGGAATGTCTATCAATCTTAGCCGCATCAACTTCGGTACATTAAAGAGGTAATGACAATGGATAAATATGAAATAGACGCAGTCATGGAGGAGCTAGGTCGTGTTAGCGAACGGGTGGATACTACGGTACCGAGTGAATACCCAATGAGGTGTCGTGAGGTAGTACCTACTCCCTACATAATGGGGGGTCCTGATATAGTACCTACGCCCTACCCTAACCGTATGATGACAAATCCTGATAGATGGTCTAACGCAGTTATACAGTCTACTTCTGCCTCAGAGCTACAGGTAGACTTTAACAACGATCCTTTCATTAGGGAAATGTTACAGGTGAGTACCAGGACAGTGAGTACTGCACAACAGATAGCTACTCAGGACATGGCTACCGTTGAAGAGAGGATTCTTAGTGCCATGCAATCTTCAGTAGGCATCCTTAACACTGAACAGACTAGACATACACTATATGAGAGTTTGCGGAGGGAGTTAGATGCCGACAGTAGAGAACATCTAGGACAACCTATAGTTATCTCTCCTTCAAGTTATAGCGTAGAGATAAGGAACGGCGATCTACATTTCATGAGGACTAACGACCGTACTAATGAAAGGTAGACTTCAGGTATAAGGAGTAGTGAGGGCATGTCGCTTTCACTACATCCCTGGAGAAGAATTATGAGCATTTCAAGATTGGTTCGTAAGAACAAAGGTTACTTTGAAGAGGCTGTTCAAGTACGTTTCAGACATAGAAGTAAATGGATGGATATTAACGCACAGGGAGGATGGGAAAAGACACTGAAACTGGCCAAGGAAATTGAAAAGGAATTCAAGGAAGAAGCGACGAAAGAGGGTTGGCCTCCTCACAAAAAGTCCGTGAGGGTTCCTGCGACACCTAATGTTTACGTGAGTAAAAATAGTAGTGATAGTATAGTGTTGACGCTATCTTACCCAGACTCATTAGGGGTTCGTAAGCAAATCACTAGATCCCTTAGCGTAAACCCAATCAGTAGGGTTCTTGTGGATTATAAAAATCTAGTAGCGTATCACGGTAGTAAGTTACCACCGATGTCTAAATTATTAATCAAGACATTGAAAACCATCAATGACCGATACAAATTGGAGAAAGAGCGTGGAGTTACCCTCAAACCCATCTTACTTGGGTATTTTGGCACTACTGAATATCACCCTGATAATCGTCTGGGCGAAAGTGATTAGTAAGTATATACAAACGCTAAAGAGCAGCCTTGTTCAATTGAGAGAAATGTATTACCCGATGAAGGGTTACTTAGATTCTCTTATTAGTACAAGTATCTCTAGGTCAGGGGTTTCGGCCAAGACAGTGAACTATTCTGTACTCACCGCGTATGAAGATGTACTCCGTCTTGGCCGAGTCGTGGGTAATAGGTATCAAGGTAAAGTGCTTGCTATACAGATAGAGCACTTACCCCCATCTGATAAAAGTACCTCTCTGTTAGCACTTCATGTGCTAACAGAGTTCGGATTGGTAATGACTCCATCAGATGCTACTGATGGCGTTATTTACATAAACAAATATGCTATTGAGGAGTTCTGGTACGCAGAACATCCTCACATACAGAGAGTTAATGATGAACCTAAAGACATTTCCACCTCTTTACAAGGTGACCTCATCTGGAAAGGATCGGGTGTGGAGCATCGGGGTAAGGCCAAACGAGATGATACCCTTCTTTGATATCGTTGTCGTCACCGGTTACATTGATGGTGCGATGACGGAGTTCGTTACGGTTATTAAAGAAGGTAAGAACGTAGGACGAGCTAACGAAACTACCCCTCACTTACAAGCAATTAAGGAAGCTCAAGCAGCGTGGGAGAAGAATAAGCGTTTAGGATACTCCGAAACATTACAGGGTTTCGTAGCCCCTAGATTCCCTATGAAAGCCCATGAGTTATCTAAGTGCTTAGATAAATTAACTTGGCCGGCTTTGATACAACCTAAGCTTGAGGGTATTCATTGCAAAGTAGTACGAGTAAGTGATGAGCATATACATTACTTCTCACGTACTACCGCTAGGTTCCTTAACTTCTCGTACATGGATCAATTCTTTAGAGAAGTGCTTGATGTGGGCGAAGAGATCGGAGCAGAGTTATACGCACATGACACTTCCCCAATAAACCCAACAGCCCCTATACACCGTATTCACTTCGAGGATATTGTCTCGTTGATTAAGAATCCTAGATTGGAGGGAGATCGTCAGAAACTTATCAAAGCTCATTGCTTTGATTTACCACGCGCTAATACACCGGTGGAGGAAAGACTCACTGAGCTAGAAAGACGTATCTCGTTGCTACCAAATCACAGCCCTATAGAGTTTATCCCTTTCTATGAAGTTTCTTCGTTACAAGAGTTTTATAAACTTCACGAGTCGTTCAAATCAGAGGGGTTCGAGGGTAGTATGTACCGCAGAGCCGGATCTCTTTATGAGTGGGATATTAGGTCATATGACCTACTCAAACATAAAGACATGATTGATATGGAGTTCCCAATCGTAGCCATCAATGAGGGGAAAGGTACTTTTGCTGGTAAAGCTGTATTCACTTGCAAAGCCGATAACGGATTAACCTTTGAAGTTATTACTAAGGGAAGCGCGGAGAAGAAAGAGATGTATTTAGCCAATGCTTTCTTCTATATCGGTAAAGCGATGACTGTTAAATATCAGCGATTGACTAAGAAAGGGGTTCCTTACCTACCTATAGGGATAATGAGAGACTACGAGGGCGAGTAAGCCCTCTTTTTTGAGGTATTTATGACTAAACACTGCGATTTGAATAATAGTTTGTGTCAAGGGTCTGGTGTCTGTTACTTGGCCTCGATAGGTAAAGTACGTGAGTGCTGCCTAGCTCCTTCAGCCAATCTCAGTAGCGTGGTTTGGACTGGGCAGAGTAGAGCGGCTTTGGCCAAGCACTTTGGAATAGAGAGAAAACACCTCCTATTCACCCCTGACGGCAATGCCTATTTCCGAAAGAATTCGTCTGTAGGGTTCGAGAAGTTCCAAGGAGGGCATATAGGATCTTTTTGGTATCAGTATTTTAATTGCATAAGAGGAGTAGATGACCCAGTAACCAGCTACTACGAAGATAGGGTTAACAGTGGACTAGCTGCATTGGCTAAGTAATATGTGGAGTATATTGAGATGAGTAATAACGAAATGAGCTGTGCTATAGATGATTTAGTTAAACGACTTGAAATCAAAGCCGGTGTTATTGAGGGTGGGGAGAAGATAGCTTGGGGTAGTGATACTGCGCTTATGAGAGAAGCAGCTTACTGCCTTAAGACGTTATCCAAAGCCAAAAGAGACCAAGCTAGGTATAAGAAACTACGTACTCTAAATGTACGTCAATTCGGAGAGCTTTACCTGTCAAACATTAGAGGGGAGGGACTCTTCGATGATCTGGTTGACGAGCTTATTAAACAGTAGGAGATACGATGAAAAACCCAGTGACTGGAGATATACTCTTTGCTGTCAAAAGGTTTCACTCTAAACTTGAGTTTAAAAGTGTTACCGTTAAGAAAGTTGGTAGAGACTATGCGTACTTAGGTGTTACTGGACAAACAAAGATACCTTTAGGCTATTTCGATAGAAGATCTTTCTTTGATGGGGATTGGGAGATTTTCGAGAATGAGCAGTCGTATAAAGACGACCTTGAGCTACTGGAGTTAAAAGCATTGGCTCTAAACAAAGTATCTAAGAGCACTGATTTAGAAAAAATCAGAAGTATTGTTAAAATGTTAGGTTAAACCCCTAACAAATCATAGGGGACTATCTATGACTACACTAAGCAATAAAACCGTATGGCATACCAACACGGTTAAAGATGAAAATGGGAATTTCTTATCCCCTAAGTTATTGCCCTATAAGGTGATATTCGAGGGGATACAAGAAGGTTGCTCTCTACCTACCCTCATAGTTATTGAGCCAAGTACAGGTATGCGTATAAATACCAGTTTAGATTTTTATCATCAGACAGAGGAAGATGCTTGGGATTCAATACAGGATGAAGTAAACAATGAGGTTTTTGACCTTGAGCAAGAAATAGAGTCTCTCCGAAAAGAACTAGCCCTACTTGAAAAGTATCAAGAGGATCTAGGTACCTTTAGAGAGGACTACTTTAAGGGTAAAAGCCTGTAACTACTTATTTTACGATGAATTTTTAAAGGTGAGGTGAATGATGGTTATTGGAAAAACGTATAAGTTTAAATGCTCGCCAGAGATTTTAATTTATATTGGTAAAAACTTTAGTGGGAACGGTTACTGGCATCAATTTGAAAAGGCAGATGCCAGAGGTGATGTGTGGTGTGAACTACTAGACCGTGATTTAACGATGATTGAAGAAGTGACTGCCTAACGTAGTTAATATCTAACACAGCATTAACAGGCATAGCCCACAAAAACGCATGATTTATACAGTTATAGCGTGGGTTGTTGTCCTTGTTGAGTTTGATGTTAGAAGCGTGGTGGGTATTTAACTATTTTTGAACGAGGTGAATTATGAAGGTATTTTTAGGCGGCACTTGCAATGAAAGCACTTGGCGAGATGGTCTAATTAAAGCGTTAAAGATTGATTATTTTAACCCTGTTGTTGATGACTGGACACCTGACTGCATGGCGGAAGAAATAAAACAGCGCAAAGAATGTGATTTTTGCTTGTATGTGATTACCCCAAAAATGACAGGCGTTTACTCTATTGCAGAGGTAGTTGATGATAGTAATAAGCGGCCACGAAAAACTGTTTTTTGCGTTTTACCAACCGATGATGGTCTAAGTTTTACGGAAGGGCAGATACGGTCATTAAATCAAGTCGGTAAAATGGTTATTGAAAATGGCGGTAACTGGTTTGGCGATTTACTAACTACTGCTATATTTTTGAATAATCAACGTGGCGGTTTAGCGTAAAGCCTAACACCAAAACTAACAGGCAACAACCCACAAAAACGCATGACTTATAAAGTTGTAGCGTGGGGCGTTGTCCTTGTTGAGTTTGATGTTAGATGCGCTAACTTTTAACGATGAATTATAGGCATGAAGCACCTTTGACGCTTCGGAGATGATTATGACTACTGAGAACACACAAATTAAAAACCTTAATTTTGGTGATGCAATTGCTCATTTGAAAACTGGTTACTGCATTGCTCGTGAGGGTTGGAATGGTAAGGGTATGTTTTTGACTTTGGTGCAAGGTAGCAACACTTTAGCAAGTGCGCTAAAAATTGGGTATGGCGAATATGTTGGCGAACCAACACTGGCGGATACCGTTTTTATGAAAACTGCGGACAATAAACTCGTGGCTTGGTTATGCAGCCAAACTGATATGCTTGCAGAAGATTGGACTATTTTGCCAAGTAGTATCTAACTATTGCAATAAGCAGCGATGCCCCACGCTTATATACGCTACTGAGATGTAGCACAATTTAATAAATAACGTAGTAATCAGCTGGGGCATTGTCGGCTTGATTGCGATGTTAGATATGGCAGGGTACAAATATGATTAAATGTGTAGTGCCAATAAGTGGCGGCAAAGACAGCCAAGCGTGTTTAAAACTAGCTTTGCAGAAGTTTGATAAAAGCGAAGTTTTGGGGTTGTTTTGTGATACTAAGTTTGAGCATCCCCTAACTTATGCCCACGTTGACAAAATCAGCGAGATGTACGGCATAGAGATTGTTAAATTAAACAATGGCGATGTTTTGAAATTAGTCCGTAAATATAAACACTTCCCGAACGGAGGCGCAAGGTTTTGTACTGATAGACTAAAATTACAACCCGCCAAAAACTTTTACAAAAAATTAGCACAAGAGCAAAGACAAGGTTTTGAAGTGTGGTTGGGCATGAGAAGTGGTGAAAGTCATCAAAGAGCAGAACGCTATAAAAACAATATAAGCCAAGATTTATATGCGCCTCACGAGCTTATGCCATCATCATTTCCGCAATTATTAGAAAAACTAGGTGTTATGTTTAAATTGCCTATTTTGGATTGGTCGACAGAAGATGTTTTTGAATTTTTAGACGGGCAACAAAATAAACTATATTCGCTGGGTAGCGAAAGAGTTGGGTGTTTTCCGTGTTTAGCGGCTGGTGATACAAGCAAAGAACGCGATTTTTCAATGGATGAATTTGGCAAAGAGCAAAGAAGGAAAGTTGTAGAAGTAGGAAAGGAAATCAACCAAAATGTTTTTACATCAAAAAAAATTGCGCTTAGAAATCTTGATACGATGGTTACTAAGGTGCAGTCTTGGCAAGACGATTTGTTTGATGCGCCCTGTATGATGTGCCATATCTAACTACCAACGCATAAGGCGCAAGCACTAACAAACTACGATTAGCGAGGATTATATATGCAAAAAGATACTACACAATCGGCTGAGTGCTTGTCGCACTTGACTGCTGAGTTAGGCACGTTAGAGTTTGGCGATAGGGTTGATTTTACAATTGATGGCGGTTTAGTTGGACGGATTCATTTTGATGAAATAAGCATTAAAGATGAGCTTGTGCGCGAAATGGATGCTGAATTTAACTTGATAGCCAAAGACAACCCTGAGTCACTTGTGGAAATGTTCTTAGTAAAACACATACGGCTTAGAGCAAGTGCCTAACACTAAACTTAAGGCGTAAGCACCCACAACAAACTAAACATTAACACAGGATTCACAATTTTAAGCAAATAAGCGATAAATGGATGGGTGTTTATCGCGCTTGATTGCTGAGTTAGAAAGCGTAGGAGCTATAGCGATGAGTAGAAGGATGTCTGATTTATACGAGGAAATGAAAGCTGCTTTAAGGTACTTCGACCTTAGTTTTCACGAGATGAGCAAAGTGGTGATTAGTAGCGATAAGCCGAACACGATTACGTTTACTTATGATGGTAGAAGTATCTGTGTTTCAATTGATGGCAACTAAGCGTCTAACACAGTATAGCTATCACTTTTGATATATAAACCAAAAATATATTAAAAGTGACGCATAATCATGTAGAAAAAACAACCAACCCTACTGGATTGGTACTAATGCGAGTAG
>OFQV01000381.1_pt1 | contig 11921 bp, 11 predicted proteins | sample 1542971 | NCBI WGS metagenome assembly OFQV01 (sample SAMN07774229, study PRJEB24372) | wastewater metagenome | isolation source: WWTP Cannobio (Effluent) | place: Italy: Cannobio | collected 2016-01
ACATCCTCACGGTTTTCATACAGGCCAGCCACCATCAAAAGGGCGGCAGACTTCACCGGCGCGGGCACTGCCACCACCAGGTCAGCGGCGGGCATGTTGAGATAGTCCGCACACGCGGCGGTCGCGGTCGCCATCAAGGCTTCGATCAGCACGTCTTCGTCGTCGTGGTCAACGCGCAGGTGCAGTTTGGTTTCGGCAAGGGTCAGCATGGTGGTCCTCAGTTGTAGGGGTGCCAGCGCCGTGGGGAAAGGTAATCAGGGCCCAGGCTCGCATTGGTGAATCACTCACTTCTGCGCGCCGTCCGTGAAAGCCCACTCGCTGGCTGTCGGGGTTGGTTTCATGACACGTCACTGGCCGACTAAAACGTGTCCTGGCTAGCCTTGCGGCGCCCCCAGGCAGGGCTAAACAAACGTGAAGGCATCGAACCCCGCGAACTGGGCTTGCTCGGCCCTCGATGCCACGCCCATGGCTTGCGCCAGCGCTTGCAGGCCGTCAATGCGGCCGGTGGCCTTGGCCTTGTCCAACTTGCGCGCGCCGGTCGGGTCTTTGGTCACCACCGCATTGGCGGCACACATGGTTAAGACGGCGTGGCCACCGTGGGCGATGCGGCCATTCAGCAGCTCGGCTTCCAGCGCATCCAGGGCGGGCGCCATGTCCTTAAAACCTTGGCCCCACTCCACCAGGGGCAGGTCGGCGCCGATCTTGTCCAGCTCCTTGCGCAGCAGCTCGATGCGCCAGCGGTCATAGGCGATGGCTTGGACGTCCAGCTCGGACAGCAGCGCGGCCATGTCCTGCGCGACGTGCTCATAGTCCACAGTGGCACCGGGCGTCGTGTGTAGAAGGCCCTGGCGTGCCCACACGTCATAGGGGGCGCGGTCACGGCGGGCGCGGTCAGCCAGGCCGATTTCAGGCGTCCAGAAGTGCGGGACCACATGCCACACGCCATCCAATTGGCCCACGATCACTAGAGCCGTGAGGTCGGTACGGGCCGACAGATCCAAGCCAGCGAACACGGGGCCATCAAAGGGCAGCACCCGGGCGGCGCAGGACTTCCACACGTCCGGGCTGATGAATGGCGAGAACGTCGAAACTCGCTGGTTCAGCAGCAGATTGCGGGCGGTGTTCTCCATGCTCGGCATGCGCTGGGCCTGCGTCAGTTGCTCGCGCAGGTCGTCCAGGCTGCGGAACGTGCCCAGGGCGGGGTTTGCTGCGCGCCATGCGCTCTCGTCCAGCAGGTCACACCCGGCTGGCGCTTCGTACACATGGCAGACGATGCGCGGGTCTTTGCTGGCCCTGGCGTCGTCAATCTGCGCTGACAGCCAATCCGCGTCGTTCGCCGCCTGAGTGCTGATGATGAGTTGCAGCGGGTTTGCGTGTGCGCCCTGGCTGGTCAGCAGCGCGTCGATAAAGTCACTCTGTGGGCCACGCACCTGGCCCCATTCGTCGCCGATCAGCAGCACGGGAGAGAGTCCGTGCGCGGTCTTGCCGTCCGCTGCCAGGGCTTTGTACTCAGTGTTGAGCGGCAGGCCCAGCAAGCGCTTGCCCGATGGCACGATCCGCACAATGGCCGTCAGCTTGGGCGATAGCTGCACCATCTTGCAGGCGAGGTTGAACACCAGCGAGGCTTGATCGCGGCTCATGGCGCCGGAAACGATCTGGCTGTTTTGCTTGGCCTCGGGGCCTACCAGGTGGGCCAGCAGCAGGCCCGCAATCAGGCCGGTCTTGCCGTTCTTCCTTGCTATGGAAAGAATGCCCCGTAGCGTGCCGTGGGGGTTGTCGTACACGTCCCGGATGAACTCTTTTTGGAAGTCGTCCAGCACCAGCGGCTGGCCCACCTGCGCGCCATCGGGCACCGGGCAATAGCGCTGGATGAACTCGATAACTCGCTCGGCTCGGGTCATACCGCGCGCAGCCTTGGGATCAGGTCGTCGCCATCGTCCTGGCGGGCCTGGCGCTCCAGCTCGGCACCCTTGGCAATGTCGGCAGAACGTCCGACCGTGGCCACCGTGTTGACGGCAATGGCGCGGGTCAAGGCAAGGGCAAGGCGGGTCAGCTTCATATGCTCATCTGAGCCAATGAGTACCGCTTCAAGGGCGCATTGCACGCGGGCAAGGTTGGCGGCGCTGGCCATGTCCACCGGGTTCCAGGTGTCACGCGGGCGGGCCTGCACGATGGCATCCCAGAATGGGCGCGCACCGTCCGGCACCAGCACATGGGCAGGCGGCGACAAGGGCGGCAGGGCTGCGGCCTGAGTGGCAGCAATGGCGGCTGCGGCAGAGTCTGAGCGTTTGCGCTTGGGTGTCAGCTTCATGGGTGCCTCTTTTTTAAGCAGTCAACGTTAAAGCGAAGGGTACAGGTCGGTATTCGCTTACCACACTCTGGTGATTTCTGCAATAGGACTGTTGCTAGGACGCACCAGACGGGCCTACAGCCGCTTTATTCCAGTGGTGCATGGGGTTGGTAGGGTTGCCCTCTGCATCGCATCCCATGCGCGCCGGTCTGCCGTACAGGCTGGCCATCGTCCGGATGGAATGACACGGTTTGCATGTGCTCTTCAGGTTCTCCCGGCTGTTGTCCGCTGGGTCGAAGTTGGCATGGTCAACCTCAGTCGCTGGCGTGATAGTCCCAGGCGGGCAGTACTCGCACAGCGGCACCTCTGCCAGCACCTGATGCCTGAGCTTCCTCCAGGCTGCGGAGTTGAGTCCCAGCGTCCGGCCATTGGCGTCCTTTGTCCACCTCGTGGGAGGCTTCACCGGATAACCATTGACGCGGCGCTCTTCGGGCATACCGTTGCTGTCCAGGCCCTTGGGCGGCTGTTGCCTGGCGTCACGAAAGAACGTGGGCGAACGTGTCACGCTGCGGCCTCCTGTTGCTTGCTCGGGTACGGCAGCGGCGCAGGGGTGGCGGTGCCGGTAGCTGGCGCGTCGTCGATACCGTCGATAACTTTTAGGTTCTCCAGCTTGCGCACCTCTGAGCGGCGAAGCCATCCATCGTTCACGGCGGTGCTGTAGAACTGTGCGCGCTCAGTGCTGGAACCTCTCAGCAAGCCCTCCAGGCTGAACTCGGCATACATGGTGCGGGCAGCTTGCGGCGTCAGCAATTGACGGTTGATAGCGCCCTCGATAGCGCTCAAATGGCGGCCCAATGTGTGCTTTGCGAAAAACATATCCATAGCCACGCTGTTGCTGTAGGTGCTGTGCGACAAGTCACCAATCAGGACGGGCGGCACCTTGAAAATCCGGGCCACTTCTTCCACGCTGAACCGGCGCGCTGCAACCCACTCGCTATCTGCCAGCGACAAGCTGATGGGGGTGAAGGTCGAACCTTCTTCCATGATGGGCACCTTGCCTGCATTGCTTCCACCGGCGTACTGGCTTGCCCAGCTTGCGGCGATGGCCTGGCGTTGCTCGGGCTTCAATCGCCCAGGCATGGACAGGATGCCGCTGGCCTTGGTGCCGTTGTCGAAGGTGCTCTGGCCATGCTGCGCTTCGGCTTGCGCAAGCTGGATCACGGCGCGGGCGGCGCTGATAGGCGACACACCCACCAGCGGATCAGATCCAGCACGGTGGCGAAGATGGAACACCTCAGACGGCAGCAGGCGCTCCCGCTTTCCATCCCGGTCGGTGTACTCATACCCGCCGATGGTTTCGCCCTTGCGCATGATCGTGACGTTGCTTGTCACCATGGGGTCAAGGCTGCGCACCTGGCCATCAAACCCACGGGTTACGCGGGCGTAGGCGTTGCCGGTCAGCAGCATGGATGAAACCATCCATTCCCAAAACTCGGTGGCCGATTGCTGGCCATTCGGTGCACGGTGAAGAACGGTATGCAATGGATGCTCGGTAGCGGCTTTGCGGTCGTCGCCGTCCTGCCGATAGAGGCGCAGCGGCAGCGATCCGATGGCCTCGGCAATCAGGGCCACGGCGGCGTAACAGGCACCAACACCTTGGGCGGTGTCAGGCGTCACGCTGGTGGCAGACAGCGGCACAGGCCAGCCATTCACGCCGATGGTGCTGCGCTGCTCCAGGCCCACCAGCGACTTGATGCGGTGAATGATGCTCATGCCAGCTCCAGCCACAGGAAATTAGGGTCACTGTGAATATGGAAGTGGGCATAGCCTTGCTCGATAGGCTTGGAGCGCAAGCTCACTTCCGTCTGGCTGTAGGCTGGCCAGCTTTGCACCACAGAAACCTCGTGCAACTCCACGGCGCGAAGCTCTCGCGTGTCGCCTTCCCAGGCTTCGTCGGTGGCCACAAAGCCAAAGCTCATGCCGCCCAGGTCGTTGCGCTGTGCGAGTGCAACAAGGTCATTCCCGGCGCGTGTGTCTGGCAGTTGCAGCGTGAAGTGAAGGCCCTTTGCATCCTCCCGGAGCGTCAGGCTTCCCGACTTCGTGCGGCCCAATACCGCCTTCGGGTCGTGGTCAGACAGCGCCAGAACATCCCGCCCACTGGCCAGCGTCGCAGCGAATGCGCCGGGGGCGATGCGCTCCATGTAGCCACCGATATCGGCAGGCGTGCCAAAGGTGGCAACGTAGCCCGTAAGCGTCCGTCCGCTGGCTGTCACACCAGCGGCGGCGCGTCGTTCAATGTCCGGCGCGCTCATGGGCTTAGATGGCCACGTCGCTGGCTACAACAAAGCTCTCGGGGTGGCGTACTGCCACATCCACCGTGGCCATTGCACGCACCAGCACGTTGCCCTTGGAGTAGGCGGTTTCTGAAAACGGATTTACCAACAGGTCTATCTCGCTCCAGATTCCCAGCATGGCCTGGCTCCAGTCACCGGCGATCAGGTGGCCAGTGTTGGGGGTGCCGGTCTTTTCGGGAACTTGGTTGCTGAAATAGGCGGGCAGATCAGCGACACGCCCGTTTTCCATCAAGTAGCCTGCAATGCCTGCGGCCTTCAAGGTGCCTTGCAGCTTGGCTTTTACCTTGGTGCTGGCCACGATGTTGGCGGCGCTGGTGTTGCTGATATCCAGCTTTTGCAGCATGGCCAGAATGTTCTGCCAGCTCAGGGTGGCAAGGTTTGCCGTTTGCACGCCCACCGTGGACAGCACGCCGGTCGGCTCGTTGGTGCCGCCGCCCTTAATCAAGGCGCTGTCGATGGCTTGTGCCAGCAGGAAAGACAGGTCATTGCGAACCAGCGCTTCAACGTCAGGCGAACTTTGTTGCAGCAGTTGGCGGCTCATTTCTTGAATGCCGCCTGCGTGCTTCGGTGCCATGGTCACGCTGTCGAAAGTCATGTCACCAGTAGGCAGCGCTGCATTCTCTGCAACCCATCCCGTTGTGCCGCCGGTCGCGTACTTCGGAATGGACAAATTGCCAGACAGGCCGGACAGCACGCGCACACCCAGGCGGCGGGCGAGTAGGTTGTTACGGAATGGCTCGATGTACTGGTCGGCACGGTGGATCGTGGGCACGATTTCCGGCGCGGTCACGGTGGTGTTGACGGCGCGGGACTCCAGCGCTGCCAGCGGCACAAACACGCCCTGAGCTTTGCGGCCCGTCCGGCGTTCGCTTTCTTGGGCGAACTCGGCAGCGGCACCGGTCAGGCTGCGGCCTTCCATCTGAGCACGCATAACTTCCACCACGCTAACGCGGCCCTCCATGTCGGACTGGCTTTTGTGCACCGGCGTGCCACCCAGGCTGCGGCGCTCGGCGTCCTCGATGAACGATGCGCGCTGTTCGTCGGCTTCCAGGGCGGTGATTTCGCTTTTCAGCTTGTCGAACTTCGCCTGGCCTTCGGCGTTGAGCTGGGGCGATGCGGCCAAAAGGCTGCGGGCTTCATTCACTTTTTGGCTGCGCTGCTCTCGGATTGCGTGCAAGGTTTGCATTTGTGGGCTTTCATGGTTGGTGCCCATGCAATCGCCGGGCGGGTTGCAATAGTCATAGACTATTGATACTGCGGAATATATAGCAGGAATCTATGGTTGTGTCAAGAAAAAACCCGCTCGGGGCGGGCTTGGTGGCTCCAGGACATCGCTATCATTTGTGATAACGATGTTTGCAGGACGCACCCCACGGATTAGGGGTGGCTCCAGGCTCGGTAGGTGGGCGAAAAATTCCGTTCACGTAGGACGCACCCCACGGCAGGCAAGAAAAAACCCGCACAGGGCGGGCTGTAGGTTTACGGTGCCAGCACGTTAAACACGCTGGTTGAACGTCCGTCACGCGTCGTCACGCGTCACTGTCGCGTCGGCACGCGTCAAACCCATGGGTTAGCGCTGGGTTCGCCATGGGTTCTGCAACGCCATGCAACGCCATGCAACGGTTGTGCAACGTTGCAGTAACGGTGAAGGCTTTCGGGAAGGCTTTCGGGAAGGCTTCTATGCCGTGGCATCGTTTGCTCATGCCGTGGCAATGCCGGGTGCTGGTGTGCAGCATCTGTAATCGGATTACAGATAGCGATGTATCTTGGGAATTTCCCAAGATAGCGGGCATCTGTGTGATTCACACAGATAGCGGCCACTCTGGAATTAGGAGCCTCCACATTGAATGTGGATCGTGCGGGCGTCGTGCTGGAGTCCGACTCCACTGTGCTGATGGTCGATGCGAAGGGCCGCTTGGGGTTTCCCTCCATTCAAGACCTCGGGGCACAAAGGCAAATCCCCACGGTTATCTGATATGGCTTCGTTACAGCAAGGAAAGAAGGATGAACTCAGTTCACCCTTATGCGGCAGCAGCCAGCCAGCGATTGACCGCCATTGCAGACACTCCCACGGCAGCAGCAACCTCGCGCTGTGACTTGCCTTCACCGATCAGGCGCAGCACCTCGGGCATGAGGGCTTCACGCTTGGCGGCTCCTTTGCGGGCACCACGTTTTGATTGCAGCTCCCGGAATGTGGCCGGGTCGAAGTGCTTCCACACCCAGCGGGCGCACGATGCGGAGATTGCCCGCACCTCGGCCACCGGCAGCGGTACGGCAAAGCCTGCATTAAGATCGTCAGCAAGGGCGCGCAGGGCCTCTTTGTAGTGGTCGAACCCACCAGGCAACCAGAACCGGCGCACCAGGCTGTAAGACATTGGACGCAGCCGCTCGAACAATTCGCAGTTGCGGCCTAGACCTGCATAGTCGGGGTCTGCAACCCGCTTTTTCATGTCTGCAATGCGCGGCAGATCAACCCAATCAGACAGTTCGGCAAGGCTGTACGTCCCGGCCCATTGCTGAGTCTGCCAGCGCCCATGAAACGGGTTTTTGCACAGGTGGCCGGAGTAGCCGGGATCAGCTCCCAGCTTGCGCCGAATGCCCTCCTGAGCGGCAGCGAGATACAGCAGCGGGCGTGCCCTTGATGCCTCGGTGCGCGGCACTGGCGCCTGCAACGCATACAGCAGGTGTGCGTGCCCATTGGCCGGGTTCTCGATAGCCAGCGTCGGCGGTGGCGCGTTCAGGCGATCCCACGATGTAGCAGCGTCCGCATGGTCAACATCGAACGCCAGCCAAACGACCTTGCCGCTGGTGTTGGGTTGGATGTTGCGGAAGGAAAGCGCATCCACGCGCCCGCGCACCGTCTGCCCCATGTGGGGGTCGTCGGTGCAGTACGGGCGGCGCGGAAGGCTGTCAGCGAAGTGCCGGAGCGCTGGCAGCATCAATAGCCCCAGGCAGCAGAACACTCGCAAGGGGCTTCAACGCGGTCTTGATGTGCTGGTGCAGGCCGTGGCCGTCTGGTGCCTCTGTGACCGCTTTAGCGGCCATGGCGCACCCCACGGCAAGAATGCTTTGCTGCAACTGGCCAGCAACCGGACGTTGCCCAGGCCGTACGCCAGCAAGCTGATTCAAAAACTTGTTGGCGTTCATGTGCATGAAGCGCTCATTGGGCGAACCGTTGGCGGCGCGCTTGATGGCATCGTGCATCGCGCGATAGCTCGGCAGATACTCGGCATCCCGAACCTCGGCAGCGCGGCGGGCATCGCGGTACGCGGCCACCATCTTGACCTTGAGGGCGCGCACCGTCGCCGTGTTGCGGCTGTAGGTCAGCAGCAGATAGGCTTGATCCTCGTTCAGCAGTGCGAACCTTTCCGGTTGCCCGCTAGGCGAAGGTGCGTTTTCAAATCGCACCTTTCCGAAGGCTTCAAAGTCCGGGCGGTAGTCTAAAACCAGCCGGAACACGCTGCGGGGCAAGATGCCAAGGTGCTGCGCAAGCAAGCGGGTATCGGCGCGGGGTTCATCTCTGACCACGGTCAGGGTAAAATCATCGGTGATAGTTTTGGTAAGGGCTCCAGTCGCTGCAACGACCGGGGCCTTTTTCTTTTGGGCGGCGCTCATTCAAGCCACCTCACGCGATTCAAGCCACGCGCTCACATCGCGCTCACGCCAGCCGACCGCCTTTGCGGTCAACCTCACCGGCTTGGGGAACAGGTTCTTTGCCATCATTGCGTAAATCGCGCTGCGGCCCAGTCCAACGCGGGCTTCAACGGCGGGGCGGCGCAGGATTGCGCAGGTGCTATTTGCAGGGGTCATGGTTTTGGTCTTTCAGAACGCAAAAAGCCCGCAAGGCGCAAACCGTGCGGGCATAAAAAAACCGACTCCACGCGAATGGAATCGGTCAGGGAACCCGCGTTAACGGGTGTTGGGGCGGCTCAGGGCCAGAAACGAAAAAAGCCCGCCAGTATTACCTGCGGGCTTGATGTGGATTGCGGGGGGAATTCCGGGCGCGGCTCTTCTCCCACCCAAAAAGCCCGCCATTCTCTCGAACGCGGGCTGTGTTTTTTCTTGCGGCTATTCCTGCGCAAGCAGGAGATATACGCGTATTCGCACCTAAAAAGCCCGCCATTCTTGCGAACGCGGGCACGTTGATCTAATTTTCTCGCACGCTACCCAGCGCAAACTGGGTAAGACCTATGCTGATGCTGTCTAGTTGAGAACATTATGCCGAACAATTCCAAGTGGTGCCGCCATGTGCTGCAGTTATTTGTAACTGTTTGCATCGCTTTGCGGCCGGTGGCTTCGACCGCAATAGGTTATGTAGGGTGAATAGGTTTGTGCCAGCCGTTGCGTGAAAAGTGTCAGCCCATATTGACCGCATCAAGGCTGGCGCGGGTCTGGGTGTGTCGCAGGAAACCATAATGCTTGTCGATCATCGCCGTGGAAGTGCCAGCCAGCTTTGCGACTAGGAACACGTCCACACCTCCAGCGATCAATTCGGATATGCCCACATGCCGGAGGGTGTACATCACCACGCTATCGGGCAGGCCAGCGGCCTTTACGGCAGCGCGGAACCGCTTCTTCCATGAGTCTTTATTCCAGCGGTTGCCGTACGCGTCTGCCAGTAGTGGGGCGGTCGGCAGCTTGCTCTTTGCCTGCTCTTTGAAAAATGCCGTCGCGGCGGTGGATAGCGTGACCGTCCGCGTGCCGGTCTTGCCGGTCAGGGTCAAGGTGCCTTGGTCAGGGTCGAAGTCTGCAACATCACAGGTTGCAATTTCACCGGGTCGAACCGCCGTCAGCAGGAGAGCCTTCACCAGCGCGGCTAGATCAGGGTCACAGTGCGAGAGCAGGGCGGCGCGATCCTTTGGCGTCAGGTCGCCGGTACGCCTGCGGCCTGCCTTGGGGAATGGTGTGACGGTTTTCCAGCCTGCATCTGTAGTCACCAACTGGTCGCGCAGGGCGAGATTCAACGCGGCCTTGAGGGTGTTGAGATTGCGATTGGCGCTGTCCTTTGACTTGCGAACGTCCTCTTCGTCGCCGTCCTCATCCAGTTGATCGGCCATCCAGTCGCGCAGGTGCTGGGGGCGCAGCTTGTTAAGCAGGATGGTGCCAATGGTCTTGCCGTACACCAGCCGCTTAAACCGGCCTTCTGCATCGGCGGCGCTGGTCTTGCTCTTCTGGTTCTTCTGGTGCGTTACGTAGGCTTCACACGCGGCCTCTAGCGTCGTGCCTTTGTGGGTCACGCCCACGTCAACCCCCCCGCTCCACGCTTCGGCCTCGCGTGCGGCTTCTTCGTAGCCCGAGAGGGTGCCGAATGACCGGAACACATATTGCTTTGTGCCTTCTTGCAGCTTGCGTGCAATCCAGGTGCCGTCACCTTCTTCTAGCCTGCGGTAGCCGATATACAGGCCGGGTCGCAGGCAGTGGAAATAGGGGTTACGGCGCGGTGCCAGTGCCTCGCGTGCTGATTTGGTTCTGAGATTGATTGCCATGGTTTGCCCCTGCCGTGGTTTGGTACGCAACTTGGTACGCAACTATTGTACGGCACATGGCGGAACGTAGAAGAATCAAAACCAATGAAATCAACGACTTAGAAACCGTGGCGGAACGTTAAAACCCGTAAATCCTGCCTTCACACGGCAGGGGTCACATGTTCGATCCATGTATCACCCACCATATAAATCAACGACTTACGGTGATTTTCATATGGCCCATGTCCTGCGATACGCAACTTTTACGCAACTTTGGGTTTTCCGGTTGCGTGTAAAGGGTCGTTAACTCAGCGGTAGAGTGCCACCTTCACACGGTGGAAGCCAGTGGTTCGATCCCACTACGACCCACCAATTCAGAACCCGGCCTAGTTGCCGGGTTTGTCATTTCAGATCACCCCACCGCCTTGCACATCAAGTGCAGCTCACGGCGGCTTGAGTGCACATCCAACACCGCCTCGATGCCGTACACCTGGCCGCCATGGCTCACCCGGTCGGCTGGCGTGATACCGGGCCGATAGCGCATGATGATCTTCAGCTTCACCTCTGACATTGCAGCCTGAGCGGCGATAAAGTCCCGGCCCGTCAGTGGCTGCACATGTGCCCAGGTGGTGATGATGGGGAGCCAAGAATCTGGCAGCGGCTCCCCCCAATCGTTGGTGGCACCCGTGCGGCGTTCGATAACGATGCGTTGATCCAGTGCACCGGCGTTCATGCGCTGTACTGCCGGTAAGGGTTCAGCAGCCGGTAATAGGTGTCGTTGCGGTAGAGCTGTCGGTCTGACACATCCTCACGGTTTTCATACAGGCCAGCCACCATCAAAAGGGCGGCAGACTTCACCGGCGCGGGCACTGCCACCACGAGATCAGCGGGCAGCATGTTCAGGTAGTCCGCACAGGCGGCGGTTGCCGTGGTCATCAAGGCTTCGATCAGCGCATCCTCGTCGTTATGGTCAACGCGAAGATGCAGTTTCGTTTCTTGCAAGGTCAGCATTTGAATCTTTCAAATGGTTGGAATAGGTGCCAGCGCCGTGGGAGAAAGGATCAGGGCCATGGGCGCATCAGAGAATCACTCACCTTTGCGCCCAGTCCGTGAAAGCCCACTTGCTGGCTGTCGGGGTTTTTCATGAATGCGCCACTGGCCGACTGATGCGCATCCGGGCTATGCCTTGCGGCCCCTCCCGGCTAGGGTGATATTCAAACGAACGTGAAGCCCTCCAGCGTCACGCCCATGGCTTCCTCGGCCTTGGACGCCACGCCCAGGGCCATGGTCAATGCGATGAGGCCGTCAACCCTGCCGGTCGTCCGTTGCTTGTCAATCTTCCTATTGCCCGCTGGATCACGCACCACCACGGCATTGGCTGCGCACCAGGTCAGCAGCGGATTGCCGCCGTGGGCGATGCGTCCATTCAGCAGCTCGGCTTCCAGCACATCAAGGGCAGGGCTGAAACTTTGGAACCCTTGCCCGAACTCCACCAGCGGCAGCTCGGCCCCCATGCGATCCAGCTCCCGGCGCAGTTGATCCAATCTCCACCTATCGAAAGCTACCTGGCGAATATCCATGCCATCGAAGATTTCCAGCATGTCGGCTGCAACGTGCTCCAGGTCAACCGATGCGCCTGGCGTCGCCCGTAGGATGCCTTGGCGGTGCCATGTCTCATAAGGTGCTCTATCACGGCGGCTGCGATCAGCAAGGCCGATTTCAGGTGTCCAGAAATGCGCCTGCACTTGCCACACGCCATCCAATTGGCCCACGATCACTAGAGCCGTGAGGTCGGTACGGGCCGACAGATCC
>OFQV01000382.1_pt1 | contig 11899 bp, 20 predicted proteins | sample 1542971 | NCBI WGS metagenome assembly OFQV01 (sample SAMN07774229, study PRJEB24372) | wastewater metagenome | isolation source: WWTP Cannobio (Effluent) | place: Italy: Cannobio | collected 2016-01
CCTGATCTGCTCCAACCACGGCGGCCGCGTGCTCGATACCCTGCCGGCAACGGTCGAGCTGCTGCCCGCCATCGTGCAGGCCGTGCAGGGCGCCTGCCCGGTGCTGGTCGATGGTGGCATCCGGCGCGGCACCGACGTGCTGAAGGCGCTGGCCCTGGGCGCGCATGGCGTGCTGGTCGGACGCCCCGTGGCCCACGCCCTGGCGGTGGCCGGCGCGCCCGGCGTGGCGCACATGATACGCCTGCTGCGCGATGAGTTGGAGATGGCCATGGCGCTGACCGGCTGCCGCGGCGTGCAAGAGGCCACACCGGCGTTGTTGGGATATTGACAATGCAAATCATTCTCATTTATATTCACATCCCCCTTAAGATATATCTTAGTAGATAGGTAGGTGAGTGCTCACATTAACAATCAACTAGTTAGCGCTTACATACCCCTGACCAATATGTTGTTATTTAACCACATTGTTAATATGTAACAGCCTACGGGAGCGGGCACGCGACAAGCAAGAATCATGCCTGTTGTTTCTATACAACAGTGCCCTAACCTGTCAGATAGTGCCCATTTATGTCTGTTAGGGCCCGCTAACGTGTAACAATGTGACCCATTCCGTCACTTTTCAGGGGATAACCTGTGGATAACAGGGTGGCACAGGGGGTGCATATAGGAGCTCGGGGCCAAGGGGCTAAGACTAGCCGGGTGATCTAAAGACCGGACGATAGAGAAGCCTACAGCGCCACACCTAAGCCCTCAGAAGATCGAGGCACCGATAGGCGACACGCTACCCGGTTTCTTTAACAACATGGTTAATCGTTCACACTTCTGAGTGCCGCTGAGGTGCTCTAAGAGGGTTCTACACTGAGGTATAACGTGGTACGACATGCACCGGAATAGCTACCGGTTATCGCATGAAACGACGGATGGTCACCCGAGTAAATAGAATCCTCCTAGAGCAATTCCGCTCACCTAGGAGAATTGAAGATGAGTGCTATCGCAACTATTGCAGCGTCTGGACTTTCTCAGATCGCTGCGCCCGTGGCCCTTGCAGTGGGTCACATGAATCACGCTTCTGCCCTGTTCGGCATCTATGTTGTTGATGCCGACAAAGAGGGAATCAACAAGCTTGAGGCCATCCAAGCCATTGCCAACGCTGGCTTGTCCTATGTCGAATTCTCGGCACAGTTCAAGAAAGCGCAGGAAATGGCAGACTCGGCCGACAAGGCTAACGGGTTTGTCAAGCCCGAAGGCGCTAAGGGGCAAGAGAATTATGGTCCCAAGCGGCGCTTGCTGAATCAACGGGGAAGTGAAGCGAAGCGCCTGTTTGGCGTTTTCAAGCGCAACCCGTCCATTCTGGCAGAAAAGGGCTATTGGCAAGCCCTAGAGGCTGCCCGCAGCTGGCTGGAAGATCAAGCGCAGACATGGGATGGGGATAAGGCCCTATCAAAGGATGAGAAAGCCGATAAGCATGCCTCAAGCGTGCGAACCGGCGCACGTGCGGCAGCAATGGATGCCAATCCGCAGAAGAAAGACGAAAGCGACGCGGATTATCTTCTCCGTGTTCGTGAATTGATGGCGGTGGCAGTTGATGCCGCAGAAAGCGACGAATTTAACAAGGGTGTTAAATCCCTGTATGACTCGCTCACGAAGAAACACAATGCAAACATGCTTGCTGGTGTCTTTCAAATGATGCTGGAAAACATGGACACTGAATCGCTCGAAGCCACACAAGCGTGGATTCAAGAGGAAATTGTCTGCCGCATTGTGGAAACCAAGTAATACCATTGGGCATTGGCGATAGTAATATCGCTAGTGTCCTTTGGCATTACATACGTGTGATGCTCTCCACCAGTAGTGCCCCACTGGTATTGTGTTTGCTAGTAGGCATAAACTAGCATGCTCGGGCGTAACGTAAACTGTCGGTGAATTGACCCGTAAACCGTCTTGTAGCTGCCGAGACAAATAGCAGGAACTATCCCCATTAACTCGGGTGGAAAAGGATAGCTGCGAATTAATGAGTCTAGTTATAATGCCCTCACTAAGGCACGGGGAATTGCACATTGGTAAACAATGTGTGCCCGCCGGACTGCGTAACCGGCAACTATTTGCATTGTAGCTCAATGGTAGAGCGTTCTCTTTATAAGGGATTGATTTAGGTTCGATTCCAAACAATGCAACCAGAGTGGGTTAATTCCCGGCTGAGCCTTACAGCCAGACAGAAAGGCACCTTTGTTTAACAAGGAATGTTAAAATGTTGATGACCTCTCTTGCGGAAATTAAGAGTTTCAATCCATGCCTATCTGGATGGAAAGCAATTCTTAAGGGCCGTGGTAAAACACAGGCCGATGCTCTTTATTTTCCATTAGTGGAATGTGTAGAAAGCAACAGTATTTCTGATGTTTGCTGGCTTTTGGGCAAAAGAAAAGTAGAACGGCAAATTCTTGTATTGTTTGCTAAAGAGTGCGCAAACAGCGTTTCCCATTTAAGGGGCCGGAATGCTGATGCTGCTGACGGTGCTGCTGCTTATGCTGATTATGCTGCTGATGCTGCTGATTATGCTGCTGATGCTGCTGATGCTGCTGATGCTGCTGCTTATGCCCGAAAAAATCAAAACGAAAAGAATAAGCAATTCCTTCGTAATGCCATTCTCAACTACAGAGATCAATCATGAATTTAAATGAACAATGTCGCACCGCTTTGCGTCAGTCAAAGTGGGACCAAATGATGGTTTGGCTGCGCCTACGGGCCATCAAACAGCAATGTTATAAGGCGAATGGGAGTTAATATGATTATTCATCATATGAAAGCCACACAGGTAGCTCATCTTGAAACTGTCTTTGCAAAAATGACAGAAAATGGCTGGACTGTCCCAGATTGGATTCGTCTACTATGGAGCACGATGCGTTATGATTAACACTCAAACTCCAGAAACCATGCGCAAGGCTCATCAAATGGCTATGAAAGCCGATATAGAGGTGGTGGATATGAATAAATATGTGTCCCCATGGGCCAAGCCTTCCATTGCCAAATGGGACCGTGGAAGCAAGAAACAATATACATTGGCTGACGTTGTTTGTGCCTGTGTTGTTGCTGTGGCCTTTGCTTGTGCTGTGTTCTACAGCATTTAACCAAGTTGTTAAAGAAAGCCGCCCTAACAAGGCGGCTTTTTTATTTGTTCTTTGAATACTGCCATTGGTAAAAATTAATGGCTTTTAACAATGTGGTTAAAGCGGCTAGTGGCTGCATTGTTATAAAACAAACCAAACTAGCGCTGGAACCTTATGTCTTTAGTGTGTAGGAAGTTTATTCCGAAAGCAACTTCATAAAACGTAACCAGCAGAGATGGAATCTCGGCATGTGGGTTAATTCAAGAGCCAGTCCGAGTGCAAGTATACCCACAACCCCATAACTCTTTCCCTGAAACAAATGAAACTCCTTCTAGTTCGCGGAATTCCCGGTTCAGGGAAATCCACATATGCCAAGCAATGGGCAGAAGAAAATAATGCAGTGCATGTCGAAGCCGATATGTATTTTGTAGACGCTGATAATGTTTATAAATACAACCATGCAAAGATTGGTGCTGCCCATGATTGGTGTCAATTGAAAACCGCCAAAGCTTTGGAAGAAGGGCACAACTGTGTTGTGTCTAACACCTTTGTTAAACGTTGGGAACTTGAGCCCTATTTCAAAATGGCAAAGGTTCTGGGTGCAGAAGTTTCCTTATATGTTTGCCGTGGACATTGGCTGAATGTTCATGGTGTTCCACAGCATGTGCTTGACAGAATGGCACAAAACTTTGAAGAATGGGAATCAAGCCATGACAATATTTAAAAAGGGTGATGTTGTTGTATGTATTCAACAAACTAGTATATTGATTCTTGGAAAAGAATATGTGTTTAAAGGTGTCAATCTTTATTGGGAAGAAGGTAGTCCTCAATATGGAATGAATACTCTTTCTGTAGAGGGCCTAGACGGTGGTTATTGGTTTAATCGCTTTAAATTAAAAACTACTCCGTTGGAAGAGACACTGGAGGATGCTACAATTGAAGTAGGTGATGAAATTGCTGTCACCTACAAAAAGATTATAAATCCGAGGAAAGTATGAACTCCTTACCATCTGCCTACATTGTCCATTACAAACACAATGGACAACCTGCAAAATTTATCACATTGGACAACACCCGTGCCAATCAATATGCCATTGAACATCATGGCATTATCGGTGGGCTATATGAGCTAGAAACCGCTGTCCCTTTAACAAGCGATGTTAAACAACTTCCTGAAGCTAGCCCGCAGGTAGCACCATTTAACCCGGAGATTGATAATGTTGAATAGTCGTATTGCTATTGGTAAACACGTACCTCTAGCGGCTTATGCAGGTGAACGTGTGTATATGCAACCTTTTATGCAAAAGGAGGGCCTACCAAAGAATTTAACAAGGTGGCAAAACACTGTTGATGCCATGCTTGATGGGATTGAAACCTCTTTGCCGATCTATCTAATGATCGATCAGGGCATTGTAGAGCCAAATACATACCATCGCCGCGGTGGTCTGCATGTAGATGGTTTCTGGTGTGCTGGGCATGGGCATGATCGTCATAATAGAATTTCTACACACGGTGGTGGTCATGGGCCTTCTCATGGTGGTGGTGGACACAGACCAATGAAAGATAGGCATGACCAAAGTGGTAAAAGCCATTTAGGAAGTGGAAATAAAGAAACTCTATTGCTTGTATCCAATCGTGTTGGTTGTGTAGGCTATGAGGGCACGTTTGAGCATCCAGAATGGAAAATGGGTGATCGTAGTGCAATTGATGTTTCTAAGTTTAAGAAAGTTGTATTTGAACCACACCGTGTTTATGGTGGGGACACAATGAGTATGCTGCATGAAAGCATTCCAATCGGTCAGAAGTGTGAGCGCACAGTCGTGCGTTTGAATGTTCCTGGAGTTAGTTTGTGGGAAAACATTCATTAAAAGCAATTATCTATGACCGCAAAGACAAAATTCTCTCCGTTGGGTTTAACTCGTATATTAAGACGCACCCATTACAGGCTAAGTGTGCAACAGCAGTTGGCGAGCCGACTAAGGTTTATCTACACGCTGAAATTGCTGCGCTTGTTAGGTTGCGCAACCCAGAGCGAGCGCATAAGATTGTCGTCTTTCGATTTAACAAGCTTGGTAAACCAGCATCGGCATCCCCCTGCAAATGTTGCCGGTATGCATTGAAACTTGCTAACATTAACATTATAGAGAGTACTTAAATGATTCGATTTCCCTTCTTGGAATGTGGCATGTGTGGCCGCGCTAACGACAACCTCTGTGACGATTGTGAAACCTGTCTTCATCCCCAAGAATGTGTGATGGTGGAACATCTTCCTCCAGAGCCTAAGCGGCAATGGATTGGTAGTGGTGAAGATGGTAATTTATATATGGACTACCATGGCCAGTAACTTTCATGTTTACAGTTTTGAGCGGGACTTTTCTCCATCAATGAGTGGTGCTATTTGTGAGAGCAAACCCGAGGGTTGGCCTGCAAAATGGTGGGCTGTTAATGGTAATCAACAACCAGGAGAGGTACAGAACATCACCAAGTTTTTTGGAAAGTATTATAAAATCCATGATGATTTAAGTATGTCCTTCATCAGTGAGTTTTCTTATGAAATAAAAGAAACTCCAAAGAAAATTATTAACCCTCGTAAGGAAGAAATTTAATGCTTTCCTATTTCTCTCCCTCTCGCAAGCACAAAACAACCACAACATCGGTTGCAGTTGTTAAAGAATCAGCTAATGACAGTAAGCTGTTTCCTCTACGCACAATGTTTAATGAGGCAGCTCGGCGAGATGCTGCAATTAAGGCATTGGTTGCCCGCCTAGAATTTGGTGAAGGCGATACCTGTGAGGCCTATACAGAAGGATCACGGGAAGAGTATGGCCCCATTCTCGTTGAGAAAATCTGCAAAACATATGCTCAATATGGTCGCAAAGAAAAGTGGCCTGAGAATGACACTCCAATGATTATCACCTGCTTTTCAGAGAAGATGAACAATCGCTTTATCTGTACTCCAGGGTTTCTCCGAAAGGTTCCAAAGTGATTCTAGGATTTAGTCCATATCAAGAACCCGACGATGGCATTGGTCCGTTCTCTAGTTTGTTTAACAAGGGTGTTAACCTTAAAACTGTTGACTCTCTTGCTGGTGTTGATGCTGTTATTTTGTGGGGTGGTGAAGACATTGCTCCTATTCTGTATGCCGAGAAGCCGGTAGGTTACTCAGGTCCAGAAAGTCCCAGTCGTCGTGATTTATTTGAGCATGAGATTTGCCGACAGGCTTATCTAGATGGCAAGCCAATCATTGGTGTATGTCGTGGTGCTCAATTTATCTGTGCATTTGCTGGAGGTAAGCTAGTTCAGGATGTATCTGGTCACAATAGCGGTTCAGGTCATCTAATCACCACAGATGATGGCAAGCGGATGAATGTAACCTCTGCTCATCATCAAATGCTCTATCCCTATGATGTAGAGCACAAGCTCATTGCATGGAGCACCGAACGCCGTAGTGAACGTTATGTAGGGATTTCTAAGGAAGAACAGGAGCGGATGGAAACAGAGCCAGAGGTTGTATATTTTCCTGAGGTAAATGGATATGCCATTCAATGTCACCCAGAATGGCACACAAACATCCATATTTTTAATTCATGGGTGATGAATAGTATTAAGGCACATTGCTTTAAATAAGGAACGTCGATGAGACTTGGTAGTGATCCCGAAGTGTTCTTGCTCAATCGCAAGAATGGTGCTTTCAAAAGTGTTATTGGTTTGATTGGAGCTAACAAATGGAATCCGGCTCAAATCGCTGGCATGCAAGATGGCTTTACATTACAAGAGGACAATGTTGCATTAGAGTTTGGTGTGCCGCCAGCGGCGACAAAAGAAGAATTTGTGAAGAATATCCGTTCAGTTCTTTTAGCTGGACTGGAACACCTACCGCAAACTCGTTTCAGTCGCCTGAGCTGCGTCCAATTTCCCGAAAGTGAAATGGACAATCCCTCTGCATGGGTGTTTGGGTGTGAACCCGACTACAATGCATGGACAGGCCTAGAAAATATCAAGCCACAGCCTCCCCATCCTTTCCTACGTAGTGCAGGTGGGCACATTCACATCGAGACTTCCCTTGACAAGCGCACTGTTATCAAATGCATTGATCTTACTGCTGGCGTTCCTTCAGTTCTTATGGATAGCGGGACTGAACGAAGAGCACTCTATGGTAAAGCGGGTGCTTATCGCCCTAAACCTTACGGCGCTGAATATCGTGTGCTTAGTAATTTTTGGGTATTTCGCCCACGGCTAGTAGAATGGGCATGGGATGCTGTTGATCTAGCTTTGCAAGTGGCAGAGCATATGCCGGAATTGCTAGATGAAATTGGTGACGATGTGCAAGCATGTATTAACAACGGAGACAAGAAGCTTGCAGAACTCCTTGTCAAAGGGTACAACCTAAAGGTGATTTAAATGCCTAGTTTAGTTGAGAAACTCCCGCACTACAGCGTTAAGCAGCTTCCCTGCACCTGTAGTATGTTTGAGATTGGTGATTTCAGTTCAATGCATGCAATGAAATATAGCATTGAATATAAGGATACCAATTTCCTACCTCCAAGTCCCACGGGGCTTTATTGCGCGACATTCATGAAGGATGATCCACTGAGTGACAAGGCATGTGAAGTTATTAATGCCTCTCTCAAGCGCATCTATAAGACCCTCTGGAAGAAGAGTAAGAGTGGTGATAAAGAGGTTCGTTTCTGTTTGTTTAAGGATACCAATGTTTTGTAATAGTTTAAATTACGAGGATGTCAAGAAGTATTATCAAGGCACCTGGGTAAAGATTGAAGAATGTGGTGAGCGTATTTACACCGTTGATAAGGTGACTTCTAAATACACGGACCTATCTTCTCCTAGTCGTGGTGAAGGCGACGACGAAGCCGAGATTCGGATTGACATGGAGGTGGGGTATAACCTCAACTATGTAATTCCAAAGAAGACGGTCTATCAATATGGCGAGCGGGCTTTGCTTCTGCAACGTGTTCCAGCCCGTATGTGGCGTAAGGGCATGGATGCAAAGAACACAGAGTTTCTTTCTCTAGATGAGAAGGGCAATTGGAAGAAAACTGCACTCGCTACACCAGTGATTGAGGGTTTTATTAACAAGCCTAGTTACTATTCCGTTGAAGATGCCTTAGTGGGCTTTGACAATGCTCTAGAAAGTGCTGCATTAACTCGCCGTGTTACTCTTACAAAGGGTGGTGGTGTCTTTATCGACACTGTATATGTTGGTAAGCTAGAAAAGAAGGGACTAGCCTTTAAAGCAATTTACGAAAGTAATCTCGCACCCCTATTTCCTCCGTCCATTAAACTAAATCCAGTATGACAATTGCTACTCATTATGTTCTTTATCACAACGACTACATTCCACATCTAAGCAAGGATTTCTATTGCGGATGTGAGTTTGAAATCGAAAGTTGTAAGAAGATTCCTGACAGTTTGAAGAAGCGTCTTATTGTTGATGTAGACCACAGCCTACGCAACAATGGTCACGAGTTCAAGACCTATCCATGTACTTTTGAACAGGCACTAGACCACTTCAAGTTTCTCCATGAAACTCTGGTAGTTGGTGATGTGCCATTCTCAGAGCGTACCTCTATCCATGTGCATGTAAATGTAGCGCAGTTTGAGCTAGAACAATTGCGCCAAATGGTGTTAACATATGCATTGCTTGAACCGTTATTCTTTAACTTCGTAGGTGAACTTCGTAAGGAATCTATCTTCTGTGTTCCACTGAATTACACCTATATGCCATCAATCTACAAGGCTTCTCTTGATAAGATGGTAGAGAAGTGGCACAAGTACACAGCGTTTAATCTACTGCCCATTAAGGCACAACCAGATGCACCAGGTCTTGGTACAGTGGAATTCCGTCATCTCTATGGTACAGGTGATGTTGCTATCTTTAAGAGCTGGCTAACGGCTATTAAGCAGCTTTACACATGGTTTGTGGACAATCCTACGTGGAATGTGCTAGAAAAGATTGAAGCTGGTATGTCTCCGCATACAATTGCCTTTTTAATTGTTCCCGAGCTTACCAAAGGATTGGGAGTTTCGACAGTTAATGAGATGTGTGCAGATACAACTCTAGATGTAAAGCTGTCTGTAGGTGGTCTCAGTGACGGAGTTAAGAAACCAACAACATCACGAACTCGTAAGGAACCCAAGCTAGACGAACTTGTTGCAATGCAACAACAAATGCAAGCAGCTATGGCACAACAAGCTACACCAATTCCAGCAGGTAGCTGGGTAACATCTGATTTCGAGGTACAAGCATAATGTGTGGTCTTGTAGGAATGGCCCTTAAAACTTTAGGGGGGGCAAGTAACATTGACTTGGCAATCTTCAATGACTTGCTTTATATGGACGCATTGCGTGGTTTTGATGCCACTGGGGTAGCTTCTTTCCATAACAATGGAGAGATGCATGCCCTTAAGGAAGCATCAGAAGCTACATTCTTCTTTTCCGATAAGAAGTATGATGCATTTGGCAAGGCATTCGTTAAGAATGGCAAAGCCATTATGGGTCATAATCGCAAGGCAACCATGGGTTCAGCGATTGATGCCAATGCTCATCCCTTTATTCTAGAGAATGAGGATGGAGATACCAATTTTGCCTTTATGCACAATGGTACATTGCGCAACCACGACCAGCTACATAAGACAGATGTAGATTCAGAGGCACTTGGCATGCTTCTAACTGCCTGTGGTGAGGATAAGGCAAAGCTAGAAGAAGCACTAGATAAGGTGCAGGGTGCCTATGCCTGTACGTGGATTGACCAAGACAAGGAGAAGCTCTACCTCATCAGGAATAAGGAACGACCTTTATGGATTGGGGAAACCAATTTTGGATTTGTATATGCAAGTGAGCCAGTAATGATTATGGCTGCATGCACACGCAATTCAACGAAGGTTGAGAATATCCGTGAGCTTAAGGTACACACCCTATATTCAATCTCACTGAAAACCTATACGCTAGAACTGGAAGAAATGGAGCTGTCAGTAAAAAAATTCAGCACCATCCCCCATATTCATGGCCAGGGTGCGAAGGGGGGTGGTGTTACTAAAAGCACAACAATGTTTTCTGGAGGACAGGTATCCAAGAACGAATTCAAGCGTATTCGGAAGGCCCTCATCGGAACCACCCAGTTATTTTGGGTGGCTGATTATCGCCCTCGTATTATTGGGGATTTGGATTGTACAGAGTGGGACGTCTGGGGAGACAATGATGTACAACTACCCTTCGACCACGAATTCAAAGGATTTGTCAAAGGATTCAAAGAAGATGAAATGCTATGGTGCAGCGAATCAGTACCAATGCAGGGAAAAGTGGAAGACCTTATCTATCGAGCCGACAAGAAACGAATCGACATTATGATGGGGGAAGTTGGTCTTACAAAGGGCAGTAGCAATACTCCTGTAGTTATGGAAAGTGCCTCATCCGCACTAGCTAATTGGAAGCATTAAGATGAAACTTAGAATCTTAACAACGTTGTTAAAGAGCAAGAGCGCCAAGCTAGTTGCTCAAGGTCTATCAACACAACTAGGCTATAAGGTTTGGCGTGGGCCATCTGTAAAGCCTCATCGGACACATCTTCGTTATGGCGATCAAAAGGGCAAGATTGAGCAGTATACATGGTTCCAAGCACACAACATTCCGGCATTATCTTTCACTACTAGCCAAACAGAGGCGCGACAATGGGCATCTGATGGAAAGGTGGTTGTATGTCGGACACTTACACACGCTAGTGAGGGCAAGGGAATCATTATTTCAGAGACGCCACAAGATGTGGTTATCGCTCCAGTCTATACAGAATACAAAAAGAAGAAGAAGGAGTTCCGTGTCCACATTTTTAAGGACAAAGTGGTACATGTTCTAGAGAAACGGAGAAAGGCTAGCTATGAAGGCACCGCAGACACAAAGGTACGGAATACGGCTAATGGCTATGTCTTCTGCTCTGAAAATGTTGTCGAACCGGAAGGAATTCGAGAACTCGCCCTCAAGGCATCTAAAGTCACTCAAAGCGACTTTAAAGGTGTTGACATTGGCTGGAACGAAAAGAAACAAGAGTTGTTTGTAATTGAGGTTAATTCAGCTCCTGGTATTGAAGGCTCTAATGTAGAGCGTTATGTTACGACAATTTTAGAAACAGTTCAACATTAAAATGAAAATTACATATCAAACACGCCCTAGTTATGCAGAAGAAGGCCAGAGCAACCCCATTCGTTGGGTTATTCTCTCTGGCACTCCTGACACGGGCTTTGTTAATGAAAGTTCTTGGCTAAAATGCAAGGATTTCTTCAATGACTATGCTGTAGCTTATAATGGTGGCAAGAGATTTGCCATCTATGGATTTAGCACTGAGGGCATGGCAATTCCCAAGCAAGGGGAATATGTTTATATGGCAGTGAAGCATCTAACAAAGAACTTCATCACCAATATGAATACATTTAACAAGTGGTTAAATGAAAACAAGTGCCCCAAGATTGTGTTCTGGCCTGTTGATGACACAGTTGTTCTACAACTAGACCCTTTCTTCCTTAAGAACACGTACAACATCAGTTTAGTTTCATTAATGATTCGTCTTCTAAATGATGAAACCTTCAATGGAACTATTGAGGAATTAAAAACTCATAAGATTCCTGGTGATGGGCGAGATCAGCAGAAGTGGGGCGTTGTAGTAAATAAAAAGGTGTCCTTCTCTGAATTATGGCTTTCACCACAATACCACAGAAACTTATCCAGCCTCTTCGGAATGTCAAAGAACACCTTTTTATTTACTACAACGCCCCACTTCTGCTGATCTC
>OFQV01000385.1_pt1 | contig 11823 bp, 9 predicted proteins | sample 1542971 | NCBI WGS metagenome assembly OFQV01 (sample SAMN07774229, study PRJEB24372) | wastewater metagenome | isolation source: WWTP Cannobio (Effluent) | place: Italy: Cannobio | collected 2016-01
CGAGAATGCCAACGCACACATGGTCGCAAACGCTTTCTCCATGTCCACCCATTCCGGGGTGGATTTGTTACCCGTTTGCGTTGCTGTTCCCGCCTCAGATCGCCGGGCCCAACAGGTCGTCGGCGTCGGTGATGATGTAGCCATAGCCCTGCTCGGCCAGGAACCGCTGGCGGTGGGCGGCGTATTCGGTGTCGAGGCTGTCCCGCGCGACGACAGAGTAGAAGACCGCACCGCCACCGTCGTGCTTAGGCCGTAGCAGCCGGCCGAGTCGTTGCGCCTCCTCCTGCCGGGATCCGAAGGTTCCTGAAACCTGAACGGCAACTGACGCTTCCGGTAGGTCGATGGAGAAGTTCGCGACCTTCGACACCACCAGTGTCTTGATCTCGCCGGTCCGGAAGGCGTCGAACAGGACTTCCCGTTCGGCGTTCTTCGTCGAGCCCTGCACCACCGGGGCGTCGAGTTCCTTGCCGAGTTCCTCCAACTGGTCGAGGTAGGCGCCGATGACCAGTGTCGGCTCGCCGGGGTGCTTGGCCAGAATGGATTTCACCACCGCGATCTTGGTGCGAGCCGTCGAGCACAGCTTGTAGCGCTCCTCGGGTTCGGCGACGGCGTACTGCATGCGTTCGTTGTCGGTCATCGTGACCCGGACCTCGACGCACTCCGCCGGTGCGATCCAGCCCTGGGCCTCGATGTCCTTCCAGGGGGCGTCGTAGCGCTTCGGCCCGATCAGGCTGAACACATCGCCCTCCCGACCGTCCTCGCGAATCAGGGTGGCGGTCAGGCCGAGGCGGCGCCGGGACTGCAGATCGGCGGTCATCCGGAAGACCGGGGCCGGCAGCAGATGGACCTCGTCGTAGATGATGAGGCCCCAGTCGCGACTGTCGAACAGTTCGAGGTGGCGGTACTCGCCCTTGGTCCGGCGGGTGATCACCTGATAGGTGGCGATGGTGACTGGACGGATCTCCTTGGAGTCGCCCGAATACTCGCCGATCTGATCGTCGGTCAGGTTGGTCTTGGCCAGCAGCTCGCGGCGCCACTGATGTGCCGAGCTGATCGAGGTCACGACGATCAGCGTGTGGGTGCCGGCGGTGGCAATGGCGGCCAGTCCGATGATTGTCTTGCCCGCACCGCAGGGCAGCGCCAGCACGCCGTTGCCGCCCTCATCGTGGCCCTGGGCCCACCAGGCCGCCAACGCATCCGCCTGGTACGAGCGAAGTTCGGCGGTGAGCTCGGCCCCCTCCAAGCGGGCACCCCGTTCGTATCCGGCCTCATCGGCGGCAGGCCAACCAAGCCGGATCAGCGCCTGCTTGAGCACGCCGCGGTCGCCTGCGCGCACCGCGAACCGGTTGCCGTCCAGACGGTCGCCCAGCAGCTCGGCCACCTGCTTGTCGCGGCTGACCTCCTCGAGCAGTGCCGGTTCGGCCGAGGTGAGGGCGAGGGCGGCGGTGTCGTGGTCACGCACCAGCCTGAGCCGCCCGTAGCGACTCATCTGATCGTGCACCTCGGCCAGCACCGACGGTGCCACCGGATACTTCGCCAGGTCGGTGATCGTGGCGGCCACATCGCCCGAACTCAGCCCGGCCACAGCGGCGTTCCACAGCGACAGCGGGGTGATGCGGTAGGTGTGGATGTGTTCGGGTGCCTTCTCCAGCTCGGCAAACCGGGCCAACTGGGAGCGGGCCTCCTCGAAGCGAGGAGAGGCGACCTCGGCGAGCACGGACAGGTCGCCCTGCACGATCAGAGGGTTGGTCGGGTCGGTCATCGGTGTGTCCCTCTGGCAGCAGCCATGGTTATTGTCTCGACGAGCGCCTTGTCGTAGCCAATCGGTTTGGGTGCCGGTAGTTTGGCCTTGGGGTCGGGCTGATCGACCACCCAGCCGGCGGCGGCATCGCTCACGGGGAGCGGCAACGTGCCACCTTCGGGATCGTCGGCGGCACCGTGGGCACTGCCCGGTGGATGGAGCACGGTCACGGTTGCGTTAGCGACCGAGGAGGCCAGCACGATCCCCTTCGTCGCCAACACGTCGCGCACCCTGGAGGCGGCGAGCGGGGAGGTGGCCACGCCCGGGGCGACCACCGTGAGCTTGGCGGTCTTGTGGCGAGCTGCATCGGTGATGACCACCGGGTCGGCCGCCGTGATCACGCAACCCACCTCCGTCACGGTCACCGGTGACACCGACCCCATGGCATCGCCGACAAAGCGCAGCACGGCGTCGGGTATCGGCACCGAGGAGCCCTCGCTGAGAAACGCCTGCACCTCCTCGGGGCTTGTGGTGGGAGCCGCCTGGGCCAGCCGCCGGGCGGAGAGCCGCCAGACCGAGGCGCCTCCCTCGCTTTCCAGGTCGGCGTATCGCATCAGGGTGGCGGCGACGTCGGGGGCCAGGTCCGGCGGCGCCATCACCGAATGATCCGGCTGCACCAAGAACGTGCGGGCCCCACCGCCAAGCAGCTGGTTGACCGCGTCGGCTCCGACGATCGCGGCCCGTCCGGCAGCGGTCAGGCCGGGCACCTCCGGATCGCCGATCAGGCCCAGCGACGCTGCCGCCACCAGCTGACCCTTCAGCTCGTTGACGTCGCTCAGCGCCAGATGACGGCGGGTGGCGAACGCAACGAAGTCGTCGACCGCGATGGCCTCGCCATCGGGGAGGGATGCCAGGACCGACATGGTGACCGACCGCTTGACCGAGTTGGCATAGGCGTCCTCGTCCCGACCCCCTCCGAGCCAATGGTCGACGATGCTGAGCCAACGGGTGCCCACGTCCAGCTGTCCGAAGGCGGCGAGTCGACGTGGGTTCGCCAGCCACTGCACCGGCCGCTCCACCTTGCGCCCTCGGCCGCGTGCGGGCAGTGCTCGGGCGTAGATCAAGCCAAGATCTGCGGCGAGGCCGCCCAACAGCACGCCGAGTTCCTTGGGGATTGCGGTGGCCTTGGCCGCGCTGCGCCAGGTGGAAACCGGTGCCCGACGGTCGCCCGACTTTTTGCCCTCCACCGGGTGGTCGCCCAGGTAGGCCACCACGTCGCCGAGTTGCGCCACCACCCTGGTGGGCGCGGTGGGCGTCTCGTGCACGGGACTGCCATCGATGACCGGCGGGGGCACGAGCGCCGGACCCAGGGAGAGGCCTTGGGTGTGCGCTACGTCCAGGTACAACCACAGCTGATCGCCCCAGCCGTGGGAGGTGCTGATCAGCGCCCGTTCGATCAGCTCACCGACGGGCGTGGACACGCTGCGCCCGGAGAAGGCGGTGACGAGGTCTCGGGAGGCGGCCCAGTAGTCCCGCGACTCTTCCCGTACCAGTCGGTCGAGGGGGACGTACCCGGCCGGCTCGTCGGTATCGGCGAACCCGTAGCGATCCACGGTGGTCAGCTCGACGATGCGTTCGAACATGCGGCGCGCCTCGGGGCCGGCGGTCGACAGCGAGTGGGCCACCGCGTCCGGGTCGCGCAGCGCCTGCTGCAACGCCTCGGCCCGCTCGGCCTTGGTGAGGCCGGGCTTGATGCCCATGCGACGGCATGCGGTGGCCAGCCGATTGGTGTTGATCGACGACGCATCGTCCTCAAACATGGGCAGTGCCATGGGTATGTACCGGGCGATGTCCGAGTGCGATCGCAGTTGGCCGTCCTTCAGATGGGCCAAGCCGGCGATCACCAGGTTGGATGCCTCGGCGTCGACCAACTCGGGCGGCATGTCAGGGGCCTCGGCCAGAGCCAGCTCCCGGGTGACGCCCCGGTGAAACCTGTCGAGTTGGAGCAGCCTGAGCCCCAAGGGGCTGAGGCACGGAAACAGCTGGTTGAACCCGCAGACATGATGAAAGGGAACGATTCGGTTGGGGAGGTGCTCGGTGGCCCGGAGCGAGTCGGCGACCACGGGGAACGCCCGCAATGCGGCGGCGATGTCGACGTCGGTGGGAGGGTTGGTGAGGTTCCACGGGGTCGACATCGACCGTCCATCCTACGTGCGATGCCCAGTGGGGCCCGGCCGGAAGGGCTGTTCAACGCGGCGGGGCCGCCCAGAGCGCCTCGTTTTCCATCAGTTGGTCACCAATGGTTCCGCCGATCGCACGACTGGGATTCGATGACGCAAGCACGGTCCACCCGGCACGGTCGTCGAGACCGGCGGGCCCGGCGGTGAAGTTGACCGCCACCAGCACGTCGCCAACCTGGGTGCTGCCGTGCTGTTGGGCGCCGTGCTGTTGGGCGCGGTCTTGTTGGCCGCCGTCTGCGACAGGGCGAACCCAGGCCAGTACCTGATCGTCGGCCTGCACGACCTCGTGGTGGCCCAGCCGAAGCGCATCGGAGGCTGAGCGGACCGCGAGCAGGTGTCGGTAGAGGGCCAGCATCGAACGAGGGTCGTCGCCCTGTGCCGCAACGCTGTGGACGTTGGACCCGGGTGGGAACGGCAGCCACGTTCTGGCCGACGCCCAACCGTGGCCCGCCTCGGCTGTCCACGGGATGGGCGCCCTGCACCCGTCGCGCCGCCCGCCGGATGGGTCGACGATCGCCTCGGACGGCACATCGGCGTCCTCCAGGCCCAACTCTTCTCCGGCATAGAGAAACGGCGTTCCCGGGAGTCCCAGGAGCAGCACCGCCGCGGCACGAGCCACGGCCTCGTCACCGCCAAAGCGGGTGCGGTGCCGAGGATTGTCGTGGTTGGACAAGACCCAGGTGGTTTGCAGGCCCTTTGAGGCGAAGTGCTGGTCGGCGCCGGCCAGGTTGGTTCGCCAGGCCTCGGCATCCCACGGCCCAAACATGGCAGGAAAGTTGAACGCCAGGTGAAGCTCCGGTGCGGTGTCACTTCCCGGGGGGCCGTTGCTGCCGTAGTAGGTGGCGATCTGGGCGGAATCCAGCAGGTACACCTCGCCGATGGCCACGCGGTCGCCGTGGTAACCGTCGAGGACCGCGCGGATCTCTCGTAGGTACTCGTGAGCCGCCGGTTCGTCGACGAGCACCACGGCCGGCAACGCCGCCAACTCAGCGGGTACGTCGGGCAGTGCGGGGTCTTTGCCGATCAAGTGAATGACGTCCATGCGGAACCCGTCCACGCCCCGGTCCAACCAAAATCTCAGGGAGTCGGCCATGGCGGACCGAACCTCGGGGTTGGACCAGTTCAGGTCGGGCTGTTCGGGGCTGAACTGGTTGAGATACCAGGCCTCGCTGCCCGGGTCCCAGGCCCATGCGGGCTCGCCGGCAGGGAACGCCCGGGTCCAGTTGTTGGGCAACTCGCCGGGGTTGCCGTTGCGCCAGTGGTACCAGTTGCGCTTGGGGTTGTCCCGCGACGAGCGAGATTCAATAAACCATGGGTGGGCGTCGCTGGTGTGGTTGGGCACCCAATCGAGGATGATTCGAAGGCTTCGCTGGTGCACCGCCTCCACCAACTCGTCGAAGTCGGCCAGCGTGCCGAACAGCGGGTCGATGTCGCAGTAGTCCGACACGTCATATCCGTGATCCACCATCGGCGATGGAAACACCGGCGACAACCAGATGGCATCCACGCCGAGGGTTTCCAGGTGGCCGAGCCCGTCGATGATGCCCCGCAGGTCGCCAACCCCGTTGCCGGAGGTGTCACGGAAGCTGCGTGGGTAGATCTGGTAGACGATGGCGCTGCGCCACCACGGGGCCGGTTCGGTCATCGCCCCAGGGTAGATGCGGACGCCGTCGGCCGGCCGGAACGTTCCAGTACACGGCTGCGGGCGAGTGCGGCCAGCCAACCGCTGAAGGCGAGCGACACGATCGGGAAGCTGGGCGGCAGGTTGAACATCGCCGACAACGCCAGGCCGCCCCACACACAGCCGAGGGCGATCCCTGTGGCGATGGCGACCGCGGCGATCGGCCGGGCGGTGATCACCAGTGCGGTGGCGGCCGGCGTGACGACCAAGGCGAACAGCAACAGGGTGCCGACCACCTGGGTGGCCATGGCGACCACCAGTGCCAACAGCACCAGGAAGGCGATGCCCAGGGAGCGGACCGGCACGCCGCGCGCCTCGGCCACCTCCGGGGTGATCGAGGCAAATAACAGCGGCCTGGCGATGATCACCATCGCGACGACGAGCACGGCGGTCATCGTGCCGAACACGATCAACTGCTCGGCGGAGATGGCCAACAGGTTGCCGAACAGCACGCTGGTGACGCTGGTGGTGCTGTCGGTCGCCATCGAGGCGAACAGCACGCCGAGCGAGGTGGCGAAGGCGAGCACGGTGCCGGTGGCCACCTCCCGTCGATCCACCCGTTTGCCGAACGCTCCGATCGCAAGGCCCCCGGCGACGCAGAACACCGCCAGACCGAGCGTGACCGGTGCTCCGATCAAGGCCGCCCCGGTGGCTCCCGGAAACCCGATGTGGGCCAGGGCGTGGGCGGCGAAGGCGTCACGACGGACGACCACGAAGTACCCGACCAACCCGGAGGCCAACGCCACCAGCGTTCCGCCGATGAACGCGTGGCGCATGAAGGTGGCGCCGAGCACCTCGATCCAGCTGTTTTGGTAGCCGATCTGTGCGAGCAGACCCATCAGGCGTTGCGGGTGAACAGATCACCCTGCGGGGTCCGGACCACCGCAATTGACGTTCCGTACAGGTGGCTGAGCAGTTCCTCGTCGACGACCTTGCCGATCACGTCGTAGTGGGCGTGTTCGTCCAGCAGGTACACGGCGCTGGTGAGCACCTCGAGCAGCGAGTTGAGCTGGTGGGCGACGACGAACACGGTCATGTTTCGCTCGGTGGCGAGGCGGCCGAGCAGCGCAGCGATCTGGCGCTGGTTACGCATGTCGAGGTTGGCCAACGGCTCGTCGAGTAACAACAGGTCCGGCGAGTTGACCAGCCCCGCAGCGATCGCCACCCGCTGCTGTTGCCCACCGGACACCTGCGACATTCGCTCGTCGGCGAAGCCGGTCGCATCGACGGCGGCCAATGCCTCGTCGACGAGGGCGTGAGGCTGGAGGTTGCGTTGGCCCACGCCCCAGCGGGTGCCCAGCAGGGACAGGTGCACCAGGTCGCGGCACCGCACCGCATCGCCGACGGCTGCGGTGTAGTTCTGAGGTACATATCCGATGCGAGGGTTGCCCCGACGGGGTGTTTCGCCCAGCACCTCGATGCTGCCGGTGCTCGGGGTGAGCAGGCCCAGCAGCAGCTTCAGGAAGGTGGTTTTGCCGGAGCCGTTGGGACCGATCACTCCGACGATGCAACCGCGGGGGACTTCGAAGGTGCCCTCCGACCAGATCTCTCGGCCACCTCGAACGACTGCGACGTCGGAGAAACGGACGACCGGACGCTTCGCGTCAGAGCCGTTCATGAGGCGACAGCGCTCGTGAGCGTCCGCATCTGGGCGACCTGCCAGGGGATGAACCCGTCAGTGTCGGCCGGCACGGTCTCGGTCACTTCAACCACCGGCACCTTGGCAGCTTCGGCGGTTCGGCGCAGCTGGTCGGCCACCGGGCTTTCACTCTGTGGGTTGACGACGAGCACGGCGACGTCGCCCGAGGTGAGCAGCTTCTCGAACGCAGCCAGATCTGCGGGAGAAGGGTCGGTTTCGTTGAGTGCAGCCGCCCGGAACCCCCGAGGTGTGGCATTGCGCAGCTCGGCGGCCTCCAACAGGTCGTCCGCCACCGGCTCGGTCGAGGCGAAAGCGGCGCCGTCGGCCGCATCCCGCAGATCGTCGAGCGCCGTGTCGTAGGGCTGGAGCGCTGCCGCCCACGCCGTGGAGCGCTGGTCGAGGTAGTCGGCTGCGTCGGGGGCAAGGTCGGTCAGTTCCTCGGTGATCGCCTGGCTCGTGGAGCGCACCGCGGCCGGGGAATACCACAGGTGCGGATTGTCGCCGGTGGTGAGGTTGGAGACGATGCCGGCGTCGATCACCTCGGGTCCGTCATCGCCGAGTTGGTCGAGGGCCCGTTGGGCCCAGCTGTCGTACCCGAGTCCGTTGAGTACGGCCAGTTGGGCCTGCTCAAACGCTGCGCTGTCGACGGGTGACGGCTCGTAGTCGTGGGGGTCTGCGGCTGATCCGGAGATGATCGTGTCCACCGCCACACAGTCCCCGCCGAGCGCTTCGACGATCTCGCCCCATTGATTAACGGTGGCGACGACCTGCACCGGCTTCACCGGGCAATCACCCTGCGGGGCATCGGCCTGCTCGCCCGTCCCACAGGCGGTCGCTGCCAGGCCGACGAGCGTGGCGACGCTCAGGACGCCGGCAGCGCTGCGAAGAACTCGAGTGGGGCGCATCCGGAAATGATACCCATTCTCAATGGGGACCTTCGGTCGGACGCCTTCTCAGGCCGCTTGTTGGCACGCTGCGCACACGCCGATCAGATCCACCTGATGGTCGGCCGGAGCAAACCCATGCCGGTGTGCGAGCGCCTCCAGTTCGCTGACGACCGCTGCCTCGACGTCGCCGGGAAGGGTCACGTCCTCGACCGACCCGCATGCGGTGCAGATCAGGTGGTGATGGTGGAGGCCGCTGTGCGCCTCGGCCAGTTCGAATCGGGCGAATTCGTCCCCGGTGACAATTCGAAGCGCCACGCCGGCCTGTTCCAAGACTCCCAGGGTTCGATAGACCGAACTCTGCGCCAGGTCGGGCTGCAGTTCCATGATCTCGGGCAGGCTGAGCGGGGCGTTGGCTGAGGCCAACAACGCAACCAGGGTGCGGCGGTTGGCCGTGTACTGCTGGTCGACGGCCGCCAGGGCTTCGGCGGCGCTGTCGTGCACTTCGGTCACCGGAGTCGGGGGCTGGGGGCGAAGGGTCATGGAGGGCGCCAGCGTAGCCGGCCACAACCCGTCTCGATCACCAGCCAAGTGTCCTGGGACTTCCTCTTGATGTGGGTGTTGTGGCGGCTTCGTTGTCACAGGCCATCGTCATACTGGCCTCATGCTCGACGTTTTCGACACGACTGAGGCGAAAGACTTTTCGGTGTATTTCGCCGAGGTCGACGCACGGTGGCACCCCGATTGGGGGTCCTCGGTGCCGGTCAGCGTGTTGGCGGGTTCGGTGGCCGACGCGGCACGCCTGTTGGTCGAGCGAGGCGTCGGCAAAGCACAGCCCCGCCAACCGTTGTGGGGTTCGGCTGTGGTTGCCGACGTTGCCGACGTTGCCGACGATGCCGACGATGCCGAGTCCGGCACCGCCAACCCGGGTGTAGCCGCTGCTGCAGGCACGGCAGATGCCGGGTCCGCTGGTGCCGCCGCCGACGGTGCTGGTGCTGGTGCTGGGGTGGATGTGGCTGATTTGATGGTCGCGGTCGAGGCGATCGGCTTGTGCCGCCGGTTCCTGGCATCGGCCGAAGCCCAGATGATCGCCCGCCTTGAAGACACCAACGCGTCCCTCAAACAACTCGGTGAACGCACCACCTCCTGGCTGAGCCGCACCCAGGAGGTCCCAGGCCCCCAGGCTGCTGAGACCACCCGGGTCGCCGCCAAACTCGATTCCACGTTCCACCGGTTCGCAGCAGCCTTGGCCGCAGGTGAGATCGATCACTCCTATTGTGCGGCGCTGGTGCGTGCCTCCAACGACCGCACCGAAACAGCGTTGGTTGATCTCCAGGACGAACTGTTGGGCCGTGTGACGGGACGCCGGTTCGGTTCGTGGCGACGCGAACTGTCTGCGGTGTGTGCCCTGTTGGACACAGAGGGCCCCGAACCTGCGGTCGAACACGACGACAAGGTGTTTCTGTCCGAAACCCTTGACGGTCTCGTTGATCTGAAGGGCACCTTCACCGGGTCGACCGCGGAGGAGATCCGACAGTTGGTCGAGGCCCACACCGACCGGTTGTACCGCCAGGCCCGCCGAGACACGAACCTTACCCCCGACCTGAGAGTCCCAACCCGGGCGGTCCTCCGAGCACGAGCATTGCTGGACCTGTTACGCCGGGGTTCCTCCGAGCAGTCCACCGGCGGTCCCGTCACCCACATCAACCTCGACATCGAAGCCGCACCCATCCCCGCCACCAACACCAACACCAACACCACCAACCCCGCAGACCGCAACGCCCAACATCCCGCCGTCGGGGATCCGCCCCCCGAGGTTCCCGCTGCCGGGGGTACTGCTGCCGAGGTTCCCGCTGCCGAGGTTCCCGCCGCCGGGGATACTGCTGCCGAGGTTCCCGCCGCCGGGGATCCGCCCGCCGACGGTGCCGCCGCCGGGGATACCGCTGCCGGTCGTGGGCAGGCTCCCACACCGAACGACCGTGACGTTCCCACGAACGGTCGCAACGACGAGGGAAACAACAACCCGGTCAACCCTGCCAACCCGGCGACCTCGGTCAGAGGCGACAACCCGACCGATCCGTTGGTGGTGTCGCAGGCCCCACCAGGAGGAGAAACCTCCCGTGACTGGTTCCGACGGATCCTCGGCCAACGCGGCGACGTCCTCGCCGGAACCGCCAAACTCGCCGACAACAACCTCTGGCGGCTCCTCTGCAACCCCACCATCCACACCTTCGTCACCACCTCCGCCCACGAAATCCTCCAAATGGGCCGAGCAGTCCGCACCGCCACCCCCGCACAACAACGCGCCCTCCGGGTCCGCGATGGCGGCTGCGTGTTCCCCGGCTGCGACACCCCCATTGGCTGGACCCAAGCCCACCACACCATCCACTGGTCCAAAGGCGGCCCCACCAACCTCGACTCAATGGCACTGCTCTGCACCACCCACCACGACATCACCCACCGCCACCACTGGCAGATGTCACCCAACCACCACCCCAACGGCCAACCCAACGGCACCTTCCACTGGACCACCCCCTCCGGCCAAACCCTCCACTCACAACGCCACAGCGAAACCATCCCCTCACAACCAGGCGACGACGAGAACGAAACCATCCCCTGAGCTGTCCGTGGGAACCGAGCCAGGCGGGTGCTGCTGTCGATGCTCCTGTGGGTCAGCAACTCCCACATCGGCCGGCCACGCATCTCACTTCATCTGGAGCGTCGGAGGGCTCGATGTCGGAGACCGGATTTGTTGTGACAGTTCAACGGTGAGGTGCAGCCTCGGGACGCCCCGAATCGAAGGGTATGCACGTCGTGTACCCTGCATGTCGAAGGGGTGAATATGACGACGAGAAATGAAGTCCAAAACAACGGCGTGCGGCGTCGCTCGCTGGCCTCGCTGGTTGGCCTGGTTGCGGTGCTCTCGATGGTAACCGGGTGCGGTTGTTCGGCAACGCCACCTCCGGTGCACTCCGATCCCACCGTTGCGGTGATTCGACACGTCGTCGCCGAGGCCAACACGTTCGGTGGGGGAGGCAACCCGTTCAGCCGTGTGGTGATCGCACCCAAGCGGCTCAATGGTACCAACTTGAGCTCGTCGACCAAGGCTGCCATCAACGCCCAGTTGCGGGACCTGGGCCGCATCGAGGTATCGACCGCCAAGATTCGCGATGGTGAGGCGGCGATTCGGGTCGGCGCAGTTGTCCAGACCGCCCGCGGTGTGAACATCGAGGCCGACTTGTACTGCGGAAATGTGTGCGGTCAGTCCGCCACGTTCACCCTGGCACGAGGTGCGGGCGGAGGTTGGAGGGTCACCGGCACGACCGGTGCGATCTCTGTTTCCTGACCGTCTCGCCTCCACCTGAAGACGGCTCGGTAAGGGCTTGGCGGTGAGCGACCGGGAATCGGCGCTGCTCGACCGGGCGTGACGTTCTAGAGTGCGCCGCTGTGTCGACTGAAGCGGGGGCATCCCCACTGCCGCCTTCGCCAACTCGGCGGGCGATCACGGGTTCCGTGTCGCTGTTCGTGCCGGCGATCCCGTTCGCCATGGTGCTTGGGGTGGCGATCGGTGAGTCGTCGATCAACAACCTGGTGGGCTGGTCGAGTTCGTGGATCATCTTTGGAGGTGCCAGCCAGCT
>OFQV01000387.1_pt1 | contig 11795 bp, 13 predicted proteins | sample 1542971 | NCBI WGS metagenome assembly OFQV01 (sample SAMN07774229, study PRJEB24372) | wastewater metagenome | isolation source: WWTP Cannobio (Effluent) | place: Italy: Cannobio | collected 2016-01
TCGCCGTCGGAAGGATGGACACCTCGGTCGCCGAAGATTCCTTCGACAGCGCGGCATCCAGGGTGACACCCTCGGTCCATTCGGCTCCGCCCAGCAGGGCCAGCGTTCCGCTCATCTCAGCTCCTTCGAGGTGGACCGAGATGCTGCCACACAGGCCCGGCATGGCACGAGACGCCCCTTGGTCTGTACCCTCCGGCGCCATGACTACACGCGTTGGCATTATCGGATCGGGAATCATGGGCTCAGGCATCGCCGAGGTGGCGAGCCGGGCGGGCTACGAGGTGATCCTGCGCTCACGCAAGCAGGAATCGGCGGATGCCACGCTGGCCAAGATGGACTCCAATCTGAAGCGTGCGGTCGACAAGGGTCGGCTTTCCGAGGAGGACCACGCCGCCATCCTGGGTCGGGTCACCGCCACGGCCGACCTGTCGGCCGTCGCCGACTGCGACCTGGTGATCGAATCGGTCGTCGAGGATCTCGCCACCAAGTCCGCCCTGTTCACCGAACTCGATCAGGTGTGCGGACCCGACACGATCCTGGCAACCAACACCTCGACCCTGGCGGTCACCGAGTTGGCGGTTGCCACCGGGCGCCCGGACAAGGTCTGCGGCATTCACTTTTTCAACCCCGCGACGGCGATGAAGCTGGTCGAGATCGTGACGCCGATGACGGCGAGCGACGAGACGATCGAGGCCGCGGTCGCCTTCGCCACCAAGTGCGGCAAGGATCCGGTCAAGGTGGCCGACCGGGCCGGGTTCATCGTCAACCACCTGCTGTTCCCGTACCTCAACAACGCCGTACGCATGCTGGAGAACGGCACCGCCAGCCGCGAGCACATCGACCAGGCGATGATGGGCGGTTGCAACTTCCCGATGGGCCCCCTGGCGCTGCTCGATCTGGTGGGCCTGGACACGTCCGTCGCCATTCTCGATGCCCTGTATGACGAGTTTGGCGACCACCATTACCGGGTGGTGCCGCTGCTGCGTCGCATGGTGACCGCCGGATACCTGGGTCGAAAGTCCGGTCAGGGCTTCTACGACTACAGCAAGTAGCGGCTCGTTTCGGATCGCAGGGCGGTGGGTCAATGGACCTGATGTGGAGCTTTCCCCGGCCCGACCCCGACGCTGACGACCTGGTTGCCGCCGGCGCCGACCTGCGACCCGAGACATTGGTGGCCGCCTACGCCGCCGGGTATTTCCCGATGCCACTCGTCCACAGCCCGCTGGACCTGCTCCGACGCGCCGGACCGGACGCCCCCGGGTTCGGCTGGTACTCGCCAAGGCACCGGGGCGTGCTGCGTCCCGAGGCTCTGGTGGTGTCGGGGTCGCTGGCGAGGGCGACGCGTCGGTACCACCTCAGCGTCAACGGAGCGTTCGAGACGGTGATCGAGCGCTGTGGGGATCCCGCCCGTCGAGGTCACTGGATCACCGCTGAGATCGTCGAGGCCTACGAGCGCCTTCACGCGCTTGGCATTGCTCACAGCGTGGAGGTCTGGGACCCGGACGACCAACTGGTCGGCGGCGTGTACGGCGTCTCGCTGGGTGCGCTCTTCGCCGGCGAATCCATGTTCCACTCTGCACGTGACGCCTCCAAGGTGGCACTGGTTGGGCTGGTCACCCTGCTCACCGAAGAGCGCACCGCGGGCAAAATGTTGATCGACACGCAGTGGCAGACGGACCACCTGGCGTCCCTCGGCATCGAGGAGTGGGATCGCGAGCGGTACCTCGACGGGCTCCCCGCGCTGACTTCCACCAATCCGCCGGACGTCGCCCGCTGGGCGGCCACACCAACCGAATTCACGCAGCGAACCCGAGCCAGAGCCACAGCGCTTCGATCGACCCGTCGGTAGGCTCGGCCTCATGGGAGTTCACCACGTCGCCTACGCAACCGCCGACCTGGACGCCACTCACCGCTTTTACACCGAGATCATGGGATTCTCGCTGGTGAAGACGGTGTCGGCGCCCACACCCCAGGGTGGCTGGGCAAAGCACCTGTTCTATGCCACCACACCCCCAGGCCATGTGGGCAGTCCAGGCATGATCGCGTTTTGGGACCTGCACATCCCCGACCTGGAGCCGCCCAAAACCGCCATCTCGGTCGACCTGGGCCTACCCGACTGGGTCAACCACCTGGCCTTCGACGCCGTCAACGAGCAGCGTTTCGCAGCCAAACGCGACGCCATGATGAACGCCGGGTTGGAGGTGGTCGAACTGGACCACGAATTCTGTCGCAGTGTGTACGCCCACGATCCCAACGGCATCCTGGTGGAGTGGTGCCTGGACGTGCGACCATTCACCGCCGCTGAGGCCACCCAGGCCGAGACCAAGCGTCTGGCCGAGCAGCCCGAGTTTGATGACCTGCCCGACCTGGTCTCCTACCAGGCCGCTACCGAGCCTCAGATCCCGTGATTCAGGGCGTGTGGCGCGGGCGCCTGTGCACCGCCACCACGTAGCCACCGTCCGGGTCGAACACCTGTCGATCCCAGGTGCTCCAGCGTTCCACCGGCACCAATCCAGCCGCCTCGCAGTCGGCATCGAAGCAGTCGAGCGGGTAGCGCCCGGCCTGAAGCTGAAACCCGCAGATCAGCGCGCCTCCCGGCACCAGGTGGGCCGCCAGGTTGGCGACGGTCGCCGTTTCCGTTCCGGGCGCCAGGAAGATCATGACGTTGCCCGCGGCCACCACCACGTCGAACCGGCGAGCCTCAGCCGTGTCGTCGGCGATGACCAGGGTGGAGATGTCACCGATGAGCCACTCGCCGTCGGGGTCACGCGCCACCGCAGCAGCCAACATGCCCCGGTCGGCATCGACACCCACCGACTCGATGCCACGCCGCCGGAGTTCCATCGCCACCCGTCCGGTGCCGCATCCCGCATCGAGGACGGACCGGGGCTGGAAGCCGGCGACAAACGTGGCCTCGCCGTGCACGTCCTCGCCCGAGGCCGCCAGCCGCGCAAAGCGCTCGTCGTAGGCGGCTCCTCGCGGGCCGTCGGTCGTGGCCCACCGTGAACTCGCCTGCTGACCCATCGCGCTCCCGTGCATCTCAACCAATCGTGATGTGACCGTAGATCACGCAGAACCCGGCGGCGTCGACCAACAGGATGCTGCCCACCACGGCCAGCACCACCCGACGACGCCAGCCACCCACGACTTCGGCCCTGCTTCCGGGCTGGGGCATGTACCAGTCGGGCAACAGCTCAAACTCGTGCCCACCGGTCAACTCGTCAAAGCTCACCGCGTTGTCGGGCACCTCAACATCAGGGTCGGCTGCCAGCGCCTGAGTGACCAACTCGTCGGCGTCCACCGACACTTCATCATCAACGCGCACCTCTCGAACCTATCCCCATGAAAGCCAACCTCCGGCGCGGCACCGCCGTCGCTGAGGCCGGCTACGTTGGTGTCTCCACAACAGGGAGACCACGTGAAGAAGCCACTCGTCATCGCGCTGGCCGTAGCCGGCGCTCTCGTCATCGCGGTGGGCGGCGGCATTGCCTTCTGGGCCCTCAATGATTCAGCCGAGGACGAGTTCCAGCTCAGCGAGACCAACGGCGGAGCCAACACCTCGGTCACCACGGCGGCGGCGCCAAAGGAGTCCGTCGACGAGGCGGAGGCAACGACCTGGAAGGTCGCTGAGGGCAGCCAGGCCGGTTACCGCATTGACGAGGTCCTGCGAGGTTTGGAGAAGACCGCCACCGCACGAACCGAGGACGTCGCAGGCAGTCTGACGCTGAAGGCCAACACGGTCAGCGACGTCACCGTGACCGTCCAGACCGGCACGCTCACCTCCGATGCAGCTCTACGCGACGACCGCGTGCGAGCCGACTACCTCCAGACCGATCAGTTTCCGGAGGCGACCTTCACCCTGGACGGGCCCTTGGAGCTGCCCGGAGAACCCACGGTGGGCGACCCGGTGTCCATGGAGGCCGAGGGGACGCTGAAACTGCATGGCGTGACCAAGGACGTAGCCGTCAAGCTCGATGCGCAGCTCACGGCCAAGGACCAACTCGAGGTCGTGGGGTCCACGCCGATCGCCCTCGCCGACTACAAAATCGAGGTGCCCGACATCTCCGGCATCGTGAAGGCCGCCCCGAACGGCACCCTCGAGTTCAAACTGCAGCTCACCCCGGCCTGAGCCGGTCACAGGCACCGAAGGTCGGCGGCTCGAGCCTCAGCGGGGTTCCGGGGTCCACGGTACATCCGCGTAGGTCTCCCGCAGCTTGAACTTCAGCACCTTGCGCAACGTTTCGTTTCGCGGCAGGGCCTCGACGACCTCAAGCTGCTCGGGGATCTTGCGGGTCATCAGCCCTGCGGCGTTGAGATGAGCAGACATTTCGGCAAATGTCAGGTCGTCAACGCCCTCAGCCCGTTCCACGACGGCGGCAACGCGTTCGCCGCGATCCTCGTCCGGCAAGCCGATGACGGCAACATCGGCCACTTTGGGGTGGGTGAAGAGCAGATCCTCCACCTCCTTCGCCGAGATGTTCTCACCCTTGCGGATGATCACATCCTTCAGGCGCCCGGTCAGCGCAAGGTGGCCATCGTCTCGCAGGATGCCCAGGTCGCCGGTGCGGAACCAACCCTCGTCGTCGAACGCGGCTGCGGTTGCCTCCGCGTCGGTGTAGCCCAAGCACACCATGGGGCCCTTGAGGCGAACCTCGCCCTCCTGCCCGGTCGATGCCACCGAGCCGTCCTCGGTGACGATGCGAACCTCGCATCCAGGCACCGGGGCCCCCTCGGTGTTGGCCAACTGCTCCTCGGTGTCGCGGGGCGACCCCTGTGCAATCATCGGCACCTCGGTCATGCCGTATCCGTGGCACACCGGTACACCGATCTCATCGCGAATGCGGGCGGCCAACTCGGGCGGCTTGGGGGCGCCTCCGCCGGAGATCAGCTTCAACGTGGGAATGAACTTCGTCCCCGGGGTCTTGGCCTGCTCGGCCAGGAACATCTGGTAGAACGCCGTCGAGCCGCCGATCATCGTCACGCCATAGCGGTTGTACGTCTCGACGGCGGCGGGCGGGTTGAATGCCCCGATGAGTACAAACGGAAACCCGGAGTGCAGACACATGATCAGGTAGTCGGGTCCTGCGATGTGGGCATACGGAAACGCCATCGACCCGACATCGTCGGCGCCCAGGTCGACCGCTGCCGCCAGGCCTCGCCCACCGGCCAACAACGTGGCGTCGGTGTGGCGCACGCCCTTGGGCTCGGACGTGGTGCCCGACGTGTAATAGATCCAGCGCACCGCGGTGGCCGGGTCGTCAGGCGGCGCAAATGGCGCCAGAGTAGCGGCATCGCCCGTAGGGCGACCGTCGGCCAGGCTGAGCACGCACGGGCGGGCTGCACCGTCCACGTCGTCACCTTCCAGGCTGTCGAGCACCCCGGCGGTCATCGCCTCAAAGTCGGTACCCATCCACTCGCCGGGCACGATCACCAACTCGGGACGGGTACGCCTGATGGCCACCCCCAGCTCGCGCTCCCGGTAGATGTGCAGGATCGGGTTCTGCAGCGCACCGAGGCGGGCCAGTGCCAGCGAGGTGACAACGGCATCGATCGTGGTCGGCAACTGCCAGGTGACCGGCGTGTTTTCGCCGATGCCCATCGCGGCCAGCCCGGCGGCGGTGCTCAGTGCCGCGTCGCGCAGTTGGACACAGGTGAGCTTGGTATCCGCCTCGTCGATGAGCATTACGGCGTCGGGTGTGGCCTGCGCCCGTGCCTCAACCAGTTCCCAGATCGTGTCGGCGGTCTCCGGTGTGCTCACGCTGTCCCCTTTGGAGGGGCGCCACCGCCCCAATCGACTGGGGCGAAGATTAGTGGCTCGCCCCGGGAGGCCTACCCCTCTTCCCGTGCCTCGTTCTCAAACAGGGTGTGGTGGGGCAGGAACACCAGACGGCAGGTGCCGGTGGGACCGGCCCGGTGCTTGGAGATGTTCACCTCGGCCAGGCCGGCATCGGGGGTGTCCGGGTTGTACACCTCGTCCCGGTAGAGGAACAGCACCACGTCGGCGTCCTGTTCGATCGAGCCCGACTCCCGCAGGTCCGACAGCATGGGGCGCTTGTCGGCCCGCTGCTCCAGCGAGCGGGACAGCTGGGACAGCGCCAGCACCGGCGTGTCGATCTCACGTGCCAGCACCTTGAGGCCGCGGCTGATCTCGGCGATCTCGGTTTGACGGTTTTCGGCCCTGCCCGGCCCACTCATCAATTGGAGGTAATCGACGACGATCAGGCCAAGGGATCCGCCCAGCTCCGATTTGAGCCGGCGGGCTTTTGCCCGCAATTCCATCACGGTCAGGTTGGCGTTGTCATCGATCCACAAATCAGCGTCGCCCAGGCGCCCCAACGAACGGGTGATGCGGTTCCAGTCCGCGTCGGACACCTTGCCGTTCCGCAGGTGGCTGGAGTCGACCCGTGCGTCCATGGAGACCAGGCGCTGGGTGAGCTCGAGATGGCTCATTTCCAGGCTGAAGTACACCGCCGACTTGCCCGATGCCATCGCCGCGTTGCGTGCGATGGCCAGGGCCAGGGCGGTCTTTCCCATGGCCGGACGGGCCCCAAGCACGATCAGCGCGCCGGGTTGGAGGCCATAGAGCTTGGTGTCCAGGTCGGTGAAGCCCGTGGGGGTGCCGGTGACCGCACCCGCCTGCTCGTACATCTGCTCGAATCGATCGAGCGTGTCGCCCAGCAGATCACGCAACGGCACCAGGGTGTCGGTGACCCGGCGCTGGGCAACCCGGTAGATCAGCGACTCGGCGGTATCCATGGTGGAGGCCACGTCGTCGGCCGGTTGAAAGCCCAACTCGGAGATCTCCGACGCGGTCGCGATCAGACGCCGCAGGAGGGCGTTCTCCTCGACCACCTTGGCGTAATGGACCGCGTTGGACACCGCTGCCGCCGAGCCCTGCAACTCGATGAGCGTGCCGGCGCCGCCGATGGCGTCCAGCAGGCCGTTGCGGGTCAGTTGGTCGGCCACCAAGACGGAGTCGACCGGCGAACCCGCGGCGTAGAGACCGGCGATGGCATCGAACACGTGGCTGTGGGACGGTTGATAAAAATCGGCTGCCTCCAAGCGTTGCATCGCATCGCCGATGGCCGAAGGACTCAGCAACATCGCGCCCAGTAGCGACCGTTCTGCCGCCAGGTTGTGCGGAGGCTGGCGGCCGGAATGTCCGGCAATCCGAACCGGTCCGCCGGAACCGCCGTTGGCACCTTGCGGCTCGGCGCGTTGTGAGAATGTTGCCGTCATCGTTGAGCTCGGCTCATGAGAACTGCTGCGCCCATACGATCTCCGTTGGTCTCCGGGTGTGCTCAGGCCATTGTGACCCGTGCCGGTGACAGTCAAAGAAGGTCACAGGCAGAACACCGTTGTCCACACCAACTGTGGATCGTTGGGAGGAGTCTGCGGGTACCGGTCAACAAAACGCACAGGTCCTCCACAGCTGTGGAGGACCTGTGGAAATCTTTTCGCGATCCCACCCGCGCTCTGACGGGCGGGTACTGCCGGGGTCAACCGCTAGGCGGCGACGACCTCAACATTCACCGGGAACGCCACGTCGTTGTGCGGCTGCACGGTGACGGTGTGGGCGCCCAGGGTGCGCAGGTGTTGATCCTCGATCGAAATGTGCTTCCGATCGATCGAAAAGCCGGTTTGCTCCTCGATGGCCTCAGCCACATCCGCGTTGGTGATCGAACCAAAGAGCTTGCCCGAGTCACCGGCCTTGGCTGGGATCGTGATGGCCGCGGTCACCAACTTCTTCGCCATGTCCTCGGCCTCCTCACGCGCTGCGGCATCGCGCTGGTCGCGACCACGACGCATGGCGTCGGCCTGAGCGGCGGCGCCGGCGGTGGACGGCATGGCAAGGTGCTGCGGGATCAGGTAGTTGCGGGCATACCCGTCAGCGACTTCAACAAGGTCGCCCCGCTTTCCCAAATCGGCCAGGTCGGCTCGCAGGATCAGCTTCACGACGTGACCTCCGTGGTCTCCAGTGGGCTCGACTCCGTTGAGGAGGCGTCGTCACCGGTCGAAGCGGACCCGCCACGGTCACCGCGATCTCCGCGATCTCCGCGGTCGCCACGATCCCCGCGATCACCGCGGTCGCCACGATCACCGCGATCGTCACGGTCACGGCCGCCACGGCCACCGCCGCCACCCCGATGGGTGGTCACGCGGTTCGTGTACGGCAACAGAGCCATCTCGCGAGCGCTGCGGATGGCAACCGCCACCTGGCGCTGCTGCTGGGTGTTGTTGCCGGTTACTCGGCGGGCACGGATCTTGGCTCGGTCGGACTGGAAGCGACGCAGCAGGTTGACGTCCTTCCAATCGACGTACTCGATGCTCTCCGTGTTGAGAATCGACACCTTTTTCTTGGTGCGACGGCCCGACTCTTTGGGCTTGGGGCGGCGTGGTCGTGCCATTAGAAGGGCTCCTCGTCGTAGTCGTACCCGGCAGGCGGCGCTGAGACTGGCGGTGGCGCTGCGGCGCTGCCCCCTGCGTTCTGTCCGCCGGAGTCGGTCCGCTCGTTCTTCGTGAGCGCAGCAGTCGCCCAGCGGAGACTGGGTGCGACCTCGTCGGCGACGATCTCCACTTTGGAGCGCCGATCGCCGTCCGGGCCGTCCCAGGTGCGCTGGTCGAGCCGTCCGGTCACGATCACACGGGTGCCCTTCGGGCACGACTCCGAAACGTTCTCGCCGAGTTTGGCCCAGGCCACGATGTCGAAGAACGACGTGGCCTCTTCCCACTCGTTGGTCTGGCGGTTCTGCCACCGGCGGTTGACGGCGACGCCGAAGTTGGCGACGGCCTGCCCGCTGGGGGTGAAACGCAACTCGGGTGTTTTTGTGACGTTTCCAATGATCGTGACGGTGTTGCCTGCTGACATGATGTTTCTCGCTTCTGATGCACGGTGGCACCTGTTGTAACGGTCGTCCTGCCTGTGTGGCAGCGTCCGACTGTATCGTTGGGTCTCAACCTACCATCCGGGTGTGACATTCTGGGTTGTGCAGACAGTTCGGCGGGCGGGACCAGGCGATCGAGGTCGGTCGACGCGAAGTCGAATGGGTTGGCGATCTGCCGCCTGTCACGGTTATCGACGCCGCGCAGGGCAGCGAAGTTCCCTTGCGAGCGGACGGCTAGCTCATCGGTGCGGCATCATCCGGGGTGAAGCTAACTGTCCGAGGGAGCCTTTTCGTGGGAAGTACAGCATGTTTGAACCCGTCGTGTCGGGCTCGTTTCCACAGGTCTGAACAGGCTCGGCAGCGCTGCTTAGCCTCGTCTTCCCGTGCCGCTGGCAGTACAGTTGCTGGCAGGTACGCAAACGCCACGGGGAGGCTAGTTACCGGGGACACTGACGGCTGGGAGGAAACTAGGACGGTTGTTGCAGGTTTGCGAGCGGAGTACGCAGCGATCACCCGCCTGGAAGCAGATAAGGCGCACCCGTCTTGGAAGCGACGACTCCAAATTTTGGGTGAAATCGGCGAACACATCCATAACGAAACGGCTGACCGTACCGGCGAACGTCCTGTGCGCGACGTTGAAGCTGACAGAGACGCTGAGAGCGAACGGGACAGGGCAATCGCCGCGGTTGAGGGCGCAGCGAAACCTGATGTGAACAACGAAGGGGACGGACGGTGGGCCAAATTTTTGGGGGCTCAGCAGCGGCTCGACGAAGCAAACAAGGAAGTGAACCGGGTCATCCGGGCATGGCAGCGGGCGGAGGCCCGGTGGGCCGACAAGTACGTCGAAAGTTTGGTTGGCGTGCTCAGCGAGATACGTCCGATGGGTGGGACGTTGACAGTTCACGAGAAAGGTAACAGGCAGGCTGCGGAAGCTGTTCAGGCTGCGACTCGTATGTACCCATCGTCGTGGGTTGAACTGTCGAATGCGGCTACGGCGGGCCGTCCGCTTGTCTCTCAGATCCAGAAGAAAGGTGGGGTGTACCGCAAGTCGGCCGGTGCACGGTTCTCGAAAGGCGGGGAGCCGGTGCCGGTGTCAGTGATCTCTACGAGCCGTAAACGGGGGAACCCTGAACATGAGCTGGCCCATCGGATGGAACATGTTGTCGAAGGGCTCGGGCAAGCCGAACAGGCTTATCATCGGGTTCGGACGACAGACACGGTCGGGGTCCAGTTCCCGTCGTCAGCTCATCAGGGAGACGAGACGATCAGAGTGTTCCCTGATGCCGGGTTCTCTGACCCGTACGCTTCTCGTGACTACGAAGGGGACGGAAGTTCGTGGGAAGTGGTGTCTGTCGGCGTCGGCAATTTGTGTGGCGACAACGAGTCACGGATGCTGGGTTTGCATGGGCGGAGGGATGATCCGTCTCACCGAAGTTTTGTGTTTGGGGCTCTCGCGACGATCTGATGCCTGTTGCGGCAGTGCCGGCCTGCCGCTTCGATGCGGGTTGGTTTCCCTGTCGGGTTATCGTCTGCGACCGTCGATCTTGCTGCCTGCTGGGGGCGCCGGGTGGGCAAACAGCGAGTTGAGTGCACCGATGGCACGGTAGAGCTTCCGTACGATCCATGGACGGTCCGCAAACCGCTGCGCACGAGCTTCCTGGCGATCGGGCTTGGTGCCGTTCTCGTTGTCCTGGTCGAACGCTGCCTGTACGCCCCGCTGCCGGTCGGTGTCTTCGGTCGCTTGGATGTCGAGCCCGCCGAGATGTCCGTGGTTCTGCCAGATCGGCACGGTCCCGGCGGGCTTCGGCCGGCAGATAGATGCAAACCCTTCGGACCAGTACCGTGCGATGGCGGCGTCGGCAGACTCGTGGTGCGTTTCGGTCGTTCCGACGTGAGCGTCTTCGTTGGCGAACATGTTCGGTGCGAGCAGTGCTGCTTTCTGACGCCCGGTGACCATCCCGGGGTCTGTCGGGTCGGGGAGGTCTTGACCGTCGAGCCGTGCGCAGATCCAGCGTCCGGGGTCGGACCAGTCGCCGGTTGATTTCGAGAGCCGTCCGACGTCACCGGGGTTGGGTTTCCATCCGTCGAGGTGAAGCGCACGGAGTATCCCGTAGCAAGCGAGGCCCGTGTCGGCTCGGACCGGACGATGTCCGTCGCGGCGGATCTGGTAGCTGCCGTCGTCGTTGCCGATGATGGTGACGGTCGGATTCGCTTGCGGGTCGGGACTGTCGAACATTCGCGGGTGCATCCCCCGATCGTAGCCGGGTCAGTCTGGGTTCAACAGATGGTCTGCTTTGATTGCTTCCATGATCTGGGAGAGAACCCCGGTGATATCAGTCGGGGATGACGGCATGCCCATCATCAGGTCGAGAACTTCGCGTCGCGCGTGCGCATACGCAACAAACGCTGGTGCACGGCACGTCAACCTGAATGTGTGCCCTTGCGAACCCCAGCAATGCCGGGTTGACAGAAAGCTAAAGCGTCTGGGGTCTCTCGTTGCCTACGGTGCCGTGCTGGACGCTCTATCCGTCATGTCTCTACGCTGTTTCGTGTAGTTCGGAGGCGACACCGGCAGGGATTTCGCGTGGGAGCCCGTACTTCTCACGGAGCGGACGGTGCCCACGTTTCGCGAGGTCTTTGACCAGACGAGCCCGTGAAGCACCAATGGATTTCTCGGCAGCTTCGATCGCTTCGGTTCGAGTTTTGTATGCCAGTCCGAGAACCTGATGTTCCCGGATAGCGCCTCGTTCGTCGAAATTCAGAACAGGAACATGCGGCCATTTCGGGTTCCGTCCCGTCTTCCGGGCAGAAGCAGTTCCGAAGTCGGCGGTGTCGACGGCCTGCCGTATCTGTTCACGCCATTCGCCAGCGGTCGCTGACGCCAGCAAAAGCTCGTGTTGTCCGGTGGTC
>OFQV01000388.1_pt1 | contig 11780 bp, 26 predicted proteins | sample 1542971 | NCBI WGS metagenome assembly OFQV01 (sample SAMN07774229, study PRJEB24372) | wastewater metagenome | isolation source: WWTP Cannobio (Effluent) | place: Italy: Cannobio | collected 2016-01
TCCTACTCTCCAACTTGATAACAAGCATGGGCGCAGCCCTGGAGACGGAACTCACCCAGAACGTGGGGCTGCGCGAATCCCTACACTCCAGGGTGGCCGAACTCGTCAAGGCGATTGCCGCCGAAGGCCCCGTGCATTAAAAGAGGGTCCCGGCATTAAAAGAGGGCCTTGAGCCTGAGCCCCCCTCCCTCAGCAGGTGCGTGGGTGCGGGGGTTTTGCTCAAGTTCTTCAACACCCCTTGGGGGAAAGGTTCGTGATGTTAAAACAGTCTCATTTTAAGGCCCCTCGAACAATGGACGAAGCTGAGTGGGTGGAAGGCTACGGGAGAGAGGTGCATCGCCCAATCCCTTGGCATCTGATCCGCACCCTCTTGGCCGTGGCAATCCTCATCCTCGCGGGGGTGCATCATGGCTGAGTGTAAAGCATGGTCAGACCTCCCCCAGGAGGACCAAGCCTACCAGCAACGGCTGATGGCCCGGGAATTGCTGGGGACGAAGGAAACCTCCTGGGATAATACCACCTCAGAGCTGCTCACCATGGTGCGCGATCGCTTGGTGGTAGAACTCCAAAGCGGCTATATCGGGGGGCAGTTCCTCTGCCACACCGCCCGCTTTGGGGTGAAGTCATCCCAGTGTCTCGAGGCGGTGCAAGATGCCCTCCTGCTTGACAACGTAAACCCTTCCGGCTCGGGTTTCCACTTCGACGAAGGGGAACGGGAGATTATCCGCATCACCCAGGCACAAACCCGAGAGGACCTCATCAGGCTGGATGCCCTAGGCAACCTGCGCCGCTGGATCTGGCTCAGCCTGATGATCCAATACTTCAAGGCCCAGGAACAGGCCCACCAGCGCCGACAAGGCTAACCCCCCTCCAGGGCTTCGGCCCTGTTCATCCCCAAGAGTTCACCATGCCTCAAACAACCCGTGATTATAAGGTCAGCCGCTCTGGTTACCGCAAGAGAATGGCGAGTGTCGTCTTCCTCTTGACCCGAGCCTCTCGAACAGCGGGGGAATTGTGCGAACTCTTGGGAATGAATCCAGACGCCTCAGGGCGCAACACCATCGGCGGGATTCTTGAGGATCTCGAAGCCGAAGGTCTGGTGGAAAAGGTCGGGCAGCGTGTGAAGCCCGGTGTATCAGGACGCCCCCCTGTTGTGTGGGCTTGGATTGGAGATAGAAAATGATTACCCTCACTTACGCGTTCCTTCTCGCCGTGAAGCTCTCCTCCCCCACGGGCGGGGAAGCGGAGCTGGTCAACAAGTACCACACCATGAAGGAATGCAAACAAGAACTCAAGGCCAACCAACGAGCGGTGCTCGAAGGGACAGGCGCTGACCTATTGCAGTGTGTGCGCATTTCGGTTAAGGTAGAGCCCGCAGACACCCGCCCAAGCACGAAGGTAGAATAACATGAGCATGATCGACTTGACCAAACCCCTTACCACGGCCAACGGGCTGGAGGTGACTCTCACCCAGGTAGTGGGCGAGGGGCAGCATCCCCTACGTGGCAAGGTGGAAGGCGCCACAGGGGAGGTGCGCTGGGCCCTGAACGGCCTTGCTTACGCGATGGCAGCAAACAACGTCCCGATACATACCCCTGCCTTTAACCTGGTGACGAAGGCCCAAACCCGTACGATCGTCCAGGCACTCTACCCCCTGGGGACAAGCACTGCCCGCTACGATACGCTGGCAGAAGCCAAGCGCGACTGCGGCAACCACCGTGCCTGCCAAGGCTACATCACCCTCCACTACGTTGAAGGGCAGATCTCCAGCGTCACAATCCACCCGAAGGACTGACCATGTTGTCCACCCTCGCAGCCTGTGCCTTTGGCCTCCATCTGGCAACGTACCATGCGGACCGCAGCGCCCACTACAACGAAACGAACGGAGGGACTTACGCTCAGTGCGACGGGTGGACAGCAGGACATTATCGGAACAGTGAACGCAAGGACTCATCCTACGCAGGGTATACCTTTTCCACCACCCGCCTGAGCCTCACCGTGGGCCTGGTAAGTGGCTATGATCGCGGCCTGACCCCGATGCTCATCCCCTCGGTTCGCGTGACCAAGCACTGGCGCGTTGCGATCCTCCCGCCCATCCCCAAGGCATCGAAGGACACTTCGGGCCTGCACTTGATGTATGACTTCTAACCCCAGAACTTGTAGTAAAGGAACCCCCATGATTAACGCCGAAGTCGAACGCCGCAACCATGAACTCGAACATGAAGTTGCGGGCCTCCGCAAGCTCCTTCGCCGCCATGAGCGCACCATACAGGAGCAAAGTGAAACCCTCATCCGCCGCAATGTACTTATGCGCGAAAACGAGCGCGTGATGCGCAACGTCGCAGGGGTTTGCTTTCTCGCCGGCATCGTGCTGTGCCTCGTGGCGGGGCTGATCCTCCGAGAGGTGCTGTGATGCAGTGCCCGTCCTGCAACCAAGGGAGGCTCGACACCAAAGAGACCTTTAGCCCTCCCAACACCACCTGGCGGACTAAGGTATGCTCCCACTGTGGTACGCGTTTCGCCTCCCAAGAAACAATCCTTCAATCCAACATCATCCCGAAAGAGGTGCGCGATATGAAAAGAAAGGTGAAGTCATGAACCAATCTCGGCTTGAATCCCTCGCCGAAGCGAGTATTAACACGGCGATCGGCTTTGGTGTGGCTTTGGCCTCCCAGCTGGTCGTCTTCCCGCTTGTGGGCATAAGTGTCCCCCTGCAGACCAATCTCCACATCGGGGCTTGGTTTACCCTCATCAGCATCGTGCGGGGGTATGTGATCCGCAGGTGGTTTAATGCCCGCATCCACAAACTGGCGCAACGCCTAACCCAAGGGGAGGGGGTATGACCCACAGCGGAGAACTGGGAGACATACTGCCCCCTGAGGAAGACCCGGTAACAGCCCCTGCCGTCCGCAGATTGCCCCTTTAACCCTTTACCAATTTCAAAGGCCAATGATGACCACAACCATTGAACAAGTTGAAGAGCAACGAAAGAAGCTCAACCAGATGATCGCCGACCTCAAGGCATCCATCCCAAGCACCTACGGCATCCCTGAAGCCCGGATCGAACTGAAGTCAGGCGAGCACTACGCAGGCATTGCCTTGGGCGCAGAAGGCGAGCCAAGCCATCACCTGATCTTGTTGCCCGGTGACGGTGATATGACCTGGAGCAAGGCCAGCGAATGGGCGGCATCTATCGGCGGCGAACTGCCAACGCGCCAAGAACAGGCACTTCTTTTTGCCAACCTCAAGGGCAAATTTGAACAGGCCTATTACTGGGCAAATGAGCAGTACGCGTCCTACACAGACTCTGCCTGGTCTCAGGACTTCAACTACGGCTACCAGTACTACGGCAGCAAGGACTCTGAGTTGCGCGCCCGCGCCATCCGCAGGGTACCCATCCATAAGGAAGCAGTATGACCACATCAAACGAACACAACAATGCGCCTGCTGTGCCGCAAGGTGAGCCGGTTGCGTGGATGGTGTACGGAAATTACACCCGCCAGCCCTTTGGGATGCTGAGTAGCGCAGAAGCCTACATGGGCGGATTGCTCAAATCAGACCCGGACGGTGGTTATCACATCCGACCACTGCGCTACGCCACCCCCGCGCCTGCGCAAGAGCGTTGCTCTACATGCGGTTATTTGACCAGTGAACGCGAGCATCTTGGGTGCTTGCGGAGGGCTGTCAAAGACCTCGATATTGCGACAGGTGGGCCATACGATGCGCAAGAGGTGGGGCTTACGGATGAGCAAACGCTGAAGGACGCTTATCAAGAGGGCTACTACGCACGCGTAACTTACAACAACGCCAAGGAAAGCGACCTCGAAACAGAGTGGTCGAAGTCCAGCACCAAGGCCATCATCGCAGCCCTTCGCGAAAAAGGGGGCAAGTGATGGCCGGGAAAATCACAAGGATGAACAAGCGCATCGAGCGTCTTGAAGGCATCGCAATGGGAGCCGGTTTCCTCCTGCAAAAGTTGCGGGCCGAATATGGTGATGACTTTGGTGCCGGAATGACCGAGCAGGTAAATGACTGCATCAGGGATACGCAGCAGATTGCCAATAACGTACTGCAACGCGAACGCCAAGCACTTCGCACATCCCAGGAGCCAACCAAATGAGCGCCAACACGGAGCAACCCATGACTGAAAACCAAAAGTTGCGCGAGGCGTTGCAAGATGCCGCAACCTCGTTGGAAACAATCAGCAACCTACTCGCCGGAAAGTCTGTCCACCCGAATGGTGACTTAACGGGCACGGGTACGTTTGTTGACGTGAGAGGCTATGCAACAAGTCGCGCTAGCGTTGCCCGCCAAGCCCTCGCCCTGCCGACTGCCGCACCAGCGTGTGAACGCGAGGCGTTGCAGGCGCATTGGTCAAGTATGTGGACAACCACGAACGCGTGCTCGTCGCGCAGTATTTCAGCTAATACGAGGTGCAAAATGGCAAAAACAATCCCAACATGGCTTGACATACACCCGCGAGAATACAAAAAACCAACAATTGTTCGGTTTAGAGTCTCTGATTCCCCGTTTTCAGGGGGCCCAAAATCACAAATTTTGTTTGCAATAGTTGGCACAGACTACGGGTATTTGCATACAACTGGGGGCGATTTGCGAACATGGAAAAGCTATTCAGGCGCGTATCGCATACTCAAACAATATACAGGAGCATGAGCATGACCGAATCACGCTTGATCGAACGCGTTAAAACCTTGATTGAGCCCTCGCCTGCCGCGCCAGTGGGTGAGCTGCCAGAGTTGCCGGAGCCAGATTCTTTCCTGTTTCAGCACGACGAAACCGGCAACACCATGTTTGTGGACGCCCAGCAGGTGGAGTGGGGCTTTGAGAAAAACAATCCACGCCTTCACAAGATCGGCGGAGCCTTCACAGAGGGCCAGATGCGAGCCTACGGCGAGCAATGCTGGAAGGCTGGATACAAGCATGGCGCTTGGGGTGACAAGCCAGCAGTCAACCAACAGTTGACGACTGAGCAGCTTGACGAACGCGAGGCGTTTGAGCGCGAAATGTCAAAGCCGCCCTTTGAGTTTTGTATGGATCGGTGGCCGGACGACGGAGCTTATGCCTGGCCCGGGAACTACACGGCGTATCACACACAGTGCGCCTGGATGGCATGGCAAGCCCGGGCAGCCCTGAGCGCTGGCGATGCGGACCCCCTGACCCGCTACCGCGTGTGGCCGGACGGCACTGTGCAGGAGGGGTCAGAGTCCCCCTACGCCTGGAAGAGTGATGACTTTGCATACGTTGACGCTGTCACTGAGGAGCAAGCCCACGAAACCCTGAAGATTAAGGAGCTGCTAGCCGCCAACGCCACGAAGATGATCGAGACTGCCGACCAGCAGCCAGCCGCGACTGAGTCGGTGGCGTGGAACTCGATCCAAACTGCAAGCTGGATCGGGTCGCAACTGATGCACCAGCCGTCTATGTTTGAGCGGGCCGCAGTGTGCAAATTTGTTAGGTCGCTTGGCCGACACCCAACTTTGCTTAAGCACAGCCCAAAAACCCACCCTGTGCCGAGCGTGCCTGCTGACGTGGTGCGGGACGCTGCGCGTTATCGGTGGCTTGCCGATTGCAACAACTACGAAGCCGGGCTTGCGCTAATCATTGACCCGAAACTCACTGAGCAGGCACTAGGCGCAGCCATCGACGCAGCCCTGCGAAAGGACAAGCCATGAGCCGTCCCCCATCCATGCCACGCTACACCTGCCCGAGCATCGACCACCTGAAGGGGCAGATCACCGAAGCCTTTAGGCTGGCGAACGAAGGCATGACCCTCGAAGATCCGGAGGACCTCCTCGCCAGCCTTCGCGCCATCCAACACACCCTGGACGGGGAAGCCTCTTCCCTCGAGGATATCCGTGACGCCAACTCACAACTCCGCGCCTGTGCCGAATACTGGCAGGAGGAGGCCGCCCGTCTGGAGGCTGAAGCATGACCCGATCCCTCTCCCGCACACCACCTGTCCCCTGGGATGAGTGGGAAGAATGTGTGCTGCTCGACCTCTACCCTCTGGGCGGGCCGAGCCTCTGCTCCTACGCTCTCCCCCACCGCACCAAGGGCAGCGTTGCAGGCAAGATCCAGACCCTGCTTGCAGAGTTCCACATCCCCCCGTTCTTCCGTGAAATGAGCCAGGCACGTAGCAAGGTCTGCCTCGAGCGACAAACAATCCGCGTCCTGCCCGCAGGGCAAGCCCCTCCCCTATTAACCACCGCCCCGAACTCCATCTGGGATTACGCTGAAAACGGGCTCCGAAAGGGTTGAGGTTTGTTACAATTTCTTGATTGACACCCGCGTATGTGGGGCGCATAATTCAATTTCCCCCCGATACCCGGGGGAGGGTGACGCGGAGCCCTTTTCAAATCCCGCAGACTAGAAAGTCTATCATGTCCGAACAAGCTCAAGCATCGACCAAAAAGGCCCCTACGGTTTACCACACAGTCACCTTGACTGATGGCCGCGTTGTCGATTTCCCTGGCAATCGTCAAATCCAGAAGGATATCCTGGTTGACGAAGACGCTGGTACCGTCGCAGTTCGCTTCGACTTCCGCAACGGTGAAACCCGCACCTACACTGTCCCCACTGCCCTGTTGCTGCAAGCAGCCGGCCACGGTCTGAGCCAAAAGATTGGTGATGCCGCAGCCTCGGAAAAGGATGTGGACGACGCATTGCTGGCCATCGAAAAGGTTGGCGATCGCATCGCTGGCGGTGAGTGGAACGCAGCTGGCCGTCAATCCGGCGACTCTTTCTCCGGCGCATCTGTGGTCATCAAGGCCCTGGTGATGGAATCCGGCAAGACCGTGGCAGAAGTCAAGGCCTTCTTGGAAAGCAAGTTGGAAGCTGGTGCAGCCTCCGGCCTGACACGCAGCAAGCTGTACGCTTCGTTCAAGAACCCAGCCACCAAGATCGGCCAACGCATTGCCCAGTTGCAAGCGGAGAAGGACGTCAAGGCAGCTGGCGTGTCCGGCGACGACCTGTTCAACGAGCTGGCACAGTAATCAACCCCCCTCCACGGGGTTACGGGAAAGGGAGCTTCGGCTCCCTTTTTTATTGTGGGGAAAGAGTTTTGCATCACTTGGTTGACAAAATTCAAACACCCGGCGATAATTAAATCCTAATAACCGGCCATTACCATGCCACGCCCACGCAACACTACCCCCTCAAAGTCCTTGGAAATCGCAGTCCCCATCACCCTGCGCAACCAGGTGGAACAACACCTGTTCAGCGAGGCGTTGGAACGCATCCCCCAAGGAGCCTTCTCCCACTTCTTCTGCGGCCTGGCCTCAGAGTTCTTCAACCAGAGTTTCCTCGACCTCGCCCCTTACATCGCGAACACCCCTGTCGGTGTTCACGTTGTCCGGGGACCGAAGTTGACAATCCAAGCCCTTGAACGGGCGTTGAAAGGTCAAGCATGAATCTCGAAACGATCGCTCAGATAAATGAGTTGCGCCGCAAGGGAATTGCGGGTACACTCACCCAGGAGGATATGAAACAAGGCATCGCCCTGCTTCGTTCCGATCGCCGCAGCGCCTCCGTCGCGAGCGAAAAGTCTCGCAAGACCAAGGCCGTGGCCGAAATCCCCAACGCAGATGATCTGCTCAGCGAACTCGGAGGTTTATAATGAACGTCGGACAATTGCGCGAATTCCTGTCGAACTTTGCCGACAAGGTAGAGGTGGGTTTTGAAGACCCCAACTTCGGCGGGATTCTCCCGGAAGACCAGGGGAGTGTGACGAAAGAAACCTTCCGCTTTCACGAAGGTCAGGTGTTGATTGCAGTCCCTTGCATCGAATCCCTCTCCTAACCCTTTGTTACCTTAACCGCTCTACGAGGAAAACCATGAGCCAAGTTATCCACTGCAACATGTTCGCAACGTGCCAGCATTCCCTGGAAGCCGTTATCAAAAACGGGATGGAAGCAGCCGTTACAAGCTTCAACGTCACCTTCAGCGACGCATCCCCTGACGTGATGACATCTGTCGGCTGGGTGTTCCTCGGCACGGCTGAGATCATCATCACCGCCGAGGCAACGGGCTTGCGTGAAGCCGCTCTCTCCGGGCTGGACGAGGCCCAGAAGGAACTGGATGCCAAGCACACCAAGGCCCAGACCGAATTGAACTCTCGCCGAAGCAACCTCCTGGCGATCGAGTACACCACCCCGGTGCCAGATCATGAGTGATCGGCCACCCTTCCCCGAGATTGTTGACTCCACAATCATCGGCTCCTTCCGTTCCTGCCGGCGCAAGTTTGAGCTTGAGTACCTCAACCACTGGAAGCCCAAGGTCCCCTCGGTCCACCTCCACGCAGGCGGGGCTTACGCCAAGGGCTTGGAAACAGTGCGCGAAGCCTACTACGTCCACGGCGATGACGCAGACACCGCATTGGCCAAGGGCCTCGGCGCCTTGCTGGAATTTTACGGCGACTTCGAGTGCCCGATGGATTCCGCCAAGAGTGCAGCCCGCATGGCCGGTGCCCTGGAGTATTACTTCCACGTCTGGCCCTTGGACTCTGACCCAGCTGTCCCAGCAACCCTCCCCTCCGGCGGGAAGGCGATTGAATTTTCCTTCGCCGAGCCTACCGATGTGATCCACCCTGTAACAGGTAACCCGATCCTCTACACTGGCCGCATGGATATGATGGTGGAGTACGCAGGCGGTCTGTTCGGCGAAGACGACAAGACCACATCCAGCCTCGGCCCTTCCTGGTCGAAGCAGTGGGACTTGCGCAGCCAGTTCACCGGCTATTGCTGGGCCGCAGGTCGTGCAGGTATGAAGCTCAACGGCTTCCTCGTCCGAGGTATCTCCATCCTCAAGACGAAGTACGACAACGCAGAGGCAATCACCTACCGTCCCCAGTGGATGATTGATCGCTGGTACACCCAGCTCTGCCGCGATATCGAAGATATGAAGCGCTGCTGGGAACAGGGGTATTGGGATTACAACCTCGACTCTTCCTGCCTCGAATACGGGGGCTGCGGCTTCCGCCAGATCTGCATCACGAAGGACCCCCAGCCCTGGCTGGAGACAAACTTTGAGCGCCGTATCTGGAACCCTATCGCCCGCGAAGAGCAGGTGGTTAAATGAGTCCGGGTTTTTCTCGGGAAGATATGGAACCCCTTTGGCTCCAACGAGCACGGCAATGGGCCTTCAAAGGGGTGTCTGATGCACACCGGAGATTTCAATGCAACAACCAGCCCCACAACGGGTTTCCCTCGAATACATCTACCACCCAAAGGGCGAGCCTTCTCAGTCCCTCGGCGTTAAGCAGGCAGCGCGCAAATGGGACCCGATCAGACGGGAGCACGAGCACCTGTTCAGTCGGAAGTACTATTGCCTGTTCTGCGGCCACGTCTACGGAGAGGTAAGGGTAACCCCCGCCATGCTCTGGTCGTGTGAAATGGGGGTATGCGGCAGTTGCCCCCAAGGCCACCTCACCGACCTGATCCCGGGGAGCGTCCTCAAGTACTACTCCCTCTCCCACCTAAACAGCCTGCCCGAAGGGGTAGTGCAGCACGAGTTCAACATCCACATGCAGTGGGCCTTAAAGGAATACGAAAATGAGTTCAAGCGCAGCGCCAATCCCCTCGACCGCTGAGGTGGTCACCCAAGCCAACGTCCTGGTCGGTCCGAAGGTTATGCTCGAAGGCGCCTCTGGCACGGGCAAGACCTACGCCTTGGGCACTCTGGTCGATTGGGCGAAGAAGCATAACAAGAAGGTGTTCGTCCACTTTATCGAGAACGGATTGGAATCCTTGCTCGGTTATTGGACTGACCGGGGTTTGCCAGTCCCCGATAACCTCCACTGGCACAACTCCCTGGTCCGTCCCCTCGGACTCAAGTCAATCATGCGTGCAGCGGAAGATGTAGGTCGCCTCTCTTACGAAATGGTCACCAAACTGCAAGATGCAGATCGCTCCAAGAACAACCCGTTCCACAAAATCCTGACAGCCTGTGCCGACTTCCCAGACGATCGCACCGGGCAGAAGTTCGGACCAGTGGACGAGTTCGGGAGCGACTGCATCTACGTCGAGGATTCCTTGAGTGAGTTGTCCAACGCTGTGATGAAGATGGTCATCGGCAACAAGCCAACTGCGGCCCCCTCAGACTACGGCGTTGCGCAGAACAACCTGATGAACTACCTGCGCCTTCACACCCAGGGTTCACGTTACACCTATGTCTTGATCGCTCACGTCGGTCGTGAGACAGATGAGATCACAGGTGGTGTGAAGCTCATGACGAAGGCTGTGGGCAAGGCGATGAGCGGGGATATCCCCCAGCTCTTCTCCGACGTCATCTACACCGTCAGAGAAGGCAATCGCTGGTACTGGGATACCGCAGCGGGTAACGTGGACACGAAAACGCGTAACCTGCCTGTAGCCTCCAAAATCACACCCGACTTTGGTCAGATCATGGACAAGTGGAAGTCGCGGGCGGAGGGGGTTACCCGTGCGAAGTCCTGACTACCGCAAGCTGGCGTGCTGCGCACGGAAATCTTTTGACGCACGATACAGCAACTTTTAACCGCCCTTCAGAGCGTTAATCTGGAAAAACCTTAACCCAACTTCCATTTTTAAAGGAAATTTACCATGTCTCAATTCGATCCAAACGCCTTCCTGCACGCTGAAGTCAATGAAGTTTCCAAGAAGCGTAACCCTCTCCCCGTGGGTGAGTACAGCGCCATCTTGGGCGAAGGCAAGATCGTGCCCTGGACCGGCAAGAAAGATCCAACCAAGTCGGGCTGGCGTTATGACACCCCCGTGACGATCGAGATCCCTGCTGAAGTGCAAGGTGCCTCTGCCCTGCCAGCCACCGTGACTCAGACATATTCCATCATGCTGGACGTGTCGAGCTCCGGCGGCCTGGACATGGCACCAGGCAAGAACGGTTCGCTGCGTCGCTTCCGCGAAGCCCTGGACATGAACCGCGAGGGCTCCCCCTTCTCCTTCGCCGCAACCTTCGGTCGCGCTGTGAAGGTACAGATCACCCACGAACTGTACGAAGGTGAAGTCCAAGACCGCATTGCCGGCCTCGCCAAGTTCTAACCCACAACAACCAGAGGGGGGCTACGGCTCCCCTTTTTCACTTGGAGCCCGTCATGCGCTTTAATGAATTTCAAAAGAAGCTGCTCACCAACAAGGTGATTCCAAGCCAAGCGGAGGAACTCACAGACGCCCAGCTCATCCACTACATTGGCCAGGAGTTGCAGTTCCTCGCCCTCCTCGCGGAGCGTAGGGGACTCGACCTCGACATGATTGCCCAGTACCAGCTGGATCGCTACCTCCCCCTGAAAGTGAAGGCACCCCAATGACACAGTATCGCTATGCTAAAATCACCTCCGTCATCGTCCCCGAGGGGCGGCAGCGGAAGGACTTTCCCTTGGAGAGACACAATGAACTTGTGGATTCAATTCAAAGCCGCAGTCTCCTTATGGCGCCGGTGTTTCGGGTACTTGATGATAATCTTGTGCTTGTTGCCGGTGAGCGTCGTCTTAGGGCTGTTGCTGATATTTACGAACTGGGTGGGCGGCTCCGATACGATGGACAAGATGTCCCCGAAGGCTGCATCCCCTACACACTCCTCTCGGAGCTTGACCCGCTGGCTGCGGAGGAAGCGGAACTAGACGAGAACCTGCGTCGGGTGGACCTCACCTGGCAGGAACGGGCAGAGGCAGTCTCCCGCCTGGAGGGTTTGGCGGGCATTCGCACCGAAGGCATGGACCAGCGCGCCATTGTGGCCGCAGCCTTCACCCAAGGCACGGGCGACTTCCC
>OFQV01000389.1_pt1 | contig 11768 bp, 21 predicted proteins | sample 1542971 | NCBI WGS metagenome assembly OFQV01 (sample SAMN07774229, study PRJEB24372) | wastewater metagenome | isolation source: WWTP Cannobio (Effluent) | place: Italy: Cannobio | collected 2016-01
TGGCTTGTTCGGCCAACTCGCGGTTTTGATCGGCAAGGGTCCCGTCGTGAGCGCGTCGAGGGGGCATCCCCCGTCTCGGTCGCTTCGGTCTAGTCGGCTGGTGAGATGCGCCAGCCGCCTGGTTGGTTTCGCGCCGTCTCCTGCGAGTGGCAGCGATGGCACAGCCCGCGACCGTGCTGTGGATCGTTCGGGTTGAGTCCTTGGTCCACGAGGTCGCGTCGGCTGGTCGGATAGTGGTCTGCGACGGTGCTCGGTGCGCGACGACAGACCTTGCAGATCGGATCGCGTGCGAGCACTGCGACACGGAAGGACTGGTGTCCTCGTCCGGCATACCCTCGCTGGGCTGCGGTGCCTCGGGCTTGGTCCTTGGCGCGGGCACAGTCTGGACAGCGGCTCGACGTCGAGGGCTTACGGCAGTCAAGGCAAGGGCGCAGTGCCATGTCTGTCCTCACACAGCCGGGCCAGACTCGGCACCACGTAGACGGCACCACACCGGGCACACATCCACGGGTCGGGCACTACTGACTCCTCGTGTCGTCGGTCTCGCCACGCATGATCCGCAGGGGGTTGTGGTCGTGGGTCCTGGGCGGCACGAGGAGGGCAAAGGGAAAGCCCCGGCGCTCGGCTCGGGGCTCAGATTCCGGGAACGACAAACACCCGGGATTGACTCAAATCGCACTCTAGACCATCGGTTGACGGTTTAGCCAGCCCTACGTCCTCGGCGTGTCACATCCACCCGACGCTGAGCCAGCGCGTGAAGGTCGCCCACTCGGTACTGCGGACGGCCTCGCACATCCCACGAGGCGGCATCCGGAATCTCGCCCCGGTCGAACCACGTCCGCCACGTCTTGGCCGGGATGTCGGGCCACACGCTGCTCACGTCGTCCATCGTCACCAGCGCATCCGGTCGGTCTTCGGGCAGTCGGTGCAGATGCTCCTTGGACACTTGGGCGTAGTGCCCGACCGAGCGCCACGTCAGTCCGCACCCGGTGCACGTCACCTCGTCGGACAGTCCGTCCGCGTGCGGCATGAGCCGCTTGTTGGCCCACGTCTGCACGGCCACGCCGCCACAGTGCACACACGGGGTCGGCAGCCGCTTGGGCAGGATGCCGGCCTCGCGCTTGGCCGTCGACAGGATGCGACGCATCTCGGTGAGCCACTGGTCCCAGTCACTCACGTCCCGATTGTGCGCCGCCCACAGGACGTGCCCGCGCAGGTAGTCCGCCGCCCCGATCGTGCGCGGCATACCGGAGGCGTCAGCCCACGCATCGGCCCAGCCCTCGAGGATGTCCGGCAGGTCGTGGTAGGTCCACCGCTTCGGGTCGAAGTCGCTCCCTCGTGAGCCCGTGATCTGGTCGCGGTCGTAGCGGATCGGCGGGATCAGGCTGGGCATCGGCGGACAGTAGAGCGCCATCGCCGTCTCGATGTCGTCGATGAGGCCACGGACGCGACGCACGCAGCGCTCGCAGATCAGCAGGGAGTTCCCGGACCAGCGCAGGCACTCGATGCACTCGGCGCACGTCTCGGCGCAGTCGGTGCAGGCGTAGCGTCCGTCGTCGGTGGGGGTCCAGTAGTGCCGATGCGTCTCGCTCACGGGCTCTCCTCGGGTCGGAATCCGATGTGCATCTCGGGCATGGTCGGCAGGGTGTCGCCGGTCTCGATGCGTGCGTCGGTCCACTTGTCCGTGTCGCCTTGGACTCGGACGGTGATGCCGTCGCTCATCGTGACGGGCTGGCATTGGTCCATCACTTGCTCCTGTCGTCGATGTCGGTCAACTCGTCGGCCCAGTTCGGGGGCAGCATCTCCATCACCTGATGGCGGTAGACCTTCTGGCCTTGGAACTCCACGACCTCAGTCGCGTCTGCCCAGCCTCGGGCGTATGCCTCGGCGTCGATGATCGGGCGGGCTGCGTCCATCGCAGCCTTGGCGACCTCGGTGCGGTAGTGCTCGTGGTGGTCCTCGACACTGCGGAAGATCGCTCCGCAGAGGCAGCTCCACGGCAGGCGGTGGGCGAAGGTCCCGCCGTGGAGTGTCTTGGCGGTCTCGACGGCCTTGACCACGGGGCCGATGTCGGCGGTCATCAGTGCTCCTCGGAGACGTGGCCGTCGTCAGGACAGCCGGGGTGACGGTGGGTCCACCCCTGCCGGACTCTGAACGAGACATCGCCTCGGGCGTCGTAGCAGGACCAGTCGTGCGCCGGGTGGTCGGTGCAGTGCGAGTCGCCGGGACCGGGCAGGTCGCAGGTGCGGTTCTCGCGGATACGGCGCATCGGCGTTTCGGGGTTGCGGCTCACTGGTCGCCCCCCTGCCCGGTCGGCTCGGCCAGGGCGGCGCGAAGGTCGGCCTGCCAGCACGAGCAGGGGTAGCCAGCGCCGGGCGTGAGCACAGACCCGCAGGTGTCGGCGTGGTCAGGGTTGCTGTCAACCAGCGCCTGCACGCGGGCCAGTGCTGCGACGGCGGCGCGGCCTCGGCATGCGTCCCGGGCTGCGAGTTTGGTGGCGAGGCCGACCGTCTCGGGGCAAGGCCAGTCGGTGTTGCTGTGCGTCTCGCACACGATGCGCGTCTGGCCCTGGAACCATGATGAGCACCCCAGTATCTCGGCGGCGCACTCGATGGTGTCGATGTCCGGGGCGGGCGTGGTCTCCGTCATCACTTGCTCCTGTCGTTGGTGTCGGTCAACTCGTCGGCCCACTGGGTGAGCCTCTTGGCGGCTGCCCTGGCGGTGATCGCGGCGGCTAGCGGCGTGCCGCGGCTCAGTTCGTCCATGCGTTCGGCGGCCGCCCGGAGTGCGGCAGCCTCGGCGGCGCGAGCCACCTCGACGCGGCGATGTGTGTCGTGGGTTTCATAGGTGTCATCCGTCATCGGCGCCCCGCAGCTGCATTCGAAGTGGCCGGCCATGAACCACCGGGTGTGATGCTCCCGCTCGGCCTGCTCGACCGCCTCGATGACGACTTGCGAGGGTGGGCGGCTCACTGGTCAGCCCTCCTCGGCGGATGCGTCACCGGGCAGGCCGCGTCGCACACCAACCACGGCGCGTGACCCCGACCGTTGTCGAGCACGGGGCAGGTGCAGCCTTCGTCGCGGGCGGTGTCGCTGCCGGGCTGCATGTGGCAGGTCGGGCAGTCGTGGATGGTCGGGTCAGGCATGGTCGCCCTCCTGCCCGTCCGTCGCGCACCCGCACATCTGGCGGCTGCACGTCTCGCACCACTGCTCCTGCCCTCCACACTGCCCGCACACGGAGCGCGAGTAGATCGGACGGCAGTCGTGAGGGCGGTCGCCCTCCTGCCCGGTCGGCTCGCAGCACATCAACCGCCCACACTTGTCGCAGTTGGCCTCCTGCCCGCCACAGCCGCCGCAGATGGAGCGGGACCAGTACGGGCTGCATCGGTGGTCCTGCCCGGTCGGCTCGGCCACAGCGGCACGGACCTCACAGACCCAGCACTGGCCGCAGTCCCAATCCACGCCGTCATACGGGCGATGGGAGTGCTCGCCGTCCGTGTCGTCGGCGGCATCGGCCAGCGCCTCGACCCGCGCCACCTTCGCCGCCAACGCGTCACGCTCGGCGGTCAGGCGGGCGACCTCAGCCAGCGCAGCCGGTCCCGTGATCTGCACCCCGAGCCCCAATCCGAGCGCCTTTCCGAGTTCCCGCAGGCCGCTCATGACTTCGCATGCCTCGAACTTCCAGCGTTCGAGGCTCTCAACCTGATCGACCAGCCACGGCACGTCTTCGCGAGAGGCTTCGATGAACTCCGCGTCGCCGCTCAGCATCCGAGAGTTGAGCACCATGCTGCGAAGGCCGAGTTTCCGCGGGCCACGGATATACCAACCGGAGCGACCGCTCATATCTGGCGAGTGCATATCTCTCACCCACGGCCCATCGGTCGCGGCGTCGGCGCGGACCTTGATCTCGTCGAGGCGGCTCATCGCAGCGGCCCTGACTGGTCACCCTCGCGAGCGGACTTCCACCCGGCCATGAACGCCTTGTGCGCGGCCTCCATCTCGGATTCTCCCACGCCGTAGTCCTTTCGGTAGTCGGCCCAAGCACACTGACGGTCCGCAGAGTCGGGGTCCACGGGGGCGGGCGCGTCCTCGATCAGCCACACATCAAAGTCCCGCACCACGGCGCGGGCTGCATCCCACGCAATGTTTGCGAAGTCGTGCGACCCGCCGCTGAGGTTGAGGCCCGTCGAGCGGTACACGGCCTCGATATTGATCGCCTGCGCGGATGTGACGGCGGCGTGGATGGTCGCGGCGACTCGCTCCACCTCGAAGTCACCCGGCTCGATCCGTCGCGGTAGGTGGTCGGCGGTCAGGCGGGCGACCTCGGCCTCAGCCTTCTCGGCTCGCATGTACTGGGCTGCGGCCACGACCACGGAGAGCAACGCACTGAGCGCGAGAGCCAGACACAGGTCGGCGGCGCTCACTGCTCGGCCCTCGCCGTCACGTCGAAACCCTGGGCGCGCAGGTGGTCCAGCATCGACTCACCGAACACGGCGTGGGTCGAGCATTCGGGCGAGCGGCGGTATGCCGTGACGATCGCCTCGACGGCGGCGGCGTCCGGGTCCACGGGCTCGGGTGCGTCCTCGACCAGCCAGAGTGACCAGCCGACATCAGCATGTCCGGGCATCCACAGCCAGGGCCAGCCGGTGCCTGTGATGAGCTCGGGGTCGATCTGCTGGGCGCGGTCACGCACTGCCGCATCGCCCTTGCGCCGCTCGACGACCATCCCGACGCGCACGTCCTCGGGCTCGATCCGGCGCGGCAGGACGGGCTCCTGCGTGGGCTTGTCCTCGGTGAGCACGCGGACGATGCGACCATCGCCCCACGGGAGCGGGTGGACGTTGCCCACCCACCCGGCGATGAGTTGATAGCCGCCCTCATCGACGTAGCGGAGGGGTCGATACCCGTTCGGCCACTCGACCTCGACCGGCGTCCCTCGCGTGAGAAAGATGTCCCCGTCCCGCCCGGGTGCCTTGACGAGCTCTTCGGGCGTCAGCGTGGCGGTACGGGCCGATTCCGGGGCGATCTGGCCGTAGTCGTCGCGGGTCGGAGGCTGCTGGGGTTGGCGGTCGGTGTTCATCGGGTGGGTCCTTTCGGTTGTGGCGGTCATGGGGTTGTGTTGTGGTGGTGGGAACCGGTTCCCTGTTGGTCGGGGAACCGGTCTGACCGGTTCCGGTTCCCCGTAGGGGGAGGGAACCGGGAACCGGTCAGTGACCCGGACCCGAAAGGAACCGGTCGGGGAACCACTCGGGAACCGGTCAAAGGGGTGTTCATCGGGTCTCCTCGAAGCGGGCGATGAGGGTGTGCATGACGGCTCCGCGGGGGCCGTCGACGGTGGTCAGGCAGCCCTCTCGAGCGAGTGCGTCGATGGCTAGGGCGATGGACTCGGCCTTGCCTTTGACGTGGCCGCGGATGTCGCGCAGGGAGACGGGCCGACCGGCTTCGTAGAGGTAGTCGCTGACGCGCTTCATGAGGGTGGTGGGGCGGAAGTTGCCTTCGTCGTCGACGTCGCGGGTGGGGTGGTCGAGCCAGGCGAGGATGGTGCCGTCGTCGGCGGTGGCGTCGATGTTGAGTTCGGCGAGGGTGGTGCCGACGGGCCCGACTTGGCCGTGTTTGTCCTTGTCGAGGACGAGTTTGACGGTGCCTTTGCCGCCGGCGGCGAGGGCGTTGGTGACGATGGCTTTCATGGCGGTGCCGGTGATGCCGGCGAGTTTGTGCTGGCCGCCGATGGCGTAGCGGCCGCGGGTTTCGTGGTCTTTGGTGACGTGGTCGACTTGGAGGACGGCGGGGCCTTGGTCGGCGATGCGGCGGGGTAGGAGGGCGAGGTAGCGGGCGACGTCGTCGTTGTCGTTGATGGACCAGCCGTGCATCACCATGGCTTCGGTGACGCCGTCGAGGATGACGAAAGTGGTGTCGGTGATGGCTTGTTGGAGGCGGGGCCAGTCGGCGTCTTTGAGGGCGGTGTCGGGGCGGATGTAGCGGAAGTGTGTAGTGACCTGGTCGGGGGTTAGGCCGAGGGCGCGTAGGCGGGCGATGACTGCTCCGGCGCTGTCTTCAAAGTCGATCATGGCGACGGTGTGTTTGTCGTCGATTTGTTGGACTGCGGCGATGAGGCCGACCCAGGTTTTGAGGGATCCTGGTTCACCGGCGATGGAGTGCACGGCGCCGGGGTAGAGGAGGTTTTTGCCGTCGCGGCGTTGGAGGATGGTGGGTTGGGGTGGGGCCCAGGAGCCGTGGAGTATGTCGGTGAGGTCGATCGGGGCCCAGGGGTGTGCCGTGGTGGTTTCGTCGACCCCTGGTGGTCGCAGTGGTATGACGTCGAGGTCTGCTCGTAGTTGGTCGAGCAGGTGGGGGCTGTGGTCGTCGCTGGGTGTGAGGAGTCGAGCCTTGGCGGTGTCGAGGGCGGTGAGGGCTCGGCGGCGGGTGGCGAGGGCGTGGACGTTGTCGGCGTGGTAGTCGGCGTTGGCGGCGGTGACGAGGCCTTGGTAGATCTCGTGGATGTAGGCGGGGCCGCCGGCGCGGGCGAGGTTTTTGGTGTCGCGCAGGTGTGTGATGACGGCGGTGGGTTCGGGGGTGGTGCCGCGGGCGTAGAGGTGGACGCAGGCGTCGTGGATGAGTTCGTGTCGGGGTTGGTAGTAGTCGGCGCCGGTGAGGGTGGTGGTGACGGCGTCGAGGGCCCAGCGGTCGCCGGTGAGCATGGCGCCGAGGGTTTGGCGTTCGGCGTCGTCGTCGTGGGGCATGGTGGGGTTGCCGTCTTCGGGGTTTGGGACGGGGTGGAGGTGGCGGTCGGTCATGCGCCTGCCACCTCCATGAGCGGAGGCGTTTCGACCTTGATGTGCTCGGTGATGACGGGCTCGACCTTCTCGAGGCGGGTCGCGATGAGTTGGCAGTGGTGTTCGTCTTGCTCGATGAGGATGGCGCGGCATCGGGCGCGCTTGGTCATCATGCGCGCCACTCCGTGAACAGATCAAGCTCGCCGATGGGCCGGCCGCACGCGCGGCAGTGTCCGATGCTTATCGAGTGGGCGCGGCTGCGCAGGCCGCAGGTCAGGACGGGCGTGCCGGTGGGGGTCGTGCTCACGGTTTCGCCGCCTTTGTGGGCGCACGAGTCGCAGCCTTTGAACGGGCAGGCTGGGCAGTGGTCGGTCACGATCCCACCTCTGCTCGCAGTCGGTCGCGTTCGTGCACGAGCTGGGCGAGTTCGGCGATCTGGTTGTCGGTGGGCATTCGTCGCGCCAACGGCATGTTGATGACCGCGCCGTCGTCGCGGCTGGGTGGGTCGAGTTGGCGGATGCGTGCCTCGACTGTGGCGAGGCGGGCGCGCAACTTCGGGGCGCGTTCGATGCGGCGGGTCTTGGCGCGTTCTTGACGGTCAGCCTCGCGGATGATGTAGGCCTCGGCGCGTTTGGTGGCGACGGTGACGTGTCGTCGGCACAGCCACGGCTCGGGGGCTGGTTTGCCGCAGATGCGGTCGGCGGAGTCGATCCAGGCGGCGCACACGTTGGTGGGGCGGTTGTCGACGCGGCCGAGGACGACGAAGGAGGCGAGGGTTTCGGGGGGCATAGTGTCGGTCCTCTCGGGTTGGCGGCTTGTTGGGAGTGGGGGTTTGGCCGCAGGGGCTCACTTCCCCAAGGCCAGCCGCACCGACCGGCGATTCAGGCCCGATCGCTCGGCGATCACCGTCTCCGCAACACCAGCATCCGCAGTGGCGATGACCGCCCCCGTCAGCCGACCCATGGCATCCCGCTCAGCCACGCGCGCCCGCGACCACTCCTGCGCGAGGCCCTCCACCGTGGCGTCTCCCACTAGCACCATGAGCGCACCATTCATGGCCTCCCCCATCGCGTCCTCGTCGGGATGCTGTCCGTGGTCCCGGCCCGGGTAGCGGGCGGCGATCATGTCGATCATCCGCTCGAAGGCCGCGCGCTGGTCCTCGGTCAGCTCGGTGTCGCCGAGCCAGGCGTCAAGCTCGTAGGGCTGCATGGTCATGGTGTCGGTCCTCTCAGGTTGGCGGCTATCTGTGTAGCACTGTACACCCTATTGTGCAGTGCTGCACTCCTTACGGTTGGCCACCATGCGAACGAGCAGGCCCCACACGATGACTGGCAGGTGGTGCGGGGTGGTCTCGCCGGGGCCCGGGCTTGGGGGTGCGCCGGCCGGCCCCGACGAGGGCTCAGTCGTTCACGGGTGCTGGTGGCGCGAAGGCCGCGGCGAGTCGTCGCTGCTCGGGCGTGCGGGCGATCTCCTCACGCAGGGCTGCGATCTCGTGAGCCAGGCCTTCGAGGGCTTGGACGATGCAGGCTGAGGCTCCGTCATCGCCGACGTACTGCTCGGAGTGGCGTCGTGCGTGGGCGAACAACTCAGAGGCGGCGAGGTTGGCCATCAGGACGCCTCGCCCTCGGTGTCTTCCTGCTCGTCTTCAAGTTGGGCTTCGTGGGCGGCGATCATGCGGTCGATGTCCTCACTCGTGAGGGTGTCCTCGTCGACGAACTCGCCGGTCTCGGGGTCGACGACGCGGCCGTCTTCGTCGCGCAGCAGGCGCTTGTCGTTCTCTTCGAGGCGGTTGATGATGACCTGAAGGACGCGGCGTGCCCGGCCGAGGGTGACCCAGTCCTTGGAGTCGCGCAGTGCGCTGCTCGCGCGGCCGAGCTCGACCCGCAGCGGGGTGTTGAGGGACTCGGCGAGGCGCTTGGCTTGCATCTTGTCCAGGTGTGCGGTGTCGTGGGCGAGGTCGGTGCCGATGTCCTCGGAGCGGCCGGGGAAGGCGGCGGCGATGTCGTCCTCGAGGTCAAGCGGGAGGACGGTTGCGCCGAGTCGGCGGTCGCGGCCTCGGGTGAGGATCTTGCGGGTGAGGTCGAGGTCGTCGGGGTGGACGATCTCGATGGTGCGGATGGCGGCGGTGGGTTCCTTGCCGCCCTTCTCGTAGTCGATGGTGACCTTGGCGCAGTCGACGACCACGACGCCGACGTGCTTGTGCTTGGGCTCTTCGAGGAGGGTGCGGCGGACGGCTTCGAGGCCGTGGCCGTCGGGGAGTGCGGAGGCGAGCTTGGTCATGCTGTTTTCCTTTCGGGACGGTTGACGCCTCGGGTGAGTGCGTCGTTGCGGGCGAGTCGGTCGAGCAGGTCGGGTCGACCTGCGCGCTTGAGGGTGATCTGCAGGGTGTTGACGGTGACGTCGAGCCGGTGGGCGATGTGCCTGGCGGTGAGGGTTGGGTCGTCGTCGAGGATCCATTCGGTGTCTTCGGCGACGTGCTCGGCGAGGCGTCCGCGGCCGGTGTTCTGGGGTGTGGTGTTGTCGAGGTTGGGGCGTGCGGTGGGGTCGTCGATGGTGTCGGTGTCCCACCACATGGGTCCGACCCATCCGTGGTCGGCGGCATACCGCTTGGAGCGGGTGTATGCGCCCCTGTCGCCGATGGTCGCTCGGGGCGGCTCGGTGTTCCAGAGTCGCTCGTAGAGGTCCGCCACGGCCCGGGCGTTGGTGACGGTGACGTCACGCTTGCCTTGGACGAGGTGGTTGAAGTTGCGGACCGAGTAGCCGATCTCGGCGGCCAGTTTGGACTGCGACCAGCCGAGGGTCATGAGCGCTTGGAGGCGACGGTGGGTGCCCGTGCCGTCGATGACTACGCCTCCGGCGAGAGTGTCGAGCGTGGCGCGGACGGCGAGGATCTTCTCAGCGGACTCGCGACGGATTCGCCGGGTAGGGGCGTGCCCGTTGAGGCCGTACATGAGTTTGGTCATGCCACCTTGGGAGTAGCCGGAGAGACGGACGATGCCCTTGAGACCCAGCCCTTGCGCCTGCAGGGCCTTGACGTGGTCGCGGACGGGCCCTGCGTCAACCCAGTCGTTGCCGAAGCGGCCGTAGGCGTGGCGCTTGGCTCGGGCGCGCTCATAGTCGGCGTTGGCTCGGGAGCAGTCGTAGCAGCGGCATTCGTCGAGGACGTAGCAGGCGTGGGTGCCGTGGACGTGCTCGGTCTGCTTGTGGTGGCAGGGTTTGGGGGTGCGGTCGACGGCGGCGCGTCGGGCTTCGCCTCGGGCCTTGGCTGCGGCTTTGCGCCGTGCCTTGTCGCAGGAGTGCATGCGCAGGCCCTTGGCGGCGAGTTTCTCGGTCCTGCTGGTGGTGGTGTAGCCGCAGTCCTCGCAGGTGGCGGTGTGGCCTGTTCTCACGCCGCCCTCCCAGGGGTCGGCCACTGCACGCCGTCGAGTGCGGCGCGGTGGGCGGCGGGGAGGTCGACGAGTGGGGCGCCAAGGTGGTCGGCGCCCATGGCTGCTAGGACGAGGGCGTCGGCCTCGTTGTTGTTGGTGACGTCGACGTGGGGGTATCGCTTGGCGACGGCGAGGAGGACCTCGTCCTTGCCGGCGTTGCCGCGTCCGGTGGCATAGCGGGCCCGGGTGGTCGGGGCAACTTCGACGACGATGCGCTGCGATCCCAGGGCGGAGTTGACGAGGAACCACCACAGGCCGGACCTGTCGTGCATGTGGCCGGCGGTGCGGGAGTAGGCAGGCTGCTCGATGACGACGAGATCGGCGCGGAAGCCGACGGTCATCACGTGGGCGCTGATCCGGCGGATCCGGTCGAGGCGCTGCTCGATACTGTCGCTCTTGCCGCCCTTGGAGAGGACTGTCTGGACGTCGACGACTAGCCGATCCTCTGTGTCGACGACAGCGAGGCCGGTCGAGGTCAGGGACGGGTCGATGCCCAGGATGATCATCGCTGTACCGCCAACGGCCACTCGTCCCACGTGCGGCCGTCGAGCTCACGGCCGGAGGCCTTCTTCCCGAGGCGGATGGTCCCGGTCGGCTCATCGAACCGATACGTCGCAGGGATGACGGCGTCCTCGGGAGACTGGTCCTCGGGCACCCACTCGCCCCACTGCTTGAAGTGGAACGGGACGCCGGCCTCGACACACTGGTCGCGGAGGGTGCGCGCCCACTCAGGGTGCATCGGCCGTGCGCCGGGACCGGACTCGCCACCAACGATCACCCAGTCGAGGTAGGCCGCCGGGTCTCGGCCGCAGGTGCACCACGGCGGCTCGTCGGATGAGAGGCAGTCCGGCATGTGAGGGTACTTCAACGGGCCGAGGTCGACCGGCCCGAGGAGCGGTTCGCAGGAGAGGAACCGGACGGCGGCCGGGGTCGCGAGGAGGGCGGGGATGCGCAGGTCTGCGCGCTGCTGGTCCTCGACGGACACGCCGAGCCAGACGTTCGGCAGGGCTCGCACGTGGTCCACCTGGGCACGAATCCCGAGCAGGTCGGTCATGGCCGCGCCGACTCGATGCCAGTGTGCGTCCGAGTCGAGCAGTGACTGCATCCGACCGTGTCGCTTGGTGAGGATCTGGAAGGTGATCTCGGGCGCGAGGGTCATGACGGCGAACACTAGGGCGATGTAGTCGTCCGGAACGTCCTTGTGGAACAGGTCGCTCATGGAGTTGACGAAAACACGCTTGCCGCGCCACGACCGCTTGCGCAGCGGGTCGGTCAGACGCTCGGGCTTGAGGGTGACCTTGAACCCGTCAGGGTAGGCCTTGGTCCCGGCAAAGCGGGTGGCGATGATCTCGGCGTAGCAGTGGTCGCAACCGGGCGACACCTTGTCGCAACCAGATACGGGGTTCCACGAGTAGTCGGTCCACTCGATGGCGGTCTTGGCGCTCATGCCGCACCATCCCGGCGCTCGGCCGGTAGCTGGTCCGGGGTCCAGCCGTCGGGCGCGGGCTGGATGGGCCACTCGCGGCTCACGTCGTCTGGCTTTCCCTGCTTGAGCAGGTACTTGCCGA